>WNGK01005148.1_pt1 | contig 16575 bp, 13 predicted proteins | sample 5400601 | NCBI WGS metagenome assembly WNGK01 (sample SAMN13153376, study PRJNA577476) | soil metagenome | isolation source: 60 cm soil or saprolite under Garry oak tree replicate 1 | place: USA:California | collected 2016-06-15
GCACACCCTCCGACAGCGCCGTCGGGAGTTTGACCGCGGCGATAGGCGGCGAGCATTCCCGCGGGAATGGCAATCGCAGCGCAGACAACAAGAGCGAGGAAAGCGAGTTGAAGAGTCGCGGGGTACCGCTCAAAATAATTTGGCGCACCGGAGCTTGAAACTTGAAAGATTGCCCAAGATCACCACGCCCGAGTTGCCATAAGTAGTGTCCGTATTGCGTATGGAGCGGCAAATCCAACCCAAGCACATGCCGCAACTGGGTCAGTTGTCCTGGCGCCGCGCCCTCCCCCAGCATCTGCTCGACGGGATCACCCGGCACAATGTGAATCATGAGAAAGACGAGCGTGAGAACGAGCCAGAGAGCCGGCAGCGTGAGCAGAAATCGTTTGAAGAGGTAGCGCACCATTTGCAGTGAATAATCTAGGAGTTCTCCCGTGAGGCTTTCGAATCGCTGGCCGATTGCAATACTGCTTCCTGACTTTCCTGCGCCTTGCGTTCATTTTCAGTTGGGCGAACACGCTGAACCTTCACTCGCGCAACGCGCTTTCCATCCATTTCCACGACGGAGAAGCGAAAGTTGCCATACTCAAAGCTTTCTCCGCCTTTTGGAATGAAGCCCAATTGGTCGAGGACGAATCCACCCACGGTCGCGTAGGCCGGATCTTCCGGCAAGGTGATGTTGTATTGCGTGTCCAGATCGCGCACATTGAGCGCGGCGTCAAAAATAAGCGCGCCATCGGCGAGCGTGAGGGGCCGCTCGACAACGTCAAATTCGTCGTGAATCTCTCCCACCATTTGTTCCAGGATGTCTTCCATGGTCACCAAACCGAGGATACTTCCAAATTCGTCCACTACCAGAGCCATGCCAACGTGACGGGCGCGCAACTCGAGAAGCAGTTCACTGGCAGGCTTGGTCTCCGGAACGATAAGTATTTCGCGCAAGACGCGACGCAAATCGAAAGGCGGTGGCGACATGTTCTCTTCGAGTCGGCGTTCGCGATCAAGAAGTATCCATATCATGTCCTTGATATGAACAAAACCGAGGATGTGATCCGCGGTCCCGCGATAGACGGGGATTCGCGAACGCTGGGTTGTTGCGAACACTCGCATCACCTCGTCCAAATTCGACTCCACGGGGAGCGTGTGTATGTCCGGCCGCGGCACCATAATCTCCCGCACCTGGATTTGGGCAAGTTCCATAGCGCTGAGAATGAACCTTTCTTCACCGGGCGCGATCAGGCCACGCTCGCGAGCTTGCTGAATTTGGATCTGGAGTTCTTCGGTCGAATGGGCAACGCCATGTACCTGCGGCGATGTCACGCCCAGGGCCTTCACGACCGCGCCCGATACCCCGTCAAGCAAGTGGATCGCCCAGTGAAATGTGTTCAGGAACCATTGAAAAGGCAGGGCGACCAGTAACGCGACACGCTCCGCGCGGGCAAGGCTGAGGGTCTTCGGGACCAACTCCCCAATAACAACATGCAACCCGCTCAACAGTGCGAACGCACAGGCGAGAGCAATTGCATGCGCGATAAGCACAGTGTGCGCTGCAGGACTTCCCTGCCAGATTGATTGGAACACTTTCGCCAAAGTGAGTTCGCCTAACGCGCCGATCGCCAAGCTTGTCAGCGTTATGCCGAGTTGCACGCCTGAAACAACGCGGTGCAAGTCTCCAAGGAGCAGTTCGACGACGCGCGCACGGGCGTTTCCCTTGGCGACGAGTTGCCGCACCCGTGACAGCCGCACGGTATTGATGAACGCCAAATTTCGGTCTTCCGCTATAGGATAGAAATCAAAGTTTCAGCTGAGATATTGACATGATGCTTTGGACGTTTTTAGGATATTGTTTCGTAGTCGAACGGTTCGAAGAAATATTTCGGCTAGCGGGGCAGCGCCAATACTAGGAGTCTTATCTTCAAAAAGAACAATCTATGATTAGCGTGAAGGATCTTTCCAAGAAGTACGCTCGTAACACGGCCGTGGATCACATCTCTTTCGACGTCGAGAAAGGCCAGATCGTAGGCTTTCTAGGACCGAACGGCGCTGGCAAGACGACCACGATGCGGATGCTGACGTGCTTTCTTCCGCCGAGCTCTGGCACCGCGACCGTTGCCGGTTTTGATGTCATCGAAGCGCCGCTCGAAGTCAAAAAACGCAGATGCGGGCTGCGGAATACCTGACGTTTGTCGGCAGGCTGAAGGGACTTTCCGGCGCTGAGCTGCGGCAGCGCGTCGATGCGGTTTGCGACCGCTGCGCGATTGGGGACGAAAAGAACAAGCTACTCGGAAAACTATCCAAAGGCTACCGCCAGCGCGTCGGCCTAGCCCAGGCTATCATTCACAATCCTGACGTGCTCATTTTGGACGAACCAACGGCCGGACTCGATCCCAAGCAGATCAACGAGACACGCGACCTGATCAAGAGCCTTGCCGGCGACCACACCATCATTCTAAGCACCCACATCCTGCCCGAAGTCGAACAGACCTGCGAGAAAGTCATCATCATCAACAAGGGCAAGCTCGTCGCCACGGATTCGGTGAACAATTTGCAGAGCCGGGCGCGCGGAGCGGAGTTGGTGCTGGTCGAAGTGGCCGGACGAAACGGCGCGCTGGATTCCGCTAGTGTTCAACAGCAGCTCGAAAAGATCGCGGGCGTGGGTCGAGTAGCATGCAAAGAAAAGAAGCAATCTGGCGCTATATTCGAGGTGGAGAGCCTCAAGGACGAATTCGTTCGCGGAGATTTGGCTCGCGCTGTCGTGGAAGCAGGCTGGAACCTCAATGAGCTGCGAACCGCGGCAGTGAGCTTGGAAGAAGTCTTCTTGCAACTCACCGGCGACCAAGCTGTCACTCCGCCACAAGAAGCGCAGACTAAGGAACCTGGACAATGAACAATATCTGGATTATTTGCCGCAAGGAGCTGCGCAGCTACTTCGTTTCTCCCGTTGCCTACGTTCTGCTGGTCATGTTTTCCCTGATCTTCGGCTGGTTTTTATGGAACATGCTGGGTGCATTTGTCTTTTATAGCATGGCCTCCCAAATGCGCGGCGAAATGATGCCCATGAACATCAATGAGCAGATCATCCGCCAACTCCTCGGCAACATGAACGTGATTGGGCTTTTCTTCATACCAGTCATTACCATGCGCCTCTTTGCCGAAGAAAAACGCAACGGCACCATCGAGCTCCTCGCAACTTCACCAATCCTGGACTTCGAAGTAATCCTCGGAAAATGGCTAGCCGCCGTCGTCCTTTATGCGGGCATGCTTTTGTTGACAGGACTGAACCTTGCTTTCGTCTTCAAGTATGGCAATCCCGATTGGAAGCCATTGGCAGTTGGTTATCTGGGGCTACTATTACAGGCGTCGGCCCTGCTTGCTATCGGAACTTTTATTTCCAGCCTGACGAAAAACCAGATCATCGCTGGTGCGGCATCGTTTGGCGTCTGCCTCCTCATCTTCGTTTTCGGCTGGGCAAGCGGGTACGAAACCTCAACTTGGGCACAAGTGCTCTCCTATATGTCGGTTACAACTCACATGGAATCCTTCGCAAAGGGCGTTCTGGATTCAAAAGACGCCGTCTATTACGTGACTGTGATTTTTCTCGGGCTTTTCCTAACGGCACGGTCGCTCGAGTCCCTCCGGTGGAGGTCATAGGTGAATCTTCGACTTCTCAAAGCGCGCCAAACAAAATACGTCGCCTATGCAACGCTTTACATTGTCGTGGTGCTAGCTATTGTGAGCACGGCAAATGTCCTGGCTAACCGCTACGACAAGACCTACGACGCGACCTCCAACAAACGCTACAGCCTTTCTGAACAGACCGCCAAGATCGTCAAAGGCTTGAGAGAAGACGCAAAGATCAGCTACTTTGACCAGGGCACCCGCTTCGAGCGGGCCAAGGATCAGCTGGATTTGTACGCGAATCTTTCTCGCAAGGTGCATGTCGATTACGTCGATGTAGACAAGAAGCCACAACTGGCCCGCGAAGCTGGCATCAAGAGCTACGGCACAACCATCGTGCAAATTGGTGCGAAACGAGAGGAAGCGAAGAGTACGAGCGAGGAAGACATCACGGGTGCATTCATTCGAGCCCTGAAGAACAATGCGCGAACTGTTTGCTTTGTCTCCGGGAGCGGAGAGCACCAGATTGACGATACTGATCGAAGCGGTTATTCGCGCCTGCGGGATCTTCTCGCCAAGGAAGAATACACCTCCAAGTCGATAAGTCTTTTACAAAAAGCGCAAGTGCCCGCCGACTGTACCGTTCTGGTGGTTGCCGGACCGACCGGTGATTACCAGCAGCCCGCTGTCGATGCCATCAAGAAATATGTTGAGGAAGGCGGCCGCGCGCTCTTTCTACTTGATCCGCCGCTGAAGATGGGCCGCTCGGAAATCGCGGACAACGACGCTTTGGCGAGTCTCCTCCAAAGCTGGGGCGTAACGTTGGCGAAAGACTTGATCCTCGACCTTAACCCCATCGGACAACTTGCCGGGCTTGGCCCGCAGGTGGCGCTTGTAACCCGATACGAGCGGCACGCCATCGTCAACGATCTGAAAGGTTCCGCCACAGGATTCCCACTGGTGCGCTCCATGGATGTGAAGAGCACGGACAAGACTACAGCGGACAAACTGTTTGGTTCATCTGAGAGCAGCCTCGCCACCACCAAGTTGAATTCTCCGGAAGTCGATCCAGGCGATCCAAAGAACAAGAAAGGGCCGCTGACCATTGCCGTAGCCGGCTCTTACAAAACGGGAAAGGAGAACTCGGAAGGGCGTTTTGTCGTGGTGGGAAGCTCGGCTTGGGCCGCGAATTCGTTTATCAGTTTTAATGGCAACCGCGACTTGGCAATGAATACCATGAACTGGCTTGCCTCGGACGAGGACCTGATCTCCATTCGCCCGAAAGATCGCGATGACCGCCGGATCACCATGACCCGCGGCCAGTTGAATTGGGTCGGCATCACCAGCCTTGGACTGTTGCCAATCGGGATCGTGATCGCAGGAGTTACGGTATGGTGGCGACGGAGGTAAGGCACACCATTCGGCGCTCGAAATCAATTTCGGGTGCGCCCTTATGAAGGGCCGTGGACTGTTGGTCGCTGCCATCGTGCTGGCCGCGCTGACAAGTACGCTCTACTGGTCCAATCGTCACAAGTCGGCGGAAACTTCCGCCGATTCCACGCCCGAATCTTCGCCAAAAATTCTGACTCTCCAGCCGGCGGATGTCACCGGACTTTGGATTCGGAAAAAAAGTGGCGAAAGTATAGCGCTCACGAGAAACGACGCGAGCCAATGGCAAATTACGGCGCCACAGATGCTCGCCGCTGATCAGGACGCGGTATCCAGCGTGCTGTCCACGCTAACTTCTCTGAATTCAGACCGGCTCGTCGAAGACAAGCCCACCAACCTTGACCAGTACGGCCTTGGCCAGCCATCGATCGAAGTGGAAATCGCCAAAAAAGACAAGAAGACCCAAAAGCTCCTGATTGGAGATGACACGCCAACTGGCAATAGCGCATACGCCTCCGTGGCAGGAGACCCTCGCGTGTTCACCATGGCGAGCTACAACAAAAATGCCTTCGTCAAAAGTGCGAACGACTTGCGGGACAAACGCCTGCTGACCTTTGATTCGGACAAAGTTTCCAGCATTGAGTTGACGGCCAAGAAGCAAACCATCGTGTTAGGGCGCAGCAAAGACGAGTGGCAGATTGTAAAGCCGAAACCGTTCCGCGCGGACCGCTCTCAAGTGGAAGAGCTGCTGCGGACTTTGCGCGATGCAAAAATGGACTTAAGCGGCAGCGAAGATGACAAGAAAGCACCTGCGGCGTTCAGCTCGGGCACTCCTCTTGCAACTGTCAGAGTGACAGACGTCTCCGGTGCGCAGGAACTGCAGGTTCGAAAGAGCAAAGACAACTACTATGCAAAGTCCAGTGCCATTGCGGGCGTTTATAAGATTTCAGGCGGGACCGGACCTGTACTGGATAAGGGCTTAGACGATTTCCGAAACAAGAAGCTCTTTGATTTCGGCTTCGCGGATCCAGACAAAATCGAGCTTCATGATGGTTCCAAGAGCTACTTCCTCACGCGCGGCGGCAGCGATTGGTGGTCCAACGGCACAAAGATGGACCCCGGCACCGTGTCGGCGCTCGTTGACAAAATCCGCGATCTCTCCGCCAGCAAATTCCCCCAGACTGGATTCACCGCGCCATCGATGGAACTGACCGTCGCATCCGACGGCAGTAAGCGCATCGAGAAAGTCCTCATCTCAAAAAATAGCGACAATTTCGTGGCCAAGCGCGAAAACGAGCCTACTCTCTACCAGCTAAGTGCTTCCATCACCGCCGACCTTCAAAAAGCGGCCGCAGAATTGAAACCCGCGCCTGCCCCCAGGAAATAAACCAGCCCCTGCTGCACATAGAATTCGAAACTTGAAACAGAATCTGTCCGGTTGCACACATGCGCGGCCTCCTCTACACTCAAATTTTAGCGGAACGGGTGAGAGTAAACTTGCGAGCTATTCTTCGGGCTATCTTCTGGATCTTTGCCATCCTTGTCATCGCTTTAGGGGCCTGTGCTTGGTGGTTCGTCTACCGCCCGCTGCCGCAGATCGACGGCAGCGCTTCCCTGCCCGGTCTTGAGCACGAGGTCACCGTCGAACGCGACCGATGGGGCGTCCCACACATCCGTGCCGCGTCCGTGGAAGATCTCGCAGAAGCCCAAGGGTATGTCATGGCGCAGGACCGGCTCTGGCAGATGGATCTCTTTAGGCGCATCGCCCGCGGACAGCTTTCGGAGATTCTGGGCGAAAAGACACTGACCATCGACAAGGATTTTCGAATGCTCGGGCTCAGCCGCGCGGCAGAACGCAACGTCTCCTTGCTGGACACCGAGGAACGCAAAGTCTATGACGCCTACGCTCGCGGCGTTAACAAATTCATCGATCAGCATTGGAAAACTCTCCCCCTGGAGTTTTCACTGCTCAACTACAAACCGCAGCCTTGGCAGCCCTCCGATACTCTGGCCGTTACCGCTTACATGTACCGGACATTGACGGATACCTGGGAACGAGAATTGAACCGCGCCAAGGTTACCGAACGCGCCGGAAAGGACCGCGCGAAGGACCTCTTTTCCGAGGAAGCGGCCATGGATCATTTCGTGGTGGGCGACCCCAACGTGCAGAATGACGGTTCGCAACGCACGGCGGCCGATCCCGATGATGAAGATGACGATGACGATATGCAGCCGGACACTGTGCTCAAAGCGAAGATTGATCCAATGCATGGCATCCATAGGTCTGAGAGTCCCGCGGATCTGACCTCGGCTCTCTCGGAATCAGTTCAAGACTTTGTGGAGGGATCGCAGAACGAAATTCGGCAGGGACTCGGCAGCAACAACTGGGTGGTGAGCGGCGCGCATACGTTGACCGGCAAACCTTTGCTTGCAAATGACACACACCTTGAGCTGATGATCCCTCCCATTTGGTACGAGATTCATTTGACTGCTCCAAACTGGAATGTGAAGGGCTTCAGCCTGCCAGGCTGTCCGATGGTCATCATTGGCCACAATGACCGAATCGCCTGGGGGTTCACAAACAACCAGGCCGATGTGCAGGACCTATACATCGAGACGTTCAATCCTGCTTCGCCGGATGAGTACCGCGCGAACGGCTCATGGATGAAGGCGGAAATCGTTGAGGAAACGATTCACGTAAAGGGGCGGCCCGACGAGCATTTAAGAATCCAAGTGACTCGTCACGGTCCCGTCGTGCGCCGCGAAGGGGACAAGGGTTATGCTCTGCGCTGGACGGCGACCGAACCTGGCGGGCTCGCCAACAGCTACGGCTGGCTCGGAAAGGCCCGCAATTGGAAAGAATTTCGTGACGCGATGAAACGCGTTTGGGGCCCGGGGCAAAATGCCGTATACGCCGATGTCGATGGAAACATCGGCTACGTCATGGCCGCGCGCGTGCCCATTCGAAAGAAAGGCCACGGCGAAGTTCCCGTCCCCGGCGACACGAATGATTACGAATGGACCGGCTACATCCCTTTCGATCAGCTTCCGCGGGCGCTCAACCCGGAAGATGGCCTGATCGTCACCGCCAACGCGCGTGTGGTGGGCCCGAATTACAAACCATATCTCACGGATCGCTGGGAAGAGCCGTATCGCACGGCCCGCATCTATGATCTCTTGCACGACCGCCATGACTTGCGCCCGGAAGACATGCTGAAGGTGCAGACCGACACCTACAGCTTTCCTCACGTATTCCTCGCCGACCAATTGTCCGCAGCAGCCAGGACAGTCAAGCCCAAGGACATACGCGCACTGAGACTGATTGAAGGGTTGAAAGACTGGAACGGAATTGCAGACGCCAACTCGTCAGAGGTTTCTTTTCTAGAAGCGACCCGGCGCGCCGCCATGGACCTGCTTCTGGAGCCGTTTCTACGGGAAGAAACCAACCTTTACCAATGGCGCAGCACGACATTCCTGCAGAGAATTCTGACCGACCGCCCTTCGAAGTGGCTTCCTCCTGCCTATAAGAGCTATGACGAATTGCTCGCCGCAGCTGCCGATAGTGGCGTTTCGAAACTCGCCAAACAAAGCAAGAGCGAGCGCGTCGAGGACTGGACCTGGAGCCGGTTCAATTTTCTGGACATGCTGCATCCCATCGGCCGCGAAGGCCTGCTGAAAAGTTTTCTGAGCATCACAGACAAGCCGCAGTCGGGAACGGAATACAGCGTGGTGCGAGCAGCCTTGAAGCACCACGGCCCAGCACTGCGTTTCGTGGCCAATCCTGCGAATTGGGATGAATCCATTCTGCTCCTCCCCGCGGGACAATCCGGCCAACCCGGCAGCAGCCATTACTCCGATCAATTTTCCTACTGGTACGAAGGCAAACCCATTTTCGCGCCGTTCAGCGATGCCGCCGAAGCGAAGACTCGAAAGCACACGCTCACCCTCAAGCCGACATCTTGATCCCGTACAGCGTCCATGCCTGAACTCCCGGAAGTCGAAGCTGTCGTCCGCACTCTTCGTCCCCTCATTCAGGGTCGGCGAATCCGTTGCGTTCATGTCTTTCATCTCATTGCTACAAAACCACAACCCGCTTCGCATGTCGCGCGCCAAGCTCAGGGTTGCCGCATTCGCATCGTCGATCGCAAAGGCAAATATGTGCTTCTCGTCTTGGACCGTGGCCTCCTAACGATGCATTTTCGCCTCGATGGCCAACTCCTGTGGTTTTCGAGTGCAAAAGAACTGCTCGAACGTGCCAACCAAGGCGAAAGTGGTGTGCATGTAGATGTTGCCCTCGAACTGGACAAAGGTATCCTCGGTTTCGCGGATCGCCGCCACTTCGGCCGCGTTCACGTCTGGAAATCCGCAGATGATTGCCCTGGCCTCAGCATTCTGGGCATCGACGCCCTCTCGCGCGATTTCACCTCCAGCCGTCTTACACAATTGCTCGCCGCATCAAAACGCCCCTTGAAGGACTTCTTGCTGGAGCAATCGCGCGTCGCCGGCCTTGGCAACATCTACTCCTGCGAATCTCTGTGGCACGCTCGCCTCGACCCTCGTCGTCGTACCCACACATTGAAACCTCAAGAGGCGCGCCGCTTGCACAAAGCAATTGTGTCCGTTCTCGTGCGTGCTTTAGAATGCTGTCTGCATCCGGCGCCCGACTTTCGCAATCCGGAGTGGTGGTTCCAGGGGCTGGAAAGCATTCTTCGCGTCTACGGCCGCGAGGGAAAATCCTGCCGCCGCTGCGGAGAACCGATCCTACGCATTGCGCAGGGCGGCCGGTCAACTTACTGCTGCGGGCGCTGTCAGAAGTAGGCGCCTCTGAAGGATACGGGCTGATCGCGTGATTTCACCTGCTCCAAAGAAACCTGAACCGCCGAAAAAACCCGACTTTGAGCGTTCCCTTGCTCGCCTGGAAGAGGTCGTCCGCCGCCTGGAAAGCCCGCAACTCTCTTTGGACGAGGCGATGAAGCTGTTCGAAGAGGGCGTCGCGCTCTCCCGCGAGTGCCAGAAGCAACTGGAAGAAGCCGAGGGCCGCGTGGAAATCCTCCTGAAGAAAGCCGATGGCAAGCTTGCCGCCGAGCCGTTCGATCCCGAGCGGGAGTCCGAATCGTGACGCGCTCCGGCTGCTCGTCGCGAGCCAATTCTCTTCTGCGATGAAACTTCCCCCATTTTTCGAAGAGAACCGCCTGATTGTCGATGCCGCTCTCGAGCGGCTACTTCCGGCCGCAACGGCGCAACCTTCTTCCATTCATACCGCAATGCGTTACAGCGTGTTCGCCGGTGGCAAGCGCATCCGCCCCATCCTGTGTCTGGAGACAACCCGCATCTTCGTCAGCGATGTCACGCCCTCGCTTCATCCCGCTTGCGCCATCGAATTTATCCACACTTATTCCTTGATTCACGATGATTTGCCGGCTCTGGACAACGATGACCTCCGTCGAGGAAAGCCCACTTGCCATAAGAAATTCGGCGAAGCCATCGCCATCCTCGCTGGCGATGCTCTCTTGACGCTGGCGTTCGAAACAATTGGTGCCACGCCCGCCGCCGCAGAACGCCGCGCCGCTATCCTCACGGAAGTTGCCGCCGCCGCCGGCACGATCAACGGAATGGTCGGTGGCCAGGTCGCGGATATCGAAGCGGAAGGCAAGCCCATCGATCCGCGAATGCTGGAGTACATCCATCGCTCGAAGACGGCGGCACTGATCCGTGCTTCGATCACCGCTGGTGCTTTGTGCGCCGGCGCCAGCTCCGAAGATGTTGCGCGCCTGCGACGTTTCGGCGAGACGATTGGCTGGGCGTTTCAGGTCACGGACGACATTCTTGACGTTGAGGAATCCTCCGCCGCGCTCGGCAAAACCGCGGGAAAGGACATGGCGCAACAAAAAGCAACCTATCCGGCAGTTTACGGCTTGGAGCGCTCTCACCAGATTGCTAACGATCTCGCGACCAAGGCCATCGCCGAGCTCGCTCCATACGCGGATCGTGCTGCGCGCCTCCGCGAGATTGCGGAATTCCTTGTTCTTCGCCGCGCTTGACCATTCGAACGCCTCATGAAACCAAAGACAAGCCGCAAACGACTCGATCTTCTTCTCGTCGAGCGAGGGTGCGCCGACTCTCCTCAGAAAGCCATGGCCATGATTCTTGCCGGTGAAGTTCAGGTGGACGGCCAACGAGTTGAAAAGGCAGGTATGCCCGTCGCGGAAGGCGCGCGCATCGAAATCACTAGTCGGCTGCAAAAGTTCGTCAGCAGAGGTGGAACCAAACTCGAAGGAGCTCTGGAAGACTTTGCGGTCGAGCCGGCCGGGTGCCTTTGCCTGGATATCGGCTCGTCGAACGGTGGCTTTACGGATTGCCTGCTCCAGCATGGCGCAGAGCGTGTGTACGCCGTCGACGTAAACATCGAACAGCTCGATTGGAAGCTGCGGCAGAATCCTCGCGTCATTCTCATCCAGCGAAACGCGCGCGACCTGCGCGTGGAAGACCTGCCCGAAAGCGTTGATCTCATAGTGACGGATGTTTCTTTCATCTCGGTCCGCAAGGTAATCGCGCCCGCACTTTCGGTGGCGAAACCCCGCGCCGTCCTTCTCATCCTCATCAAGCCCCAATTCGAATTGCGCCGCGAGGAGATTGCCCGCGGCGGAATCGTGAAAGACCAGAAGCTTCATGATCAAGCGATTCGCTCTGTGCGGGAACATGCCGAATCCGTGGGCCTGGAATGCCTCGGAGTACGCCGGAGTCGCCTCACGGGTGCCGAAGGCAATCAGGAGTATTTTCTCCACGCACGCAAAAAGGCCCTGGAGTAGAATCGCTAACGCACATGCACCCCGGACAATCCTTTCAAACCATAGGCATCATTTCTCGCCCTCGCCGTTCGAATCTCGTCGTAGTTGTTCCGCCGTTGCTGAAATGGCTCGACGCGCGCGGCATCCAAGCTCTCATGGACGAAGAAACCGCTGATTGTTTGCCGGACGGTTCGAAAGGTCAGACTCGCCAGCATGTGGCTGACGCCTCCCAACTTCTGCTCGTTCTTGGGGGCGACGGCACCATGCTTGCCGCTGCGCGTCTGGCCGCCCCGCGCGGGATTCCCATCCTGCCCATCAATATGGGCAGCCTGGGCTTCCTTACCAGTTTCACTCTGGAAGAGCTGCACCCGGCCCTTGATGACACGCTGGAGGGCCGTTTTTCATTAAGCGAACGTGTGATGATCAGTGTCGAGCTCGAGCGCGCCGGCAAAGTCATCGATACTCAACGCGTGTTGAACGATGTGGTGATCAATAAAGGCGCGCTCGCCCGCATGATCGAGCTTGAGCTCGCTATTGACGGCGATTTTGTCTGCCGCTACCGCGCCGACGGCCTGATCGTGGCGAGCCCGACCGGCTCTACCGCCTATTCCCTTTCCGCCGGGGGGCCCATCGTGCACCCCGCAGTGGAATCCTTCCTCATCACTCCGATCTGTCCGCACACCCTGAGTGACCGCCCATTGGTAATCCGCGACTCCTCCTCCGTCGTGATGAAGCTCTCTGGCAACACCGAATCCGTTTTTCTGACCCTCGACGGACAGCGTGGTATTCCGCTGCAACCTACGGATATTATCCGCGTCTCCCGCGCGAAAGAACTTCTGAAGCTCATCCGTCCGCCGAAGAAATCATATTTCGAGATTTTGCGCAGCAAGCTGAAATGGGGCGAAGCATAGCCTTTTGGCTGCCCTGCAATCTCTGACTTGCAATTGCACCCGAGAAGATTAAGTGCGCTGGACGATTGTGGGCGGAAACGTGGCCTGCGAAGCGGGGAAAAACTAGCCAAGAACATCCGTGCGCAGCAAATCGTTCTGAGTTTCGCGCCGGCGAATCAGCCGAAAGCGCTTGCCTTCGACCAAAACTTCAGCGGGACGGCATCGCGCGTTATAATTTGACGCTTGCGACATTCCGTATGCTCCCGCAACCCAAATCGCGAGTAGCTCGCCTGCCTTCACTTCCCCGAGCGGCCAATCTCGCAAGAAGCAATCGCCCGTCTCGCAAACCGGCCCCACAATGTCGACTCGTTTGCGTTCGGCAGCATTCTCCTTCTCTTCGCGCGCAATCTTCGTTATGGGATGAATCGCCCCGTAGAGCGCCGGCCGCATCAAGTCGTTCATCGCCGAATCCACAACCACAAACGTCTTGCCTCGATTCGTTTTCGTATACACGACGCGCGTCAAGAGAATACCGGCCGGAGCGATGATCGAACGCCCAGGCTCCAGCAACAGGTGCACGCCAAGCTTGCGCACCATTTGCGAAACCAACCGTGCGTACTCCGTCCGTGTCGGTGGCTTCTGGTCCGAATAGCGCACTCCCAGCCCGCCCCCAACATCCAGGCAGCGCAACTCGATTTGCGCGCGCCTCAACTCTCCGACAAATCCAGCCAGCCGCCGCAGAGCGCGCCGAAACGGAATCAGCGTCGTAATCTGCGAGCCAATATGCGCGCTGATTCCCTGCCAGCGAATCCACTTCGAATCCCGATGCGCAAGATAAAGTCGCTTCGCTTCCGGCCAGTCCAAGCCAAACTTGTGTTCGTGACGCCCGGTTGCAATGTGCGGATGCCCGCCGGCTTGCACATCAGGATTCACGCGAATCGCCGCCGCAGGTGGCTTGCCTCCCCGCCCTGCCAGTCGCGCCGCCTCCTCCACCAAAATATCCAGTTCTGCTTCGGATTCGGCATTGAATAATAAAATCCCCGCGTGCCCTCCTCGCCCGCGTGCCCGGTAGCTCAGCGCTTCGCGAATTTCATATCGGTCCTTGCCTACCCCCGAGAAAACGATGCGATCGCCGCGCACGCCGATTCGCTGTAAGTGGTGCAGCTCCCCGCCGGACACAATGTCAAAACCGCTTCCCATCTCGGCAAGATGCTTCAGGATGGATAGGTTCCCGTTGGACTTCACGGCAAAACACAAAGTGTGCGGCAGCGTGCCAAGCCCTTTGTGCAGTTCTCGGTAGCCGCCATCAATTGCAGCGCGGCTATACACGTAGGTGGGCGTGCCAAACTTCTGCGCGACCGAATCCAGTGGCACTCTCTCACAAATTACTTCTTCGCCGCTCGCGCTCCGCGTTCCGCTTTTCACCCACGCGAAATGCGGAGTGAAAGTAGCGGGATCCACGAATTTAATTTTGCGCGTAGCGGAATCACTCGAATGGTTCATCGCACTTTTGCGACCACCAGTGTCCGGTCGTCGGAAAGCGGCGCGCTCTGCGTGAACCAATCCACTTCGCGCAGGACCACGTCGGCAATCTCCGCCGCGGACGCTTCATGGTGCTGTTCGATCAGCTTCATAAGTCGTATGGTGCCGAAGAACTGGCCTTCGCTGTTCATGGTTTCCGCGATTCCGTCCGAGTGAAACACAAGTATGTTTCCCGGTTCCAGCGTAACTCCCCATTCGTCATAGGTCACTTCTTCGAAAATCCCCAGCGGAAATCCCGTCAATTCAATCTTCCCGCAGCGCCCATCTTTGTAGAGCAGCGGCTGCGACTGCCCGGCATTTGCCACACGCAGCTTCTGCCGTCCTTTCTGCCACGTGGCGAAGCACGCCGTCATGAATCGTCCCTCGATGCGCCGCTCGCCCACCAGTTGATTCATCTGTTTCAGCATCTCCGAAGGCTGCAATTTTTGCGGCGCCAGACTCCTCATGATTCCGATTGCCACCGCTCCATAGAGTGCCGCCGCCGTTCCCTTGCCGCTCACGTCTCCCAGCGCAATCCCCAGTTGCTGCGGTCCGTAGCGCAAAAATTCGTAGAGGTCGCCGCACACTTCCCGCGCGGAAAGATACCGGGCGGCCATCTCTAATCCATAGTCTTCCGTCGGAACCGGCCGCAGCAGCGCGCCTTGAATCCTCTTCGCCGCCTGCAAATCCCGCTCCAGCCGCGCCTCGTCGCGCGCCAATTGCTCGTAAAGCCGCGCATTTTCCAGTGAGACGGCAAGGTTCGCAGCCAGGATCGAAAGCGTCTGCACGTGATCCTCGGTGAAATAATTTGGTTGCGGGCTTTCCAGGTCCAGCACGCCAATCACTTTTCCTTTATGGATCATGGGAATCGCCAGTTCCGAACGCGTCTCCGGGTTCACCATCAGGTAGCGCGAATCGACGGTCACATCCGGAACGAGTACCGGCTCCTTTAACGTTGCTGCCGCGCCGACGATGCCCTCGCTCGCGGTCGCTCGCAGTTTTCCCTGCACGTGATGCCCATGCCTTATGTCCACTCTGTGACGGAAAATCTTTTGCTCCTCGTCATACAGCATGATGCTCAGGATCTGGTAATCAATCACTCGCTTGGTCTGTTCCGCTGCGCGGCGCAGCAGTTCCTCGACCTCCAGGATCGCGCTCGTTTCGCGGCCGACCTCGCTCAGCAGCAGCAGCGTGTCCGCTTGTGCCCGGACTTTTTGAAACAGCCGCGCGTTTTCAATCGCCACTGCCAGCCGGCTGGCCAGCAGCGTCAAAATATTCTGCTGGGCGCGCGTAAAGTAATCGAGGTGGCGGCTCTGAATATCCAGCACCCCGACGCATTTTCCCTGCAGCATCAAGGGCACGGCCAATTCTGACCGCACGCTATCGATGGCATTGATGTATCGCGCGTCCTTGGAAGTGTCGCTGACGCGAACGGAGTGGCCCGTGGCAGCCGCAGTCCCCGTAATTCCCTGCCCCATGGGAATCCGCAAATTGTCCGCCAGCTCGCGCGGGTAGCCGATGGCAAAACGGTGCCGCAGATAGCTTCCATCTCCCTCGATCATCAGCACGCCAAAGATTTCATAGTCGATGTGCCGTTTGATCAAGGCCGCCGTCCGCGCCAGAACCTCATCCAGATCCAGCGAGCTGTTCACTTCCTCGCCGATTTCCGCCAGCGTGGATCGCATGTTCGTTCGTGTCATTCATGAAGTCTGTTTATTATAGCAGGCAGCGAAGCGGGAGCCGCGCGTCGGACCCGCCTCCAGGGAATCTTCAGCATTTTTCTCATCTCAGGCTGATTTGTGCGCGTTGGAGAATCGGATGAAGTATCTCGGAATAATTTGCGCAGCGAAGCTTCAATCTTCCGCGGGCTTCTTCTTCAAACCGGGACCAAGCAGTAGCACACCAACGTACGGCAAGTTTCTGTATCGCTCGGCGTAATCCAGCCCATAACCCACCACAAACTCATTGGGAATGGAAAATCCGATGTAGTCGGCGTGTACCGCGGCGATCCGCCGCTCTGGTTTGTCCAGCAGGACCGCCACGCGCAAATGCTTCGGCTTGCGCTGTTGGAACAGCCGCAGCAGGTAGTGTAGCGTCATTCCTGTATCCAGGATGTCTTCGACAACGATCACCGTTTTTCCCTCGATGCTGGAGTCCAGGTCCCGCGTCAGCCGCACTTGCCCCGACGAGTGCGTCTTCTGCCCGTAACTCGACACTGCGATGAAATCAAAGGAAACTTCCCCCGGAATATTTCTTGCCAGATCGGTCAAGAAAAAGACTCCGCCCTTCAATACGCTCACAAGGTGCAGTGGCTCGCCTGGAAAATCCTTCCGGATTTCCTGGGCCAGCGCCTGAATGCGTCTTTGAAT
>WNGK01003668.1_pt1 | contig 16571 bp, 11 predicted proteins | sample 5400601 | NCBI WGS metagenome assembly WNGK01 (sample SAMN13153376, study PRJNA577476) | soil metagenome | isolation source: 60 cm soil or saprolite under Garry oak tree replicate 1 | place: USA:California | collected 2016-06-15
ACTTCCTGGGGTGACCTTCCGGTCCAATCCGTAAAAACGATCACCTGGTTGTCCGAAAGATCGGGAATCGCGTCGATGGGCGTGCGCAGCAATGCCCAATAGCCCCAAGCGGCAAGACCCAAATAGATCGCGATCACGAGACCGCGATTGCGCAGACTAAGTTCAATAAGACGTTGGATCATCTCGGCGATTCCAAGTCATTGGGCCGTCACGGTAAAGGTTGTCTTGCCGTTTCCGGCTGGTCCCTCGTAAGCAAGTTGGCCCTGCCATTCACCGGCCACCTCGATGTTGATTTTGCCGTGATAAATTCCAGGCGTTCCCGTGGTGGTGAATGTCGTAGCATCATTCATCTCCGCCATCGGGCCCATCTGGGCCATGTGAAAGTTGAGTGACACAGCCCCAACATCAACCGGTTTGCCGGATGAGTCAGTAAAAGCAAGCATGACTTCCTGATGACCTTGCTTCAGTTGACCCGTGCTATTCGAAAGCGTTGCGGTGAGATTTCCCACCGGAACGGTCTTGATCGTTTTTCCGTTGGGAACCTTGCTACCAGTTTCTGTCTTTGAGCCACAAGCAGCGAAAAGCAGAGCAGCGACTAGTGCGCAAACAATTGCCAGTACAAACTTCTTCATGTCCCGATCCTCCGTAAGCCAAAGAGAACTAGTTACTGCGACCGCGTGCGGAGCACACGAACGCACAAATGCCCCTTGCAGATCGATAGAGCTGCAAGAAGACGCAGTTCGGCCTTGTTAGGACTAGATCAGGAGTGCGAGATGGCGAATGTATGCAGGATTTGAATCTGTTGGTGGACCGTGAGAATGGCTACTGAGCCGCAGCACCGGCATCGAAGGCAGAATGGCCTGAGCACCTGAGGGATGCGCCGAAAGAGATGGCTGCATCTTTGGTTGAACGCGGAGGCCGTTGGCCGGTGTCGTTCCATTCTGTGAGCAGTTCAGCGAACAGCACAGGCGAGCGCTGGCAACTTGCGGCGTATTGCTTCGGTTCAGCGCAGCTTTGCAGCAATCCATCATGCCGCTCATATTGCATTCAGTGTCGTTTGAGTGGAGCGGTATGCCAGCCAACACGCTGCCGCCGAGCGTCACGACAAGAACCAAGGTTGTGAGCCATTTCATCATCGCCAGCTAGGACTATATTGAGGCCACGAGTGGGCTGTCAAGACAAATAATGGCGAACCCAATGAATGCTGCCAAAGTCTGATAGACAGCCCAGGGCTTAATGCGCAAGACTAAAAGCGAGATCGACGAAGACAGGCACCAGCAAATGGACAGGGTCCACGACACCGACATACCACCCGCGCGCGCGCAAGCGCTTGACCCGGTGTGCGGCATGACGGTCGACAAGCAATCTGCCGTATCTTTTGAGCACACCGCTGTTAATTACTTCTTTTGCAGCACGCATTGCCTCGAAGCGTTCCGCGAGGATCCAACTCGCTTCCTGGGGCGAAACACACAACGGACAGATCCAAGTCACACTCCCAAGTCGAAAGCAAGCGAATACACCTGTCCGATGCATCCGGAGATCGTGCGAGATCAACCGGGCACCTGTCCCATCTGTGGCATGGCGCTGGAGCCACGCTCTGTTTCAGTCGAGGAAGAAGCGAATCCTGAACTTGTCGACATGACGCGGCGCTTCTTCGTCAGTCTGGCGCTGAGCGTGCCCGTATTTTTGATCGGCATGAGCGACTTTCTACCGGGGCGTCCGTTGGAACGAATGATCTCGATGCCGGCATTGAGCTGGATCCAACTTGTGCTGGCGACACCGGTGGTGCTGTGGGGCGGTTGGCCGTTCTTGCAGCGCGCGTGGGAGTCGATCGTCAACCGCAGCCTGAACATGTTCACGTTGATTGGCCTTGGCGTCGCTGTGGCTTACGTCTACAGCCTGGTTGCGAAGCTCTTCCCGAGCGCCTTTCCCTCGTCGTTTCGAGAGCTGGGCGGCGTGCCGGTGTATTTCGAGGCGGCGGCTGTGATTACCACTCTCGTGCTGCTGGGCCAGGTCATGGAACTCCGTGCTCGCAGCCGCACTGGCGCGGCAATCAAAGCCTTGCTCGGTCTCGCGCCAAAGACTGCGCGGCGAATTAGAGAAAACGCAATTGAAGAGGACATTCCGCTCGAGGACGTGCGCCCCGGCGATCGTCTGCGCGTGCGTCCCGGTGAAAAAGTTCCGGTTGATGGCGTAATGATCGAAGGCACCAGCGCTATCGACGAATCGATGGTCACTGGCGAATCAATCCCGGTAGAAAAACACGCCGGCGATCGCGTGATCGGCTCGACCGTTAACGGCACCGGTGCTTTCGTGATGCGCGCTGAGCGCGTCGGCGCGGAAACTTTGCTCGCGCGAATCGTGCAGATGGTCTCTGAAGCGCAACGCAGCCGCGCGCCGATCCAAAAGCTTGCGGACATCGTCGCCGGTTATTTTGTGCCAATAGTTATCGCTGTCGCGGCGATCACCTTCGTCATCTGGGCCGCCGTTGGACCAGAACCCCGCATGGCCCACGCGCTCATTAACGCCGTCGCTGTCCTGATTATTGCCTGTCCGTGCGCGCTGGGTCTGGCGACACCGATGTCGATTATGGTAGCGATGGGCAAGGGCGCCACTGCCGGAGCGCTTTTTAGGAATGCTGAAGCGATTGAGGCAATGCGTAAGGTCGACACGCTGGTCGTTGATAAGACCGGAACGCTCACTGAAGGCAGACCGAAACTGGTCACGGTGGCCACGGCAAACGATTGGAAAGAGCAGCAGCTCTTGCGGCTGGCTGCTAGTCTTGAGCGCGCCAGCGAGCATCCACTGGCAGCCGCGATTGTCAGCGGCGCGGAGGATCGCGGCGTGGAACTAACCAATACGGAAAGTTTCGACTCAATAACAGGCAAAGGCGTACGCGGCAAGATTGACGGGCATGCGGTGGCGCTGGGCAATCGCGCGTTGCTCGAGCAATTACAGATAGACGTGGTTGACTTAGCGGCGCAAGCGGAAACGCTGCGAGGCGACGGCCAGACCGTAATGTTCGTCGCCGTCGATGGAGCTGCCGCCGGTCTCGTCGGCGTCGCCGATCCGATCAAGGCATCGACACCGGAAGCAATTCGTCAGTTGCACGAAGAGGGAATCCGCATTGTGATGCTTACCGGCGACAGTCGCACTACAGCCGAGGCGGTAGCAAAGAAGCTCAACCTTGATGAAGTCGTCTCTGAAGTCTTACCAGATCAGAAAGCCGCAGTGATTAAGCGCCTGCAAACGGATGGGCGCATCGTCGCGATGGCGGGCGATGGCATCAACGATGCGCCCGCCCTGGCGCAGGCACATGTCGGGATCGCAATGGGCACCGGCGCTGATGTCGCGATGGAGAGTGCGGGTGTGACTCTGGTGAAAGGTGACCTGGGCGGAATCTTGCGCGCGCGGCGCTTGAGCCGGGCCACCATGCGCAACATCAAACAAAATCTCTTCTGGGCCTTCGTCTACAACACGCTCGGAGTGCCCATCGCCGCCGGCATCCTCTATCCATTCTTCGGTCTGCTGTTGAGTCCCATGCTCGCCGCCGCCGCGATGAGTTTCAGCTCCGTGTCGGTTGTCGGAAATGCCCTGCGCTTGCGACGAGTGCAGCTTTGAAGATTAACGCCGAAGGCGTTGTCGAATTGCAGCCCAGGGCAACGCCCTGGGATCAGAATGTAGAAGACAAGAAGTTAACTCTAAAAGAGTTCGCTAATGTTTCAATGACCACCCGTGTGCTCTTCGTCATGAACAACGTGCGAACTCTTTCAGAGTTTTGATGAGGTGACCGTGACTCCTTGGGCGTTGCCCTGCGCTCGAATTCGCGAACGCCTTCGGCGTTAAGGATCTGTTCAATAAGGTCTTTGCTCTCTTCGCGGGCCCATTTATGGGCGGTAGAAGTCAGGGCACGCAACGAATCCGTAGCCCGTTTGAACGGGCTTTTCTCAGACTTGGCTTTAGCCCAGATGCTGAAGCATTTGATTGGAAGCACGCTGAAGCGCGCTAATGATTGCGCCTGTGGCTGACCCAGCGCTCAAAGCGCTGGTCTACAAACCCTTCGGAGAAGCCGTCTGAAGACGGCTGATGACCATGAGAGATACTTCCCGATAAGCTGGCGCGCTAGTTCACCTCGAACGGCTGTTAGGCGTGAAGGTCCTACTCCACGATATCGTTCTTGGTGCTGTTCACAAATACCAACACTTGACTTCGCTCTCTTTCGGGAACTGCAAAGCTATCCAGTGTTGCATTCAAATGATTCAGAAATATTGTCCAGTCACCTTCGCTAATCCTCATTCCTTTGTGGGAAGAAGCCATGTCACGTCCTGTGTAATAGAGCGGTCCTCCCGCGCTGGCGCAGAGGAAATCGATCAGTAACTGCTTCTCTCGACGCAGACCGTCTTCCCCTCGGTGTTGCCAGAAACGGCTGAGCTGCGCGTCCGTCGTCAGACGCCGCAACAGATCGTCCGCCACGGCCGCAATGGCATCGTATCCGCCCAGGCGAGAATACAAAGTGGCTTCTTTGGCTTGCACTGACATCTCTCATCCTCCTTTGAATCATCGGGTGCCTTTGATTTTTTCGTAGTTTATCAACTGAGGGTCACCGGCTGGAAGGAGCGCCCAACACTCGAGATTTGTCGGCTGGGCTGCAGCCTCATAATAATCTGTATTTGAATCCCGGCTTGGCGCCAACGCAGTACTGAAACTCCAGGCGCGCGCCGCCCGGAAGCTTGCCCACATCATGCAAGATCGCAGGACAGGTTAATCCGGATTCATAATCACCCAGCCTAATAGAATCAAAGACCGTAATAGAGGTCGAGAGCATCAAGGCCAGCTCACTATCCAGGTTCTTTGGCACAGTGAGCACAACTTTCGGGAAGGGCGCGGCGTCACCTGGATCTTCTGTGTCACCGCGCGCTGATAGGTCACGGCAACTCTCGGCTGTTAGCTCAAGCACACGGCCCAGATGCATCCTAAGCCGACGTGCTGCCGGATCATCCGGCAAAGAATCCAAGCCACCGGATTCAGCCGGAAGATGCGTAAACTCCGTTCGTAGATCGCAGAGACAGGCATCGATGGTAATGCTTTCAGGAATGAAGATACCTCCCTCGCAAAGCTGAGGGGCAAGATTCATTGTGATCGCCGCTTGCGGTTCTTTCTCCAGGGCCCGCTGCATGGCCTCGGTAATAATCACGTGTATTTCCTTTTGCGCATCGTGCTTATAAGTGGTGGCATCGCCCTTGACGTAGTCGCGGACGAAAGCACTCAGACCCAGGGTTTGAAAGAGTCGCTGCGCCGCCTCCAGAGATCGCTGGTGAATGTCGAGTAGTGTGAACCGGATCTCGGATGAGCTAAATTGGCTGGTCAGAGGAATAGCGAAAGGCGCGAACGGTCCGCAGCCGGCGTAAAGAATCTCTATCGTCGTATCAGGAAACCGCCGTTGCGTTGCGAGTATCGCGGCCTTTGTACCTCTCAGAAACTTAGAGGTGCGATTGTAATCGAGGATGCATGTGGCAGCATCTTTCGGAGCGATGGCTTTCCCGCCGGCGAGTTGGGCTTCGTGTAAATCATCCGGATGAGTTGAATCCTCAGCTATTCCTGTGATGGATGAGAATAGTGAATATAGCTGTATCGTCGCCGCGCGCTGTCTGTCGGAGTCTACCTGAGGCGACAACAAGTCGTCTGTAATCTGCCTTAGTAAACGCGAATAACTATCTCGTGACGCCGGCTGCGTATGAATCAAAACACCTTTCCCGCCTTCCAAAATCAGCGACGCTGTGCTGCCGGAGCATGCGAGCGGTTCTGTAACAGCGCAACCCAACTACTAAGTATTTATCAAAACTGGCCCATAATACCGTCAGAAGCGTTCTTATGCACATTTAAGTATTGCGGCTCCTCCAGTGCCTTACCGCCCAGCGTTGGCTTTGGTGCGAAAGGATCTGAGTGGCCGACTCTGCGTATCTGTCTCTGAAGCCAACGCGAATGCCCTCGATATAAACAACTGTCCAACAAATACCGCTAACGACAGTGAGAATTATTTTGATCGCCTCAAGCCTGGTCATCTCGAAAGCAAGACCTCACGGAGATGCGTCGCTGTTTGTCCCGCGTCGCTGTTTGTCCCGCGTCGCCCCTTACTCGCTGCCCAGTGCGCGGCGATGGCCTATCGCCGCTTCGCCAGGAACTCGTCGGCTGCGGCCTGAGCCTCTTCCGGACTCAACTCCCGCAACTGCTGGTTGATGCCCCACTCATGGCCGAACGGATCGACGATCCTTCCGTAACGCGCGCCCCAGAACATGTCCTGCACCGGCATGAGCACACGCGCGCCGCTGGCCACCGCGCGTGTGACAATCGCGTCGGCGTCGTCAACCTGAAGTGTGATCCGCACGTCCGTGCCGCCAAGTGTCTGCGGCGATTTGCAACTCCCGCCTTCGCTCTCCGAAAACTCGTCCGAGACGAAAATTTTGTGACCGTCCAAAACTACTTCGCCGTGCATGAGCCGCCGGCCGTCGGGCGCCATCATCTTGTCGCCAAACTCTGCGTTAAAAGTATTTTTGTAGAACTCCAGCGCGGCGACTCCGTCGCTCACGATCAAATGCGGAATGAATTGGTCTTCGCGATGCATTGTGTCCTCCGGTTTCGTCAGATCCCCCTGCGGTAGCGGGCGGTTGAACTCTGGCAATCAAGTGTGACCTAAGAAAGATTAACCGCCCGCTACCGCAGGCGGTTCTGACCCATGGCCTGTAATTTCGGCGGTGCGATCAATCGCCAAGCTTCGCGCAGATGGAACGCCAGCTCTTCATCCGTTACTTGATCGAGCTCGATGCCCACCCAGCCGCGCACGCCGACATATGGCGGTCGGTCAAGCGACTTCTCAGGAAAGACGGCGCCGCTCGCGTCGTTCACGACGATATCGACGCCGCGATAGGTGCTCTCGGCAAATGCGAACAGCGCGCGCACATCAGCCTCGTTCCCGACATCGGTCCGAAAAATTGAAGCAACTCTGCCTTCCGCCTCAATCGCGCTGGCAGTATCGAGCATCCCTGCTTCATTCGTATCAGCGATTACGACCGACGCTCCTTCGAGAGCGAAGCGACACGCGATCGCGCGACCGCAGCCGCTGCCGCCTGCGCCCGTGACAATCGCAACTTTGTCCTCTAGCAGCATAGGACAGGAGTCCGCATAACGAACGCTCGATGATGGCCCATAGGTCGGGGTTCTGTCTCAAGTAGGATTCAGCCGCGGTTCCCGAACGCTCTTATTAACGTTCACGTTTCAAACATCGCGCTGACGTCCTGATAACTAACTGCCTCATCCGCGAACGTAAACGTGCCGTGCTCTTTCATTTCAGTTGCAGCGCGCAGAAACGCGCCCAACGCTGCGCGTGACAATGCACTGCCGACGCTTACCCGCTTCACGCCGAGTTCGGAGAGTTCCGCGAGACTGAAATGCACGCCTTGCAATGACATCAAAATATTCACCGGACGATCCACAGAGCTTACTACTGCGGCAATGTCTTCCTTCGTCCTGAGTCCCGGCGCGTAGAGCACGCTTGCGCCCGCTTCCTGATAAGCCTGAAGCCGTTTGATTGTGTCTTTGAGATCAGTTCTACCGACCAGATAGTTTTCGCAGCGCGCCGTCAGCATGAAGGGAAATGGCAGCGCCTTTGTTACCTCCGCCACGGCCCGCACTCGCTCAACCGCGAGTTCCCGGTTATAGATCGGATTGTCGGGTCGGCCCGTCGAATCCTCTATTGAACCGCCGGCAAGTCCTGTCACCGCCGCCAGCCGGAACGTCTCTGCCACCGTGTCCGGATCAACGCCAAACCCGCCCTCGAGATCAGCGCTGACCGGCAGGTCAGTCGCCGCCGCGATCTCAACTGCATGCGCGAGCACCTGCTCTAGACTGAGCGTGTAATCGCGCTTCCCGAGCGCGAACGCGCAGCCCGCGCTAGTAGTCGCCAACGCCTCAAAACCTAAACGCGCCAGCAGCCGCGCCGTCCCCACGTCGTAAGGGTTGGGAATGATGAACGCGCCCTCACGCTCGTGGAGCGCTTGAAAGACTCCAGCTTTCTCTGCCTGAGTTCGCATTGACATCTCTCCATCGCTCGTATCAGAACACCTGCGATGGGTCTCCTTTTTAGAATCAAATAAACCAACGATTAGTGTAGTGAGGATAGGTTAGAACCAAAATATTTGTCGAGCGGCGAACTTCATGTAGGAATTTATTAGTCCAGGTCAGCGGACGTTTGATAATGGCCCAGCACTTCAGTGCTCGGTTCGCGATCAAAGATGAAAATCAAGGCCCGCGAAGCGAGGCGACAGAGGGGATGTTCGTCGCAGAGTGACGAGTGACAAGGCCGGGAAGGAGGTGCCCAATCGCCTGCCATCGCGTAGCGATGGTTGAAACCATTTCATTCGTCGCTCATGCGACGAGTTCACGTGATTGCGACGGCGATCTCGGCGTTGAAACGCCCGGCTAAAATCACGCCGACGCTACGCGACGGAAAACAAGTAGGCCATGTGCGAGCATTCAAGTTTTCGGTCGAATGGTCTCGGCCAGTCTTAACGAAGGATTCGTCGCGTCCACTACGAATCCATCTTCAATATCCCAAATTCCGGAAAGCACGGCTTGCGCAAATCCCCACGCCAATGCTCGTTCGTAATCCAGGTGCAGTCTGCTCGTAAACTGTTTGAGCCGTCTCTCGATCGTCGAGCGTGAGAGAAACAACTCAGGTCTTTCGATCGGATTGCGAAGGACTGGGCCGATTTCAAACTCAAGCTCCCCGATTACACCTTTCGGATCGATGGCTAACCATCCACGACTCGAGTCAAACAGCACGTTGTAGTGTTGGAGATCACCGTGGAGCAATGTCGGCTGGCGTTGCGTAGCGCAAAGGCCCGAGTACACTCGGTGGGCTGCTTCAACAAGATCCAGCGGAATTTGATCGTCGCCGGTTGCGATATAACGCTCGAACCCTTGCGCCCAATCCTGTACCGTCATGCACGACTTCGGCAATTTGAGTGGAGGCCTTGCTGATTCGCGTCCAGACATTTGCCGAATGACGCCGGCCAGGACATCTGTTGCCTCCTCGTCCCCGCCGTTCTCGACCATACTGACCAGCGAGTTGCCCGGCGTGAGGCGCTCCATGAGCACCGCACCTGGCGCCCAGTTATAAACGCGCGCGACGCCGTTTCCGTCGAATGCCGCCAGGATTTCGCCCGAGTGCCATTCATCTCCCGGTCGCTTGATTACCTTCAGCACCACAGGTTGATGGTCATGAGTGCCGAAAGTGATAACCGAACTTTTCGTTTCGAACGTATCCCCGACACCCACGCTCCACTTGCGCGCATACTTCTGAATTCGATTAAGTAGTTCAGATTCGATCAAGCAGTTTCAGTTTGATTGTTGTTGTTCGTCCGCATAGCGGACGCATGATAATAGCCCAGCACTTCAGTAAGCCATAAGCGACGAAATAAAGGCCCGCAAGCGGGCGACGGAGTCAGTACCGGGAGCGGGTAGCGACCGGGTCAAAGAGTAATCGCTGCTCTCCGGATGTTTTCGTTCCCACGGCGTCACCTCCAGATTCCCAACACAAGTCCGATCAACGCAAAATAAACGGTAATATATCCACAGTTGATCAGCATGTACTTGAAGGACCGTTGCTCGAAAAGGGAAACGATCACGAACATCGTTGACGCCCAACCGACACCGGCTAAGAGTCCAGCCACGAGGCCCCATCGCCAATTCATTTTGCTATCGCCGAGGAAGAAGGCGAGGTTGTAGGAAATGATCCAGGCCAGGAAGAGCGTTAGTGAATAGGTCTTTAACGGACTGGCTTTGGCAACCTGCTCGTCGCTCAAACCGGTTTCCTTCTGCCACGCCTTGAAGAAGAGAACTGGCGAATACCACAAAGCCCCTACGGCGAGGCTCAGCAGAGCGCACACAAAAACAGCCGGATGGTTGATGTAAAGTTTTTCCATAGCGCCTCAAAGTGTAAGAACGACCGAGGCGGTTGTATTGGAAAAAATTTACCTGTACTCAGGCACTGATGCAGTTTGATCTTGGGGCGGCTTATTGAGTGCGGAGCGGGGCAGTGGCCCGACCCAGGGTCCCCAGACGGGCAGCCCGGCTGGGGTGGGGCGGTGAGGGAGGGCGTTATTTCGACGACAGCGCGCCCTCCCTGACGGTCGGGCTACTGCCCCGATCATTTCCTAACCCACCGGCACATAGTTCAGAATGTCGTTCTTTCTACGGACGTATTCCTCGGGAGTAAAACCTGAGAAGAACTTGAAATCGTTAATGAAGTGGGCTTGATCATAGAAACCACAATCCTGCGAGATGCTCGCCCAATTCACCTCCTTGCATTCCTCGATTTCGCCGATGGCCTTTTGGAAGCGAATGATCTTCAGATAGGCCTTTGGGGCTATCCCGACCTGACGTTTGAACATGCTGATGAAGTGTTTCTGCGAGTAGCCGATGTCCTGGTTCATGCGCGCCAGATTGATTTGATCCGGCCGCCGAATGATTTCCGCCAAAGCGTATTCGACCGCGGGATTCGGAACCAACCGGCCCGCAAAATGTCTGAGCAGAAAACTCTCGGCAGTTTCGAACTTCAGTCTTATCTCGTTGATTTCCCGCAGTCGCTCTCTGAGTAAGGCAAAATCATTGCCCCATAACAGGTCGGCATCCACCACCCGATCTGCCATCTCGTTCATGGGTAGCGGAAAAAACGGATAGGCCATGCCTTTTTTGAACGAGATTATGAACATCGCCGCATGCCGACCCGAAGGAATCGTAATGAATTCAGTTCGCACACCCGAAGCCCACACGTGATGACAGGCTTGTATTTCTTTGAGCGTCTGATTGTCGTAGATATGTTGTGGCCGATCGTCAAAATCGAAAATGATTTCGGTGTTGCCGTCGGGAAGGAAACGATCGATTGAGTGACCCGGTTTATAACCGTCGTAATAGATGAAATGATCGATGAACTGATTCAGTGGAAACCTCGGGATGTGAGTCTTAAGAATCATTGTAAAAGCGATCGTCAGTGATGTTGCCAGCCCGCTGGTCGAAGCTCGAAGATATCATCCGCCGTGAGGGGTCTCAGCTACCTGGCCGAATACAATGACTCAACCTCAGCCTATCACGTTCGTCCGCGCTGCGGACGATTGACAGTAGCCCAGCACTTCAAGTGCTGGGTAGGCATTAGATATGAAATCAAGAGCCCGCTTTAGGCTGGAATGCATGTTGTTACCCCGATTAGTCGCGGCTCTGAACCGGGCCGGGTTTCGCAACCACCAGCGGTTCGGCTTCCATTTCGCGACGGTAGAAAACGCGCGGGCGCTGCACGCTCCGCTTTGCGGGATCGGCGATTCTTTGCTCGCCTTCAGTGAACGCGATGTCCAGTCCCAGCCCGCGACTCTGCCTCATTTTCTCTTCCTGCATCTGGGGCACGCGCTCAGTCGCAAAATCCAGCCACTCGCGCGCGCTTACCACGCCATCCTTTGGTTCGTTGTCGGCAGCGGCGGTCTTCAGTCCTTCTTCAACCAACGCATAAGTCAGCAGCCCATGACCGAGTTGCGCAGCTTCGAGCGCCGCCTGATAACTTTGCGCGGCGGTGAGAATGTACATGCCCTTCTCGTAGGCGAGTTGGGCCAGCCCTTTCGAGTTCATTGGGCCGCGCCGCTTCTCTTCCGCTTCCAGCGCCTGGCCCGAATTGCAGGCATCAATCACCATCAGCACAGATCCGGCGGGCAGTTCTTCGACCGAGTCTTCCAACTCCTGATCCGAAATGCTGTGCGAAAGGATTGCCTTCAATCCGCTTTCATCAAAAGCGCGGCGATCACCGTTGTAACCAAGATCGTGCGGAATCAGATAGAAGCGCTGGCCCTGGGCCGTGCCGTGTCCGGCAAAGTAAATGATCACGGCGTCTTCCGGCTCGGCGCGTTTGAGTCTATCGAGTGGACTGGCCTTGAGCGTCGGCGCTGCGGGAGCTCCTGACAGTCGCCGTAGTGCGGCAAGAATATTCTCTCTGGTCGCTTGATCGTTAAGTAACGAGACCACCTCGACATGATCGAACCTGCCCACTGCTGCCAGCTCGCGGCTTAGCGCTGCGGCAAAACTCTGCGCATCAGCCACTGCGTACTTCAAATTGTATTGAGAGTTAGCATATTCGTTGACGCCGACGGCGATTACCCAGGCGGTGCCGGCGCGCTTCAAATTATCGGCGCCAGTCAAAACCAGGTTCGCGTCTTTGCTCTTAACGTTGTCGTTATTGAACGCGTAGGCAGTCAATCGGTTCGGACCGGCGACAACGTTTATCTCTTCCTCGAATGAAGTGACGGACCGTCCTTTGAGAGCATCGCCATGCCACACCTTGACGAGTGATCCGTTGCGAAACAGGCGCAGGTCGCGCGCTCCGCTACCCTGCGTGTGATCTTTGTCCGCGACGGCATCAGTAACGTCGATTTTGATCTTAACGGCGCGGCTCGAGACGTTCTCGGCAGAGGCATTGCCGCTGAGTGACAATTTGACAATCGGCTGGCGCCGATCTTTCTTTGAGATATCCTGGGCCACATGTGGACGTTTGCCGGCGAAGATATCCGCGAGCAGACCCGGATAATAAAACTCGTTGAAGAACCATTCAACCGGCGCAACATTGAAAGTGTCCTGATTGTAGCGCCAAAGGATCTGGTTCCACGATTGGGGAGTACCGTCAAACAAACCTTCCGGCGTGACCACCATCCATTCGCTGCCATCGTCCAGCGAGATCAACGTCAATAAATGTTCACCGGTAGTTGTGTCCCAGAGAAACGTGCTGCCATCATCGCTGGCTGACGCCAGCAGTTTTCCGTCTGGACTGAAATCCATCGATTCAATGTTCGCGGTGTGGCCGCTCAACGTCCGCAGTTCCCTTTGAGAGCCAACATCCCACAGCTTGATGGTATTGTCCGTGCCGGCCGACGCGATCATTTTGGCATCGCGGCTAAAGGCAACATCAGTGATACCTTTGCCATGACCTTTGATGGCTCCGATTTGCTGACCTGTGGCTGGGTTCCAGAGCAGAATCTGGCCCGACGTCTCGACCTTGATGTTCTTCAGAAAATCTTCAGAGCCAGGCGGCTTTTGATTCTTGGAACGCTTCTGACTACCCGTGGCTGAGCCCGTCAAAGTCGCGGTGTCAAGATTGGATTTTGATTCGACACCGCCGCTCGCCAGAACTTTTCCATCCGGACTAAACGATACTGACGTGACGCTGCGGCCCATCGTGCCTGCGGTCATCGTGCCGAGAACGTTGGTGATCATTGCAGTCATGTCAGCCATGCTCGGCATGTTGGCCACATTTGGGATCTGACCGCGCTTCATGGTCCCTGGGTTTGGCAAATTGCCGAGATTCGAAAGCGGATTAAAGCTCTGGGCTGGTGAAGATGTCAGGGTTCGCAAGCGGCTACCTGAAGCAACGTCCCACAGAGAGATTTCACCCTGAGTGCTGACCGTGGCCAGCATGTGACCATCGGAACTGAATCCGGCCTCAACCGGCGACGTGCTCAATGTGAGTGTCTGGATTTCATGTCCCGAATTAACATCCCAGATCTTCAACTCGCTCGAAGGAAGCCGCCCAATCATCTGCGTGCCCTGAGACTGCATATAAGTCACCGCCAGTGAGTGTCCGTCAGGACTGAAATAGACCTTCTCAACTCCGTCGGTTGCATTTGCACGAGTCAGAGTTCGCAGCGGACGGCCGTTGGTCGCATCGAGAATCGTCACCGCGCTGTTGGTGGGCGCAAATGTCGCGATCAATTTTCCATCCGGACTGGGCATACCGAAGACTTTGTCCGACGGCGCTGAAGAAAGACGACGTCCCTGTCCGGTGCGCAAGTCCCAACGCGTGCGCCCGCCGGAAGTGAGTTGGGTGCCGTCGGCGCTGAAGGCGACCGCATAAGCCATATTGGTGCGGCCCTTCATTTGTTGGATTTGCTTGCCTGTCTCGGTTTCCCACAAGAAAGTCTGAGTTCCGAATCCGCCGGTCGCCAGCTTCTTTCCATCGCGACTGAAACTGGCAAAGACACCGCCGTACTCCACGAATACGCCGGTATTCGGAACGCTGATCATCGGCAACTCTCGTCCAGTCGCGGTCTCCCACGTTTTGATTGTGTAGTTCTCGCAAAGCGCGATCAGACGACCATCGCTACTGAACTTAATGAAGCTGTAGTCCTTGAGTGTCGGAGCAGAAACTCGCTCCGTGGTCTTGCCGCTCACATCCCACACCTTCAATTTCTTTTCAATAATTCCGGCAACCAGAAGATGACCGTCGGAGGTGAAGCAAAGCCCTACGTTCTCGATCTGGCCGTCAGGCAGAGAGATTGAGCGCCCTGCACGTCCGCCGGCCAGATCGATGAACTTGATTTGGTCGACATCTACGCGGGCCAATTGGTTGCCGTCCGGGCTGAGCGCCACTCCGCCTTCGCCGCCGGTGAAGCCCGAGGCGTTGATATTCGCCATCTCCAAAGTGATCGTCTCGCGCCAACTCGTTGTGTCCCAAACTCTGATGGCGTCACTAACGGTCACGAGCTTTTTCCCATCTGAACTGAACGCAACGTACGTGACGCCCAGGGCGGCCATGAATGAAGCCTGCGCTCCGGATAATGTCTGGACTTCGTGTCCGTTGGTCAGATCCCAAACCTTCACCGAGTTGCTGCCGCCCGCGGCCGCGAGCAGGCGACTGTCCGGACTGAAAGCGAAGACCGGAGAAAGACTCGTCGCGTTCTGTCCGCCGGCTGAAAGATCGCGCAGCTCAAGCCCAGTCGCTGTTTCCCAAAGTTTGATCGTGTTCGTGCGAAAAGTTGCGGTGGCGAGCAGCCGTCCGTCAGGACTGAATCCCAGTCGCGTCGCGCCAAAGAAATTGTTGTAGCCGGTCTGCAAAACTAATTCCGGCCTGGCTTCTTTCGACTTTGCTTGATCGGTTTGGGAGTTCGCTGTGGCGTTCGGCTGAATACCAATGCCACGTTTGTCCGGAGTAGATGCCGGTGTTGGCGTTGAAGTCTGAGCCAGAATCGCCGTTGCCATGAGCAGAATTAGCGGGCCCGACGTAAAGCCTGAAATCAATCGAGCGCGCCGACATTCAAAAGACGTTCGCATAAATTTATTTGACGGAAGGCTAGTGGTATCGGGAGTCCGTGTCAACGGGAAAGCACAAACCCGGCTGGTAACAGAGTCAATACCGGAAGCGGAAAGCGACGGGATCCTAGACTCAACTTGAGTGGTTGCATCCGCTCGCTACCGCTCGCGGTCCCGTAACAACTCAACCAGCGCCGTAGGCGCGGCATATTGGTAGCCCCAGTGAGCGAGCGCAGCGAGCGTAACCCGGGGATCACGACCCCCAACAAAAACAAAGCCCGCTTTAGCGGGCGACACAGTTTTGGAGTGCGCTGACTTGTCAGCGCTTTGTAATTGTGATCGAAATGAAAGCGGCGTCAAGTCGCCGCACTCCAAAGGCAGGGGAAACAGTCGGTCTTTCGTCGCGAAGTGACGATTGAATTTAGCCCGGCCTTTCAAGCCCGGGAATGCTTCCGTGTGATTTGTGCCGTCGCATAGCGACGGTTGAAAGCGATTCATTCGTCGCTGACGCGACGAGGTTCACGTTGGTTGCTCTATTCCCGGCGTTGAAACGCCGGGCTAAATTCAGACGACGCTACGCGTCGAAACCCATTGGTCAAGCGATACAAGGGCGAGCGGCGTAAGGTATTACAGCGGCGGCTATGTGGGTAAGAAGCGTCGAGAGTTGGTTATGCGCGTTGGTTGTGATGCAAAGAACGCAGCCCACCTGATTCGACTACTGCGGGCCGGGATCACCATCTACAAGAGCCAAGACATAGTGGGATTGAGCGAAGACTGAGAGATCGATCTCGGCTTTGGCCATTATCCTTGATCGGAAGGATCACGCAAACCGGCTTGCCGTTTCGCGTCACAATTTCTGGTTCGCGATGCGTCGCTTTCATAGCTACTAAATCAACACCGCTACGCCTTCGCGTAAACCTCCGCGCCTTTGTCAACAAACTCACGCGACTTCTCTTCCATCCCACGCGTCAACGCTTCGTCTTCCTTCAGACCATGGGTCGCCGCGTACTCACGCACATCCTGTGTGATCTTCATGGAGCAGAAGTGTGGGCCGCACATGGAGCAGAAGTGCGCGAGCTTCGCGCCTTCCTGCGGCAGCGTTTCGTCGTGGTATTCGCGCGCGACTTCCGGATCGAGCGAGAGATTGAATTGATCTTCCCAGCGAAATTCGAATCGTGATTTCGACAGAGCATTGTCGCGGTACTGAGCGCCAGGATGACCTTTCGCCAAGTCGGCGGCGTGGGCGGCGATCTTGTAAGCGATGACGCCGTCCTTTACATCCTTCTTATTCGGAAGGCCGAGGTGTTCTTTCGGCGTGACGTAGCAGAGCATTGCCGTGCCGTACCAGCCAATCATCGCGGCGCCGATTGCGGAAGTGATGTGATCGTAACCGGGCGCGATGTCGGTCGTCAGCGGGCCTAGCGTGTAGAACGGTGCTTCGTGGCAGGTCTCGA
>WNGK01003882.1_pt1 | contig 16566 bp, 11 predicted proteins | sample 5400601 | NCBI WGS metagenome assembly WNGK01 (sample SAMN13153376, study PRJNA577476) | soil metagenome | isolation source: 60 cm soil or saprolite under Garry oak tree replicate 1 | place: USA:California | collected 2016-06-15
GCGAAGAAGGACGAAGACAAGAAGGTCTGATCGCACCGCTGCCCCTCGACTCAGACACCGCCGCGCGATTGCTCGTGTCCTCCGATCGGAGTGCCGTCGGCATCGACCTCGGCGGGAGCAAGCTGCGCGGCGGTCTCCTCAGCGGGGAGGGCGAGCTTCTCGGCCGCCTCGAAGTGCAGACCGAGGCCTGGAAGGGCGCGTCCGGTGTCCTCGCCAATCTCAAGCGCGTCATCAGCCGGCTGCTCGACTCTACCGACCCCGCGCGGGTGGCCGGCATCGGGATCGCCGCCGCCGGGCAGATTCATCCCGTGACCCAGGCCGTCGTCTTCGCGCCCAATCTCCAGTGGGACGATGTCCCCCTTCGTGACGAGATCGAATCCGCGTTCGGTCTGCCCACCTACGTGGAGAACGACGTGCGCGCGGCGGCCTGGGGCGAGTACCGATTCGGGGTGGGGCGGGGAACCAAGAGCCTCATCGCCGTCTTCGTCGGCACGGGAGTCGGCTCGGGCGCGGTGATGGACGGCCTGCTCCTCAAGGGCGCGAGCAATGCCGCGGGCGAGCTCGGTCACACCCAGATCGTCCCGGACGGCATACCCTGTGTCTGCGGTCAGCGCGGCTGCGTCGAGGCCTATGCCTCGGGCCAGGGATTCATGCGGCGTGTGGAGACGGCGCTCGTCGACGGCACGGCGACCCGTCTCAAGGACGACACGGGCGGCGACGGCAGGCGGGCGACGGCCGCCCTCGTGGCCCGCGCCGCCGCGGCGGGAGACGAGTTCGCGCGCCGGATCTGGGACGACGCCGAGCGGTATCTGGGATCGGCCATCGCCAACTACGTCACTCTTCTCAATCCCGAGCTGCTCGTCCTGGGCGGGGGGATCATGACCGCGGTGCCCGCGCTCATCGGAGCCATCGAGCGTCAGGTGCGCGCGCACGCGACCCTCATGTCGCGCGATCTCCGCATCGCCCGCGCCTCGCTCGGCGACTCCTCGGCCATCTTCGGAGCGGCGGATCGCGTCTGGGGGCGCGCGTGAGCCCGGCCCGGACATGGGCCGAAGGCGCCCGCGCTCACCTCCTGAGGCACGGAGACACGTGGATCGCCGGCGGGCTCGCCGCGCTCACCCTCGTCTCTCGCTGGCCGTACCGGGCGCGCATGCTCTACAACTGGGACGCCGTGCAGTTCGCGCTCGCCCTCCGGGAGTTCGACGTCGCCAAGCACCAGCCCCACCCTCCCGGGTACCTGCTCTATGTCGCCCTCGGCCGCCTCCTCAACGCCTCGCTCGGCGATCCCAACATGGCCTACGTCACCCTGGCCATGCTCTTCAGCGCAGCCACGACGTTCATGGTGTACTGGCTCGCTCGCGCGCTCTACGATCGGGTGACGGCCGCCGCCGCCGCCGCGCTCCTCGCGGTGAGCCCGCTCTTCTGGTTCTACGGGTCCGTCGGTCTCACGTATGCGGGGGAAGCCTTCGGCGCCGTGCTCGTCGCCTGGTTCACCTGGGGCGCCCTTCGAGGGGACACGCGTCAGCTCTACGCGGGCGCCCTCGCCCTCGGCCTCGTGGGCGGGATCCGCCAGTCCGTGCTCGTCTTGCTCTTCCCCCTGTGGCTCGCCTGCGCGATCAATTCAGCCGTCGTCTCGCGCCGGCCGATGGCCGCCCCTCAACTCGAACAGCGGGGCATTCGCCGGCTCGGGCGGATCGGGCGGGGGCTGCTCGTCATGGGTGGCGCCGTGCTGACCTGGCTCCTGCCCATGCTCTGGCTGACGGGAGGACTCGAGGCCTACTTGCGCGCCTCGAGCCAGCTCTACGGCTCCGTGGTTCTCCCCACCTCGGTGCTGGGCGGCTCGCTGGATGTCACCCTCGCGCAGGCTCGATATGTCCTGGCTTCGGTGGTGATCGGCCTCGGCCCTCTGGCCCTGGCGGCCGCGGCCCTGCCCCTCTACCTGCGCCGAGCAGGCTGGGGACGCCCGGAATGGTTCCTCGCCGTCTGGGTCGCTCCGCCCGCAGCGTTCTACACGCTCGTGCACTTCGGTCAGGCCGGCTACGTGCTGACGTTTCTCCCCGCGCTCGTGATCCTCCTGAGCCGCGTGCTCGTCGAGGCGGTGGCCGCGGGCTCGGAGCGGCTCCGCCGGCCCAACTGGCGCTGGGGGTTGACGGCGGCGGCCCTCGTCCCGCTCTGCGTCGTCAGCACGGGCTTCTTCGTGAGCGCGCGCCCCGTGCCGCGCGAGTTCAACAACCGCACGGGCGACGCGTGGGTCTGGCGCGCGAAGGACGAGGCCCACGACTGGATCATGAGTCGCACGGCGGCGGCCCTGCGCGAGCACGAAGCGGTCATCCGGACCTACGTCGACACCATCCGCGCCGTCTACGATCCCTCGGACACCGCGCTCGTCACGGAGCTCGGCAACCGGCGCTCCTACCCGTGGCTCCGCCACGCGATGTTCTACATGCCGGAGTACGCGATCTACCAGCTGCAGGTCGGCGAGCCGCCGCGCGGCTTCTACGCGCCCCAGTCGTCGGCGACCATGATCCTGTCCCCCAGCTCGACCATCGAGGTGCCACGGCGCGTCCGACAGCTCGTGTGGTTCGTGGACCACTGGGACCCGGAAGAGCCGCGCCCGCCGGGACTCCTGGAAGTGCAGCTGCCCTATGGCCGATACCTCTATGTCTTGCCGCTCGGCCGGGGGCGCGTGGAGTACGCGGGCTACAGCTTCGTTCGCCCCGCCCGTTGAAGGGCCGCGCCGCCGCCGGGCTGATCCTGGCGGGGCTCGCCGCCGCCCTCGGCCTCTATCTTCTCCGCGCGCGTCAGATCGCGGGACCCCTGGGCGCCTCTGGCTTTCCCCTCGACGACTCGTGGATCCATCTCCAGTTCGCGCGCAATCTTGCCGAGGGACGGGGGTTCACTTACAACCCCGGCGTCTCCGTCCCGGGCTCGACGGCGCCCCTCTGGACCCTCATCCTCGCTGGGCTCTTCGCGATCGCGGGCGCTCACCTCGCGTGGGTCAAGGTCGCGGGCGTGGCCGCCGCGGTGGGCAGCGCATGGCTGGCCCGTCGGCTCGCCATGCAGTGGACGGGCGAGCCCCTCCTGGGGCTTGGCGCCGGGCTCGCGACGGCGTTGAGCGCGCCGATGGCGTGGGGAGCGCTCTCCGGGATGGAGGTGACGCTGGCCGCCCTCCTCGTCACGGGAGCGCTCTGCGCTCATGCCTCGGGCCGCGTCACGCTCCCCGGGCTCCTCATCGGCGCGGCCGCGCTCGCTCGCCCGGAGTCGGTGCTGCTCGTGCCCTTGCTCTGGCTCGGCGGCCCGCTGACCCTGAAGCGGAGCCTCGCCTCTCTCGGCATTCCCGTCGCCGTGCTTTCGCCCTGGATCGCGTTCAATCTCTGGACGGCGGGGACGCCGCTTCCCGCGACCGCCGCCGCCAAGATCGGGGGCGGGCTCGTCGGTCTGCTCGCGGGCACCCGGGAGCCGGTGGCCGAGACCCTGTTCGGCCGGCCCTGGCGATTCGAGGCGGAGTGGGCGGCCTGGCTCGTGTCGGTCGATGTCCTCCTGCCCATCCTCATCCTTCCCGGCCTCTGGATGCTCTGGCGCCGCCATGGCCGATCTGCCCTCCTTCCTGCCTCGATCCTCCTGCTTCATCCCCTGGGCATGGCGCTCCTCGCGCCCTATCGCGGCCCCGCCTTTCAGGAGGGACGCTATTCGATTCAACTCCTCCCACTCGCGATCTGCGTCGCTGTCACGGCCTTGTCTCCTTCGGATCAGGGGTGGTTACGGCGGGCAATAGTCGTCTTGTTCCTCGCGGCATCAGTCGTGCCGCTGTGGTCGGGGGCGGGCCGCTACGCGTGGGCCGTGCAGAACATCGACGCGATGCAGGTCCATCTCGGCCACTGGGTCAGCGAGCACACGCCCCCCGGCGCGCGGCTGGCTCTCAACGACGTCGGCGCCATCGTGTACCTGGGACGGCGAGAAGCCGTGGACGTGATGGGCCTGGTCACGCCCGCCATCATTCCCTACCGTCGGGAAGGGGAGAAGGGCGTGCTCCGGTATCTCGAGCGCGCGTGCCCCGACTACCTGATCATCTTCCCGGCGTGGTTCCCGGAGCTGGCCTCTCGCGGGGACCGCTTCACGCCCGTCTATCGCGTGCGGCTCGAGCGCAACACCGTGGCGGGGGCGGACGAGATGGTGGTCTACGAGACGGCCTGGAATCGCTGGAGCCGGGCGCCCCGCCCCTGTCCTGAACGCCCCTGAAAATGAGGCCGCCACGCTATAATCGGCTCGTGATGAGCTTGAGCAAGACGCTCGGCCTCCTGGTCGCCCTCGCGGCGGCGCTTCTGTGCTGGGGGAGCCCTGCATGGGCGCAGATGTACCGGTGGACGGACGACCAGGGTGCCGCCCACTATTCCCAGGGTCTCGACAGCGTCCCGGAGCGGCATCGCTCGCGGGCCCAGCTCCTGGCATATCCGGAGCTCCCCGCGACCGCTCCGACCGCGACGTCGGCTTCGCCCGAGTCGAGCAAGGCCACCCGCATCTCCTTCACCCCCGGCAAGCCCATCATGGTCACGGCCAGGGTCAACGGCAGCGGATCGATCCAGCTCATGCTCGACACGGGCGCGTCGGTGACCGTGATCAATCCGCGCGTCCTCGCCGGGCTGGGCATCGGCGTGCAGGACAGCCTGCGCGGCTCCGTCAAGGGCGCCACCGGCACCGCCAATGTCCTCTTCGTTCCCGTGCAGAGCATCGAGGTGGGGGCCGCGCGCTCGGGCCCTCTGCGCGTGGCCGCCCACGACATCGAGTTCGGCAACGGCGACGGGCTACTCGGTCGCGATTTCCTCGATCAGTTCACCGTCAACATCGACTCGACGGCCGGCGTCGTCACCCTCTCGCCCCGGTAGAGCGCCGTGCCCACGACGCGGCGGCCGGCCCGCTTGATCCTCGCCGCCCTCGCCCTCACCTTCATGCTGGCATCAGCTGTCTCCGCGCAGCTCTATCGATGGACCGACGCGCAGGGAGAGACACACTTCGGGCAGGGACCGGAGAGCGTGCCCGAGCGTTACCGCGACCGGAGCAGCGCCATCGGAGCCGTGGACGCCCCGGCTCCGCCCTCGGGACCGGCCCTCGCGGAGGTCGTGGGGGGAGTGACGCGGATCGCGTTCACACCTGGCCGTCCCATCATGGTGACGGTCCGGATCAATGGCCGGGGATTGGCGCAGCTGATGCTGGATACGGGCGCGGACGCGACCATGGTCAGTCCCACCGCGCTGATGGGTCTCGGGGTCAGCTATCGCGACGCCCCGAGGATCCAGCTCCAGGGCGTCACGGGCTCGTCATCCGCCTATGCGGTCATCCTGGAGAGCCTCGAAGTGGGCGGGGCGCGTGTGGGTCCGCTGCGCGTCGTCTCCTACGAGTCGGAGACGCGCCGCCCGGGCTCTCAGGGACTCCTTGGGCGAGACTTCCTGAATCACTTCCGCGTCACCATCGACAATGCCCGCGGCATCGTCGAGCTTTCTCCCCGCTAGTTCGAAAACGCTCGCCTGCCTAGCGGGGCCTAAAGCTCGTCAGGTCTACCTGGGCCGCGTGCGCCCGGATCACGCCGCCGTCTTCGTTGTGGCACGGATCGGCCTTGCCCGTGTGCCCCTTCACCCCGGCCAGCGCGTGACACATCTCGTGGGCGAAGACCTCGTAGAGCCACTCCGGCATGCCTTCCGTCCGCGGCAGGATGATGGTGGCGCCCGTGGGGCCGGAGATGGTGCAGGCGGCTCCGAACGGCTGGCAGCCACCCTTGACGACGATCACGGAAGAGAGATACGACTGCGGCGCGATCTGCCCCTTCTGAAAGACCAGAGGCTGACCGACGGACTGGGCGCTCGGTCCGGCCGAGGCGCAACCAGAGAAGACCAGCAATCCCACGAAGAGAAAGAGTCCCCAGGTGGCCCGGGTGCTCTGCATTGGCTTCACGTTTTCACGGTTCATGATGTCCCCCTCACAGGGGACAGTCGGCGTGTCGGAGAAAACCCCTGAATGCGCGCCAGGAAAGAGATCGAAAGGCCCCCGTCGGCGAATTTCGTGACGCCAGGAAAGACGTCGGATCGCAATGTCGGCGGATCTCGTGCCGCCACGAAAGCTACCAAGACGTCGCCGTCGGCAGGATTTTGGGCGGGTAGGCGGGGGCGTTCCTTGCCCTAAACGCCTATCGGTGTTACGTTTTGACCTCAATGGACTACAAGGACACCCTGAACCTTCCAAAGACGTCTTTTCCCATGAAGGCCAACCTGCCCAAGCTCGAGCCAGACATGCTCAAGCGGTGGCAGGAGATGGACATCTACGGGCGCCTGCGCAAGGCGTCGGCGTCCCGGCCGCTGTGGATCCTCCACGACGGCCCGCCCTATGCCAATGGCCACATTCACATGGGCACCCTGCTCAACAAGGTGCTCAAGGACTTCGTGGTCAAGTCGCGCAGCATGCTGGGGCACAACTCACCGTACGTGCCCGGGTGGGACTGCCACGGACTGCCCATCGAGCACCAGGTGGACGTGGAGCTCGGCCTCGACACGGCGAGCGTGGACGTGCGCCGGGCCATGGATCCCATCGAGAAGCGGCGGCGCTGTCGCGAGTACGCCGCCAAGTTCATCGACATCCAGCGCGGGGAGTTCAAGCGCCTGGGTATCTTCGGCGACTGGAACGATCCGTACCTGACCATGGCCCCGGCCTATCAGGCGACCATCGCCCGGGAGTTCGGACGGTTTGTCGGGCGCGGTCTCGTGCACAAGGGCCTCAAGCCCGTGCACTGGTGCATGCACTGCAAGACGGCGCTCGCCCAGGCCGAGGTCGAGTACGAGGAGCAGACCACGCCGTCCGTCTACGTCAAGTTCCCGCTCGTCTCCCCGTCGCCTGAGCTCAAGCGGGCGCTCGGAAGCCGGCGCGCGTCTCTCGTCATCTGGACCACGACGCCGTGGACGCTGCCCGCCAACCTGGCCATCGCCGTCCATCCGGGAGCGACTTACACCGCGCTGGAGGTGGATGGTGAGGTCCTCGTGGTGGCGCGCCCGCTCGCCGAGGCCTTCGCGGCGCTCCCGGGTCTCGAGGGACGGACACGCGAGACGGACCTCGCCGTCTCCGGCGAAGCGCTCGCGGGCTCAGTGGCGCGGCACCCGTGGATCGATCGCGAGGCGCCGGTGCTCACGGCCGACTTCGTGGCCATGGACGCGGGCACGGGCCTCGTTCACATCGCCCCCGGCCACGGCGAGGAGGACTACGAGCTCGGGCGGGCGGCCGGACTGAAGATCTACAACCCCGTGGACGACGATGGGCGCTTCCTGCCCGAGGTGACAGGCTTCGGGGGCATGACGGTGTGGGAGGCCAACCCGAAGATCGTCGAACGCCTGCGCGCCGAGGGCGCCCTCGTGAGCCAGGTGCCGCTCGTCCACACCTATCCCCATTGCTGGCGCTGCAAGAATCCGACGTTGTTCCGGGCGACGGAGCAATGGTTCATCGCGCTGGATCTCGCCACGCAGCAGAAGCCCTCGCTCCGGCAGGGCGCCCTCGAAGCCATCCAGAACCACGTGCGCTGGATCCCGGAATGGGGCCAGGAGCGTATTTACAACATGGTCGCGCATCGACCGGAGTGGGTGATCTCGCGCCAGCGGGTGTGGGGTGTGCCCATCGTCGCCTTCTATTGCGCGGCGTGCGACACGTTGCTCCTCGACCAGGGCGTGGTGGAGCACGTGGCCGGGATCATGGAAGCAGGCACGGGCGCCGACGAGTGGTACTCGAGAGATGCCAAGGAGCTCGTGCCTCCGGGAGCGTCCTGTCCGAAGTGTGGGAGTAGCGAATTTCGCAAGGAGAGCGACATCCTCGACGTCTGGTTCGACTCGGGCTGCAGTCATGCCGCCGTCCTCGAAAAGCGACCGGAGCTCAGGTGGCCGGCCGAGATGTACCTCGAGGGCTCGGACCAGCACCGCGGGTGGTTCCATTCCTCGTTGCTCGAGGCGGTGGGCACGCGCGACCGTGCCCCGTACAGCTCCGTGCTCACGCATGGATTCGTGGTGGACGGTGGCGGACGGAAGATGTCGAAGTCTCAGGACAACAACATCGCCCCCGACGAGCTCCTTCCGAAGTTCGGAGCCGATGTCCTGCGCCTGTGGGTGGCCGCCGAGGACTATGCGGAGGACATCCGCCTCTCCGACGAGATCCTCAACCGGCTCGCCGATGCCTACCGGCGCATCCGGAACACGTGCCGGTTCCTCCTCGGCACCCTCGCCGACTTCGATCCCGAGCGCGACCGGATCGCCTATGACCGCATGGAGGAGCTCGATCGCTGGGCCCTCCTGCGCCTGGGCGAGCTCATCGCGCGCGCGCGCCGAGCCTACGAGGAGTACCAGTTCCACGTGGTCTTCCACGCCACGCACAATTTCTGCGCGGTGGACCTCTCCGCCCTCTATCTCGACATCATCAAGGACCGGCTCTACGTCTCCGCCCCCGATGATCCGAAGCGGCGCGCCGCTCAGACGGTGTGCTTCGAGGTCCTCACGGCCCTCGCGCGATTCCTCGCCCCCATCCTGAGCTTCACCGCCGACGAGGTCTGGTCACACATCCCGGGCCGCGGCAAGCCCGAGAGCGTGCACCTGGTCACCTTTCCCGAGGAGCGCGGCGAGTGGATCAACGAGCGGTTGCGCGGGGAGTGGGAGCGCCTGCTCGAGGTGCGCGGCGAGGTCTCCCGCGCCCTGGAGGCCGCGCGCCAGCAGGGACGGATCGGCAAGGCGGTGGACGCGGTGGTCTTCCTCGTCTCCACTCCGGAGGAGGAGTGGCGGCCGCTCCTCGAGGCCAAGGGCGACGGCCTCCTCGCCACCCTCTTCAACGTCTCGGCCGTGCGCTTCGGCGCCGCCCCGCCCGCGGAGGGCGGGACCCGCTACGAGGGCCAGGACATTCCCGGGTTCGTGCTCGAGGTCATCCCCGCCGCCGCGCTCGGCTGGAAGCGCTGCGAGCGCTGCTGGACCTGGAGCGAGGGTGTGGGCGCCGATCCCGCTCATCCCGCGCTCTGCGGGCGCTGCCTGCCGGTGGTGCGCGCTCGCGCATGAAGCTCGTCGCGGCCCTGGCGGGGATCGTCGTGATCCTCGACCAGGTGGTCAAGTGGCTCGCCCTCACCCGCCTGCCCTCCGGCGTCCCCGTCCCGGTCATCGACCGATTCTTCTCCTTGACCCTCATCATGAATCCCGGGCTGGCCTTCGGCATGCTCTCGGCCGTGCCGCCGACGTGGCGCTGGGTGGTGGCCGTCCTCTCCCTGGGCGCGCTGGGAGTGCTGGCGGCGCTCGCCGTCAAGCTGCTTCCCGACGGCGGGAAGCCGGCCGCCATCGCCATGGGACTGATCTTCGGCGGCGCGGCCGGCAATCTCATCGACAGGGCGCGCTTCGGCGCCGTCGTCGATTTTCTCGATTTCCACTGGCGCGGCTGGCACTGGCCCGCCTTCAATGTCGCCGACTCGGCCATCAGCGTGGGCGTGGCCCTCCTGGCCCTGCGCATGCTGATGACCTCGCCGCCGCGCGCATGACGAGCGTGGCCGCCCGGCGCGTGGCGGCCACGGTGGCAGGCGCCGAGGCGGGCCGGCGCCTCGACCTCTGGCTCGCCGAGCGGCTGCCCGACCTCTCGCGCACCCGCATCAAGGCCCTGGTGGATGCCGGCCGCATTCGCGTCGACGATGCGCCCGCCCTCAAGGCCTCGCGCCGACTCCGTTCCGGCGAGCGGGTCGAGGCCGAGATTCCGTCCCCGCCACCCGAGGAGATGGTCCCGGAGGCGATCCCCCTGGCCATCGTCTTCGAGGACGACGAGGTCCTCGTCGTGGACAAGCCCGCCGGCATCGTCACCCATCCGGGCGCGGGTGCGCGCACGGGCACGCTCGCCGCGGCGGCGCTCGCCCATGCGCCGGGCATCGCGGGGGTGGGCGGCCCGCGCCGGCCCGGCATCGTCCACCGGCTCGACAAGGGCACCTCGGGGCTGATCGCGCTGGCCAAGACCTCCCGGGCCTACGACTCGCTCACCGCGCAGCTCCAGCGACGCACCGTCTCACGACGGTACCTCTGCCTCGCGCATGGCGCGATCCGCAAGGAGGAAGGCGTGATCGATGCGTCGATCGCCCGCGATCCGCGCTCGCGAGTGCGAATGGCGGTGGCGCGGGCGGGGACGGGCCGGCGGGCGGTCACGCGCTTTCGCGTGCTCGAGCGCTTCCGAGCCTTCACTTTCCTCGAATGCAGGCTCGAGACGGGCCGCACTCACCAGATCAGGGTGCACCTGGCATCGATCGGACACCCGCTCCTCGGGGACGAGACCTATGGAGGCCGTCGTGCGCGGTCGGACGAGGCGCTGCCAGAGGACCTGGTCAAGGGCCTGGGGGGTGTGGCCCTCCACGCCGCCGGGCTGTCGTTTCTTCACCCCGTCACAGGCGAGCCCGTGGAGCTCGCGTCTCCTCTACCCAACAGAATTGTCAGGGTCCTGTCTCATCTTCGTCCTCGCTGATCCTCGACATGCCTTGCGGCATGTCGACCATGCGCGATAAGGCCTCGCCAACCCGTTACTTCGGCCCACGGTGCCCTGTCTCCGGCCCTTGGCATGCGCCGTGCTAACCTAGGTTACGAACATGAAGGCGCTCACTGCAGTCATCCTCGCGGCCGGCGACTCGAAGCGCATGCGCTCCAAGCTGCCCAAGGCGCTCCACCGCGTGTCCGGTCGCCCGCTCGTCGACTATCCGGTGCGGCTGAGTCGCGCCCTCGGCGCTCGCGTGGTCCTCGTCATCGGGCACGGCGCTTCCGAGGTCCGGGCCGCGGTGGGAGACGCGAAGGATCTCGCCTACGTCGAGCAAAAGGAGCGCCTCGGCACCGGACACGCGGTGCTCCAGGCTCATGGCGCCTGCGGCGAAGGCGCGATCCTCGTCCTGCCGGGCGATCAGCCCCTCATGTCGCAGGACATGATCCAGGCGCTCGTCGAGCACCACGGAAAGACGGGCGCGGCGGCCACGCTCCTCACCGCCGAGCTGCCGGATGCCACGGGCTATGGTCGGGTGATCCGCGAGGGCGGTCGCCCCGTCGGTATCGTCGAGCACCGGGACGCCACGCCGGCGCAGCGGGACATCCACGAGATCGGCACGAGCGTCTACTGCTTCGACGCCAAGTCCCTGTGGCCGGCCCTCGGCCAGGTCGTGCCCCAGAACGAGCAGGGCGAATACTACCTGACCGACGTGATCGGCATCCTGGCCCGGAGCGGCGCCACCGTCGAAGCGGTGAAGGCGACGGATCCGCGGGAATGCCTGGGCATCAATGACCGGAGCCAGCTCGCGGAGGTCGCCTCGATCCTCAGGCGCCGCACCCTCGAGCGCCTCATGCGCGAGGGCGTGACCATCCTGGATCCGGCGGCGACCTATGTCGACGACACCGTAGGGGTCGGGGCCGACACGGTGATCTATCCCGGCGTCATCCTGGAAGGCGCGACCACCATCGGGGCCGAGTGCGTGGTCGCCACGGGCTGCCACGTGAGCGCCAGCCGTATCGGCGACCGCGTCACCCTCAAGCCGTACTGCGTTCTTTCCGAGGCCATCGTCGAGGCGGAGGCGCAGCTCGGCCCCTTCTGCCACCTCCGGCCCCTCTCGCACGTCGGGGTCGGGGCGAAGATCGGCAACTTCGTCGAGCTGAAGAAGTCGCGCATCGGCCGCGGCGCCAAGGTCCCCCATCTCTCCTATGTCGGCGACGCCACGGTCGGCCCCGAGGCCAATGTCGGGGCGGGGGCGATCACCTGCAACTATGACGGCGTGCACAAGCACGAGACCATCATCGGGGCAGGCGCCTTCGTGGGCACCAACTCGAGCCTCGTGGCTCCCGTCACCATCGGCGAGGGCGCCTACGTCGGGGCGGGCTCGGTGATCACGAAGGACGTGCCGCCGGGGGCGCTCGCCGTGGCAAGGGGCAAGCAAGCGATTCGCGAGGGCTGGGCCGCGCGCAAGCAGAAGGGCCCGAAGGGCAAGACGAGAGGGAAGGCCTGAGTCGTGTGCGGCATCGTCGGCTACATCGGCGACAAGGACGCGGTGGGGCTCATCGTGGACGGCCTCAAGCGTCTCGAATACCGCGGCTATGACTCGGCGGGCATCGCCGTGCTGGGCGCTTCGGGGCTCGAGGTGCGGCGCGCGGCCGGCCGCATCAAGGTGCTGGAGGGCCTCCTGCGCGAGCGGCCTCTCAAGGGCAGCATCGGCATCGGGCACACGCGCTGGGCGACGCATGGGCGGCCCACCGACGACAACGCTCATCCGCACACCGACGGCTCGGGCACGCTCGTGGTCGTCCACAACGGCATCATCGAGAACTACCTGCCCATCAAGGAGCGGCTGGCCGCGGAAGGGCACGTCTTCACCTCGGAGACCGATACCGAGGTGATCGCGCACCTCGTGGAGCGGCACCTTCAGGATACGCCGCGGCTCGACGAGGCCGTGCGCCGCGCCCTCCGCGAGCTCTCGGGCTCCTATGCGATCGGGGTGCTGTCGAAGCAAATGCCCGACCGGCTCGTGGCGGCCAAGCACGGCGCGGGCAGCGTGGTGATCGGGCTCGGGCAGGGGGAGACGATCCTCGCCTCCGACATTCCCGCCCTTCTCGCCCACACGCGCGACGTGGTCATCCTCGAAGACGGCGACGTGGCGGTGGTGACGCGTCACGGGGTCGAGATCACCGACCTGGCGGGGGCGCCCGTGTCGCGCACGCCCACGCGCATTCTCTGGGATCCCATCCTCGCCGAGAAGGGCGGCTACCGGCACTTCATGCTCAAGGAGATCTACGAGCAGCCGCGGGCGGCCGCCGACACGCTGCGGGGCCGCGTCTCGCCCGAGGGCGGCACCGTGGTCCTGCCCGACATCGGGCTCGATCCCGAGATCGTGGCGGGCCTGCGGCGCGTGGTCCTCGTCGCCTGCGGTACCTCGTACCACGCCGCCCTCGTGGGGCGCTTCCTGATCGAGCGGCTGGCCGGGATCTCGGCCGAGGTCGACCTCGGGTCGGAGTACCGCTACCGGGACTCGGTGCTCGGCCCCGAGACCCTCGTGGTCGCGCTTTCCCAGTCGGGGGAGACGGCGGACACCCTGGGCGCCGTCAAGGCGGCCCGCGACAAGGGCGCCCCCATCGTCGGCATCACCAACGTGGTCGGCTCGGCCCTCGCCCGCGAGTCCACGGGCCTGCTCTACACTCACGCGGGGCCGGAGATCGGCGTCGCCTCGTCCAAGACCTTCACGGCCACGCTCACCGCCTGCTACCTCCTCGCTCTCTGGCTCGGCCGGCGCCGCGGGGCCATCCCCGCCGAGGATGGGCGCAAGCACATCCAGGGGCTCCTCGAGCTCCCGCGTCTCCTCGAGCGTGTTCTCGAGAGCGAGCCGGCCATCGCGGAGCTGGCGCGCGACCTCGCCGGCTACAAGAACTTTCTCTTCCTCGGGCGGGGCATCCACTACCCCATGGCGCTCGAGGGCGCCCTCAAGCTCAAGGAGCTCTCGTATCTGCACGCCGAGGGCTACCCCGCGGGAGAGATGAAGCACGGGCCCATCGCCCTCATCGACGATGGCATGCCTGTCGTCGCGCTCGCGCCGAGGGACGGCTCTTACGACCGGATGATGGGCACCATCGAGGAAGTGCGCGCGCGCGACGGGCGCGTCATCGCCCTCGCCCACGAGGGCGATCGGGAGATCGCGGCGCGCGTCTCGCGAGTGCTCGCCGTGCCCGTCTCCGCCGAGCTCCTCTCCCCCATCATCATGGCCGTGCCCCTTCAGCTCCTCGCCTACCACCTCGCGGTCCGTCTCGGCCGCGACGTCGATCAGCCGCGCAACCTGGCCAAGTCCGTCACCGTCGAGTAGTCGCCCGCGCGCGCGGGGCGGGCGCTGCCGCCCGTGTGATATCGTTAGCTTCCATGCTGCGTGGCACCGTCGCTCCCGAGACCATCCTCGCCTCGCTCAATCCCGTCCAGCGTCAAGCCGTCCAGGCGACCAAGGGACCGGTGCTGGTCCTGGCCGGCGCGGGCAGTGGCAAGACGCGGGTGATCGCCCACCGCATCGCCTGGCTCCTCGGCGTCGAAGGCGTAGACCCGCGCCACGTGCTCGCCGTCACCTTCACGAACAAGGCGGCGGGCGAGATGCGCCGGCGCGTGGAGGATCTGGTCGTGCCCGCGGGGATCCGGACCCCGCTGATCGCGACCTTCCATTCCGCCTGCGTGCGCATCCTCCGCGAGCGCGCCGCCCTCGTCGGCTTGAGACCCTCCTTCGTGATCTACGACGAGGACGACCGGTTGAGCATCGTCAAGGAGGCCATGCGCGAGCTCGACATGGACGAGCGGCAGACCACGCCCGCCTCGGTGGTCCACCGCATCAGCCATTGCAAGAACCACATGCTCGCTGTCGAGGAGGTCGAGCGGCTGGCCCGGACGCCTCGCGAGGAGCGCATCGCCCAGCTCTATCGCGTTTATGAAGATCGGCTCAGGGCGGCGGGCGGCCTGGACTTCGACGACCTCCTCCTGTATGTGGTCCGCCTGCTCGAGACCTCGCGGGAGGCGCGCGAGTGGTACCGCACGCTGTGGACGCACGTGCTCGTGGACGAGTACCAGGACACGAACCGCGCGCAGTACCGCATCGTCCAGCTCCTCACCGAGGCGCACCGCAACCTCTGCGTGGTGGGCGATCCCGATCAGTCCGTGTATCGCTGGCGCGGCGCCGATCTCCGAAACATCCTCGACTTCGAGAAGGACTTCCCGGACTGCCTGGTCATCCCCCTCGAGCAGAACTACCGCTCGACCAAGCGCATCCTGGACATCGCCTCCGGGGTCATCGCCCACAATACCGCGCGCCGGGACAAGCGCCTGTGGACGGAGAACGCCGAGGGCGACCGGGCCCAGGTCTATCGCGCCTGGGACGAGAACGAGGAGGCGGGCTGGGTCGCCCAGACCATCCGCGCTCAGCACGCGTCCGGGACCGACTATCGAGACGTGGCGGTGTTCTACCGAACCAATGCCCAATCCCGCGTCCTGGAAGACGCCCTCCGCCGGGCGAGCATTCCGTACCTCATCGTGGGTGGCGTGCGCTTCTACGAGCGACGCGAGATCAAGGACCTCCTGGCCTATCTGCGTCTCGTGGTCAACCCCCTGGACAATGTCGCCTTCCGACGCGCGGTGGCGGCGCCGAGCCGTGGGATCGGCAAGGCCACCCTCGACCGGCTGGCCGAGAGCGCCCGGGCGCGCGGCCTCTCGCTGCTGGAGGCCAGCGCGGCGCCTTCGCCCGACCTGACGCCCAAGGCGCGGCGGGCCCTCGAGGACTTCGGCAAGCTCATCGCCAAGCTGGGCGAGCGGCGGGGAGCCCTGGCCGTGCCCGCCCTGATCGACGAGGTCGCGGCCTCGTCCGGCTATCGCGACATGCTCAAGGCGGAGCGGACGGCCGAGGCCGAGGCGCGGCTCGAGAACATCGAGGAGCTCGTGGCCGCCTCGGAGGAGTTCATCGCCACCCGGGAGGCCGTCCAGGCGCTGGCGCCCGGCCCGGAGGCGGGCGCGGTCACCCTCGAGGCCTTCTTGGATTCCGTGGCGCTCGTGGCCGACGTGGACGCCCTCGACGAGGACGTGGCGGGCGTGACCCTGATGACGCTGCACTCGGCCAAGGGCCTCGAGTTTCCCCTCGTCTTCCTCACGGGCATGGAAGAGGGTGTCTTCCCCCACTCCCGCTCCATGGACGACTCGGAGGAGCTGGAGGAGGAGCGGCGCCTCTGCTACGTCGGCATCACGCGGGCCGAGCAGCGACTCTGGCTGTCGTATGCCCTCCACCGGCGCATCCAGGGCTATGGCGTGGGCGAGCCCTCCCGCTTCCTCCTCGAGATCCCCGAGGGCCAGATCGTCTTGCTCAACGCGGGACGCGCGGAACCCGTGGCGCCACGCTTTCCCTCCGGCTCAGGCGCCCCCGCCGAGCCCGAAGACGATGACCTGCCCTTCCGCGTCGGCGCCAAGCTGCGCCACGCGCGCTGGGGCGAGGGCCTGCTCGTCGGCATCCAGCGCGAGGGCGCCGACGTGATCGCCACCGTCCATTTCGCCAGCGTCGGTCGAAAGCGTCTGTCCCTCCAATACGCGCACCTCGAAGAGGATCGCCACCGTCCATTTCGCCAGCGTCGGTCGAAAGCGTCTGTCCCTCCAATACGCGCACCTCGAAGAGTTCTAGCCTTGGGACGCAGGCGCACGTCAAGAAGTACGGTTGCACAAGCGAAGCTGTCGCCGGCGCCTTTGCCGGCGACAATGGGGGAGTGCGGGGGCCATGTCTGGGCCCCCGCCGACAAAAAAGCATGAGTGACCCCAAGATCACCCTCGCCGAAGTCGAACAAGTCGCGCGCCTCGCGCGTCTCTCGCTCACCGACGCGGAGAAAGAAAAGATGCGCCGCGAGCTCGACGGCATCCTGACTTACATCGACAAGCTCCGCGCCGTGGACACCGAGGGCGTGCCCCCGACCTCGCGCGCCGTGCCCATGGTCAACGTGATGCGCGAGGACGAGACGACGCCCTCCTGCCCGCGCGAAGACATGCTCGCCAATGCCCCCGATC
>WNGK01010935.1_pt1 | contig 16566 bp, 19 predicted proteins | sample 5400601 | NCBI WGS metagenome assembly WNGK01 (sample SAMN13153376, study PRJNA577476) | soil metagenome | isolation source: 60 cm soil or saprolite under Garry oak tree replicate 1 | place: USA:California | collected 2016-06-15
CGGCCAACGTGCGCATGCCAGGATTCGCGCTCGGCGTCGATGGCCGGGGATGGCTGGCCCGCGCGGAGGCCGACTGGAGCCGTGCCAACGGCCGCAACGACCCGGCTGCCTGGCAGGCCGTCGTCGACGCGTTCGGCGAGGGTTTCGTCTACGAGACCGCCCGGGCGCGCTGGCGGCTCGCCGAGGCGCTGGCCGAGGCCGGCGATCGGGAAACCGCCGCCCGGCAATGGGTCCTGGCCAGGGACGTCGCGGACGAGCTGCGGGCGGCCCCGCTGCAGGCGGCGCTCACCGACCTTGGCCGGCGCGCCAGGATCGGTGCCGCGGTCCGAGGGACCGGACCGGGCGGACGCGGGCCGCTGGCCGGCCTGACCGACCGGGAGCGTGAGGTACTCGCGCTGCTGGCCACGGGGCACAGTAATAAGGAGATCGGCACCAAGCTGTTCATCTCGCCGAAGACCGTCAGCGTCCATGTGTCCAACATCCTGGCCAAGCTGCGGGCGGCGAGCCGGACCGAGGCAGCCGCGATCGCGCACCGCGAGGGTCTGTAACGCGATCAGGAGAAAACGGCGCGGGGAATCGGCGGCCCGGCCTGAGACGCGGGCGGCCAGGCGCTTCGCGGGTGGCCTGGGGCCCGGGATGCGGGCCGCACGGCGCTTTGCTGGCGGTCTGGCGCCTGGGATGCTGACGGCCCCGGGCCGCATCAGATGCGGAGCCGGGGCCGTGAGATCGGTGGTCTGGTGTCACTGCTCGATGATCACGCGGCCCTGGCGGACAGCGGCGGGCAGGGAAGCTGCGGGCAGGGGGTCTGAGCGGCCAGCTGGACCGGCCGGGCAGCGCGGCCGACGGTGATCACGCCGCGCCGGGCGCGGCGTGCCTGACGGGCACGCCGCCCCCGGGTGGCGGCAACCTGCATGTCCTTGACATGCTCGGCAGCTGCCATAGCGATGATCTGCGGATGCATTGCAACCTCCTGAGTATCGGGCCTTTCGTGGCCCGGTGATACTCAGCTTCGCCGTAAGGCACCCGCCACCGCATCGGGAAGATTTCCTATCTCTACCTGCCTGACGGCCTTAGGTCACGGCAGGCAGTAAGGCCAGCTCCGCCGCGGTGCCGACCAGGCCGCCAATGGAAGCCACGGCGGCCGCGACAGGCACGGCGGCGTCCTCGTAGCCAATCAGGCCGTAGCGCATCGCGGTCATCAGGGCCTGGGCGCGATTCGTGGCCCCGAGCTTGTCGTAGAGCCGCGCCACGTAGGTCTTGGCCGTCGAAGGGCTGATGTACATGCCGAGCGCGATGGCCGGAATGGACAGGCCGTCGCGCAGCAATCGCAGCACCTCGGCCTCCCTGGGGCTCAGGGCCAGCCGGACCCTGATCGTCCGCCGTCTGGTGATCGCGACGGCAAGGCCGGACGCGGTGAACGACGAGGCGGCGACCGCGGCATGCCGGATCGCTGCCAGCACCTCGTCGACTGGCGCGGTCTTGGCCACGAACGCCGACACGCCGGTCTCCATCGCGCGGAACAGCACGTCGTCCTCGCCGCGGGAGGTGAGCATGACGATGCCGAGGTCCGCGAAGGTGTCGCGGAATTCCCTGGCCAGGCGCATGCCGTCGGCGTCGGGCAGGGTCGAGTCGATGGTCACCACGTCCGCGCCGGACCGGGCGACCGTCTCCCTGGCCAGAGCCGCTGAGCCGCACTCGGCGACGATCTCGATGTCGGCGTGCTGCGCGATGAGCTGGCGCAGGCCATACCTCGTCAAGGTGTGGCCGTCGACAATGGCAAGTCGAATCGTCACTATGAACCCCCCTGGGTTCTCCTGTGCACGTCGGCGCAGCTCCGGGTGCTCGCGCGGCCAGATCTGGCGGCGGGTCCCACCATCGGAGTCGCCGACGTGGCAATCAGCAAATAGACGTCGTAGCCCCGTGTCCGGTTTGCAGCGCTTTCCTATCGTTACCGTTCTGTTACGAGTCGCACCCGGTTCATCCCCACCTGCTGGCCAGGACCGCCAGCAGGGCTCCGCTCAGCATGAAGGGGCCGAAGCTGATCATGGCGCGCCTGGAGACCTTCCTCGCGGCGAGCAGGGTGAGGCTGACGATGGCGGCCAGGATGAATCCGAGGCTGGCCCCGGTGACCAGGGTGCCCCAGCCCAGCCAGCCGAGCGCGAGACCGATCAGTCCGGCGAGCTTAATGTCGCCGCCGCCTAGCTGGCCAGCGCTGAACAGGCCGAGCACCAGGTACGCGGTGCCCAGCACGAGTCCGCCGAGCAGCGCGCGGACGAACACCGCCCAGGTGTCGTCGAACGCGGCGGCCAGGGCCAGCAGGATGATCAGGGCCGGGTAGGCGGCAAGGGTCAGCCGGTCGGGAAGTCGCCGGACGGCGACATCGATCTGCGCGAGCGCCACGCCGATGACGCCGAGGTAGGCGAATGCCGCGGCGGCCGGCTCAGGGCCGATCCTGGCCAGCAGCAGCGCCAGCACGGCGGCGGCGGTCAGCTCGATCGCCATCGGAGCGCCGATCCAGGTCCCGCAATGCTCGCACTGGAGCGCGGGCCGGTCGGGCAGGTCGGCCGCGCAGGAACGGCAGGCTGCCTCCTCCGGCTCGTCGCCAGGCACCGACAGCCTGGCGACCGCGCCCCGCAGCACGGTGCCCGCTGGCAGGGCAAGGACCGCGCCGCATGCGGCCCAGAGCAGATTCATGACGCCCCGCAGATGCCAGGAAACCCAACAGAAATCCGGTTTACGCTCGATACTTAGCGACTGACCGCTACGACTGAAGCGTCACGTTGTGCCGTCATGTTAGGCCCTGTCATTGACTGGCATGTCCTGTGTGGTGTCAGCCGTTCGGATGACGTGTCATACGACAAGGCATACTTATCCGCTTGTTGCTTAGAAGTCACTCTCGGTCATGATCGACCTTATACGCTGCCCGATACCAAGACGGCATAGTGCCGTCCAGCTAGGCGCGGATAGCTCGCCGACCTGTCGAAGGAGTTCTCATGCTCAAGCATCTCGTGTCCGTGACCAACCGTCTCGCCCAGCTGCGCAGCGACGACCGCGGCGTGACGTCGGTCGAGTACGGCCTGATGGTCTCGCTCATTGCCATCGCCATCATCGTGGCCGTCACGCTCGTCGGCACGCAGCTCACCGCCCTGTTCACCACCGTCGCGGGCGCCCTCTGACAAGCCCGGTCCAACCGGCCCTCAGGTCACGTCTCACCTTGCTCGCGGACATCGGCAGGAGATCTCCGGATGCACGCTGTACGCGCGTCGGCGCTGAGAGTTCTTGCCGGGCTAGTCGGCTGCCTGGATGACCGTGGTGTGACCTCGTCGGAGTACGCGCTCATGGCCACGCTGATCGCCGTGGTGATCAGCGGCGCGGTGGCCCTCTTCGGGCAGGCCGTCAACAACATGTTCGTCCAGATCGCCGCCGCCTTTTAGGCGGTCAAATGCTCCGGTGATGCGGGCGGGGCGGCGCAGCCGCCCCGCCCGAAGGCCGGCCTGGGAAGGAGTAGCCGATGGTCGCGCGGCGATTGCCCGGCAAGCGGGATCGTGGTGCCGCCGCGGTTGAGTTCGCGCTGATGCTCCCGCTGCTCCTGCTCCTGCTCTTCGGGATCATCGATTTCGGTCGGGCGCTCAATGCCCAGGTCACCATTACCCAGGCGGCCAGGGAAGGGGCCAGGCTCGCCGCGCTGAACCAGCCGAACGTAACGGGCCGTACTCAGGCCTCCGCGACCGGGCTCAGTGGCGTCGGCGTGGCCATCGTGTCGGCCTGCCCGCCAGGCTCAGGACCCACGGCTAACGCAGACGTCAAGGTCAGTTACAGCTTCACGTTCATCACCCCGATCGGCGCGATCGCCAAGCTCTTCGGCAAGTCGGGACCTGGTTCTCCGCTTACGCTCACCGCCGAGGGAGTCATGCCATGCGAGACCTGATCACTGGTCTAGCTCGCCCGACGTTGCGGCTGCTCGGGCGACATGAGGGTGGCGCAGTCGGCGTACTTGTCGCGATCCTGCTCGGTGGCGGAGTCCTGCTTGGCCTGGGCGCCATCGTGGTGGACGTCGGACAGCTGTACTCCGAGCGAGCCCAGTTGCAGAACGGTGCCGACGCTGGTGCGCTGGCGGTCGCGAAGACCTGCGCCGAGGGAACATGCGCGCCAGCAACGGCTCAGGGATACGCGAACAAGAATTCCGCCGACGGCAAGTCGGCCGTCAACCTGGTCTGCGGGTCAGGGAGCCTGGGCGGCTGCCCGGCCAGCACCGGCAAGATCTACGACTGCCCGTCGGCCCCGAAGGCCGGCGTCAACTACGTGGACGTGCACACCGGGACACTGACCGCCAGCAACTCGACTCTGCTGCCGCCGTCTTTCGGCCGGACCTTGCTCGGCAACAAGAACTACAACGGCTCGACCGTCTTCGCCTGCGCTCAGGCCTCGTGGGGTCCGCCCCTGGCGGCGAGTGGCATGGCCCTCACGATCTCGGCCTGCGAATGGGATCAGGCGACCAGCAACGGAACCTCGTTCGCGCCGCCACCGCCTTATCCGCCGAACCCGCTTCCTGCCCCGTCCTTCGACCGCGTGCTGAAGCTGCATTCCACCTCGACCAACGGCGGCTGCCCGACCGAGCCTGCCGGCGCCGACGGTCCAGGCCTGTTCGGCTGGACGAACGATCCGACCAGCACCTGCACCACGCCGATCATCAATGGCACGTTCGGCGGCAGCACCGGTACGAGCATTTCGCAGGCCTGCAAGACGGTCATCAGCGCCGATCAGCAGAACAGGACCCTGATCTTCATGCCCATCTACGTGTCAGTCATGAACCCAGGCAGCAACGCCGTCTACACGCTGAAAGGCTTCGCGGCCTTCGTGATTACCGGATACCAGCTGCCCGGCTTCAGCGCTGACGACTGGCTCAACACGAGCAACGACTGCAAAGGCTCGGACAAGTGCATCGAGGGGTACTTCACGCAGGGTCTCGTACCGAACCCCGGATCGATCGGCGGCCCGAACCTCGGCGCCGACATCATCGCGCTGACCGGCTGAGCCCGAGCACCCAAGACGCAGCGCAGAGCACGCGCGGAAGCGGAGAAGAGGAATCTTGACACGTCGCATTCTGATCATCGTCCTGGCGATCGCCCTGGCCGTCATCGGCACGGGAGCGGTGCTTGTCTACGCCAAGGGCGCTGACCAGCGAGCCATCGCCGGGCAGAAGGCGGTCACCGTCCTGGTGGCGACGCAGCAGATACCAGCCGGCACGGTCGCGAGCGCGGCACTGGCTAACGGCATGCTCGCGAAGCAGAAGCTGCCAGCTTCCTCGGTTCCCGCCGACGCGGTGCGGAAGCTGACCAGCGACCTGAAGGGGCTGGTGGCGAGCTCGAGCATCGCACCAGGCGAGTTGCTGCTCCGGCCCGTGCTGGTCACCGCGGTTGCGTCCACGTCGGGGATCGCGATCCCGAAGGGAATGATGGCCGTGACGGTCGCGATGTGCGTGCCCGAGGCGGTCGCCCGCTATGTGTACCCAGGTTCGGAAGTCGCGGTCTTCGACACCTACATCAAGAGCGGATCGGGGAGCGCCCAGTGGACTTGCGGTAGCAAGCCCATCTCCCCCAAGGGCTCGCCCTCGGTCGCCACCAGGCTCGTGCTCACGAGGGTCAAGGTTCTGTCCGTTAGCGAGGCGGCGCCCGTCACCTCTGCCGGCGCGGTCACCAGCACCGCCTTCGGGCAGACCTCAGGCACCGCGGACCAGGCGAACCAGAACCAGGTGCTCGTGACCCTGGCGGTCGACCAGATCGACGCCGAGAAGGTGATCAACATGGCCGATGCCGGGCTGCCATACCTCGCGCTGCTCACCCAGTCGTCGGTGACTAGCCCGGACACCAAGCCGGTTCCGCCTCTGTTCGCCCCGATCAAGTAGCGAGACAGCCATGCCTATCCTCTGCGAGTCCGCAGCTTCGGCCAGGGACCTGGTCCCGTCCATTGGCGGCAACGTGCGCGCCGCGGACACCCTGCAGGCGGCGGCTCTGCTGCTCGAGTCCGATCCGGCCGAGACCCTGGTCGTGATCGGCCCGGATACCCCTGTGGGGGAGGCACTGACCTTCGCTTCCACGCTCCGGCTGATCAGGCCCGCTGTCGGCGTCGTCCTGGCCAGGGAATATGTGGACGTCAACCTGCTCACCCATGCGCTGAGGGCGGGTATTAGGGAGGTCGTACCGGCCGGCGACGGGGCGGCCCTCGCCGCCGCGTGCCAGCGGTCCAACGAGATATCGATGCGCATGGTGAGCACGGCGCCGCCGACGGGAATTCCGCATGGCAGGGACGGGCAGGTCGTCACGGTGTTCGCGGCCAAGGGTGGCTGCGGCAAGACCACCCTGGCGATCAACCTGGCCGTCGCGCTCGCCCGGCAGACCGAGCGACGGGTGTGCATCGTCGACCTCGACCTTGCCTTCGGTGACGTCGCGATCAGCGTGCAGCTTGACCCGGCCAAGACGATCGTCGACGCGCTGCCGATGGCCGGTCACCTGGACGAGACGGGCGCGTCGTCGCTGCTGACCCGCTACCAGCCGAACCTGGCCATGCTGCTTGCCCCTACCACGCCGGGGGACGCGGAGAAGATACCCCCCTCGCTGGTCGGCGAGCTGCTCGTCGTGCTCCGGACGATCTTCGACTACGTGGTCGTCGACACGCCGGCGCAGTTCAGCGAGCACGTCCTCACCGCCATGGACAACTCGGCGCACCACGTGCTGCTGACGACCCCCGACGTGCCGGCCTTGAAGAACCTCAGAATCACCCTCGACATGCTCGACCTGCTCTCCTATCCGCGGCAGATCCGCTCGGTCGTGCTTAACCGCTCGGACTCCAAGGTCGGGCTGAGCCTGGAGGATGTCGAGCGGGTGGTCCGGTGGCCGATCGGCGCGCACATCCCCTCCAGCCGTGAGGTTCCTATCTCGATCAACAAGGGCACACCACTGACACTCGCCAATCCCGGTCATCCAGTCAGCCAGGCTATTTCCCGCTTCGCCCAGCAGCGCCTGCTCGAGCCTGCCGGAGCGGCCGAGCCCGGCCGGCCAGGCCGGACGAGAGGCAGGAGGCGGTCGGCATGAGCCTGTCCGACCGGCTCGCCCAGCGGATGACGGCTACCGCCCTGCCCGCCGACATGCAGAGCTCGACCAACCTGCGCCTGGACAAGCAGCCCGGTGCGAGCCGAAGGTCAGGGCGGTCCGCTGACCCCTTCGCGGCGGTCAAGCGCAGCGTTCATGAAGGCCTGCTCGAGGTCCTGGGCCCGAAGCTGTACGACGCCCACCTCGACCAGCGCGAACTTGAGCTTCAGGTCATGCAGACGCTCCAGGCGGTGCTGCAGCGCGACGAGACACCACTGACGGTCGCTGACCGGGCGCGGGTCGCTCAGGAGGTGGCCGACGACACGTGACGGCCGGATCTATCCGGTCTCGGCGACCTTCACCGACGAGGCGCACCTGCGCCGTACGATCGAGAAGATCGTGGCCCGGGTCGGCCGGCGGGTCGATGAGTCGAGCCCGATGGTGGACGCCCGGCTGCCGGACGGCAGCCGGGTCAACGCGGTGGTGCCGCCGGTCGCGCTCGACGGCTCGCTGCTGACGATCCGCAAGTTTGCCGCCGATCCGTTCACGGTGAACGACCTGATCGGGTTCGGCACCATGAGCTCCGAAGTGGCCGACCTGCTGCATGCCTGCGTGGCCGGCCGGCTGAACATCGTGATCGGCGGCGGCACCGGCTCAGGCAAGACGACCACCCTGAACGTGCTGTCGTCCTTCGTGCCACCAGACGAGCGCATCGTGACCATCGAGGACGCCGCGGAACTGCAACTGCGCCAGGAGCATGTGCTCAGGCTCGAGTCGCGCCCGCCGAGCCTGGAAGGCACCGCCCAGGTCACCGTTCGTGACCTGGTACGCAACTCCCTGCGCATGCGGCCAGACCGGATCATCATCGGCGAGATCCGCGACGGTGCCGCGCTCGACATGCTCCAGGCGATGAATACCGGTCATGACGGCTCGGTGACCACGCTGCACTCCAACTCGCCTCGTGACTCTCTCTCCCGGCTGGAGACCATGGTCCTAATGGCCGAGATGGACCTGCCGCAGCGCGCGATCAGAGAGCAGATGGCCTCGGCCATCGACCTGCTCGTCCACCAGACCAGGCTCAAGGACGGCACGCGGCGGATCACCCACATCACCGAGGTCGAAGGGATGGAAGGCGAGGTGATCACGCTGCTCGATGTCTTCCAGTTCGACTTCCGTGCGGGCGTGGACGAAAATGGCCGCTTTCGCGGATCGCTGAACAGCACGGGCCTGCGGCCCCGGTTCATCGAAACGCTGGCCGACCGCGGCATCACCATTCCGCAGAGTGTCTTCGGCACCCCGAGGATGATCACGCGATGATCAGGATGGCGGCACGCGCCTGGATTCTGCTCGGACTCGCGGCGCTGCTCACGCTGCTGGCGATGTCGTCCGGGACCGCCGCCGCGCATGCCGCGGCGCAGCCGAGAGTCGTTGTCATCCTGCTTGATACGAATATCTCCCCGGCGAAGACCCAGATGGCAGACGAGCGTGCAGCGGCCCTGAAGTACGTGCGAGCCCTGCCCGCCGATGTGGAGGTCGGGCTGATCGTCTTCAACGACGCCTGGCGGACCGTGCTGCAGCCGACGTCGAACCGCCCGCGCCTGTTGTCCGCACTCAACGCCGCGAAGCCGTCCGGAGCCACGTCCAACGGGCTGGCGGGCGCGCTGACCGGTGCCGTGGAGATGGTCAACGGCCCGGGAGCCAAGGCGCGGAGCCGTTTGCTCGTGCTGACCGACGGCGAGTTCATGACGCAGCCGAAGCAGACGGTGCCTATTCCCGTTGACGTGGTCACCTGGCACTACGACCCTGACGACTACGTCAATGTCGTGCAGCGGGTCGCGACGGCCAGCGGCGGGCACACAGCGGATCCGGCCAAGACAGGCGGGCTCGTCAAGCTCATCCCGCCGAAGCCGCGGCCGGCCGCACCCGCGGCCCCAGTCATACAGCCGCCCTGGCACGCGACTCGCGCCTTGCTCGTCGTGCTGGCGCTGGTTTTCACTTCGCTGCTGGTGCTGGCACTGCTTGGCGTCACGTCGCTGCGAAGGCACGATCGGCGCCCGCGCCTGGTCGACCAGATCGAGCGGTACGGACCTCAGGGAGCGGCTCATGCTGTCTCTGCGCCGGATAGCGACGGCAAGGTAGCCAGCACGGCCGTCAGCCTGATGAATCAGGTGCTGAGCACAGGTAATACGGAGCCGAGGCTGGCCCGGCGGCTCGATCACGCAGGTATCAGCCGTCCGCCGGCCGAATGGGCGCTGCTCGGCGTCTGCGTGTGCGTCGGCATGGCTGCATTCTTCACTGTGATCTTCGGGAACGTATTTGCTGGTGTCATCGCCGGCGCCCTGGTCGGCTGGGTGGTGATGCGACTCTTGCTGAGCGTCAAGATCAGTCGGCGGCGAGCCGCCTTTGACGAGCAACTGCCGACCGTGCTCCAGCTAGTGGCCGGCTCCCTGCAGACCGGCCTGTCGCTGTCGCAGTCGCTCGACGCGGTCGTCCGCGAAGACGCTCAGCCGGCCTCGGGCGAATTCGCCCGCGCGCTGGCCGAGGTCCGGCTCGGTGTCGAGCTGGACCGCGCGCTCGACGGAGTCGCGGACCGGCTGAACTCGTCCGACCTGCGCTGGGTAATCATGGCGATCAGGATCCAGCGCGAGACCGGCGGGAACCTGGCCGAGGTGCTGCGCAACACCGTCGCCACGATGCGGGAGCGGGCCTACCTGCGCCGCCAGGTGCGCTCCCTGAGCGCCGAGGGCCGCTTGTCCGCCTACGTGCTGATCGCCCTGCCGTTCGTGGTCGGTGGCTGGCTGCTGTACTCCAACCCGTCGTACGTGCACCCCCTGTTCTCGACATTCTTCGGGGTGGTCATGCTGGTAATTGCCTCGGTGCTCGTGATCATCGGCGCCCTCTGGATGCGCAACGTCATCAACGTGGAGGTGTGAGGTGACGGGTTCCGGCCTCCTTCTCGCCGGCGTCGGTTCGTTCTTCGCCGGAGTCTTCCTGCTCGTCGCGGTGCTTTTTTCCCGCCGGTCGCAGCCGCACGGCGTCGCCGGAGCGCTCTCGTCGATCGAACGGCACTATGGCGTGGAGGCCGCGGCATCGTCGGCGCAAGGCGGCGATAAGGTCGCGGCGCTGCCGTCGTGGGCCAAGAGCCTGGCCATCCGACTATCTCCTGGCGGCGTGGCAGGCAGTCTGCAGCGACGCCTCGATCTGGCCGGCAATCCGGCCGGCTGGACCGCCGACCGGGTCCTCGCGATCAAGGGCGTCGCGATCATATTCGGGGCGGCGATCGGGGTGCTGCTCGGAGTACACCGGCCGGCCCTGGCGCTCGTCTACGCCGCAGTCGCCGGAGCCTGCGGGTTCTTCCTCCCCGACGTCCTGCTCTACAACAGGGGGATCAAGCGGCAGGCGCTGATCGTTTCCGCGCTGCCCGACGCCCTCGACATGTTGACGGTCTGCGTCGAGGCCGGACTCGGGTTCGATGGCGCGCTGGCCCAGGTCGCCCGCAACACCAGGGGCCCGCTGGCCGAGGAGTTCGCCCGGACGCTTCAGGAGATGCAGATCGGCCTGTCCCGGGCCCAGGCGCTGCGCGGCATGGTCGCCAGGACCACGGTGCCGGAACTTCGCTCCTTCGTTGGAGCGTTGGTCCAGGCGGGCGAGCTTGGCATTCCCGTCGCCCGGGTACTTCGGGAGCAGTCGTCGGAGATGCGGGTGCGGCGCCGTCAGCGAGCGGAGGAGAGGGCCCAGAAAGTGCCGGTCAAGATCATGTTTCCGCTGGTCACGTGCCTGTTCCCGGCGCTGCTCGTGATCATCATCGGACCTGGCGTGATTTCCATCGCGCACTCGCTTTTCGGGCACTAGACCGCGTGGCCAGCGTCTCCGTCCGGCGGCGGGTCGACCTCGGCAAGCTGATCATGGTCCCGGTCGCGGGACTGGCGCTGACGCTGGACGTCCGTGCCGTGGTCCGAGGCGCCGGCCTGGCCACCGCTGCGGGTGAAGTCCGGTGGGTACACGCGATCTTGATGTGCACCTTCTACGGCCTACTCATCTGGTGTTACCTGCGCCGTGGCCCGGCCGTCGCGACCAGCGGCCTCAGCCTGGCCTCGGTCGTCGCGGTGATCGCGACCTTCGCGCCGTTCCCGTTCCCGCTGCTGCATAGCAAGCCACCCGGGCTCGCCGTCCAGGTGATCGCCGATGCGCTGCTCGTCGCCGGGACGACGTGGGCGGTCTGGGCGCTGCGGAGCCTGGGCCGGAATGTGTCGATCATCGCCCAGGCTCGTGAGGTGGCCGAGCGCGGCCCGTACCGGCTGGTCCGCCATCCGCTGTACGTGGGCGAGATGGTCTCCCTGCTCGGGCTGGCGGTGGCGGCCGGCACCATCGTCGCCTTCGGCGCCTGGGCGGCCTTCGTCGCCATGCAGGTCTATCGCGCCCAGCGGGAGGAACAGGTGCTGCTCGCGGCACTGCCCGGTTATCAGGCGTACCGGGCCAGGACGGCGGCCCTGCTGCCAGGAGCCTTCTAGCCGGCGGCCGCCGCGGCCACGCAGACACGCTGCCGCGCGGCCACGCGAGCAAGCTGATCTTCCAACCGGCCGGTCGTCGGGCTGCGCCGATCGGGCATGATCGGCAGGGTGGGATACACGAACTTCTTCCTCGGCAGCGTCACCGTAGCCGGGGCGCTGACCGGCCTGCTCTTCGTCGCCCTGTCGGTCGCCCAGGCGACGGACGAAGGCAAGGAATCGGTCGAGCGTCACGCGGTGGCGGCGACGGCGTTCACCGCGCTGGTCGACTCACTGTGGATCTCCCTGGTCGCCCTGCTGCCCGGCAACGGCATACCCACGGCCAGCCTGCTGCTCGGCATACTCGGGCTGACAAGCACCGCCGCGCTGATCGTCAGGCTCTGGCGGGCGCGGTCACGGGAGAAGCTGAGCCACCGGTGGCCGGTCTTGCTGTTGCTGATCGTGGCGACGTACGTCGCCCAGACCGTCACGGCGCTCACCGCCAGCGATGCCCGGAGGACCGGTGCCACGTTCGTGATGATCTTCTTCGCCGTCGGCATCGCCCGGTCGTGGGAACTGCTCGGCCTGCGCGGTGGCGGCCTGCTCGACTTCCTGGTCGCCCGCGCCGAGTCCGCGGTGCCGGTCGGCTCCGACGACCAGCCCGGTGCCCCCACCTGACCAGCACCCCCGCCGCCACAAGCGACTAGCGCCCGCCGGTGACTCGGCGGAATCCCCGGCATGCGCCGGTCAGGGCCGCGATGAATGTGCCATCCATCGCGGTGACCAATGATGGATGGCACATTCATCGCGGCGTTCAGCGGGCAAGCGCCCGCTGCTGGCTACGTCACCACGATGGTGAAGTGGGTGGTGCCGGACGCCGAGCCGTCATGGCCGGTGATCGCGACATGGAACGTGCCAGGGGCGGACGGCAGCGTGCCGGAGATCTGGCCGTTGGTGGAATGCGGGATCGCGTGGATGGACAGACCTGGCGGCAGCCCGGACTCGGTGAAGTGCAGCGACGCGACCTTCCTGGTGTCCAGGCCGGTGATCTTCAGTGAGAAGGGCGTGCCGTGGGCGCGGGTCTGGTTGCCCGGGTCGATCAGCGTCACCCGGCGCACCGCCCGCAGGCCGAACGCCGTGGTGCCGTTGGGCGTGCCGAGCCCGGTCGGCCCGTCGAAACCGCGGATGCCGTGGCACAGGTACGCCTGCGCCGTGCCGCACTGGCCGTTGACGCCGGAGGTGACGTCGAACAGGTTCCTCGCGTGCAGGTACGGGTACTCGGCCGGATAGGTGTTCACGACCGGCGCGCCGGCCAGGGCGTAGATCCCCGTGATGATCGGCGTCGACGCGCTCGTCCCGCCTACCTCCAGGCCACCAGGCTCCTGGTAGGTGTCGAAGATGATCACGCCGGTGTTCGGGTCGGCGACCGCAGCCGCGTCGTTCTCGGTCCTGCGCTGGCATCCGTTGGCCCGGGTCGCGTCAACGCGCTGCCAGGACGGCTTGGCCTCGAACACCGAGCAGCCGGATGCGGTGCCGTCCGGAGGCGAGTTGGCGCTGGTGCCCCACACCGACTCGGTCCAGCCGCGCCCGTTGCTCGAGTGCCGCAGCGCGGTCCCGCCGACCGAGGTGACGAACTGCAGCGACGCCGGGTAGGTGGAGCCGAAGCCCAGGTCACCGGACGCGAAGTTGATCACATGGCCCGGGTGGTTGAAGAAGTGATTGAAGGTGCTCTCCGCGCCGAACTCCGCGTTACCCCAGCTGTTCGACACGTACTTCGCGCCCCTGGCGATCGCGGTGTTCTCGGCGGTGCCCAGGTTGACATCCGACGGGTTCCTCGCCTCGATCAGCACGATATGGCACTTCGGGCAGATCGCCGAGACCATGTCGAGGTCAAGCGACTCCTCTACGGCCCAGCCCGCGTCGGCACGCGGCAGCGGGCTGGCCTTACCGCGCTGGTTGAGTATGCGCAGGCAGCCATTGGACTTGGTGCAGGCCGGCAGGTGGAAGTGCGACCGGTAGACCTTCAGGTCGGCGTTGGCGTGCGGGTCGTTGAAGGCGTCCACGATCCCGATCGTGCGGCCGCCGCCCCTGCTTGCCGCGCTGGTGAGCTTGTATGCCCGGCGCAGATCGGTGGGCGTGTACGGCCCGTTTGCCTGCGGTGCCCCGCCTGGCGCCAGCGCCGCGAACCCGAAGCCAGCCGCCGTCCTGATGATCGACATGCACCTCATCTGGCCCACAGGTGCTGGCGGGCAGGCATATTTCTCGCCCGCCGGAAGCGCCGGGCTGGCAAGCGAACGAGTGACGGCCGAGTGCGACGCGGTCTGCGCCGCGGTATGCCGGGCCGCGGCCGAGGCGATGGCAGGGGCAGAGATGCCAAGCACCCCCAGCCCGGCGACGGCGGCGACCGCAACTGCCTGTCGGGTCAGCAACACTGTGCGCACAGATCCTCCGCTATCGATGATTGACTGCACTGAAAACACGCCAGCCGACATATATAGCAGACTGACCGCGACAAAAACTCGTATTTCATCATGAATAAATGATGTCGTTATGTTCACTCTGCGGCAGGTGACTGTTACCTCAGGTGAGTGACGGGCCTGGGATGCAGCGCCGCCGGTGACGGACGGCCGCCGGCGACCACCAACGACAGGACCGCGAGCACGGCGGCTACGGCAGCGGTTGCGCCATAGATCTCGGGCAGCGTGACCCCGGCGGAACGGAGCGGGCCGACCCCGAAGGCGGCCAGTCCGTAGCCGAACTGATAGGACGCGATCACGCCGCCGGCTACGGCGGCCGAAATGGTCGTCAGCCTCTCCTGGCCGAAGCTGATGGTCAGCGGAAGCAGCGCCGAGCAGCCCAGCCCGGCGAGCCCGAAGGCCAGGACGCCCGCCCCGGCGGAGCCGGGAGGCAGCTCAGCAATGAACACGAAGGACCCGGCCAGCACGACGGGCAGCACGTGATAGGCCAGCCTGCTCGGCACCCAGCGCTGGACCACGGCGAAGAGCACGCGGCCTGCCGTCACCATCGCCCAGAACACGGTCAGCGTCAGCGAGGCGGTGGTCGCCGAGGCGTGCAGAGAAACCAGGTCGATCTGCGACCAGTTGCCGTTCATGGTCTCGCAGAAGCCGTACAGGACCGCGCAGGCCGCGAAGGCCCAGAACCGGGCCGGGATCGCGGTCTTGCGGCCGCCGCGCCGCGCGGCGGCGCCCTGGCTGGCACACGCGTCGCCGGCGGCTCCGCTGGCCGGTCGGCGGCGCGAGGGATTCGCTGGCCGGGTCGGCGGCGCGAGGGATTCGGTGGCCGGGTCGGCGGCAGCGCGGGCGGCCGCGATGCGCATTGGCAACCGCGCGCTCACGGCCAGCAGCCCGAGCACCAGCGCGGCGGCCAGAATCGGCAGGCCGACCCACGCGCCGAGCCCGACGAAGATCGCCACGAAGACGGGCGCCAGCGCCGTGCTCAGCCCGAGCAGGGCGACGCGGAGATCGCCGCGATCACCTGCGGGACGAACATCGTCCCGTACCGGCCCGCGGACAGGCCGTAGGAGGCTGCCGAGGTGAAGATCGTGCTCGCGGCCGGGAAGGTCACCAGCGTGATGCCCTGAACCAGGCCGGCCGCGTACATGGTCAGCTTCTCGGCGGGCGTCGCGGCCGTCACCCGGTCTGTCTTACCCAGCCCGGAGCCGCGCAAGGACTCAGCTCAGCCGATCGGATCCGCAGCGCCCCGGCTTCAGCCCATCGGGTAACGGTGCTTGCTCACCGCGTACTCGCAGCCGGCTCCCAGCCCCACGTAGCCGGCCATCGACCGCAGGAACTCGTCGGGACCGAACTCCCGGCCCTGGCCCTCGATGTCCGGGCGCGGTCCGGCGCGCCCGCGGTCAGGTAATGCAGGGTCCGTCGGGCACACTGCCGTGACCGTCGCCGAACAGCGCGGCCAGGTCAGGGACGTCGCCAGCTCGCTTCATGGCGGGGCCCGCGGCCGCCTGCCCCAGGACGAATCGGTCGAAGAAGGCCAGGCTGACTCGCGCCACGATCCGCTCGAACCGGTTCGTGCCCCAGTAAGGGCCGGTATGGTCGGCCCCGAACAGGTCCAGGTAGTACCTCAGTCTCGCCGGGTCGGCGTGGTACATCGCCGCGCTGCATCCTGGCTGGTTGACCGTATCGGCGCTGCCCTGGGTGAACAGCATCGGGGCCGGCCGGCGGGTAAAGAAGGAGCCCGGCATCGCCGGCCACTCGGCGCCGGACAGCACGGCGATGGCCGCGACCCGGTGATCCGAGCAGCAGGTGTTCGCGCCGATGGCCGCGACGGTGTCACCGCCATCGGACTGGCCGGTGACCGCGATCTCGTGCGGGCTGATCAGCCTGGCGAACAGTCCATGGCGGCCGGCGCTGAGCGCCAGCATCCTGGTGATCACGTAGGACATGTCCGCCGGCTGGTTGACCATGTCCGACTCGGTCGCCGCCGAGCCGACCTTGCAGTCAGAACGCGGGAAATTCACCGCCGCGACGACGTATCCGGCGGTGGCCCAGGCTCGCAAAAGCCGGGAGTACGGGCCGCCGCACTGCATGAATCCCGGCCCGAACACGATCAGCGGCAGCGGGCCGCTGGCGGGCTTGCTGGTATTCGCTGGCGGCCCGGCCAGCGGGTACCTGATCTGCGTCAGCAGCGTCCGCGACCCGAGGTGCTCGCCGGTCGGGCCGGTGTGCCCAGGCTCGGTGAACGTGATCCAGCGCTGGCCGACCCGGAACTTGCCCAGCGTGCCGACCCCGCCTGCGGCCGGATCGGCCGTCATGGAATGCCTGGACGAGCCGGTTGCTGACGGGCCAGGCCGGGCCGGTCCGGTTCGCCCGCTCGTCGCTGATGTCTTCGCTGCCGCGTGCCCGCCGGGCTGACCCGATGCCGAGCACGCGGAGATCGACGCCGCCACGATCGCGAGCCAGCCGCCCGCCGTCGCCGCCGCGCCAGTGGCCCTGGTTCGCCGGCCTGCAGTTTCC
>WNGK01003672.1_pt1 | contig 16562 bp, 15 predicted proteins | sample 5400601 | NCBI WGS metagenome assembly WNGK01 (sample SAMN13153376, study PRJNA577476) | soil metagenome | isolation source: 60 cm soil or saprolite under Garry oak tree replicate 1 | place: USA:California | collected 2016-06-15
TGTCGCTATGGAGCCAAAAGAAGAGCAGAAGCGAGTACGGAAAGCCGGATGCGGTGAAAGTCGCACGTCCGGTTTGGATGCGGGGAAAGGCGTAAGCCCTACCTATGCATACTTTTCGTCAAAAAAACACTGACAGGCCGATTATTCTGCTTTCCTTGTGCTTCTTTCATACGAATCATGGAATCTTTAGCAAGTTGAAGAACAACATCTTGCAATTGATCGCTGAAGTCATTTCTGTATCTAGTTAAAGCCTGATCAGCGAATTCAATTTGGTGTATATCTTTAGGATTATCAAATCCAAAGGGCTCAGGTCTCATGGGCGATGAAGCCACTCCGTTCCTTACTCGACAGACCTTCCATGTTCCATAAAGATCATCTGTATCATCTCTGCAAAGCAGAAAATTCAATCCAATCTTGTCGCTATCCTGTAACACAGCTGCGCAGCGAACCTTTCCCACTTTAAGGTTGAGCGGAGGGTCTACTCCGAAAAATTTAAGAGATATTACTCCACCAAAGGGAAGATATAAGTTGAGGTCAGAGCCGATCCTGTCTATTGTAATCTTCTCTTTGAAATGACAATGTTCATTGTACTCTGCTACCTCTCTCTCGATAAGCTGAAGTAATCGTTGCTTTTGAACAGCATCTAAATGCTGCTGTTCTTGTAACTCCTCATGGTGCTTCTGTTCTTCGATTTGTTGCCGCGTAAATTCCTTATGTCTTTGTTCAGTTATATGCAGCAAAGATGATATGACTGATCTTGGAGACGATTCGTGATTGCCCTGGGAGGTCCAAACAGTGTCCAGAGCGTGTTTGACCTCGGACCAGTTTGAGAAACGCTGGCCTGGATTCTTCTCTAGAAGACGGTAGATAATGTGAGAAAAGCCGACAGGGATAGAGGTACCTGTTTGTATCGGCAAAGGCTGTTGATACAAATGCATTTGGCGCACAGCATCATAATCGGATAGGTCTTGTGGGAGTTTATATGGATACTTTAACGAAGCTATTTCGTAAAACACGATCCCCATAGCATACATATCGAGTTGGATGGTGTTCTTTTCAGAGCGCCATCCTTCAGGAGCCATATACAAAATGTGCTGCCCTCCCTTAAAGGTACGACTTCGAGTCATCGCATTGACCACTTTAGAAAGACCAAAATCCCCGATTTTGAGATGATTCTTGTCCAGAAGGATATTGTCCGGCTTGAGATCACGGTGAATGATCTTTGCATTGATTGCAGAAATTCCTTCGACCAGGTCATTTGTCCAAGCGCGAAGTAGTTCTGTATCTACAACCGTCCCAGATGAGCAGAGTTGATCTAGGTAGGATTTAAGAGTGCCTTCTTCCAGATATTCCATGACGAGGTAGGGTGGAAGGTCTGGACTGTCTATCTCTACATGGAGAACACGAACGACGTTTGGATGTTGGATTTCCTGGGCAACTTGAATCTCGGCAAGAAAGGCTGTCTTTTCCATTTCGCCGCCGAAAAGAGCGTACTGGGGAAACTTGACTGCATAGAGTGTATTGGCCGCTACATCTCGTGCTTTAAACACGACGCCAAATGCGCCTGCTCCGATATATTCCCCGAGACTTAAAGTACTCTCAGCAGGACCTGGAATTGACATACCTGTTGTAGGGAGTTTCATTGACAAACCACCTCTTCGCATATTCACGGTGTAAATCGACAAGAACATATTTTGAGAAAGAAGGATTGTGGAGGAGTTAATTTCCTTGTGGATCACATGACCATTTTCCACTTTGCAAACCTACTCGAAATTAGAACGGATGATAAAGGAATCTATAACAGGCCCCCTAAAGTTTCATACACACGAATTACCCGCATTGCTCAAGTAGTGCACCGGTATTTCCTTGTTTGAAACACTCCCCTATATAACACATCACTACGACCCCCAGTAACGGCTTTTTTGACGGGTATTTTGCGCCAGTGGTAGCAGAATACTCCCCATCAACATGGGCCTCTACTGAGGGTCATTTTCACATCAAAGAGAGGTAACATCATGACCAACGAAGAGAATCCCAACAAAGAACAGCAACTCAAGAAGCGCGGCCAGCGCAAAGGGAAACCGCGTCGCAAGGGGTCAGGCTCCGTGTTTCGACGCCCGGAGCGCAAGGGCGGCAAACAATGGATTGCGCAGATCATCCTGGACAATGGCAAAACCCGGCAGCGCTACTTCAAAACCCAGGCGGAGGCCGATGAAGCCCTGACCGAGATGCTCTATGAGCAGCGCCGAGGGATGCTAGCAACTGGCTCACAGCAGACAGTGAAACAGTTTATGGAGTATTGGCTTGAAGTAGTTCACAAGCCCACATTACGCCTTAGCAGCTATGTCAAATATCGTGGCATTCTCGATAAAGATATCATCCCCGAACTCGGTCATCTCAAACTGCAAGAACTCACTATTCAGCACGTGGAGGCATTGTATGCCAAGAAGACAAAAGAGGGGAAGTCTGCAAAAACCATTCGAGTGATTCATGCCGTCTTGCATCAGGGGCTAGCTCATGCACTCTATCTCAACCTGATTACGCGGAATGTGAGTGATCTTGCCAGGAAGTCGTTGCCGCGACAAAAGCGATACGAGTACCACACCTTGACGAGAGAACAAGCGCAAAAACTCCTGGAGCAAGTACGGGGACATCGACTAGAAGCATTGCTCATCCTCGCCATGACGACAGGCATGAGACGGGGTGAGTTAGTCGCTTTGCGTTGGAGAGATGTACACCTTGAAGAGAACTACCTTCAGGTGTGCCATTCTGCTAGAAAGGTTGTCAGGTATGGGTTGCAGATCACAGAGCCGAAAACGGAAGCTGGGAGACGAAAGATTATGCTTACGCCTTTCCTCATCGAAGTGCTCATGCGCCATCGTACTAACCAGGAAGCAGAGAAACTAGCGTCTGGTATCACATGGAAAGAGCACGATCTTGTCTTCTGTGGCAAGGATGGAGCATTCCTGAACCCCGATCATCCCCTCCTGTGGTTAAGGAGGCTCCTCAAAAATGCAGGTCTCCCGCGCATGCGGTTTCATGACCTCCGGCATAGCGCAGCGAGCCTCTTACTGGCAATGGGTGTTCATATCAAGGTGGTCCAAGAATTATTAGGGCACAGCAATATCACCACAACACTTAACGTTTATTCTCATGTGCTTCCATCATTGCATCAAGACGCAATGGACAAGCTAAGCAATCTGCTCCACGATAAGAGCGGAGAAAATGAGGGTAAAGAGAATACAAGTGATACTGAAGAGGGTGAGTCGGCAGAGTAACCTATGAGTCTGCACTTTGCCAGAAAGGTTGGCTCTTGCGCAAGTTCGATACTGTTGGCGAACCTCAATAGGCAGCCAAAGCGGCGAAGCGAGAGGTGCGCGTTCTGGCGAGTGGCTTTCCTTCTGACCAGGCCAGAACGCGCACCAAGTTGATCGTTGTGGCAATGATCAAATGCTGCAGGTGGGTTTTCTCCATCCCGCAGTAGCGGCTCCGTCGCATACCAAACGCTCGGACTCCTTGCGAGATCGTTCCCTCAATCCCGGATCTGGCTCGATATTTCTCCCAAAACGCAGCGTCCTTTTGACGTGCTCTGGCCTGCTGTAAAGCCTCGTGATGCTGCTGAATTCGCACAGAGAGGGTCCGGCGCGGCGCTTTCATTGGGCACGGTTTACAGTCTTTCATCGAGAACTTGATCTTGAGAACTTGGTTGTCAGAGCGATCGATGGCTGGCGTCCAACTCACACTCTCCCGTCCCGCTGGACAGCGCACTTGTTGCGCCTGCCAATCGATCTGGAAGAGGCTTTCATCAAAGCCCTGCTTCTCTTTCCCCTGCCACTTGTGATCAGCACGGGTGGGCGCGATCAGATCAATCCCATACTCCTGGCGACTCTGGACAAATGGTTTGGCTTGGGGCATAAGTGGTGTCCGTCACATGCTCTGTCGGCAACACCTCCTTTTCTTTGAGGGATTGATGGATCACCGGCGTCATGTCCACATCCCCATGACCAGCCCTACTCGTCTCCACATGGGTAATCAAGCGGGGCGCGTCTGCATCACCACTCTGGGTCAGATGCACCGATGTCACCGACCCACCACGTGGTCAGCTTTCGTCCAGAGGTGGCCTGCACATCAAACGGGGAGCACATCATCTTCGCTGACGGAGCGATACTGTCATCAGCACGCAAGCGCGCTTGGCCGTCGACTCGTTCAAATTGCTATACCCAGACCCGCGAGAGCCGTCTCAACTGCTGACACATGCCGTAACCAGTTCATCTCTGGCGTGCTGAAAATCGCCAGGTAGGTGAGCATGGCTTCGAACAGCAGATACTCCGCGTGGCCACGGGTGGGCCGTGCGCGAAACTCGCACAGCACGGAAAAATCAAACCCCTCGTCCTCGAGTTGCAGGCGCCATCCGCATACTTCCAATCGATGTGCGTGCGCACCGCCTCAGCCGCCTGGCGATCAGATAACCCTTCGGCGAATTGCATGATGGTCACCAAGGCCAATCGAAAGGCGGGCCAGCGCCGGCTGACCATCATTCGGGAACAGATCTGCGAACATCTCATTCTGGAAGAGGACTCCTAACGTATCGCGCATTTTGATAAAGGTACTGCCCTTGGGGCATGCTGCTTGGGCTACACGGGCGGTTTCTTGTGGAATGGGGCCAATAGGTTCGGGTTTGAGTGACATGACTTCCTTCTCTTCTCCTTGGACTTGTATGGTAATCTCTCTCTGAGTAGAGGAGTTCTTTTTCATCATCCTGATTCAGGTAGGTTCGCCAACAGTATCGAACCTGCGTAAGAACCAACTTATGATATTAGTCACATTTTACCGCTCTAACTTCGTTGAAAAAGTGACAATTGACAGCCAGACAATGAAAAATGGTAATCAATATTACAAGTGGAAGGCATAGAGATTTTGGTCGTTAGAACCGATATAGACGATCCCATCCTGTACAGTGGGTGAGGAATAGATCGGTTGGCTGCTCGTTGTAAAAATCCACAAGGGCGCACCAGTTTTAGCATCAAAAGCGTAGAGTTTGCCATCCCGGGAACCGAAGTAGACCACGCCGTTGGCAACGGTTGGCGAAGATGAGATCTCGCCACCTGTTATGGCAGTCCACAGGGGAGTACATGAGGTAGGTGCATTTCTACACTTGGCAGTATCAAAGGCATAGAGCTTGTGGTCATGGGAGCCGACATAGAGGATACCATTGGCGACAGCTGGGGAGGAGTTAATAAAACCCCCGGTACCGGCCATCCAGAGCGGATCACAGGTGGGGTGCCCACATCCATTGGCAGCAAAGGCATAGACACTCCCATCGTCGGCACCGAAATAGACCTCGCCATCGACGACCGTCGGCGAGGTAAGGATGTGGTTCTGGAGAACACCCGTCCATACTGCATTGCCCGTCGTGGCATTCAAGGCGTACAATTTGCTATCGCTGGAGCCGATATAGACGACGTTGTTGACCACCGCCGGCGAGGAATACACTTCCCCGCCCGTCGAGACTGCCCACAGCGGTTTCCCGCTGGTGGCATCGAAGGCATAGACCTTGTGGTCGGTTGAGCCAATATAGAGGATGCCATTGACGACGGTGGGCGAGGAGAAGACGGAGCCGCCTGTTGGCAAGCTGACCCACAGGCGTTGTCCTGTACTGGCTTTAAAGGCATAGACGCGGCCATCGTTTGACCCCACATAGACCACCCTGTTTACGATGGAGGGCGAGGAGTAGATAAAACTGCCTTTGTTCACATAGTTTCCGGTGGATACCTCCCATTGCTTCATGCCCGTGAGCGCACTAAAGGCATACAGCTTATTATCGGAGGAGGTGATGTAAACCAGCCCATTCGACACGATCGGTGAGGAGTAAATGGAGCTGCTAGTAGTCGCCGTCCAGAAAAGTCTGAGTTGCGCAACGTTGGCGGTGCTCAGGATGGATTCACCGGGGTTGTAGTGCGTGTGCTGGGGATTAAAGCCAAACATGGGGCTATAAGGCGGTGGGGGAGAGGGCATGGTCGTGGTAGTAGGGGTGAGGCCTGGCGTACCCTGACTATGAGAGAGGAGAAAGGCGAAAGCGAGAAATATTTTGAGCAGTCCCTGAGTGACCATCTGCCAGGTTACGCCACCAGCTGCAGCCTCCGCTGCAGCCAGTCCCGCCAGACCCACCACGACTGCTCGCCTCGAGATATCTCGCCTCGGAGGCTCCTGATTTACTGTCTTCGGCTCTATCTCGTCATCCATGATCGGTCTCCCACTCGAGATGCAGTTGGTATCTCGACCAAAGTGAATTCTATGCCCTTTTCGCTTAGTCTGTTGATTTAGCTGTTGCGTCCTACCCATTCACAAAAGATGGGTGCAGCCATACGGTATTTGTTCCCCTCAGACAGGACTAAATCCCGCTTGAGAAGAGTTTGCACCGCACGCCGAACCGACTTTTCGTCTAGGCCGCTCCGCTCGGCAATGTGTAGCGTGTCACCCTCAACTCCGTCTCTGAGGGCGAAGAGACAGCTCTGCTGGGTCTGATCAGAGCGCTCCCAGAGGTCCCGAAAGTAAGTATCCCACCAGTTCTCTAACACCTGGTTCACCGCTACAGCTACATCTTCAAGCTCAGCCCGTTGGCTATTGGCCGCATTCAGATTTTCAATCAGGGTCGAACAGACCGCCTGCACCAGGAAAGGGTGACAACTCGTTACGTGGAGTATCCGCTCGACCACTCCCTCGCCAAAAACGCGCTGGCTTGGAAAGTGAGGTACGGGCTGGGCGATGAGATGGCGAGCTTCTGAGGGTTGTAAGAAACTAACCTTGAGCGTTTGGGCATTGACAAAGTAGCCCGCCCAATTCGCTCCCATTTCGCCGAAGGTCCGTACTCCGCTGAAGAGCAGCGCCACACGAGGACGGTTCTGGATGGTACTGCGGAACCAGTCCAGCAACAGGTTCAGATTGAGATATCCGTCCTGCGCAGCTTCTTCAAGCTTCTCAAACTCATCAAAAAGGAGGAGCAGCGTGCGGTCTTCGCGTTCCAGCGTCTCTTCCAGACCATCCAGCCACTTATCGAAGAGGCGGTAGACCTCTGCCTCGTTTCTGCGCAGGGCTTCCCTCAAATGCATATGTTCCAGCTTTTTGACTCGTATTCCTCGTGAACTTGTCGCCCGCTGTATCTCTCCCGCGACGCTAGCAAGGAACCCCTCGATGCTCGCGGATATGCCCCGCGCTTGTAAATCAAAGACAATGGGCAGGTAGTGAGCGCCGAGCAAATTCGGTAGTTGTTTCAGTGTGCTACTCTTGCCCATGCGCCGCTCCCCGTTGAGGAGAAAGGTAGGACGGCGGCTACCTTTGCTCAGGGCTTCGGCCAACTGTTGCACCAGGTCACGACGCCCTACATAGAGACTATCACGTGGCTTGAGCACCTGCCCTGGGTTAAAGGGATTATCTATCTGGCCAGTCCTTTCAGGTGCCTGCGCCAGCTTTTCCTGCTCATACCGACAAGTTGCTCGCCAGGTACTGGCTACCCCATTCAGACGCTTATTTAATTCCGGATCTGTGAAAGCAGTGTCGGGGTAGACCCTTTCCAAATCGACGAACATATCTTCTAGAGCCTTTTGGCGAGCTTTCCAGCCCAGCGGTCCGCAATAACGGGCAGCATCCTTACTGGCATCATTTAAGCGCACAAAGGGTGTGATCCACCGGGTATCAGTGAGCACCGTTTCCTGGAATAAAATGTCTGAGAGCCGTTGAGACGCTCTTGCGATATCGCGGATACTCTCACACATCTCTAATTCGTGGAGCGCTATGTCCAGTGAAGCAGCCCGAGCTGCGCCAATCTGCTGAGGTCGCTCGGCAATGATGAAGGCAATCTCTTGCAGCGCCAGCCTGGTATCTTGCCCTGCAGCAATCAGCAACGTGTCTTTCAATCTAGGCAGTGGTAAATACACACGCTCATCCCAGTAGAGCGAGCAGTGATGCAGGTGGAAAATAACCTGACCCGGATCCTTGCGGCTGGTAACGTAGGCTTTTAACCCGGAAGGGCCACTTACCGGATAAAGCAACAGCCGGTAGAAACCAACCAGGTAGCTGACAAAAAATACGAGGGCTACTTCAGCACCTCCTACAACGGCCCCTTTGCCGCCCTCGGTAAAGAGCCTAGCTCCAGTCCAGGCGATGCCTCCCACAAGACCGCCCAGTATGCCTCCCATCATGCCCCAGTCCATGCCTAAGACAGTACCCCCAATAGCCCCCAGGGCTATTGCCGTTGCAATACCTACTACAGCGATCCCGAATCCGCTGTTGCCTGCTATGCCCCCTATACTTATAGCAGTTCCCAGGATAATCCCCAGCCTGATATCGCCTGCGATACCTCCTACCACTCCCCATCCTACACCTATAACCACAGCCCACATCGTAGCGAGCAATAAGCCTTGTGGGTTCAGTACCTCTCCAGGTAGCCTGCTTCCAGGAAAACTACTGGCCAAGATAAGCTGCACTACGAAAGCGAACGGGTAGGAAACGAGGAAAAGGGGTAATGCAAGACGGAGCATCAGCACAATACGAAGCCCAGGGCTCTTTCCTTTAAATTGGCTCCTGAAGCGGACGGGCTGGAAAAAGCAGTAAAACAGCCAGATGAATGGCATGCCTAAAACATAATACCAGAGTTGTTTACCGCTTCTTATCAAAGGGAGCCAGAATCGCTTGGTCTTTTGCATCTAACGCACCACCCCTCGATACGTCTCCTCCAACCGCTTCTCGAACTCCTGCCAGTAAACCGGGTCGTCCGGGCGGTAGTAGTCCGCGTCGTTTTCTCTAGCGGCCAGGATTTTATCCTCCAACAACATTTTCCCGACGAGTTGCAAACGCAAGGGCCAGTACTCACCGTTTTGCTGTCCAAATTGCAGCAGACGGTTGCGTTCCTGGTCCGTCAGGCCCGCCTGATCTCCCTTAAACTGAACAAATCGTTCAGCCTCTTTCAGACCGAAAGGCCTGATGCTGAGTTGCTCGAAAATGTTAAAAAAACCACTCGTCTTCCCGTTGTCCCCCACGAAGTCGATGAGCGGGCTTTTGCTGGCTACAATCAAACTCAAACCGGCCTGCGCCATGGCGCGCAAACTTGTGAAGAAGTGGAGGTCAAATACCTCTCGGTTGCCAAACCCTTCAAACTCATCAATACAAAGAACGAGGGGCTGATTTTTTGATAGAAGCTGCTGCACGGCTTGCTCGAGCAGAACCAGGTTTGCTACAGCGTCGCCAATGATAGGTCTCTGTATCGCAAGCGCCTCTAGCGCACTTTTCGTAAAGCCTGCCAATGTCGCACAGCGCGATGTAGTCGCATCGAGATAGCCAACAAGAAAGCGCGTACCTAGCTCCCTGGGCGCAACTAATTTGAGATAGGTCATCAACCAGGTCTTACCCACTCGACGTGGGCCAACAATCGATGTGGATGCTCCATTGCGTGTGCGGTTGATGAGCGTTTCGCGTTCCCTGATTCTTCCGTAAAACTCGCCTGGATCAGGGAGGGGTTGATTAAATAAGAAAGCCGCTTGAGGAGTCGTTTGTCGTTTCGCCTCGTCTGGTATCACTGGCCAACTTCCTGTAGTGCTGACTCTTTCATCTTGCTGGGTAGAGTCGAAGCCAGCAGGTGACGAAATCTGCTGTCGGTATGAGGGACTATCCGTGAGTTTTGCGTTCAGTTCATCGACCGCTTTTCTGATGCCCTGAGCTACATGTAAGAAGGCTTCGTCACGATCCTGCCACTTGGTAATAGGCTTGCGATCAGAAGGCAGCACCTGAAGTTTGCTGAACGGAGCTCTCGCCCAATCGGTCGGGCGTAGAATGATGGGGATGACGTGAGTTTCATTGCCATCGTGCCTTTCTAGAGCTCGCTTCATCTCGATGCTGTAGCAGTAATCTGACGCCATAAAGTCTGGACTCACCAGCAATAGAATGATGTGAGCCGAGTTGAGGTGAGCTTGAATCTCATGCGCCCATTCTGCTCCTGCACGAACCTCGCGATCAAACCACCCCGTGATAAGCCCTTCCTGTTTCAGAAGGCTCAGATGGGTTTCGAGTTGCTTCCTCAATCGTTCGTCTTGATGCGCATACGAGTAAAATATTTCTACTGTTTTCGTTGGCCTCCATGCTTTCTGCAATGAAAGAGGAGTTGGTACTCCAATACCTGGATGCCCAGGCAAGGTTCTGCCTGTGGCTGAGGCGTGTACGCTAAAATCACCTTGAGTGATCACGCTCTTATCCTTCTGTTGAGAAGTTGGGGATCTCGTCGATGGTGTTTTCACATCTGTGGGCTTTTGAGTGATATCAAATAAGACACCATCGGGTGAACACATATACAGGATCGGCGTTCCCCACTCCACTGAATTTCCTACGCCAAGGCTGATTGCCTTGCGCGCTTCACTCACCGCCATATCAACGGGCATGCCATCTGCGAGTGCCTCATAGAAAGCCCGAGATAATTCAATGGCCGCTCGATCGGTAATCTCATACTGCATGGCCAGTACTGCTGGAATACCCCGACGCACGAGGATAGCAGCCGTGCTGGAGAAGATATCGTATTCGCTACCTCGCGCCCCTTCGCACGAGTTTAATACTACCAGGCGTAGGGAGCGATGATCAGCGAGCAATCGACCTAGATGCGATGCGCTCAAGTACTGTGCTTTTCCTGCAGTGTCCATTAGAGCAATGAGCCCTTCGTCATTGCGAGCGTCGAACCCCCCGTGACCGACAAAGTGAAAGACATGCCATGGACCACCCTGCATTGCTCGTTGCAAATCCTTCCAGGTCCGGCCCTGTAGCCAGGTCCATTCTACCTGGCCCTTGGCCCCCAAACCCTCGATAGCTTTTTCCACGCGCTGCTTTTCACTATCGACATCCAGGCTGGGTAAGTCGGTGGGATTCACGATCATTCCGAGGATACGTAGCGGTGGCGTGACGGCCAATGGTTGGGGAAGTTGGGGTGACTCCAAGTAGCGTACGACCGGCGTTTTATTTGAGAGACAGAGATACTCGGCCTGATCGGCGTCATAGAGAAACTCCCAGGGGAGAGCCGCCATTTCCGGGGAGTGGATCCGCAGTTTCAACCGCAGTCCCTTCCCCTGGTGAAAGGCCATGCGCTGGCTGATGATATAGCGACTGTGCACTTCTCCGGCGAAAAGTGCATGAAACAAAGCCTGGCCAAAGTTCCGTACGGATTGCTCGTCTGATGATTGAATATGACGGCGCTTCCCACCAGAATGCAGGAGCGCAATTTGCACATCCTTCAGGCGGCTTTCGAGTGCCAGTTCATCGAATGGGAAACGCATAGTTTCATGCGCTTCGCCCGCCTCCGAGCGAACAACGGCCACAGGATACTCTCGCCCACTCCCAAGACCAATCTCAATATCGAAATCGAGGTAACTCATCTTCTTTCCATCGCTCTCTCGAAGAGATTCGATTAGCATGGGACAAGCCGACATTAACAATTTATTGTATGCTTCTGCACTAACTATACTCTACTGCAAAGAGAACTTCAATACTCTGTATTCGCTCACGAAATATGATGTAGATAGTCACCTTTTTGGCTCTTCCCACGGGATGCGCAACGAGGTGTAAGCAAGCGAGTAATAAAGTAAGGGAAGGAGATTACTAAAAGCAGACAGAGGTTCTTGGCCCTCATGATCGGCTCAGAGGGGAGATGACCCGTCAGAGAAAAAGCGTCTTGGTTTGCCAGTTCCTCCTGTCTTAATTGCTGGCGAGGAATGTGGGAACGAAAGCCTCCGTGATGCGCTGGTTGGGTGGTCCCGACCAGGCACTGCATGCGAGCCGATCAGGCCCTCTCCAACGGTGATGCGACCGCACCGCACGTGGTGGGCGAGGGGAGGGGAAAGGCTCGGCGGCATGTCGGCAAGCGGAAGGATCTCGACGTATTGCCTGCGAAAGTCGGGTCATCCAGGTGCGGCGAAGTGCTCGCCCAGCCACATCCACGAAAGCCGGATCGGTCCGAGCAGGACCGGCTGGCGCTCAACAGGCACCGGTGCGGGTGGAGGCAAGAGACGACGGACCGCGACTTTTGCGACGGGCTCGATCTCCTTTGGCCGCCTTTCGCCAAACACTGCTCTCGCAAAGAACAGGGCTGACAATCCGTCTGGTAGGAAAGGCGAGACGGCCGCCTTTCGTAAAGGCATTCTCTTGACGCACTTCGCCCGAAGTTCAGGCTGGCCCCGGCTGGACAGCGCAGCTTCCCGTCCTCTTGCAACACGCGCGTCCTCGGCCCCGAAACGCCCCGTGGCTCGTCCGAACGCGGCGGCCCACTGCCACGGGCCATACTCTTCCGGTGAGGGTTCTTCAGCGACGAAGACAGCAGGAGCTGCTTTGGAAGGGGCCCACGAGGGTGTCGCGCACCTGGACGCCCTGCATCGTCTGTCTAAAGGCGAGAGACGCAGGTTCCACACCCATTGACACGCAATTTGCCACAGCTCTTGCCCACACTCGGTTTAGGAACACCAGCGATCGGGATCTTCTTCGACGTCTTCATCGGCCAGCACCGGAGCGCCTGCTCCACGCCCATGATAGAGATCGAGCACATCCTCCACCAGGAACCCCTCGGCATCCAGCGTCGTGATGAACAGTTCATAGACCCACTCCCCGACGCGCTTGCCCACCGGAATGCCCTTCGCCTTTTAGGAGGAGCAGGATGCCGGGCCACAATCACTCGCACGGGAGACAAGTCCTCACCTAGTTCCAGCCAGCCGCTCTCAAACAACTCGACGACCACCCCGCTGTTCATCCTCGCCATGCTCGCCGTCGGTGCATGAGCCAGCACGCGGCTTCCTCTGGGGATGCTCCAGGAGCAAATATCCTCTCCATCGCGGAACGCTAGGTGTGCCGGCCAGAAGCAGTTGAGCGACGACGGTCGCATCGCGCAGGCGGCTCCGTCGAGACGGATCAGCGCCATTTCTGGTAGAAACGCGAAGTGCTTCAAATAAGCGGTGATGGGGCGCCTCGCCGAAGCCAGTTCACCGCGATAGTCGCCATTCCCCTTGCCCGCATACGTCCCGACCCATTGGCGCGTGTGCATCTCTGCGCGCTGGGGTGCGCGTGCGCTCCACCTCCCCGCGCTTGCGTCCTCGGTAGCGCGCGCGGCATAGCCCATGACTGCGAATCCCTTGGGAAAGACTGCTTTCGATGCCTGCGCGCTGGGCAGAGCGCTGCTGAAAGGCAGGAGGGTCTTGTTCCGTTCGGCGGCGGGAGCTTCGCCTCATGTACGGGCTGAGGGGAGAGCGTCAAGATTCTGCCTTTGTGCTTCTCGCGCTTGGTAGAGAGTTCTTTGACCGGACAGGCCTGACAGATGACAGCAGAGAAGCTCACCCGGATCACCTCCTCGCCGCGGGTGTGTCGTCCGGGGCACCAGTTCGGCGTGAGGTGGCGCTTTCCGACAGCGCACCTGCTGCTTGTGCCAATCCACTTGGAACGCACTCATACCATAGCCCGTCTGGTGTTGCCATCCCCCTTCCTGTTTGAGCGGGCCCACGAGCTCAATCCCGAGCCCGGCGTGGCTGGCGAGCACTTCGCCACTGACATAGCCACCATCCACTAGCCGCACCGCTGGCACGAGGTTGCGGGCTTGCAACTCGTGCGAGCCTTGGCATGGTCTCTTCGACATCTTGCTCGGTCGCCGCCGTGATCTGGGCTTGCACGATCAGATGCATCGCTTCGTCTTCCCCACAGGTCTCGGTCAGATGCACTTTGTAGCCCACCCATTCGGGGTCGCGCTTGCGGCTGGCGCGCGCATCGGTCTCATAGGGCGAAATGACCCGCTTAGCACTCTAAATGCTTCCATAGAGAACGTGCGGAACTGCCATCGAGGAACCTAACTGTAAACTGCTACCGAGTCACTGAGGACGATGCCTATCAGCAACTACTCACTGGAAGTATTGAGATGCAAAAGTACTGCTGCTATTCCCACGAGATGCGCAACGAGATGTAACCTGTAGCGAGCCGGGATAAAAATGTGCCTCTGTGATGAGGAAGAACAAAACACTTTCCATCAAGGAGGCACACATGAATACTATCGCCGATGGATCGGTGATTATCCAGACCTCTTCCCAATCCGTCCCCTCGACGCCCTCGTGGTTTGGCGAAGTTGCTCTGATCGTCGAGCAGCTGTGCAAGCAGGGGGTCCTTGCTGCCATCGATGAGCGCGTCCACTTTGCACGGCGGCGCTTTGGGCACTACGAGGTCATCGACTTTCTGGCGGTCCTCTTCGGCTACGCCATCAGTGGCGAACGCACTCTCGAAGCCTTCTATGAACGGCTGGGTCCCTGGGCGGAGACCTTCATGGCCTTGTTCAACCGGGAGCAGTTGCCCAGCCGCTCAGCGCTCAGTCGCTTTCTTGCCAGCTTCACCCCGGCGGCTGTCGAAGCCCTGCGTGTACTCTTTCTGGAGGATCTGCTCGCCCGCCCGCTCACCAAAGAGGGGCAGAGAGGCGAGTTGCTAGATCGAACGAGCGTACAGTGGGAGGTCTTCGACATCGATGGCACGCGAGGGGCGGCCCGCCAACGCGCCTTGCCGAAGACGGAGGACCTGCCCCCTGCCCAGCGTCGCCTGGATGAGGTCTGTGCTGCTGGCTACACCGGGCGCAAGCGTGGGGAAGTTGTCCGTACCCGCACCGTCGTTTCGCAGGCCCATACCTATCAGTGGCTCGGCAGTTTCGGGAACAGAGGCAACGGGGAGTACCGGAAGGAACTGGCTCACGCGCTCGTGGTCATCCGTCGCTATCTCGCTGCGCACGGCTTGCCTCAAGCCCGTGCCCTGCTGCGGTTGGATGGACTCTACGGCACTGGGGCCGTCATTGCAGATCTGGCTGGGCTCTCCTTCGTGATGCGGGGCAAAGACTACACGGTGTTGGACCACCCAGCCGTGCAAGCGCGGCTGCACTTGCCCCCCGATTCCCACTTCAGCCGTCCGGAAAGCACCCTGGTGCGTACCCTCTACGACTGCCCGGATGTCCCTGTAGGGCCAGAGGGCTGCCGCTGCCGCGTGGTGGTGGCGACCCATCCCAAAGGGCCAATGAAAAGCCGAGTCGGCGTCACCCGCCAGGGTGTTGTCTACGAACTCTTTTTCACCCGTCTCCCGCAAGACGCGTTCACCGCCTCCGATGTGGTGGCACTCTACCTGCATCGTGGGGCCTTTGAACCAGTGCTTGCCGATGAAGACCAGGAGCAAGACCCCGACCGCTGGTGTTCTCATGCGCCCGCCGGACAAGAAGCGTGGCAGATTATCTCGCAATGGGTCTGGAACGAGGCTCCTGGAACTGGGTCATGTACTTGAGCCGACTCCGATGCGTACGACCGAGTTTGCTCCCGCTGTGTCCGAGGCCCAAGAGCAGCAGCCTCCCTCCTCGGGCTATAGCAAGCCCTCGGTTGCCGCACCCTGGAAAGCTGGTCGCTTCTCTGGGCAGGACTTTGCCCTCCAGTCTGACGGGACGTTGCGCTGTCCCGCCAATCAGCCACTTGTGGCACACGAGCGGCGCAAGGAAGCCGATGGAAGCCTGCGCGTGGTCTATGCGGCCAGCATCCGCAGTTGTCGTCCCTGTCCCTTGCGCGACCAGTGTCAATGGAATGGCAGCGCTACCGCTAAGCCGAGCCTTCGTGAGTGTGCTTCTGCATCCGCTCGTCGTCGGATCTGCACCGCTGCTCTGGCGCGACTGGAGCCGGAGAGAGCACCGGCGCGGATGTCAGCAGCTCGTGCGACACCAACGCATCGAGGTGAGCCTGCCGCCTCCCGCCGCCGCTTCGCCACGCAAAGCGGACGTGATCCTTTCCCGCGCGCACTCTCGCCTCTCGTGGGCAGAGCGGCTCGCTCGTAACGCGCGCGTCCCAACAGCGAGCCAGGTGACGATCAGATTGTTCGGCGTCCCAGAGAGCTTTGCCACCTCGCTCGGTAGGGCTCCGGGTTAACACGGTTTTGACGGCCGTTGGGTTCCCTCTTCTCGGACAAGTTTGCTTCTCCGAGGGGAGTCTCATGGCCTTTTTTCCTGGCTTTTCCTCGATTCTCCTCATCTTCTGCCTTTTTTGCTCTCCATCTCGCTGTTTCTGTCTTCTCTCACGGACTCACCCTCCGGTTCTGCATGACTTTCGCTCGTCAGATCAGCATTAGCTCTTCAACAAGCTCGTTGCGCAATTCGTGGGCTGTTCAACAATGGCTTGCTTGTGTGCATCAAACCATTTGACCCATGGCTCCATACCTTTTTGCATGTCTTCAGGACTGGCATTTTGCATTTGTTCTTCAGCAGAAACTGGTGACATATACAACACGAGAAATTTTCTCATTGATCAATCACCTCCTTTCGTCGTTTTGATTATAAGATGAAAGACAAGAGAAGAACAAGAGCTCTAGGAAGATCAAAAACCGCTGGCAGCAAAATGAAATATGTAAGTTGTGCTGGCTCCTTAGCATATCCGTTCGAAAAAGGAGCGCTCATGAGAGTTCTCCCAGTTCTTTTTCTTGGCCATCTCTCAATCAGAGAGGTGGTGTGAAGACTGTTTCCTTCCTGATTGTGGAACGGATATCCTAAG
>WNGK01004448.1_pt1 | contig 16562 bp, 18 predicted proteins | sample 5400601 | NCBI WGS metagenome assembly WNGK01 (sample SAMN13153376, study PRJNA577476) | soil metagenome | isolation source: 60 cm soil or saprolite under Garry oak tree replicate 1 | place: USA:California | collected 2016-06-15
TCGGTAAGTCGCAATTACAAGGCGGTCTTGGCGGATGGCTTTGCGGGCGCGGTCCTCTAACAGTCCTCTAACCGAGGCTCTTCACATCCTTGAGTGGAACTCTCCGCGCTGTACCGGTGTCTAGAGTGATGATGGGTTATTGAAATCCGAACGACCTCTAAGAAATTGCGCCGTCAAACGTTGACCAATCGGGAGTATTTTGCATAATTCCTCTCGCCACAAAACGTGTCTATGACGAGTGATCGAAAGGAGATGACGTATGAAGTCCATCGTAATTGGAGTGTCCCTTGCGCTTGCCGTGGTTGGAGTATTGTGGGCGCAGAACATCACAAAAATAGATCCACCTTCACCGCGGGCGGTTTCGATAGCCATGGCTATCGATCACGGTGCGAAGTGGCTCGCTTCGGCGCAGGGCGCCGATGGCGGCTGGGGTCAGGATGGCGGCGAGACATCGTACGTTCGGACGGCGGAGCGGTTGGAGTCCACTGGAAACGACGTTGCAAACACGGCGGTCGCGGCGCTGGCCTTGCTCGACGCTGGCAGACAGTATCAGCCCAATGTGGAGCGAGCACTGGATTTCATTCTGAAGAGAATTGAGGCCAGTCCCTCCGATGGCCTGGCAATCACCGACGGGCAGGGAACACAGATCCAGCGGAAGCTCGGTCCTTACATCGACACGTTTTTGGCGTCGATGCTTTTGGCAAAAGTCGATGGAACGTTCTCAAAGCCAACCCAGAATGCGCGTGTTCGCCGGGGACTGGAGAAGTGCGTCGCCAAAATCGAAAAAAATCAAAAAAGCGACGGCAGTTGGAATATTGCCGGCGGCTGGGCGCCCATTCTGGGCACGTCGATGGCGTCGCGCAGCCTATTTGAAGCACAGCAGAAGGGCGTCAACGTCAGTGATCGCGCGATGGCGTCTGCGGAAAATTACACGGTGAACGCGATTAGGGTTGCGCCTGCAGCCACTGCAAGTGCTTCACCTCCGCCTCCGCCCGCCGGGCCCGGTGTCGGCGCAAGAAGCGGCGTGGTCACCGGAGTGGCGGGCGGCGTATTAAGGGGATCCGCGGATTCCGCAGGCGTGCCGCTTTATCAAAGCGCGCAGGCGCTGGAACAGTTGAGCCGCACCGAGAAGGACCGGCAAAAGAACGCTAAAGAGATCGCGGCGATAAAGGTTCAACTCGCCGACGCGCGCTTTGTGGATGGCTTCGGTTCCATCGGCGGGGAGGAGTTCTTCTCGTACCTCAATATCGGCGACAGCTTGAAACGCAGTGGTGGTGATGAGTGGACGAAGTGGCACGCGCAAATCACGCAGAAGATCCTCAAGCTTCAAAACAGCGATGGCACGTGGGCGGGCCATCATTGCATCACCGGCCGCGTTGCCACCACCAGCGCGGCGATTCTCAACCTGAGCATCGATCGTGCGAATTAGCCGGCGCGCCTTCCTGCTGAGCGCTGCGGCCGCGGCTGCCTGTTCGCGCATCGAGAAAGGCAGCGCGCTTCAGAGAGCGGCGCAATATCTGTGGACGCAGCAGGCCGAAGACGGAGGTTTCCACAGCACCACTTATGGCCTGCTGCGTTCGGGGCAATCACTGACTCCATTTGTACTCGGAGCGTTGCTGGCCGTGCCGGAGGCGGCATCGCCCGCCAGACCGGTGGCGGTCGACCGCGCACTCGAATTTATCAAGAAGAATACGACTGCTGATGGGGCTCTTGGCCTGATGGACCCAACGGTTCCAGATTATCCAAACTACGCGACAGCTTTGGCAGTGACTGCGATCGTCAAGTCGGGACGCACCGGCGGGGACCGCGTCATCGCGGCGATGGCCGCGCAGCTCCGCGCTCAGCAGTTCGGCGAAGACAATGGCTGGAAGCGAGAGGACGCTCCCTACGGCGCCTGGGGAATGGGCGGCCCCATTCACCGGCCGCCGGAGGCCGGTCACGTCGATCTATCCATGACGCGATATGTACTGGAGGCCCTGCGGGCAGCAGGAGTGCCGGCTTCAGACCCCGCGATCGCGAGAGCGCTGGTGTATCTCCAACGGTCACAGAACAGCGATGGCGGCTTCTACTTTTCGACGGTGAATCCGGAAATCAACAAGGCGGGCGAAGCCAATGGTCATTTCGCCAGCTACGGCACCGCGACCGCCGATGGTTTGCTGGCTTTCCGCGCTGCCGGCGTATCCGATCAGGATGTCCGCTCCGCAAAGGCAATCCAATGGCTCAAGGATCATCACCAGCCGGACCGGGCGCCCGGATTTGAAGGAACAGCACGTGAGGCGTGGGGATCCGGACTGCGCTTCTACTATGCCTATGCCATTTCCCGAGCCATGCCCGGTCTGCCGGTAACGCTTCCGCCGCAGGATGCAAATGGCAGCTTCCGAAATCCAAACAAGATGGTGAAGGAGGACGATCCGCTGATCGCGACGGCATTCGCCGTCCATGTACTGCGTTAGCGGCGATTTTAAATTTCCCTTTGCCCCTTTGTTACCGAAGGGCGGGGAGCTGGTCGAGGTCCACTCGAGCCCGCCGATGGATACGGCGGGCTCTTTCGACTTAAAAGCTGAACCGAACGTGCGCTCTAAACTGCCGAAACTTTTCTGAATTCATCACCGTGGAGTTGCCCTTGTCCTGGATAAAGCCAAATGGGCTGGTGCTGTTGATGTTTAGACCCGCCGGCGGGTAGTTGTTGACCAGAGCCAGATTCGGCGCCGGATGGTTGACCACTCTTTGAAACTCCCGCTCGCATTGTTTGGCGCTATCAACGCAATCGTGAACGCAGCAAACAAAGGCGGATCAATCGCCCATGGACGTCAAATTCCTTCTCTTCGATCGATGAACCGGTGCTAGTCTGGCGTTCTGTTGTTACGGTGTGGACAGGACCTCTCAGGTTCAATTTTTCTAAATCTCCCATGTCCGTCACCTCGTCGTGTCAGGCTGAAGGACACAAACTTGAGGGTAATGTTTGCGAAGTTGAGACCTCGCACATCGAAAGATCCACTGCCTGGATTCATCCCGGCAATTGACACAAAACGATGCTGGGAATGTCGGTGTTATTAAAGCACTGGTACGCAAAAATGGTGGCCCAGGTGTTGAAATGAGTTGGCCGGTAGCCCCCAGAGCGGAATGAGATAGCGCCGGATTCTGAAACAAAGGTTTCAAGACGGAAACGCAATTCCTCAAGGCGGTTGCTCCAGGCCCGGCCCTGGAGGAAACCGAAAGATCTGAGAGCACAGCCAAGGCGTAAACCCTGAGCGATAACGTCCGATCGTGTATCGTCAATGCACGCAAAGAGAGCTTCAACGCAATTCGCAACCTCGTGAATGGCTTCTGGCTTTCCCGAGATGGCGAACTGCATCAGTCCTTCCAGCGCATAAAAGGCGGCGTGAAGCTCGCCGCTATCGACTTCCTCGAGTATTCGTCCACGAAATCGATAAAAGGTGCTCCATATTGCTGGGTGCCTTTCAAATGGCATCAGTGCCGCCGCGGTCTTCAACTGAAAGGGACCCGGCCGTGTGGACCAGCGATCCGGTAACTCAGCCCGAGCATTGATAAACACGGGGAGGCTATTGCCCGGGGGCAGAACGTGCCGAAGAAGTTTCTGAAGCAGCTGTTTTCGAGGCCGTTCCGGAACCATTCCTCGGACGGCGTGCAGCCCGCGACACATCATCGCGAGGTCGAAGGTGAAGGTAGCGTCGTTCCGCCAATCGTCGGAGTCGTCGAAATAATACCGAGTTGCGGGAGGATGATCAAAACTCGTGATCGTTTGCAGCCATTCGACAGCGGCGAGAGCTGCGGGACGCGTGTCGATTTCCGGCTGAAGACGAGCCAGCGAAGCGAGCCAGCTCAAGTAATAGCCGGTGATTTCCGGATACGCGAATGCCGGTTCATCATGTTCGTTCAACCAGCCGGCTATCGCGCCCCTGTGCCTGCCCGAACGGATGCGTACCTGGGAGTGGAGTAACCAGTTTGCAATAGCGATCTGTAAATGCGTGCTTGCTCTTCCGATACTTGTTGCCATGAGTATTGGTGCAGTGCCTCCGTCGGAACTTCCAAGCAATGTCTGTGTTCAACGTCCGTGAGCAGGCTGACGATCTGTTTCGCAAAATCATTCTCATTCACTATAACTAGGGACGGCAGATTGGCGGATATGAGCCCCCGTCCCCCATCCCGGGTGGACACGCAGATCCGGCCTGCTTTCAGGGACTCGATTACCTTCAAGGAACTTCCGCGAACGTTTTTGGCAGGGTTGACGGTGATCGAGCAACCTTGAAGCAACGGCTGTACGTCCTCAATAAAATCAAACACGGTCACGCCCGGCTGCTCAAAGCATCTGTTCCTCGCCGCAATAACACGCGCATCCGCCCCTCCAAGAATCCACAGCCTCACCCTGGGTACCTGCCGGCGAATCGCCGGATAAACGTCATTGAGAAAGTCGATAATCCCAGCAAGATTGGGTGGATATCGAAATGGTCCTATAAAAAGGATCGCTCCTTCTGCAGGCGAGGGCTGATAATGCCGAGTGATGTTGGCCCCGTTGCGGACGATGTGGACGTTCTCGCGCTGCAGCAAGGCGCGGTCTTCAGGGCTGCACGTTATGACGGCATCGAATCGGTTGATGTACTGGAGTTCGAACTCGTCTTCCTTGGATGATCCTGTCGCGGAGGCGTCTAGAAGCACATCGTGTAGTGTCAGAATCCAAGGCCGGCCATCCTTCATCTCGATGAGCTTTGCCAGCTCGACGTATTCGATTTGAACAATGTCCGGGTCACAGGCCGCTATCAAGCTCTGAAGGCTCGCTGCCAGTGTACGATTGGAGTGGCTGAGGATTCGGTTGATGCGGCCATAATCCGGGCGCGCTTTTCTCCCTCTCACTAGAGATACGAGATGACACTTCTGGAAATATTTGAAACTGGCATTCGAGTAGTGTTCCGATTCGTCGCTTAGCAAGATGATGTCGAATTCCCCGGCAAGCCGGTCGATCAGTTCGTGGATGCGTCTCGCACCGCCGTGTGCGGGCGGATAAACGCAATACGGGCTCACAATCATTATCAAAGGCGATCCGGTTCTTCTTGGCCGCCGGTAATAAACGCCGACTCCGGGAATGTGATGAAGATTGAACGGCGGATCGAAATGACTACGTAATCTGGAGCCTAGCGTGTTCGTAAAACCGGCTATATTCACCATTTCTCGAAAAGACTTCGCATCGAGCCTGGCGATCGTACCGAAAACCGTCCTTAGAGAATTTGAGGGCAGCGCCATGCGCAACTGAAATTGCAAACGGTTCCGCCTGAAGATCCGATCAATTTCTTCGGGTGAAAAGAACTTTAGGTTTGTGCTTCGATGGGCATGCCACACTTCGGATTTCGGACAGAAAAGCACTTCATAGCCTTTGCGCCAAGCCAGCACACTCCATTCGACATCTTCCCAGTAGAATGGCGCGTATGCCGTTGTTCTCTCGATGAAGTCCGCAAGCAGTTCACGCCGGAAGAGGGAACTGCCGCCACCCGCATAAGCATGGGTGCGAACGCCCTCGTCATCATCCGGCACAATGTCCAGTATCTCGAGAAGGCCTCCTCGATCGCGAATTTCGGTTAAGCCGGTCTCTTCGCGCCGGCGACTCGAATCCTGGAAATAGATCTGAGATGCAATCGCAAAAACAGACGGGCTCCGCCACTTTGCGGCCTCGCGCAGCGCGGCGGGATCGACCACCATGTCGCTGTTCAGCAAATATACCCAGTCGTATTTCGCCACTCGCACCCCGAGCGCGACAGCCTCGATAAACCAGAGCGGGTTCGACCGAAAGATCCAATCCGCTTGAAACTCCTGGGTCAGGTCGTGATACATGTCGCGCTCCGCCCCAGTCACAACAACAATTACCTGTTCGGGTTCTCCGAGTTCCGCGCAGGCTTTTCGTAGCGATTGCAGGCAAGGGAGAAGCCTCTCCCTGTTTGCGCGTTCGGGTATGACAATGGAGATCCCAGGGCAGAATGCAGATTTTGGCTTCGGAGAAAGCTTGGCCAGCTGGAGGATCCTGCCGGTTGCATCGACTGCGAGAATGAGCAGATAGAAAGGCACCAACAGCAATTTGCGAAACAGCAGCTTCATCGCAGCTCCAACCGTTCCAGGGCGAAGCCAAGATCGCGGCAATCTGCACTATTCGAGTGCGCGGATGGACGAAAGGCATGGCTGGTTGCGAAATTCAAGACCAAACGATCTCCTGCGGACCTTCGAAGCGGAAACGTGCGATCAAATTGCAAAAAGCGCCACGTGGGGTTTGCGATAGAGGAGATGACGTTTCCGTTTGCGGAAATAACCAACTCGTTGGAATGTGTCGCGGGATCGTGCGGCAAAATGCCCGAAATCCGAAGTCGCTGTGCCGGCGAATTAACGCGCAACTCTGCGACACTTCTTTTCTTGCTCCAAATCGCAACAGCGCCTGGCTCAGACCACCATCCTCGTGTCAATTGAGGACTGAGTCCTTCCCGCGCGCGAATCCCCGACTTCCACGGTTCGGGCCTGTATGCGATTTTCCAGACACAGTCGCGGCAAGCCGAATTCGCGCCGGTGACATACCGTTGTCGAAACTGGCGGTAACTGTCGCTATGCCAGATTTCACGAATGCCGTCGGAGTGAAGATTCCCAAGTGCGATTTCGTCATGAACTTCACAGACGACAACATCTCCATTCGCCAAAACATGAACGCTCTCGAAAGGACTCTGGTCGCACGTGTGAATACGGCCGCCGGTAGGGAGCGATGGCGCGTAATAGTGTGGAATTTCGCTGAGCACCGGGTGGATGTCGAGATCGGAATTCAGCACCGTGATCGGTAAACGCGGACAGGCGATACGCGTTTCTGCTACCGCCTGACCCAGCGAGTTCTTGAATTCGGTCGTCAGCTTGTTCGACTCAAGTTCCCGAGAGAAATCGTAGGGAACCGGATGTCTGCCGATGATCGGATGGATGAAGATCTCGGCTGCTCCGACTTCGATGGCATAACGGCTGGCAGGCAGGAGTTGATCCAGATTCTGGCTCATGGCGACGAAGCAAAAGTCGAGTTTGGGCGTAGTTTTCTTCAGACGGATCTTCAACCGAACCACATCGTCGATGCGCGCCTTCAGGGCTCGCAGTGACCCGAAGCCGTAAATGTCCTGGTACTGTTTTTCGTCGAGTGTGTGAATCGAAACAGCCAGCCGATCCAAGTCGCTCTCGACGATTTGCTGCACCAGGCTTGCCGGCGCAGACGAAAGCGCCGTGACTAGTTCCGTGTAAGCACCAGTGGCGCAGGCGAGTCGGATAGCCTCCATTAAGCGCGGGTAGTGAATCGACTCGCCGGAATAATTGAGACCAATGAATTCCGGCTCATCGAGTTGCCTGATGAGGGAGCGATACACGTCGAAATCCAGATTGCGTCCTGCGCCCCAGCGGACTTCGCGAGTACAAAAGATGCATTTGAACGGGCACTTCGATGTGAGCTCGATCCACAAGATCTTCGGAACCGGTGTAACCATCCGGTCCGTGTCGGGCTCAAACAGAGTCGGCTCTGATTCTGTCGGCCCGTTGCGCCCTTTGGAAAAGAGCCGATTCAATAGATTCATGTGTCCCTTCCCATAAGTTTTCCACGATGTCGACAATAGCCTGCGCACTGCCGCCGTTTCCGAACGGATTCGTCTTTGATAGAAGACTCCCACGCAAAGGTCCTCGCACCTTCAAATTTTCGAGGGCGAGCCGCAATGCGTCAGGTGAGTCTCCAATGAGCTGGACTGTGCCTGTTGCCAACGCTTCCGGTCTTTCCGTTTTCGCACGGAACAGTAGAACCGTCTTGCCAAGAGTTGGGGCTTCTTCCTGAATGCCGCCGGAATCCGTGACGACAGCCCACGCATGGAGCAGCAAATGAATGAAATCCGAATAGCCAAGCGCTTCGAGTAGCCGAATTCGAGCCTCACCTCGAAGTATCTCCGCCGACTGACGTACGGCTGGATTTGGATGAACAGGAAACACAAGGCAAACATCCTTGTTCTCATTTACGAAACGTCTCAGCGCTAGAAAGGTTCGTTCAAGCTGCGGAATGTTTTCGCGTCGGTGCATTGTCAGAACGATTCGTTTCAACATCGACGTCTCAGCGATGATTCGATCAATGCGGAGAGATGCTGTGTGTCCTCTGAGGATCTTCATCAAAGAATCCACAATGGTGTTGCCGGTAACAAAAATTCGTGAATCCGGAACACCTTCGGAAAGAAGATTCGAGCGGTTATTCACTGTGGGCGCAAAATGATATGAAGCTAGTTTTGTAATTCGCTTTCGGTGAATCTCCTCGGGAAATGGACGCATGTCATCGCCGGACCTCAGTCCGGCCTCAATGTGGCCAACGGGTATTTGCATGAGGGATCCTGCCACGGCGGCTCCCACAGCAGTCGAAGTGTCCCCTTGAACTAGAAGGAGATCCGGCGACTCATGGTTGAGGTGAGGAATCAATCGCGGAATCACCCTGTCGGACACATCATCCGGTTGCTGGTCGTGCCGTTGGAGAGCGAAGTCGTGGTCGATGCGCAACCGAAACAGCGTGATCACCGGCTGCACCAGATGTCGATGTTGGCCCGAGCTGATATTGACAGTTTGGAATGCGTCCGCTCTTCTTTCGAGTTCGTGAATCACGGGTGCGAGCTTGATTGCTTCCGGCCTTGTGCCGAATACGATCATGATTTTGCGGCGCTGCTTCATATCTCTGCCTAGGGATGTCCCAGCACAGGATGCGGAATGTAAGGTTCTTCCAGAAAGGAAACCTCGTCACTCGCCAACGAGATACTTAGCGCCGCCACTGCCTCTTCGATGTGCTCCGGATCTGTCGCTCCGACGACTGGCGAGGTGATCCACGGCTTCGACATCATCCAGGCGAGTGCGATTTGCGTAGGTTTGAGGCCGCGCCGTCGTGCGAGTTCAACGGTGCGATCGACAACCGTGAAATCCGCCTCCTGATAGTAGAGACGATGTGCGTAATCGTCGGTCTTGGCTCGAAGCGTTTTGCCCCAGCCGCTGCGGGATCGGTTTCCCGCAAGAAAGCCGCGTGCGAGCGGACTCCATGGCAGAAGTGCGATGCCTTCAGCTTTGCAAAGCGGAATCATCTCGCGTTCCTCTTCGCGGTAAACGAGGTTGTAGTGATTCTGCATCGATATGAACCTCGTGTAGCCAAGCGCGTCCGCCGTGTAGAGCGATTTCGCAAATTCCCATGCAAACATGCTGGAGGCGCCGATGTAACGGACCTTTCCCGCCTGCACCAGATCGTTTAGCGCGCAAAGTGTTTCCTCGATCGGAACTTCGTAGTCCCAGCGATGAATCTGATACAAGTCGATGTAATCCGTACCCAGACGTTTCAGCGATGCGTCCATGGCTTGCATGATGTGATTTCGCGACAGACCGCGGTCATTCGGTCCCGGTCCCATCGCACCATTTACCTTGGTGCCAATCACCACTTGGTCGCGCCGGCTGAAATCGTGGAGAGCGCGGCCGAGGATTTCTTCGCTGGCGCCATTGGAGTAGACATCCGCAGTGTCGAAAAAATTGATGCCGCGTTCCAGGGCCGTTTTGACGACGCTGCGGCTGAGGCGCTCGTTGATCGTCCATCGCTGCCACTCGTGAGTTCCAAAGGACATTGTGCCCAGACAAATTTTCGAAACTTTGAGACCGGCCCGCCCAAGCTTTACGTAAGCGACTGAAGAACGATTGCGGGTTCGAGCGAAAAGGAGGCGCACTGTGTCCTTCCTACTTACTGAGACAATCCCGCTATCATCGAACCGGAATAATTCCGCGCAGTCGGCGTAAGCGTCACGGCTGTCGGATTCGGAAACGCCGGAGCCACCTCCAACTGGTCCGTGGCGTTGAGCACAGGCAAAGCAAAGTGGATGTCCGGACAAGCGGCTGGTCGCACGGAACAGAGAGGCAATCCGGTCGTACAGAGAAGCCTTGTGAACAAATGAAACGAGAGGGGCTGCCCCGTCGTCGCATCAATCACACTGCCTTGAACAAAACCGGAACGCAGGACTTGCGGTGCCGCTTGCAGGAGGGCGAGAAGAACCAACACTAACAACCCAGATCCGATGGTTGCCATATTTCACTCTCCCGAAAGTTTGCGCAGAAGGTGTGGCGTACCTTTATCGATTGTAATGCAGCCAAACATCGATAGACACACAACGACCCGACCGTATACTAGAATGTCGCACTGATTCAATATAGCGGAATGTCCGGTAGTGGGTCATTTTGAAAGAATTGCCACTCCTGAACGCGGGCTAAAGCCCGCGACTACATTAGTGCGACGGCGTTTCGGTCTCATGTAGTCGCGGGCTTTAGCCCGCGTTCATTCAAATTGACCCACTACCGAATGTCCATGTCCAGCGGCACCGTATAACGCCGCGGAAGGCAGTTTCGAGTTACGCGATATTCCTTCGGGCGAATACCTAGTTCGGGCCCAACTGCAATCGAATGGCCGGTTCGAGCCAGGTCAACCGCCCCCGATTCCGCCAATGGCCACTGCGTCCGTTGATGTGCGCGGCAGCGATGTTGACGGTGTCGTTGTCACGTTCGAGCCGCCAGTGTCCATTTCCTGACGAATCACACTGGAGAGGAAAGCACTACCGGCAGGCGTGCGCGCAAATGTTTCGCTCCGTCCTTTTGTCTTCAACCCTGGCATCGGATTCCCGATCCGCCCACCGCAATGGAATTCGGACGGGAGTTTCAGAATTGACGGCATTCCTCCGGGCGAGTATCGCGTCGATGCCTGCTGCATCAGCGGCAATCAAGCAAATATATACGTGAAAGAAATCCGCCTCGGCTCGGTGGACGTTTTGAGTCATCCATTGGTAGGTGGCCAACTGAAACTCTAAGCCTATTCTCGGAGAAAAATTCCCAACCAGTCGCCCGCCGAAACCGGTCGTCATCGGTCCCCCGTCTCGGGTGGGAGTCACCGTGAACATCGGTCCAATTTCAAAACGTGGATACTCCTGCGCGTGACTGACCGCAGGCCAGAACAACACAGCGAAGAGCAAAACAGCCAATCGGTATTTCATTCGCGCAGGACATATCACAAATACGCACCAGGAACTGCTACATCTTTTGTCTCGCCGTGTCTCGCCGTGCTATACCTAAAACCAGATGAAAAGAGTTGGTCTATTGCTCCTACTCTTCGCGAACCTGGCATTTGGGCAGGGAACATCTCTTCCCGTTTTTGTCGACTTTCCTCAGATTGCCGTTGGTGGTGACGCCGGTGGACCGAATTACGTAACCCTGCTTCAGATTGTCAATAACAACTCGGCTACCACAACCGGACACCTCGCGCTCTATTTGGACGATGGGTCACCGCTCGCGGCGCTTTTCGACGGACAGGGTCCGCAAACATCAATGGATATCCCGCTGGCCTCCGGAGAAAGCCGACAAATCCAGCTGACCATGAATGGCGCGATTACCACTGGATGGATGGAAATCACCTATTCGCCTTCCGACGCATTGACCACAGTCATTCTCCAGTTCAGGTACGGAAATACGCTACTTTCGGAAATCGGGGTACCGCCGGCAGACCCGATCTCGGGTGCCGATCTTGCCGTGGAAACCGACACGGGCCTTAACACCGGGCTCGCATTCGCGAATCCCGACACCGTTGCCGGCGCGGTTTTTGTGACGTTATGGGATTCGGGTACGGGAACACAGGTCAGCGGCGTTACCGTACAGTTGCGTCCAAAGGGTCATGTTGCGAAATTTCTGACCGAGCTCTTTCCCAATGTCGCTAACATCGCCCAGATGCGAGCGAAGGTCTCGCTCGATTCTTGTTCAGATACGTCTTGCAGCTTTGCCGGCGGCAGCTTCGTGGCAGCAGCTGTGCGCCTGAATGGCGACCAATTCACCACGATTCCCGTTGCCGAGGCCGCGACAGACGGAGAACAGGTTCGGATTTTGCCCCAGGTGGCGTTCGGCGGGCCGGCCGGCGGTCTGAACATGAAGACCGTCCTGTATTTCACGACAAATGTCTCCACTGGAGTCTTCGGTACGGCCGAAATTTTCGACAATGATGGAAAACCACTGGCTGCGTCGCCCGACGGCGCGGTTCCTTCATCGTCAATCACGTTCACAGTGAACGGTAATCGCGTAAACCGGATCGTGCTGGGGGGCGACCAGACCTTGCGCAGCGGATGGATCCGTCTGACGTTGTCGGGAAGGGTCCACTTCATTTGTAACGCGGTGTTCCAAACCTTTAATGGCACGAATCTCGTTTCTGAGGCGAGCGTTCTTGAATCCGCTCCGATCTCACGAGGCTTGATTTACGTGAAGACGCAATCCGGCCTGACGAATGTAGGTGTTGCTTTTGCAAATTCCCAGACAACGCCAAACATCATTACGCTGAAACTCTTCGACCGGCAGGGATTCATGTCGGCGAGGCAGGACATCACGCTGCCACCTAACGGACACCTTGCGCGGTTTGTAACCGAAATCTTTCCGCAGTTGGCTTCCCTCACGGATTTTGACGGTGCAGTGTCCATGTCCAGTTCGACGGATTTTTCAGCGCTCGCACTGCGTTTGAGTTCGACCCGGATTGCAACGCTGCCTGTTGCATCGAACGGAATGTACCGGCCCTCGATCACCATGCTCCGCATCACGACCGCACAGAGATCGCCAACTCAAGTGAATTTCGAGATCGATGTCACGGATTTCGATTCCGATGCGGCTAAGGATTCCGCAACGGCGATTCTGGGTTTGGCAGGCGTTGACTTCGGAGATGGAAGTGGAATTGACGCCGGAACTATCAGTCTCGACGGAACGGCATTGCTCAATCGCAATTCCGGCACGCTCCGAGGCAGCTTTCAGCCACCCGGCATCGCGAGCGTTCCGAGCGGCACCCGCGCCGCCTTTTACATCGTGATCGCCGATTCAGCAGGCAATGCGAGCAACATCGTCGCCATACTGATTCAGTTCTGACCTCCAGTCTGCGTCTGCGTGTAATTGGCCGCGGATTACGCAAATTATTCGGATGGGCGCGCTACAGCTTCATCCCGCCGGGAATAAACGGTGATGGCGCCCATCCGCGTAATTCGCGTAATCCGCGGCTTAAAATCTTCCTTTCTAGCTCTAGCCGTGAATCCAAAAGGCACTGTCGGCGAACTGCTCGCCCTTTCCACCAATTCACCGTGCTGTCGCTTCAGCGCCGCGCAGCCGGGCTCCGTGACCAAGCGCACAGGCCCCGCGGGGGCTCAATCGCTCAATGAGCAATCACTCTGCTCCAGCGGAGCCAGGTAGGAGCGGAATTGCTGAGGGTCGGCCAGTTTCTCCAGTGAGCCAAAGAACTGTAGGCGGCCAGTACGGAGAGCCTTTGCGAGATACTTCCGCCCGCCCGGAAATGCTCGTCTTAAATCCCGCCCGCCCGGCCGACAGCCACGGGTAGGTTGACATAAGACGTTATCTGACATTGGATAGCTGGCCCACCTCGCTTGAAATTCCTAGCCGCCTGGAAAAACTCGCAGCGCTCGTCCCCGCTCCCAAAGCGCATCTGGTGAGCTATTCCGGTATCCTTGCGCCGGCCGCAAAATGGAGAGCTTGGATCGTGCCCGGCGAGTCTGCTGGGGAATCCGCGTCAATGATCCATTCCCCCCTGGGGTAGCGAAACAGCCGCCTGCGCCACAGAATCCTTACCCGCTGCAGCCGTTGGAACTCCAGCCGAGCCCTCGTCGATGGAGTCTCCCGCCGCTCGACATGAGCGGAACTATACGTGGGCTGAACTGATGAAACGCGTCTGGGCCTTGGATGTGCTGGAGTGTCCCCGCTGCCAAAGTCGCATGCGGATCCTTGCAGCGATTCATCCGCCTGTGGCTACACGAAAAATTTTGGAATGTCTGGGGCTCCCCTCGCGTGCGCCACCTCTGGCTCGCGCCAACCGCCAGCACAATATCCAACCCGAATGGCTCTGAACACGCTGAGACACCTGTACCGGATTCGTGTGCTTCGGGGCCAGAATTTTGACCTTGAATCCGCCGCCCGGCGGCCTCTCTACGCTTGAATCCACCGCGCCGTGGGCGGCCGGAATGCCGTTCCGTTGCGGACGTTTACATAAAACCCATTCCATGACACTGCCGACGGCGCGAAGGGTCTCTTATTCTACCTACCTTCGGATTCTTTCGAAAGGTTTCATCCGCTCACATGGACTCCCCCTCTCCCAAGCTTTGCTTGGCGCGATGAACCGCTTATCCGTACTCATCGGTCACTAAGAATCGCGACTTCTACCACGGGCTGCTTGAGGTGACCTATTGCAGACTAAGCTTCATCCCCGAAAGAATTTCGCTTTCCAAACCAAGTGTGGGCTTTTCATTGAATTGCAGCGGAACCCCCCCATTTTTCAGGTAGGTTTCAAGTTTTGAGAGCGCTTCCTGAACGGCTGGTGATCGGTCGAGCAATCGGTGCTGAACGAGGCGTTGTAACCCTAGATGAAAGTCTTGAACGATGCTGACCTTCGGAGTCCCAAGATCAAACTTCGGGCCAAGCGTGAGAACCGGTTGGCTATTGAACTCAAATGTTAAGGCCGGTGCTGCTTGCTGGTAGACTTCCGGGGGAAGATCTGAAGGAAGATTCACATTCTGGCCCCCACGTACGAAGGCCGTAGTGAAGCCAGGTTTCCGGGCGCTCGAGATTTCAAAACCGGTGAGCGCGCCACCGGGATGAACCGCAGAAATGAAAGGATCCGTGACCGACCGCGGATCGTCCTTAAAGAAACTCAACAGGACACCGGTCGCACTGTTCGTTCCCAGGCCGGTGCGTATGATGCTGGCCTGGGCAGGCATCGGACTCGCTTTCCAGTTGGCCGGAGCACCGGCCCCATCGCCCGTTTCAAATGCCGGCAATGCAAGGTGCCAATTCGTGATGGGGTGTTTTGCGCGACTGCTGTTGCCTACACGGTACGTGTAGCGAAATTTGTTCTGCATCTCCTGCACGGTCACATGTCAGCTGGCCAGAGCGGGATTGGACTGGTCACGGCCGTTTGTGCAAACGTCATCACACTCCAGAGGGCAATAACCACAATTGAAAGAAATATAAATTGTTTCACAATGTCCTCCTCATTCTACGGCCATTCGCAGTGAAAATGTTCATTGTTGGTGCCGATACTTTCGTGAAGCACTATTGTTGCTCCATATCCCCGGCAAATATCCATGAACCGGTTCTGAACATCCGGAATGCGGGGCACGCTATTCGCGGCTCCATTACCCCTGTTATCCGCAGCTTTGCCACGGCCGTGATTCGAGTGCGGAGGGCTCCAGTCGCTATTTAAATCGAAAACTCCGCCGACTGGAAGTGCCATGTCATTGATACCGATCACATCATAATTCGGGTACTCGTTATGGTATTGTACAGCCACACCCTGCATTCCGTTGTTTGTAGCGACGATACTCCAGTGATTGTCGGGATGCGTTGGAGTCTGGCCGATCAGTACCCAAGCGTCGCCGCCTCCGTAAACGTACAAGTCGCCATAACCAACGGTAAAATCCGTGGTACTGCAAACGTCTGCACAGGTATCAATCCGTTCAACTTGGCCGACGCTGGTTGTGTAGACCTGAACCTGAAGGCCACAACATCCAGTATTCCCCGCATACGGGTAAAGGCCACTCCAAATATGCGAACTATTCTCGTGATTGTGTCCGCCTGTATATGAATAGTACCCGTTATACAGTGACACGTTGCAATATGTCACGATTTGCCCATACTGATTTACGCAATACGCATACACAGTATTGGTTGAGCTGGGCGCAAACAGCAACTGTGCTTCGGCGAATGGACTCAAAATGCACACCGCCACGAACCACAGGCCGATTTTGAGTAAAAGCGTTCTCATGTTCCTCCGTAAGTTGAACGGCATCATGCCACTTGTCCGGGCATCTTGACCGGAACACCCTCCACTCTCAGCGAATCTCCAGAAGTTCTAGATTTTTCAGGTTTCCGCGTTCGGAAGGCAATTTGAGTGCCAGTCTGTTTTTTCAGTCACTTATGGTGGCAAATGGGTGCCATGATGGGAAAAAACTCTCGCTCCTCGCGGTGGTCTCCGGATACCTTTCGTCAAGTTTCTTTCATCCGGTTACAGACACTACGCCCTGTTCTGGTTGTCTTCAATTATCCGCGACGCGCGGTGGTGGTCTGTTGGGCTCAACTTCGACTCGCGAAAGAAATCCTTGATGCATGGTGGTACCGAGAGACCACAGAACTATGCGCTTGGTTTCTTTCCTGTGGAAGTTGAATCCTGCGGGTTCGGAGCGCCCGCTCCTTGAAGTGCTTTCGAGCGAAATTTTAGGGTAACTGTCAGCCCGCTAAAAGGGCGTTGATCACGTCATCGTGCCCATCAAAAGACGCTAGTGTCGGGAGATATACACCCTCAGCTCCGCTGCCGAAGTCGCGTGCGGATCCTCGCAGCGGTTCATCCGCTAGAGGCCACGCGTAAAATTTTGGAATGCGGGGGCTTCCTTCGCGTGCGCCGCCCCTGGCGCCCGTGTGCTCCCAACACAGAATCGAATTCGAATCATTCTAAACACCGGTGAAACGCCAGT
>WNGK01006058.1_pt1 | contig 16562 bp, 7 predicted proteins | sample 5400601 | NCBI WGS metagenome assembly WNGK01 (sample SAMN13153376, study PRJNA577476) | soil metagenome | isolation source: 60 cm soil or saprolite under Garry oak tree replicate 1 | place: USA:California | collected 2016-06-15
CCTCCTCTTGCCACGCTGCGGATGTTGTACCGAATCGCCTCGCTGGTGAGCGGGTTCTCATTCAAGGCCTCAGAGATCGCTTATCTGACCGCGAATCCGAAGGATTTTGCCGGTGTCGACCCCACGGACGCGAGCAACACCGTAGATTTCGATCTGAGTGCATTGCCTGCGGGTCCTTTCCACCCCAATAAGCCGGACAAGAAGGTTTTCGCTCTGTTCAATCAATGGCAGCGGCTGAATACGATCGTTAATCTGCGCGATGGTTTCCCCACGGGAAATGTGGGCCTGTTCGACATATTTGCCGCGGGAAAGGCTGGGTCTGGGGCCACAACTGTGTTGGAGGCCGTGACGGGTTGGAAAGAAAAAGATTTCACCGCGTTGGGATTAGGCTTCGGCCTGACCGACGCCGACTTCCGCAATGAGATAGGTAGCAATGGAATCGGCCTCGTCCAGTTGCAGGATTGTATGAATCTTAGCGCTCGCCTCGGTATTTCGACGCAACAGCTCTTTACCTGGGCCAACGGCAGCCCGAGCACAGAACAGGCTCACGACATTCAGAACACGGTCAAAGCCAAGTTCGACGATCCCACATGGTTGAAAGTGGGCAAACCGCTCAACGATAAACTACGCGATAAATCGAAGGCAGCATTGATCGCTTACATACTCACAAGGGACAAAATCAGGCAGCTTGGAATTACTAACTCGAATGAGCTGTACGAGTATTTTCTCATCGACGTGGACATGTCCCCTTGCATGCAGACTTCGCGCATCGTCCAAGCCAATGCCGCTATTCAGCTTTTCGTACAACGCTGCTTGATGAATCTCGAAAACAATAATTCCGACCGGCGGCTGAATGTTTCCCCGGACGCGATTGATGCAGCGCAATGGCAATGGAGGAAGAACTATCGCGTCTGGGAAGCGAATCGCGAAGTACTCTTATATCCTGAAAACTACGCCGAGCCGTCTCTCCGCGACAACAAAACACCATTCTTCGAAGAGCTTGAGAGCGAGCTACACCAAAAGGAGATAACCAGCGACAGCGTTGAGCAAGCCTATCGGAATTATCTCGAAAAGCTCGAGGAAGTCTCACGCCTGGAGATCGCCGGCCTTTGCTGGGACGCGAGTGAGGACCCATCCCCGAAGATCCTTCACGTCTTTGGTAGATCATTCTCAAGCCCGCACGTCTACTTTTACCGGCAGTTGGACAATTCCACAAGAGTCTGGTCGCCCTGGGAGAAGGTGGATGTGGATATAGAAGGGGACCACTTAATCCCCGTCATCTGGAATCGTCGACTGTTCGTCTTTTGGCCTACGTTCAAGGAAACAGCTGATACCACTAACCAACCGACCAATATGAACATTCCTGTGCCAAAGGCAGGCGATCCGTATCAAAGCCAGCCCCCGCTGGCGAACAAGAAATTGGACCTTAAATTGTCATGGAGTGAGCGCAAGAACAATAAATGGACCAAGAAGCAGACTACTGCACAAGATCTGACTCCGTATGGCTTGGACAACTACCAAGCGAAGCAAGATTATTCTCAGTTCATATTCAAGGCAGATGCGAGCAACGGCAGTCTAACTGTGAGTATTTGGACCTACACTCCCCACCCAGGGGACGTAAACCCTCCTATTGCAACGATCTTGGGAAGCTTCACATTTGGTGCCTGCAAGAGTGACGGCCAACCCGTTCCACAGCAGCCTGGGGACCCCGCGCCAAACCCTGGGTCCCTACCCGCTTTTTTGCCTGAAAATAGCGACGCGTGCGACGCGCGCGACATGGATATCAACTTCACACCTACTGTCACATATCCTGGCCTCACGCTTGAAACAGTTGATGTTTCGACGGCAAACGGCTCTCACGACTTGGCCGCGCTTGGAACAACCCCACTCTTCCAACTGGTCTTTCCTCAAACAGTTTTCCCGGATGACCGGTTATCGTCTGCTTCGCCACCGTTCTTTTACCAGGACGACCGCCGCACATACTTTGTGACGGAGACCACACGAAACGTCTATTCAGGACTTCAGTATTCGGACTATATCAAGCCGCCTTATGAGAGCGCCCAACTGCTCGCGCAGAAGGTTTTTCCTGGTTCAGTGGGATCAGTTCTCGACCCTCAAGCAATGGCGAAGCAGCCCCAGACTAGAAACCTGCAAAACGAGATGATGCGGGCCACCGGCAGTGCGATGGGGTTTCGAGCAGGGTCGGATATCTCGAATCTCGCAGATCGCATCGGTGAGATTTATGTTCCGAGCGAAAGATGGAAGGGATATGGTAGTTTCTACTATCTCTCGGGAACTGGCGTGGAATTCAACAACCACTATCATCCGCGTGTCTGCGATTTCATTCAGGCTCTCAACATCGATGGCGTCCCTGGCCTGTTGGCTTTGAACAGCCAAAGACTGACAAATGATCTCCCCAAGGATCACTTTTACACGACGTCTGCTGCTGAACAGCAAAACGCGATTACTCAGCTAGGCTTCAAGAGCGAAGGCGTTGCTTGCTTTGTATTCGACTCGCAGGTGGCAGGGACTACACCGCTGTATCGGTTCCGGAGCAAGCAGGGCGATGGGGGGCACTTTTATACTGCGTCGGCGGCTGAACGCCAGACTGTCAATACTAGCGGGGCATGGATCGATGAAGGCATCGCGTGTTATGTCTTCGATTCGCAGACCGTAGGAACAACGCCTCTGTACAGACTGTATATGCCGGTCGCGCCGAAACACCACTTATATACAATTTCTCCGTCTGAACGAGACGCTGCCAAAAGCAGAGGGTACTTATATGAGCGCGTTGAGTGCTATGTGTTTGCCTCGCGAGTCGATTCGAGTGTCCCGTTTTTCCGGTGCGTTAACCTTCAGACAGTCTTCGAGGAAACCTACAAACCGCAGCCGGCCGTCCTGCAACCTTACCCGACAGAGGATATCGAATTTTCCGATAACGGTGCTTATGCGGCTTACAATTGGGAATTGTTTTTCCACATGCCACTCCTGATTGCAACCAAGCTCAGTCAAAATCAGAAATTTGAAGACGCACAGAAGTGGTTCCATTACATTTTCAATCCCACGTCAAATTCTACAGACGCCGTTCCAAGTCGCTATTGGAATTTCCTTCCATTCTTCGAGGATGAAGAGGACGGCCGAATTCAAAACCTTCTGGCTTCGTTGGATTACCCGGGTACCGATCCAACTGTACTTGCAGAAAGGGCCGAGATGGAAGCGGAGATAAAGCAATGGGAGAAAAATCCTTTCAATCCACATTTAATTTGCCGGCTCCGTGTCATCTCGTATCAGAAGAACGTCGTCATGAAGTACCTCGACAATCTGCTAGCCTGGGCCGACTATAACTTCAGCCAATACACCCGCGAATCTGTAGCGTTTGCGATGCAGTTATACGTCTTTGCTAAGGAGATTCTTGGAGGCCAGCCAGTTCAAATTCCGCCACAGGGAATGATTCTAGACAAAGCTTATAACGACCTACTCAATCAGAAAAATGGCATCGATGACCTTTCAGATGCAGCGGTCCAGCTTGAAAACGAGTTTCCATTCAGCGGCCTTGGTGTTGCCTCCGCAAATGGCGATTCTGGAGGTTCTTCTCAGACTAATTTGCTGACTGTGCCGTATTTCTGCACACCTCCCAATGACACAGTTCTCGGTTATTGGACCACCGTAGAAAAGCGGCTTTTCAATATTCGCCACTGTTTGAACATCAAAGGGATTGCTCAACCACTCCCGCTCTTCGCGCCTCGCATCAATCCCGCTCTGCTCGTGAAGGCACTTGCTATGGGTTTGGACTTGGCGAGCGCACTCAATGACATCAGCGCTTCAACACCCTATTACCGCTTCACGTACATGTTCCAGAAAGCCTTGGATATTTGCGCCGAGGTCCGCGCCCTTGGAGGCGGACTGCTGTCGGCGCTCGAGAAGAAGGATGCCGAACACATTGCGCTCCTGCGCGCCAGTCAGGAAACAGCTCTTTTGAAAGCTGTCCTCGATGTCAAGAAGCGGCAACTGGACGAAGCTAATGCGACGCTCGACGGATTACAAAACTCGCGGGCTGTAACCGATTTTCGCCGCGCTTGGTATCAGAACCTCGTCAGCACGGGCTTGAGCGGCTTTGAAAAGGGCCAGGTCTCTGCATTGACCCAGGCGCAAATTTTCCAGCAGCAGAGCCAAGCGGCCGAGCTGCTCGGCTCAGAACTATCTCTGATTCCCAACTTCGATATCGGTGCAAGCGGCTTCGGCGGTTCTCCACTCGCATCAGCTACTTTTGGAGGAACACAGCTCGCCACGATGGCCGGCGCTGTCGGACGCCACTCTCGAACTCGCCCAGATCGACAAGCAGATTCTCGCTGCGCAGATCCGAGCCGACATAGCTCAAAAGGAAATCGATAACCAGCAGTTGCAAATCGACAATGCGGCGGACGTGGAAGACTTCCTCCGTACGAAGTTCACCAATGAGGACCTATATGATTGGATGATCTCGAAGATCTCGGGTGTTTTCTTTCAGTGTTACCAAATGGCTTATGACCTCGCCAAACGAGCGGAGGCGTGTTTCCGGTTTGAGCTTGGTCTAACGGATTCGGACTACATTCAATTCGGCTATTGGGACAACCTGAAGCAAGGTCTGCTGTCAGGTGAACAGCTCTATCTCGACTTGAAGCGTCTCGAAACCGCTTACCTCGATCAGAATAAGCGGGAGTTTGAAATCGCGAAATCCGTGTCGCTGGTGTTGCTGGACCCGCTCTCTCTGATCACCTTGAAAGAGACCGGACAGTGCATCGTTGGCCTTCCCGAGGCTTTGTTCGATATGGATTACCCCGGGCACTACATGCGGAGAATCAAGAGTCTGAGTCTGACGATTCCTTGTGTGACGGGCCCCTACACGAGCGTGAATTGCACACTAACACTGTTGAGCAACAAGACGCGAGTTGATACCAACGCGACGGACGAAAACGATTACAGGAATAATCCTTCCCACTTCGTCCTCGATTTCGCTGCCACTCAGTCTGTCGCCACCAGCTCAGCTCAGAACGATAGTGGACTCTTCGAAGTCAATTTCCACGACGAACGCTACTTGCCCTTTGAAGGAGCAGGTGTGGTCTCTAGTTGGCTGATCTCCATGCCGAAGGACACCAATGCCTTCGATTTCGAATCTATCTCCGATGTGATTCTCAACCTCAAGTACACTGCACGCGACGGAGGCAGCACGCTGTGGGACGTCTCACGCCAGGCTGCGGTCCTGCCGTCTCCTCCCACGCAGCCTGCGCAAGATAGTGCCGCTAAGGTATTTCCACCCCAACCCAATCTGACTCGCTACTTCAGCCTGAAACACGAGTTTCCAACAGACTGGTACAAATTCCTCCATCCGGCCGATCAGGCAACAAGCCAATCCATGTCGATCGCGCTCACGATTGAGCGGTTCCCGTACATCTACCGGGGGAAGAACATTCAAATCTCTCAAGTGGAACTATTTCTGAAATTCAAAGACATCTACGATCCGAAATTCAAGCTGGACGGCAACAGTCCAACGCCCTTAGGTGCTTACTCCGCTCCCGGAAGTGGCGCCCTTACCCTGAGCTTGGCGCCCCCGCCCCCGGGAACCCCAGGAACCCGCTTGACGCTCAAGAGCGATTCAGCGTTCCTGAACGGAGTGCCCCACGCCGCAGTTCCGCAAACGCTACCTCCGAAACCTTCGCCCATAGGTCAATTCGGTATGTGGACGCTGAGTGCTGATCAAGCGGACATGCAGAAAATTGCCGGCTCACTCCAGAGCGTCGGTTCAACCGGGGTCCAACATCTGAACCCGGACATAATCGACGATATTTTCTTCGTGTGTCATTACTCGGCGACATGATGTCGGTCTGGGAGGGGCAGCGAACGAAGGTAAAGCCGACTGACCGCGAATGAGTGGATTCAGTCCGCCGTCGCCGACGAAGCCGGCCTTGGCTCCTACGCTCTCAGCGGCACACCCTCGCCCAGATTGATCTTTCCCGGCAAAGGAATTGGCGCGAAAGGCTTCTCGACCACGATCCTGCTATCCATCGCCAGGGACGCCTTTCCCTTTACGTTTCCCGCTTCGATAGCCATCACACGACCCCCTTTAATTCGGAGCACAAGCCCTTCGAGACTTAACTCCGTCGCAACCGTGAAATCGATGGCCTTCACCCTGACGCTTCTGAACAAAATTTCCAGGGAAAAGTTGTGCTCTGACCTTACCGTGTGTTCCACCAGGGAAACGAGTTCCGTATCTTCTGGAGGATATGCCTTCGGGTCGGCGAACTTTTCGATCTCGCGATACTTTTTCCACGCCGCCATCAAGATTTTCGCCATCGGTATGTCCGACATCTCCATGACTCTGTCCATGAGCAAGTCCGAGACGACGTCCCATTTGATGAGTTTCGATTTCTTCGCAACGTCTGCCTTCAAGTCCGCACCGGTGGGTTCATTCTCCATTTTCCTGCGTGCCTCACTCGCAACCTGCGCGTTGGAAACAAGCAGCAGATCCTTTACGTTCAGGTCGCCATGGCTCATCTTTGCACCTCTACACCGCGGACCACTGAAGCCTGCTCTTCGACCCTAACAACGCCTCCAGAGGCAACAGTGTGAAACTGAAAATCGTCTTCCTTCACACCGCCATCGGCAGTTTGCAGTCGTATAATCACTTGGCCCGGTCTCAGGTTGGAGCTGATCCCTTGCGTCACGATTCGCTGCCAAATTTTGTAGCCCGCGACTCCCAGCGCGCTGCCGGACAACGCCACTCCCGCTCCAATGACAACAATCATCCACACGGACAGCGGCGGCGGCACGACTATGAGTGCAATCGGCTGACTTGATGCCTTGTGCCCGTGCGCTGTTTGGATGGTGACGAACGGGTGATAAACGCTGTTGTCCTGGTAAGCGTGAGTGACGCTTGGCGTCTCCGAGACTTCCTCGTGTTTGTCTCCGAACTGAAATGTGTATCGGCGCGGCGCAGGCTCTGGCGGATACACCGACGCGGTGAACGTAACCGGTTGTTTTTCATTGACTGGTCGCGGACTCACGTCCAGTGTCACGCCTTGGGGAGCGTCGTGAACGCTGACATCCGTCGATGCGGTTACCTGATTGACTCCACCGTCCAAGATGGCCGTAACGGTCACCGTGTAGTTTCCATCTTGCGTGTAAGAGTGCCGTGCCTCCGGACTGTCGCTCGGTGCGCTCTTGTGGCCGTCTCCGAAATCGAATTCATACTGAATCGTGTGAGGTGAACCTTGCGCCGTGGCAACGAAAGTGACCAGTTCTTTCGGTATAGCCGGGCCATTGACGTTGGATTTCACACGGAGTGTTTCCTGAGGTCCTAGCGTTTTTGTCTCCGCCTCCGCGAGCGTCACAACTACTGTGGCGCCTTTCGGGACACGAGTTCCCGCCGCTGGTTGCTGATTGAAAATTCTCCCAGGCGCTACTTCGTTCGACTGTTCCTTCGAGCTGCCTCCGTAGTGTAATCCCCTCATCGTCAGAGCAAGCGCCGCTCCCAACGGGGATTGACCGCGAAGGTCCGGAACTTCCTCAGTTGCGGCCGGTGCCGGTGTCGCATCTTTGATCCAAATGTCAACAGAGGTACCTATTGGAACGCACCGATTCGGCGCCAGACTCTGCTGAAACACGACACCGGTTCCATTCGATGGATTCACTCTCCCCAGCTTCAGCCCGGCCTTCTCCAGCGTGTCTCTCGCGGCGTTCACTGTTTGTCCTTCTACCGGAGGAACAGGCATGATGAACTCGCCGCACTGGGGTGCTGCCGTCGTTGCTCGCGGTAGGACAGACTGTCAAGCAGCTGCGGCCCCAGTGATTCAGGATCACCGGTGTCCGAATGCTTGCGCCCGTTTTCAACAAGAAGAGGTGGCGATTGCGCATTGAGCGGTGCTACGTGTGTCAGAACCACAATTGGGAGCGACATAGGCGTATGCCAGGTGCCCGTTAAGTTCCCCGAATACCCCTATTTTTGGCGGTTTTGACTTGCAGAAAGAGAGCTGAGTCCTTTGAATCCAGCAGGGCCAGCCTGAGTTTGACGCGTTATGAGCCCGACGAGCTACCAGCTGCTCCACGCCGAATCAGTTCAAATCGAAATGGAAGGATCAGCAAGCTCGGATCGTTGCAGGCCCCCGCAACTATGGGCGTTTGGTCCGGCCCGAGTGCGCCCGCGAAAGCCTGGAGGCCGCCGCTTTCCGAGACGTTTGTCCCCACCGCGAGGTGGCCGTTTTCCATTTTCCATTATTTTCCAACTAAGGCGTTCCGAAAATCGCAAAAATGCCGCCATTCCAGCGTTTTTTGAGTTAAATTGCAAGCTTCCCAAGCTTCGGACGTGGGTTCGATTCCCATCGCCCGCTCCAGAAAACAAAGCACTTAGGCCGCTGCCTCATTTTCCATCTTTTCCAAATCCACGAAAAACCGTGCTTTTTTTCGAGAAATGTCGGTCGCGCGTTTCCGGTCGAATCTCATAGGCGTTACAAACAAGCAAGTTAGGCAGATTCTTCGAAGATACGATCCCTGGTCGTCGTCAAGATCAGAAGCCCGCGAGACTTCAGATGTAGGATTCGATCATTGAATACCTCCTGCATTGCAACAGGAGGTCGGCGACTCAAATCCACGCTTCGTGCTGACCGCTGTTTCTCCCGTACAACGGTCTTGAAAACCGTTGCACCTCCTTCTGAGCACACTGCGTTTCTTCGCGTTTTACGTGCGCCTCTCGGCATCGCACCAGAAGGGCGGCCATTTCCAGGCGACATCCTGCGTCTGTTGCGGCAGAGCGCAACATAGCTGGTTGTCCTTTTCAGATAAGTTGTTATACGCTCAGGCAAACCTAGTGTGGCCCACGATGATAAGTGCATACTCAAGAAGAGCCCCTTGGCCAAAACGTGGTGAGCAGAATTCTTTGCGGCGATCGCCTAAGGCGCGATGCGGTTTGAAATGGACGACCTGGATAGTACTCTTCGTCTTCCTTGCAGGCCTGCGTCTATCGCCCTCTTCCTCCGCGCAAAAATCGGTGGCCACCGCGGGCAAGGTCGGAGTCCTCGTCGAACACGTTGAACAAGGAGGCGAGGCAGAAGGTGCCGGTCTTCAGGTTGGCGACCTAATTGTTGGATGGTCTCGCGAGGGAAGCGATGGAACGATTGAGTCCCCATTTGACTGGGCTGAAATGCTCACCGAGGAGGCTCAGCGAGGAACTGTCACCCTCCGAGGGTGGCGAAGCGGCAAGGAAGATGCCTGGTCGCTTGGTTTGCGAGCGTGGGGTTTAACTGTGACTCCGGTGTTGCCGGCGCGACTCACGGAAAAGTTCCGAACTTGCCACGAATTGCAAAATCTAAAGAAACATCCCGACGCTGGGGTTTGTTGGGACGCTCTTCGGCGCGAGACTCAACATACCGACCCGCAATGGTTAAGGCCCTATATAAGCCTTCGGCTGGCTGAGTCGTATATCGGGCAGCAGCGTTGGGCGAATGCCGATCAAGCCTATCAGCAGGCAGTGGATCAATCACGAGCCGTCGGACAACAGAGCCTCGCACAAGTACTCGAAGCATGGAGTCTAGCGCAGAGAGATCGCGGGGATCTCAATGCCGCAAGCGAGCATTGCAAGGAAGCTCTTGACATTCGTCAAACATTTCGACCAGTCAGTCTGGCAGTCGCCAAAACTTTTAGTGATTGTGGAGACATAGAGGGGGAGCGCGACAACTATGAAAAAGCTGAACAGGATTATGTCAAGGCTCTTGCGATCCGCCAGAAACTCGCACCCGGCAGTTTGGTCGAGGCCGGTAGTCTCGGCAACCTCGGATCCCTTGAATATAGGCACGGTGATTTTGCCAAAACAGAGAGCTATCACAGGCAAGCGCTGAAGCTCCGCGAGAAACTGGCGCCTCAGAGTGTGTTTGTGGCGGACAGTTTGGTTCTGCTGGGCCTAGTTGCCTGGAGACGTGGTGATCTCGCCGAGGCCGAGAAGCACATCGTCCAGGCGCATGACATATACGAAAGATTATCGCCGGATTCTTACAACGTTTCAGCGACTGTGACCAACATGGGCCTTATCGCCTTGAGCAGAGGCGACCTAGCAAAAGCAGAGGATGACTTCCGTCAAGCCCTTGCTCTTCAAGAGAAATTGTCTCCGGGCAGCCTCGATGTTGCCTCTAAGCTGAGTAATCTCGCCATTGTCGCTGAGCGACGCGGTGGCCTTGCGATGGCCGAGGACTATGAACATCGCGCCATGGTCCTTCGACAGAACCATGACTCACGCCTCGGCGTTGCAAGCAGTCTAGGAGTCTTGGGCGAAGTTGCTCTTGATCGCCAAGATTACGCAACAGCGGAAGACAACTTCAAGGAAGCCCTAGCCATTGAGCAGGAATTGATTCCAGAGAGCGAGTCCGTGGGCGGCACTCTTCATACTCTGGGAAGAGTGGCGCAGGAACGCGGAGATCTTCGAGGGGCAGAAGAGTATTACTTGAAGGCACTTGCCATCCAGGAAAAGCTTGCGCCAAGCGGCGAGATGGTTGCGGGGACTCTCAGTCAACTTGGTACTGTCGCGCAGGCTAACGGAAATTTCGCCAAAGCTGAGGAGTATCTCTTCAAATCTTTGAGCATTCAAGAACGACTCGCGCCGGGCACTCAGGATCACGCAAACGTTCTCCATAACCTTGGTTTGCTCATGCGGACCGAGGGAAAGATGGACAAAGCAAAGGAATATATGGCTGGCGCGCTTGTGGCCTTGGAGCACCAGACCTCACAGCTAGGCGGGGGCAATGGAATACAGACGAAGTTCAATGCGCAGCAGGCTTTTTACTACAAAGATTTTATTGAGACCCTACTAGATATCGGGGAATCAAGCGCTGCGTTTTTGACCGCCGAACGGTCACGTGCGAGGTCGCTTCTTACCATGTTGGCCGAGCGCGACCTTGTGATCGACGCAGATTTGCCAGCTGAAATCCTGCAAGCGCGGAAGAAAAACGAAAGCGCGTACGACGAAACTCAGGACGAACTGTCAAAGCTGACGCCGGTCAAGGATGGCGCTCGAATCGACGAGCTTCAATCTCGATTGCGCGAATTGGGTAGCGAACGCGAACGATTGATCGACTCGGTACGTAGGTCGTCACCGAGATACGCGTCCTTGAAATATCCACAACCACTCGGTGTGGATGAAACCCGCAGGATGCTCGATTCGGGAACTATCTTGGCGTCTTTCGCCGTCTGCCCGGATCGCACGGTACTGTTTGTGGTTCAGCCGACCGGTGTGGAGCCAGGATTGTCAGTCTTTTCGCTTCCAATCGGTGAAAAAGCCCTGAGGAATCAGGTGCAGGAGTTTCGAAAGCTGATACTGGAGCGGCGCACGGCCAAGGATAATCTCCTGACATCGCAGGGAAGAAAAATCTACGATGAACTACTAAAACCTGCGGAATCACTCTTAGCAAATGCCGACCGTCTGCTGATCATTCCAGACGGTGCGTTGCATTTGTTGCCATTCCAAGCCCTTATGCGAGCCTCGGATCAGTACTTGGTTGAATGGAAGCCATTGAATACGGTGGTTTCAGCAACGGTGTTCGCGGAACTCAAGAAAGCGCGCCGCGAGGAATCGAAACCGATAGAGCTTGTGGCATTTGGAGATCCGCATTACCCACCGTTGGCCAACAGACATTCCGAGGCTATCGCTGAACCGCAAATACGATCTGCGGTCGAGCGAGGATTAAACCTCGGCCGTTTGCCATTCAGTCGGGTTGAAGTGGAGAACGTTTCCGCGCTTTATCCCGACCGAAGCAGGAAATACCTGGGCGACCAAGCAACCGAGGAACGCGCTAAGGCTATTGGAAAGGATGTGCGTTATATTCATTTTGCTGTCCACGGCATTCTCGACGAGAGGCTTCCTCTGGACTCTGCGCTGGTGTTGTCGATTCCCGACAAGCAAACACGCGGAAAAGACAACGGTCTGTTACAAGCTTGGGAAATCTTCGAACAGATGCATTTGGATGCGGATTTGGTGACTCTCTCGGCCTGCAATACGGGTCTCGGTGAGGAGTTGAGTGGTGAGGGACTAGTCGGCCTGACGCGTGCCTTTCAGTATGCCGGAGCTCACTCGATTGTTGCATCGTATTGGAGTGTAGACGATTTGCGCACGATGGAGTTGATGACGGAACTCTACAAGGAATTGCGAGCGAACAAGAGCAAGGAAAAGGCGCTTCAATTGGCTCAGTTGAAGCTGCTGCACTCAAAGACCGCTTCGGCTCCGTACTATTGGGCTGGATTTACGCTCATTGGCGACTGGCGATGACCTTCGATGGCGACTAGCGAAGATCAGCGTTCGTATTTCCCGAGCGTCGATGCATTCTGGCGGATTGCTTCAGCGTTCTAATGTGCCGAACGCGGCTGGTATTGGATTCAATGCACGATGTCATGAGAAACGGTACCTAGTTCACAGTCAAACTTAAAGACACCGTGCGATTCTGACCCTGGGACGTGCCGGTTACGGTTAACGTGTACGTCCCGGCTGGTGTTCCGGTAGGGGGAGGAGGACCGCTACTTCCTCCTCCGCCGCAACCGGACAAGGCTATTAGAGTGGCGAGGGACAACATAAAGGCTGCAGTGGTAGCCCATCTGCGGACCATTCCTGCTCTATCGAGCCTGAGAGCTTTGAGTGCGGCCACAAAAGCGCAGAGAAGCACCAGAATGGTATACGGAAGCGGCGAGAAGGGAGTACGCGGCCAGAGGCGACGGAGCGAGCCTGGTGGCAACAGGCCCCGAGCAGTAGTCGTGACCGTGACACCGAATGGTGCGGCCGATGCGCCACTGAGAGTCGCCGAAGAAGCCGAAGGTGTGCACGTTGACTCGGACGGTGCACCGGTGCAAGCGAGATTGACTGCCCCAGTGAATCCCGACACAGGATTTACTTGAAGGTTCAGCGTCGCGCTTTGGCCAGCTGTAAATGTGGCCGAGGTAGGTGCCCCGGGCGCGGGTCCCAAGGAGAAGTCTGTGGCCGTGCCGGAGATAGAGGCCGCTTGGGGGCTACCGCTCGCATTGTCCGTGACAGTGACCGCGGCAATGCGCGCCCCATTCGTGCTAGGTTTGAAGGTCACGCTGATCGAACAGCCTGCGCTGGCTGCAACGCTAGCGCCGCAAGTATTTGTTTGCGTAAAATCCCCTGCGTTTGCGCCTGTGATTCCAATGCTTGAAATACTTAGCGCTGCCGTGCCGCTGTTGCTCATAGTTAACGTTTGCACGGCACTCATTGTTCCTACCAGCTGGTTCCTAAACGTCAGTGGCGTCGGGGAGAGCCCAACCGCGGGAGCAACACCGGTCCCTGACAAAACTAGGCTCTGTGGGCTGCCCGAGGCATTGTCCGTGATGGTCACCGACGCACTCCTCGCGGACGTGGTCGTTGGTGTGAACGTGACACTGATTGAGCAGCTCGCGCTCGCCGCAACACCCGTCCCGCAGGTGTTCGTCTGCGAGAAATCGCCCACGTTGAGTCCTGTGATTGTAATCATATTGATCGTGAGCTGCGAGGCCCCAGAATTTGTGAGAGTAATGACTTGCGGAGCGCTACTGGTGCCCACAGCTTGAGCTGCAAATGTTAAGGTAGCTGGCGACAAACTGACGCCAGGAGGATTGACTCCTGTGCCGCTGAGAGGGACATTGACGAAATGAAAGAACGGCTGCAGGGGCGGCGACTGAGTATTGTCACGACTGAACCAAGTCCCCGACAGATTTCCCGCGGTTAATGGACTGAATGTGATTGAGACCGAACACGCCGCGCCCGGCGCGAGTCGACCTGGCGAACCACAATCGGAAGTCCAAGAGAAATTGCCATTACCATTCAACAGTGTCGAGTTATCGAGGAGCAGCGGAACCCCACTGTGGTTGGTTATCGTCAGAAGCTGAGGGCCACTTGATGTTCCCACTACTTGATTGCCAAACGTTATACTTGTCGGTGACAGAGTGATATTTGATCCATTCAAAAACAACAACGCAGATGGCGAGCTGACACCGCTCGACAGTACGACATCGACAGCGCCGATTCCTCGAAAATCTCCAGTGAGGAGTCCGCCCGTTAAAAATCCCGGCTTGATACAAATTGGCGCTTGAAACGTCCCGTCACCATTCCCCGGTAGAACTGCGAATGCGCAATTCTGAGCACTATTAGAATCACTAACAGCAATATCGATCCTTCCGTCACCACTGAGGTCAGTAGCCACAAGGGAGCCAGAAGTATCGGCGGTGGATGCCGTGGGATACATAACGGGCATCTGAAACGTGCCATTTCCGTTTCCCAGCAAAACTCCTATTTCTCCCGTACCTTCAAAGATGACGGCAATATCGAGCGCGCCATCACTATTAAAGTCGGCCACGACGGGAGAAGCTTTGCCCCCACCTACCGCGTAGTCATGTGGGGCCTGAAATGTTCCATTCCCATTTCCCAAAAGGATTGAAACCGCATCGCCGGTGCATGCTGCGCCGCAACCGCCATTGGAGGTTACCAGATCAAGTTTTCCGTCACCGTTGAAATCGCCAGTTGCAAGGCCAACTAGTGCAGCGCCTTGGCCTCCAACGGATGCGACGGAGTGCACGATCGTAAACGTTCCATCGCCATTTCCCAGCATCAAGTCGATGGTGTTGAATTGACCGACCGCAATATCCAAATGCCCGTCACCATTAAAATCACCGACCACAATCGGACTCGCTACGTTAACAAAGTTATACGTGGTCGGAGTCTGAAATGTACCGTCACCGTTTCCCAGAAGAACGGAAAGCGTCTTCAGACTTACCGTAACCAAGTCAAGTATTCCGTTTCCTCGAAAATCGGCTGCAGTGACGACACTCCCATTTGCAGCAAAGGTGCCACCTGCATGAAACGTGCCGTCTCCATTGCCAAAGTAAATAGTGACACCGTCAATCGCCACATCGAGAAGCCCGTCCCTATTGAAATCGCCCACCCCTCCCGCGACAGGCCCCTGCCCCGGAACAATACCAACTTCAGTGAATGTAAGGGGCTGCGGGGGCGCGCTGACATTGCCTCCAACGCCGTTGAGGGCTACCGTGTGTGGACTCCCCGGGGCGTTGTCAGAAATACTCAGAACGCCTGTTTTATTTCCAACCGAAATCGGCGACAATTTCACAGTGATCGTACATGCTTGCAAAGGGGCCAGCGAACTTCCGCAACTATTTGCTTGAGAAAATTCACCTGTTGTCGCAATCCCCGCAATGGATAGCGTTGTGCTCCCTGAGTTCCTGAGAATGACCGACTGACCAGGGCTCGTGGTATCGATTTGCTGTGTCGCGAAAGAAATTGCCTGCGTCGAAAGATTCACAGCACTCTGCGCACGAGTCTGTGGAGACCACAGGAGGAGCAGAAGTAACCCGAGGCGCGATGTCCGGATAACCCAATACATTCCCTTCGTTCGTTGTGTCTGTGTATCCGTTGTAGTGCTTTCTTCCGTAGAGTTCATCACTCGCATAAGGGCATCGTCTCCTTGCCGTTTGGTGTGTCAGTCAAAGGATTCTCTTTGGCTAAAAGCCATAGCAGTCGGTTTGGGAGCGGGCCTCTAGCTCTCAATCGCAATCCGGATCGTCCGAGTCGGGATTACCCGCGTCGGTATCCGTGCATGCCCCAACTAGAGGGGGGACGGCGAACGATGGTGTTGATGTTAATCCCGTCAGGTTGAGGCTAGCGGTGGAAAGAATAAACGGAAACCCCTGGTCGGCGCTGCTGATCGGATCAAAAGCGCTGATCGTCATGTCACTATAATTGATGGTGGTGTTGGCGAGCGCTACTGTAACCTCGTAGTTGCCTTGCTCGTCTGCCATGTCGGAGAATTGAGTGCCGGAACTGGGATCATCAATTGAAATTCCAGTTAGCCCCGACAGAATAGGTCCCTGACTGTTATTGATATCTACAACGCCAATAACTGTTCCGAACCCTTCAGAGGGCGAAGGGAATGGTGTCGCGATCTGCTCAGTAGAGCTTGTTCCGTTTTGCTGGTCGTTAATCGCCGAATTTTGTACGTACAACTGTATTGTGCTGTTCAGGAAACTCGATGCCTGTAGGCCCAACTGAGGGCCCTGTTGCTCAAGGAACACAGAAACTTCCTGGCCGAGTGAGACCACCCCACCTTGAACCCCAAGCCCGCCCAAGAGGGTTCCCACGCTATCCAAGGCGAGATTCTTTCTTGAATTCTGATAATCAGTAATGGCTGCGCTTAGAACGGCCGGGTCCCCACCGGCGTTACTGTTCGTCTCTATATTGTTATAGTCCGTCGCCAGATGATATATATCGTTTCCAATGCAAGCTGTGCCAATTACCACTCCTGCGATCGCTGCCGCCGCGACGACTTCTGGGGCACCCACGGCGAACCCGGCAATTGCAATAACCGAGTTATACCCGCTTATGGCTGCCAGCACCTTGTCACCAACAGTTGAATCATTCTGCGCCTCGGTTCGTACTGCTCCGGCGATATTTTCGCCTGAAACGACGGCCCCAATCCCGTCGATGATCGATTGTAGATTGGTCACATTGGGTGCCGCACTGAGATGGGTTTTCGGGCGTTTCAGAGGCC
>WNGK01004367.1_pt1 | contig 16556 bp, 21 predicted proteins | sample 5400601 | NCBI WGS metagenome assembly WNGK01 (sample SAMN13153376, study PRJNA577476) | soil metagenome | isolation source: 60 cm soil or saprolite under Garry oak tree replicate 1 | place: USA:California | collected 2016-06-15
ACGTCTTGCACTCTCATCGCTCGCTCCACTGCGGCCCTCGTGTAGGATTCCATGCTTCGCATGGTCTCCTACCCTCGCCGCCCGAAAAGCGGACATATCACTTGCTATCTCAACCGGACATATCATGTGCTACCGACAGGGACGGCGAAGCTTCTTGCCATCTTCCTGCTTGTGGGTTAGTCTCGTCTGCCGGAACTGGGGACGATGGTCATAAGGAACATAGCGCTGACATTGATCGTGGGGGCGGCCTTCGCATCGCTCACCCTCAAACGTCTTCCGGCGGTCTGGACTACCATGCAAACCGTTGGGCTATGCCTGATGGTTTTGGGGTTCGTTCTGTGGACTCTGGCGCGTTTCCAACTGGGCAACTCGCTGACTGTTTCCGCGCAGGCGAAGGAACTGGTTACGGCCGGGCTCTATTCTAGGATCCGCAATCCCATTTATGTCTTCGGTTCGACTTTGATTGCCGGCCTCGTCCTTGTGCTGGGGCGCCCGGTGTGGCTGCTGATTTTTGCGGCTATTATTCCGCTGCAGCTTTGGCGCGCCCGGAAGGAATCTCACGTACTCGAGGCAAAGTTTGGAGAAGAGTATCGCAAGTACCGCGCAGCCACCTGGTTTTGACAACTAATTCTGCAACAGTTCAGGGAGGGATTATGCGAAGGGCAGTCATTCTTGTATTGCTTGGTTGCTGCTCGATTGCCGGAGCGCAGACCTTGTCCCCCGAAGTTCGCAAATTTGTGAAGGTCGACGCTCCCGTAGTTGCCTTAACGCATGTGCGCGTGATCGACGGCACGGGTGCGGCGGCGCACGAGGATCAGACCATCATTCTTAGCAAAGAGAAGATTGAGTCGGTCGGCGACGCCTCTTCGGCAATCGTGCCGAAAGATGCGCAGGTGCTCGATCTGCATGGGTACAGCGTGATCCCCGGCCTCGTCGGGATGCACGACCACATGTTCTATCCCATGGGGAACGGGATTTTCGGCGAGATGGGTTTTAGTTTTCCGCGATTGTATTTGGCGGGCGGTGTGACCACGATTCGCACGACTGGATCGCTCGAGCCGTACACGGATTTGGAACTGAAAAAATCTATCGACGCGGGAGCAACTCCAGGTCCGAAGATGCATGTGACCGGTCCGTATCTGGAGGGCAAAGGTTCATGGGCGCTGCAGATGCACCAACTGAGCGGACCCGAAGACGCGGTGAAGACTGTGAATTTCTGGCTCGATCAGGGCGTCGACAACTTCAAAGCGTACATGTTCATCACGCGGGAGGAACTGGGTGCGGCGATTCAGGCGGCGCACAAGCGCGGCGCGAAGGTGACTGGACATTTGTGCGCAGTGAATTTTCGCGAGGCGGCCGACCTGGGCATTGACGATCTGGAGCACGGATTGTTTGTGGACACGGAATTTATGCAAGGCAAGAAGCTGGACCAGTGTCCGGAAGACGGCGAGGATCCCGTGGGAATGGCGAAGCTGGATGTGAATTCAGGACCGCTGCATGACACGATCCAGTATTTGATTCAGCATCACGTTGCGATCACTTCGACGTTGCCCGTTTTTGAAATGGGCAGTTTCTCCGGGCGGCCCTCTCCAAGGCTGGCGGATTGCTGCTCGCAGGACTCGACCCGACAGGAATGGGCGGAGTAATCGCCGGCTTCGGCGATCAGCGGGAGGTGGAATTGCTGGTGGAGGCGGGATTCACGCCGCTGGAGGCAATCCACATTGCCACCGAGAATGGCGCGCAATATTTGGGAGAACTTGACCACATCGGAACCATCGCGGCGGGCAAGCAGGCCGACTTAGTCGTGATCAAAGGCGATCCGTCGAAGAAGATCGAAGAGATCGAAAACGTAGAGACGGTTTTCAAAGACGGCGTCGGCTATGATTCGGCCAAGCTGATCGAAGCGGTGCGAGGTGTAGTAGGCAGCAGATAGGTCGGCGGCTAGTTCTCAGTTCCCAGTTCTCAGTAAAATCAAGAGCCCATGCTCGTTCTCGCTTCCGCTTCGCCGCGACGACAGGAACTGCTGCGCAACGCGGGGATTTTCTTCAGAGTGCAGCCTGCGGACGTCGACGAGACGGTGCTACCGGGCGAACCGCCACACGCGTGCGCGGAGCGACTGGCGCGGGAGAAGGCGCTCGCAGTCTGGCGCATCCGTCCGCAGGACCGCGTGCTCGGGGCAGACACGATTGTCGTGGTCGATGAAACGATACTCGGCAAGCCAGCCGACGCCGAGGACGCAGCCCGCATGCTGCGCCTGCTCTCGGGGCGCGTGCATTGCGTGATCACAGGGGTGTGCGTTGTAGAAGCAGTGGCCAGCGGCCAGTTGCCAGTTGCCAATAAGGCCGAGTCACAGCCACTCTCAGAGATTCTGAGAACTGCGTCCGAAACTACGCTGGTGACAGTGAACGCATTGTCCGACGAAGATATTCGCGAGTATGTTGCGACCGGCGAGCCGATGGATAAAGCGGGAGCCTACGCAATCCAGGGGATGGCTTCGCGCTGGATTCCGCGCATTGAAGGCGATTACAGCAATGTCGTAGGGCTCCCCGTGACGCTCGTTTACCGCATGCTGAACGAACGGCAGAAAGACTAATGACCGAGGGCTGGAATGCAGGGCAGGGGCGGAGTTAGGATTTCTTCTCTTCGTCTTTCTTTGGTTCGTCTTCGGTCTTGACTGCCGACTTGAAGTTGCGGATGCCCTCGCCCAGGCTCTTGCCTAGCGCCGCGAACTTGCTGGGACCAAACAACAGCAGCGCAATGGCCACAACGAAGAGGATCTCAGTGAGACCGATTTTGCCTTCCATGCCAGCGTCCTCCTCGAATCGCGGCAAAGCCTTGCGTGAAGAGCCGACTCCGCCTGGAAAAATTCTAGGCTACATGCCGCTGGGAGTCAAAAAGCGGCGTTGTAGGCCACATGTAGCTTACGAAGCCACAGGTCTGGAGTCTATTCTGTAAATTGATTTGTGGTCGAGGTGTGCTACTCATGGTGAGCCTTCGTGCCGTCGTATTCGCATTGTGTTTTGTCTCGAATGTTGTGCCCTGCGTTGCTCAGAATTCCGGGCAGAGTTCAGCACAGACTCCCGCCAATCCGGTTCAACAGCGCAAGACCAGCGATCCGTACACGGGAGACCTTTCCGTCTTCGAGTCGCCGGGGCGCGACGAGCGGCTTCGCATCAATCGTGTGATGGATATTCTTGGCGTCGCGCCCGGCAAGGCAGTGGCCGACATTGGAGCTGGATCCGGCTGGTTCACCGTTCGCGCCGCGAAGCGGGTGGGCAAGGACGGCCTCGTCTATGCCATCGACATCAATCCCGAAGCGATCCGTTACATCGGGGAGCGCGCCGGCAAAGAACAACTGCACAATGTGAAGACCATCCTGAGCAAGCCTGACGACCCGCTTCTACCGGCCACCTCGGTGGATGCGGTATTGCTGCTCAAGACGTATCACGAAGTGGCGCAGCCCGTGGTGCTCATGCAGAAGCTGCGCACGGCGCTGCGTCCGGGCGCCAAGGTGGGAATCATTGACCGCAACGGAAACGGAGAAGACCACGGAGTCGGCCGAGACGTGGTCATTCGTGAAGCGAAGCAGGCGGGCTACAAATTGCTCGAGCAGTATGACTTCGTGAAGGGCGATAAGATGGATTACTTCCTGGTCTTCACTGCAGCAGAGTAACCTCTTCCACCACGGACCAGGTCGTGCGGCTCAAGTCGGCAAAGGCGGGAAGGTCGGCGTCTGAAGCGGCGCCCTGCGGCGTGTCCCATGCCGCTTCCATCGCGTCCCAACTGTCGAAGTAGACTTCGACGATTGCATCCCACCCCGGCGCCTTCCGCTTGGGATCGGCGCAGACATAATTCTGCGCGTATTTTCTGAGGCCGGGGAGGTTCTTCACCAGAGGTCCGTGGACTTCTTCGAGATGCCGCCGAAATTCCGCTGGAGTCAGGTCCGGACGCCGGTAGATGACTACCATGAACTTAAGCATGCGGTCATCCTCGGAGTTCGTCAGAGATCAAGCGCTCTCGATCATCCCCGCCAGAAGCAGCGCGCGGCGCGGCAACTCGGAGATCGTGATGTGTTCGTGGACGGCATGTGCCCCCGCGCCCGCGCCTCCCATGCCATCGAGCGTCGGGATGCCCAAGCCGTCGGTGAAGTTTCCGTCGGATCCTCCGCCGACCGCGGCTTCTTCGAGCTTCCAGTCAACCTGCTTCGCGATTCCTTGCGCTTTCTTATAGAGCGCGGCCACGCCGGCGTTGCGCTCCATGGGCATGCGGTTGAGGCCGCCCTCGATGCTGAGTTTGCAGTGCTTGTCGAAGGGCTTCAGGGCGCGAAGTTTGCGATCGAGAGCGGCTGCCTGCTTCGCATGTGTGATGCGTACGTCAATTTCGACAGTGGCGTCGGCCGCGATCACGTTGGTACGGGTTCCGCCGCGAATCACTCCGGGGTTTACTGACAGGCCGTGCTGCAAATTGTTCAGCTTCGAGATGGCAGTAATTTGTCGCGCGAGTTCGACGATCGCGCTGTGTCCCTTGCCGGGATCAAGTCCCGCGTGCGCCGCCACGCCCTTCACATTCAAGGTGTACTGACCAACGCCCTTGCGCGCGGTTTTCATCGCACCGCACGGTGCGGCCGGTTCGAGCACGAGGACGGCCGCGGACGCTTTGGCCAAGGCCTCGGTGATTGCGCGGGAAGAATAGCTGCCGACTTCTTCGTCCGAAGCTAGAAACACCGTGACCGGGCGAGGCAGTGCAGTGTGCCACGCTTGCAGCGCCGCGATCGCGTACAGCATGAGCGCGATACCCGACTTCATGTCGAGCACCCCGGGCCCGTGCAGGCGGCCGTCTGCGATAAGGCACGGCATAGTCGCCAACGTCCCCAATGGATACACTGTGTCGAAGTGGCCAAGCAAGAGAACTGGCTTTATGTTTTCGCGTCCCGGAAAATCGATCTGGACGCTTTCGGCAAAGTCTTCGGAGTGGTGTACGATTGCGCGTCCGCCAACAGCCTCGAAAGATCCCGCGAGGAAGGCGCCCATGCGGTCGGCAGCCACCTTGTTGTCGCTGGGAGACTCGATCTCGGCAAATTCGCGGATTGTCTTGACGATCTGTTCCTGGCGGGCTTCGAAGTAGGCCAGTCGCTCGCTCCACATCGGGGATTTGTCTTGCTTCGAACTTGCAGTTTTCTTGCGCGGCATCTTTGCGTTGAATCTCCGGCGCGGGGCAAAGAACGCATCTCCGGGCCAAGCCGTACAGTATAATCTTCAAGCCGTTTTGACACGAACTGGTTTGGATGAACATGAATGAGAGCACCCCTGTGACGGATCCTTCGCCCGGCTCGACGAAGATCGCGCTCGACATCCACGACATTCTGAAGATCCTGCCGCACCGCTATCCCTTTTTGCTGATCGACCGCGTGCTTGATCTGCGGCGCAAAGAGCGCATCGTCGCCATCAAGAATGTGACCATCAACGAGCCCTTCTTCGCGGGACACTTTCCCGGTCTGCCCATCATGCCCGGCGTGCTGATTGTCGAAGCCATCGCGCAGGCCGGTGGTGCGCTGCTGCTGACCGAGGTCGAAGACCGGAACAACAAGGTCATGGTTTTTACAGGGATCGAGCGCGCCAAGTTTCGCAGACCAGTCAGTCCCGGCGACCAGTTGCGTCTGGAGGTCGAGGTAAAAGGCTGGCGCTCGGTGCCGGGCATGACCGCAGCGAAAATGCAGGGATACGCTTACGTCGGCGATAAGCGCGTGGCCGAGGCAGCGGTTTCCTGCCAACTGATTGACAGCTCACGCGGGCGCCCTTCGAGCAACGACGACGGCGGGAATGGCGATGCAGGATCGTGATCACCCGGCGATTGATCCGCTGACCTCCATTCGTCGCCCATGAATTCATCTTCCATGAACGTACATCCCACGGCTCTGATCGATCTTCGCGCGAAGGTTCCTGCTTCCTGCAAAGTCGGGCCCTATTGCGTGATAGGCGCGGATGTGGAACTGGGAGAGGATTGCCGTCTGAGTTCGCATGTGGCCATTGAGGGGCCAACGACGATCGGCGCCGACAATGCTTTCTTCCCATTTTGCGCGATCGGAATTGCTCCGCAGGATGTGACTTACAAAGGCGAGCCCACGCGGCTCGAAATCGGCCATCACAACGAGATCCGCGAGTGTGTGACCATCAATCGCGGCACCGTGAAGGGGGGGGGCCTCACCAAAGTCGGCAGCCACCTGCTCATCATGGCCTACACGCACATCGGCCACGATTGCGTGATTGAGGATCATGCCATGCTGGTGAATGGCGCGACCTTGGGCGGACACGTGACGGTCGAAGAATGGGCGGTGGTCGGAGCGCTGTGTCCGGTGCACCAGTTTGTGCGCATTGGCGCGCATTCTTACGTCGGCGGCGGGACGACAATCACGCAGAATGTTCTGCCGTACTCCATGACCTCGGCGGCCCGCGACACGCATGCGTATGGCATGAATAAAGTGGGCCTCGAACGCCGCGGCTTCTCGAAAGAGCGCATTGCCAAGATCCACCGCGCCTACAAGATTCTTCTGGCTTCGAAGATGAACACATCCCAGGCGCTCGAAAAGCTGAAGTCCGAACCAGACCACGGTGACGATGTGGACATGCTGATTCGCTTCATCGAGAGTTCGGAGCGGGGAGTGATTAAGTAGCGTGGAAGACAGAGCGAACTAAGCCATGGGCTACGCAATTTCCTGGATCGCATTTCAGGACAAGACCGCCGCAGAAGCTGCCGAGTTGTTGGGTCTTTTTCCGTCCGGCAGGCTCGAGCAAGAGCCCGAGAGCATGTTCTGCGGTGTGGGTCTCGACAACGGATGGTATGTCGTGGTCATCAACGAGTACGGGCACAAGTTTGTCCGCGAGCGCAGTCTTCGGCGGGTGTCAGCGACGACCGACGTTATCGCGGCCGTAATCGAAGAACACGTGATGTTTAGCTCCGCGGAGGCGTGGAAGAACGGAAATCTCGTCTGGAAAGTTACGCATGTATCGGAATCCGGCCCTCGCCATCTGGAAGAACAAGGCTCACTTCCGGCGCAGTATGGTTCCGTCAAAGATCGCCTGCTCGCGGCGCAGCAACGGGAGGACGAGCGCGCTCACGAAGTGGACTACGTATTTGACCTGCCGCTCGAAATCGCCGAAGCGATTGCGGGATTTAAGCACGATAGAATGATCGATGACCGGTTTGAAGTCTTGAAACCCGTAACCGCCGCCGCGGGCAGAGGGCTGCTTTCCCGCCTATTTAGAGAATTCAGCTAATGGCGTACGCCGGGGGAAAACTCGGCCTTATCGCTGGTAATGGTAAGTTTCCCTTCCTCGTGCTGGACGCGGCGGAGCGGGATTATTAAATGAGCCGTCGGCCGCTTAGAGTCGTCCGACAACCCGATCGCCAAGATCCTTTAGCTGCTTCTCGACTGTCGGAGTGAAACTGCCGAGCGGATCAAGATTGACATAGAAACGAACTTTGCCCTTACGGGCATGAAGCGCATGGCGAGCGTCAAAGTAAGCCTCGTCTCCGAGGCCAGTTACCGGTGTCGGCGGGCCATAAAAAGCGCTCAATTTGGCGAACAGATCCGCCGCAGCCGACGATGAGGGATCAACGTATACCCTGAACCAGAGCTTGCTTCCCTTAGCAAGATAGTTGCAATCCGTTCCCGTAGCGGTGTTCGCGAAAGGACGGGGAGCGACACTTTTTTGCGGGGAATCGTAGGGTCGCCCTAAGATCTTGCTGACTTCAGCTGCTGGGAGCAGCGCGCAGAGATCAGCGGGAGGTTCGGCTGCCGTTGCCGAGTGAACGGCACAGGCAGTTACAAGAAAACTTGCAGCAATCCACCGTACTTTACTCAGGTGAGCCATGTGGCACCGCCTTCCTGACCTCTAACCGCCACATTTTATAGCAGAAGTGCTCCTTCCAATTCGCTGGCACCATTCTTTCTTAAGGCGAGTGCTAGACTGGCTGCGCGTCGGTCTGTTGACGCCTTAGTTCATGCCTCCGCAAACCGAAAAGCTCGGCCTCATCGCCGGCAGTGGCAAGTTCCCCTTCCTCGTCCTCGACGCAGCGCGCGCACAGGGATACGAAGTGGTCGTTGCTGCGATCAAGGAAGAAACCTTCCCAGAGATCGAATCGCACGGCGCGGCTGCCATTCACTGGCTTTCGCTGGGGGAGCTGTCAAACCTGATCGAGATGTTTCAGCGGGAAGGCGTGCGGCGCGCCGTCATGGCCGGGCAAGTCAGGCACAAGCAGATTTTTTCCAGCATCCGGCCGGATTGGCGGCTGGCCAAGCTTTTGCTCTCGCTTACCACGCGCAACACCGACTCGCTGCTGGGCGCGATCGCGAAGGTCCTGGCCGATGAAGGCATCACCTTGGACAATTCCACCTGGCTGCTGGAACCTCTGCTGGTGAAGTCCGGCGTGCTGACCGAGCGCGAACCCACCGAGCAGGAACGCAAGAATATTGATTACGGACGCGCCGTCGCCCGCCAACTCGCGCAGCATGACATTGGGCAGACGGTGGTCATTGCCGAATCCGCGTGCGTGGCCGTCGAAGCCATGGAGGGCACCGACGCCACCATCGAGCGCGCCGGGCAGATTATGCGGTCGTTGAACAGCGAGGGGGACAGCGACGCCTCAACCCTCAGCCGCGCCTTAACTGTGGTGAAGATCGCGAAACCGAATCAGGACATGCGTTTCGATGTGCCTGTGGTCGGCGTAAAGACGATCGAAGTCATGCAGGCGGCGGGAGCAAGTTGTCTGGCGTTAGATGCGGGCAAGAGTCTGCTGCTGGATGGGCAAAAGATTATCGACGCCGCGAACGCAGATGGAATCGCGATTGTCGCCGAGGGAGTTTGAATTCGATGAAATCGAAGCACGCAAAAACTCAATCCGAAGCCGCCCGGATCGCAGAACTACTACGGCGCGCTTTTGACGGCAGCGCGTGGCACGGGCCTGCGCTGCTCGAACTGCTGGAAGATGTAGATGCTGCCATGGCTGCGGCCAAGCCGTTGCCTGAGGTTCACAGCATCTGGGAGCTTGTCTTGCACATCGCCGTTTGGGACGGCGTAGCTCTCCGCCGCCTGAGCGGAGAGAAGTCTCAGCCCACGGGAGATCTGAACTTCCCCCCAATGCCCAAGCCGACAGAAGCCGCATGGCGCAAGGCCGTAGAGGCCACGAAGCGCACGCATGATACTCTCGTCAAAACCGTCGCCGCTTTGCCCGACTCGCGGCTTGGGGACCGCGTTCCCGGCAAGCAGTACGACTTCTATCACATGCTGCACGGCATCGCGCAGCACGAGCTCTATCACGCCGGCCAGATTGCGATTCTGAAGAAGGCCAGGTAGACGGTCTTCGGCGTTAGGGGTTAGGTCTTGGGCCTTAGGTCCCAGACGAACCACCTCAGACCCAAGACCTCAGACCGTCATTTCTTAAAGATCACCGCCACCGCCAGCACGATCAGCGCGAATCCCGCGAGGTAATTCCACCGCAGCGGCTGTTTCAGATATAGCACCGAGAACGCGGCGAAGACAGTGAGAGTGATGACTTCCTGAATCGTCTTGAGTTGTGCCGCTGTGAACTCGTACGAGCCGATGCGATTCGCCGGAACCTGGAAGCAGTATTCAAAAAACGCAATCAGCCAGCTCACTACGATTACCTTATAGAGCGGCACCTCGCGATACTTCAAGTGTCCATACCAGGCAAACGTCATGAAGATGTTGGAGATGGTCAGCAGCGCGATCGTCCTCATACGGGCGATTCAGTCCTTTCTTCGGTGATGTGTCGGAACCTGATTTGTGGAAACCTGTAGGTGCCTGGGCCAACGGCGCCACGCCAGATGCTCTTTCCCCGGTTTCCGTTTACAATTTCCTTCCGGCAACCGGCCAACGAGAATTCCTCCTGCCATCGCAAAGTCCGATTTCCGTCGCCGTGGTCGGCGTGGGCGTCTTTGGACGCAATCATGCCCGAGTTTACAAGGAACTCGAACAGCAGGGGGAGCCGGTGCGGCTGTTGGGCGTGGTCGATCCTGACTTGAACCGCGCCGACGCCGTGGCCCGCGAGTTCGGCTGCAAGGGCTTCAGCTCCGTGCAACAGATGCTTACTACGCACAGTGAGCTGCAAGCCGCTTCGGTGGCATCTCCCACCATGCATCACCTAAGCGTAGCCGGCGAATTGATGCAGGCTGGGGTCGATGTGCTGATCGAAAAGCCGCTGGCGGCAACGCTCCCGGATGCGAAGGAACTGGTTGCACTAGCAGTCCGGCACAAGCGAGTCGCCCAGGTTGGGCACCTTGAGCGGTTCAATCCAGCGGTCCGCGCCACTGTCCCGTTGCTGACGCAGCCCATGTTTTTCGAAGTGCACCGGCTGAGCGTATTCACTCCACGTTCGCTCGATGTTGATGTTGTGCTCGATCTGATGATCCACGACCTCGACATCGTGCTGGCATTCGCGAAGTCGCCTGTCAAAGAGGTTCGCGCCGTCGGGCTTCCGATTTTGTCGGGGAGAGTGGACATCGCGAATGTGCGTCTGGAGCTGGAATCCGGCTGCATTGCGAACTTCACCGCCAGCCGTGTTTCCACCGAGCGGGTGCGCAAGCTGCGGTTCTTCCAGCCGCGGCAGTACATTTCTCTCGATTATGGACGCCAGGAGGTATTGGTCTTCACCGTCGGTCAAGACGGAGTGGCGCCGGGAAGTCCGTCCGCAAATCCCCAGATTGGGGTCATGAAGCCTCCAGTCGCCTCCGAGGAGCCACTGCACGCGGAGCTCAAGTCGTTCCTACGCGCGATTCGAGAGCGCTCCACACCCGTAGTTCCGCTCGAAGACGGTCTCCGCGCGCTGGCGCTGGCGCTTGAGATTGTGGCTGCGATTCGAGAACACGGCAAGAAAGTGGATCTCGCCGGCATCGCCAATGCCAGGCATTAACTGTCCAAGCTTCTGATTTACATATGTTTACACACCTAAGTCGCGGCTGATTTGTTGATGGGCAGAATCCCGCGAAAGATGCGAAAATAGAGCTAACTTGGCTGTCGAGCGCCGTGCGCACCTTGCGTTAGTTCCTGGAAGGCCCGGATGCAACGCCGCGAGTGTATTCGGTGTCTAAAGACAGGCGGATACAGCTAAGCTTTTACAGTTAGGCTTATAGCCAACCCAGCGCATGCCGATTACTCAAATTCCATTCCAGGATCCGGTAGCTCCACCCGAGAAACCGCAACCGGAACAACTCGGCCTCTACGATACCCAAGACTGGGAAACCGCGTACCGTGATCTGGATGCGCATGTGCCTCACCTGCTCATCCAGTTGCAGGACGATCTGCAACGATCGCGCAAGCGGGAGGCCGCGTGGATCTCGGTCATCGTCCACCTGCTGGTGTTCATGGTCCTGGTATACCTGCCGTGGATCGAGAAAAATGTTTGGCACCACGTTGTGGTCGTTCCGGTGGATACGTCCCAGAATAAGAATATGACTTTCCTCGCGCTTCCGCCGGACGCGCAGAAGCTCACACGCAGGCCCAACACGAACATCGCGTCGGATAAAAACCGTATTGCGACGTCGCGTCATCCCGAGCTTGACCCCAAAGAATTACGAAAGGTTCTGGCGACGCCTCCTCCGGGCGCTCCCGGCATAACGGCGCCGCGCACGCCCCAACAGGCACCTCAAGCCACGGCGCAGAACCAGCCGCCGGCTCCGCAGCAGGGACAGCAACAGACGCCTCGTCCCCAGTTCCAGAGCAATCAAACGGCGCAGTTGCAGATGCCCGCTCGCCCCAACAACACGTTCAGCAAGTATGGAGGCGGAGTAAGTGCGGGGTCGGCGATTCAGCAGGCTACGCAAGCCGCCGCAGCTAACCGCGGAGGCGGAGGCCAGCAAGGCGACTTCGGCCTGGGCACGGGAGCACACGGACGGCAGGTGGGCAATCTCGAGACCCTCAGTGACACGCAGGGTGTCGACTTTGGTCCTTACTTGCAGCGCGTTCTGCAGGAGGTCCGCGAGAATTGGTATCGCGCAATTCCGGAATCCGCCGAGATGAAGAAGGGCAAGCTGCAGATCGAGTTTGCCATTACAAAAGACGGCAAGGTCGCGGAGATGAGGTTGACGGCCGGTTCGGGCGATGTTGCTCTGGATCGTGCGGCCTGGGCCGGCATCTCCGCTTCGAATCCCTTTCCGCCACTGCCCACCGACTTTACCGGACCTTATCTCGCCCTGCGCTTCCGCTTCTACTACAACCCCGACAAGGCTGATCTGGAGTAGCGCCGGCGACGGCCCTCGTGCGAATCGTTTCCCTCCTCGAAACAATCAAATCGTCAACCGGATGATTTGTCGGCCGGAGCGCCCGGCTTACCGCTCTGGCAGAGAGAGGCTGCCTTGGAGAAGATGCCGGTTTTATTCGTCGGTCACGGATCGCCGATGAACGCTATTGAGCACAATGCGTTTACCGAAACGCTGCACAGCTTGAGCGCACGGCTGCCGAAGCCGAAGGCGGTGTGCGTGGTGTCGGCGCATTGGATGACTTCAGGCTCACACGTGCTCGCATCCTCACATCCGAGAACCATCCACGATTTCTACGGCTTCCCGCGTCCTCTCTACGAAGTGCAGTATCCCGCGCCCGGCGCTCCTGAAGAAGCGAGGAAGGTGGCCAGCAATCCTGAAATTGCTTCCGATGAGCAATGGGGACTGGATCACGGCGCATGGAGTGTGCTGCGCCACATGTATCCGAACGCCGACGTTCCCGCCTTTCAATTGAGTCTCGATGAGCGCCGCGGTTTCAAAGAGCATTTGGAGCTTGGCCGTGAGATTCAGTCTCTGCGCGGGCGCGGAGTTCTGATTCTGGGCAGCGGCAACATCGTGCACAATCTCGGCCGCATCGATTGGGAAAATCCAGCGGGCGCGTACGACTGGGCGGTCGAGTTTGATGCCAAAGTCAAGGCAGCGGTCGACACGCACAACGCGAGTACGCTCGCTGAGCCGCAGAAGTGGGGAGAGGCTTTGCTGGCAACCGCCCATCCCACGGTGGAGCACTACCTGCCGCTGCTGTACTGCATGGGCAGTACGAACGAAGGCGACACCGTGTCGTATCCGTATGAAGGCTTCGATTTCGGCAGCATCTCCATGCGCATGATTTTGTTCGGCAACACGCAGGCGGGCGACTAGCCACCGGCCTTACCAAACTCTGCAGCGGTTCTGATTCACCATGGGCGAGCCGGCCTTGCAGTGGAACGCCTCCTGGAATTCGGGCATGTTCGAGACCACGCCGTTCGTGCGATATTTTTCCGGAGAGTGCGGATCGACCGTGGCGCGCAGCCGCTTGGTCTCATCGCGAGACTGGCCGCACCAGCTCTGCCCGTAGCCTACGAAGAATCGCTGGTCGGGCGTAAGATCGTCCAGCGGTTCAAGCTTTTGGTTCTTGGTATCGTCCTTCCACGCCATGTTGGCCAGCAGCAATCCGCCCAGGTCAGCGACATCTTCACCCAGGGTCAGCTTGCCGTTAATCTTGATGTCATCAATGATTGTGTAACTCGAGTACTGGTCGGAGATGCAACTGGCCCGCTTCACAAATTCTTTTCCGTCGTCCTCGGTCCACCAGTCGCGCAGATTGCCCTGAGCATCGAACTGGCGGCCTTCATCGTCGAAGCCGTGGGTGAGTTCGTGCCCGACAGTGCCACCGGTGTCGCCATAGTTCGGAGCCGCGTCAGACTTGGGATCGAACGCCGGAGGCTGCAGCACGCCCGCGGGAAAGTTGATGTCGTTCATTTGCGGATCGTAGTACGCGTTGACGGTAGGCGGAGTCATGCCCCATTCGCCGCGGTCCACAGGCTTGCCGATCTTCGCCAGCTGCCGGTCGAATTCGAACTTGCGCGCCCGCTCCACATTGCCGAGTTCATCCCCGCGCACGATCTCAAGTTTGCTGTAGTCGCGCCACTTGTCGGGATATCCGATCTTGTTGGCCATGCCGTGCAGCTTTAGCAGCGCCTGTTGCTTGGTCGCGGGAGACATCCAGGACAAACCGTTGAGGTCCTGTTCCATCGCCGCCTGAATTTCCTTCACGATTTTCAGCGCCTGCTGCTTGGATTCCGGACTGAAATATTTCTGTACATACGCCTGGCCCAGTGCCTCGCCCAGATAGTCGTCTACATACTCGGTACAACGCTTCCAGCGCGGCTTGAGTTCCTGCTGCCCGCGCAGAGTCTTTCCGTAGAAGGTAAAGTTCTCATTCAGAAACGCCGCAGAAAGATGGGGCGCATCGGCATGCACCAGATGCCAGCGCAGGTAAACCTTCCAATCCGCCAGACTCTCTTTTGCGAGTGTTTCATTCATCGTCTTAAAGAAGCCCGGAGAGCTGACATTCAACGACGCCAGCGAGGGCATTCCGACCTTCGCGAAATAAACCGGCCACTGAAACTCGGGAGCGATCTTTTCTAACTCCGCGCTGGTCATTTTGTGGTCAAGTGCCTTCGGATCGCGCCGCTCAACCCGCGTCATTGACCCCTTGGCCAACGTGGTTTCGATGCGCATGACCGTTTGCGCCTCCGCCGCGACCGTGTCGGACTTGTCGCCGAGCAATTCGAACATTTTCTGCACATGCGCGAGATAGCTCGTGCGCAATTCGACCGACTTGGCATCGTCCTTCGTGTAATAGTCACGGTCCGGCAGACCGAGCCCGCCTTGATCGGTGTCGGCGATGACCTGATTAGCATCGCGAAAATCCTGGATGGAATCAAAACGGAAGAGCACGTTGTCATCGATCATCGCCGCGGCCACCTCGGCGATTTCCGCCTTGGAACTGACCTTCGCAATTCTTTCCAGCCACGGCTTCAGCGGTCCGGCGCCCCTGGCGTCGATCGATTTCTCGTCGCTGCAGGAAGCGTAGTAGTCGCCAATCTTTTGATCGACTGCATTGCGCTTGGCGTCGGGCACCGAAGCTGCTTCGAGGATTCCGCGCAGACGCCCGAGGTTCTCATCCTGCATCTTGGAATACGTGTCCCACGAGGACTGGTCGGGCGGAATCGGATTATTCTTGATCCACCCACCACAGGAATAGGCAAACAAATCCACGCACGGATCGACGCTTCGATCCATCGACGTCACGTCCAGCGCCGGAGTATACTTCGCCGCGCCGGGCTGCTGCGCGTTCGCTAAGGAAAGGAAACGCACTACTGAGAGCGCAACCAAGCTCAGACGCAAAATTCCCATGGAGAAGATCCTCTTCCTATACGAGATCGAAACGGCGAGACCCAAAAGTATAAGCCAGGTGTCAAGCCGTATGTCAGGGGTCAGCGGCCCGAAGTCTGACGCCTCCCCTAGCCCTTCCGCAAATGAATTGACCCATCTCCCGTGTGGATGGTCAGCGGGTTGCCACCGCCATTCAGCTTGCCATGAACTTCGTTCTCGCGAATCTTGCCCTCGGTGGTGATGGGCATGTCGAGATCGATGTGCCCGTCGCTGGTGTGCAGGCTGACGTCAGCCGAGAGTTCGCTTGGGATCTCGAGGGAAACGTTGCCGTCGCCGGTCTCGAGCCGCCAGCCCGCGGCCAGCTTAGACCCTTGCGCCGCGCGGACTTCGACGTGCCCATCGCCCGTCTTGAGCTCGAGTTCATCAAAACGCCCTTGAGCGATGATGTGTCCATCCCCAGTCGAAGCGTGCAGCTTGCCGTCGACGCCTTCTAGATTTTCGGAACCGTCGCCGCTGTGCAGATCCATGTCGCCCTTCAATCCCGCGATATCGATCTTGCCGTCGCCAGTTCTCAGGTTGACCCGCCCCTCGCGCGGCATCTGGATAATAATGTCCACACGGTGATTGCCCCAGCCAACATTGAAGTCGTGATGCGGATAGCGCACTTCAATTTCAACCGAGTCGCCCGTCTGATGCTCAGCGACGCGGATACCGTCTTCGCCAATCTTGTAGCGCGAGGTGATGACCTTGGCTTCAATCGTGTTTTGGTCCCAGGTCGTCACACGAATGTTCGCGTCTGACGTCTCGATCCCCAGGTCAGGCTTCCCGCTGAGGTTGTAACTCTTCGACCATTCGTCGGCGTAGGCGGTTTTCGTAGTAAGCACGGCAACCAGCCCGGCAGCCAGGATGGCAAGTGACAGGCGCTTCATCGCAACCAGTTTCATAGGATCCTCCGGCAGGGCACACCTTCTCCCAGCCTCTTAGACGTGGTTACGGACAATCGGTGAGGTTAGTTCCATGGAAAGTAAGTCGTCGCGCGCATAAGTTTGGAGATGAATCAGGTCTCTTCCTGGCATCGGCATAGGGGGACGGGTCGCCCCGCCTCCCCTGCCACACCACCGGACATGCGGGTCCGCATCCGGCGGTTCGGCGGATTAAGCTAGGACCGTATGACCATGGCCGGGAGTCCAAGAGAGTCGAAGTAGGCATTGGGCAACGCAAGGCTCAGGGCCGGCGAGTTCACGATTCGCCACGGGCCGTGCGCACTGCCGGCGGTTTGCGCCGCCAGGTCTTTGCCCACACCCCGTTTACGGAGTTCTTTGAATCGCGTCCGTCCCCGTTTCCATTGCTTCCACACCACCGACCGAAGTCGGCGGCGTAG
>WNGK01009269.1_pt1 | contig 16555 bp, 16 predicted proteins | sample 5400601 | NCBI WGS metagenome assembly WNGK01 (sample SAMN13153376, study PRJNA577476) | soil metagenome | isolation source: 60 cm soil or saprolite under Garry oak tree replicate 1 | place: USA:California | collected 2016-06-15
AGCGGAACTCGTCGGTGCGGCCCCGCTCCGGGGGATACGACGCGAAGACCGAATCGATCTCACGGCGTAGCGCCTGCACGTCGTCCGCCGTGAAGACACCGCGGATCACCGCGTACCCGTCGACTTCGAGCTGCCTGGTCTCCGGGGGCGCTTCGCCTTCGTAGACGCCGAGGTTATTCGAGAGCCGCTGGATCATCGCGCGCTTCCCTCACGGTGCGGGGGACAGGGAGGATCGCGATCGAGTCTACCAAAGCGATCCGAGGTGACCAAAGCAAAAGGCCACGGCGCTCCTCTGGCCGGGCGGGCCCGCTCGTGATACTTACCAACAAACCGTGACGCCCAACAGGAACCACACGAGCGGATCCGACGAAGCGGGAGCGCGCGCCATGACCAACGCGCGCCTCCTCGTCGCCTTCGCCGCCATCGAGTTCGTGCTCTTCCCGATTCCCATCGTCACCCTCTTCTGGAAGGATCAGATCGGGATGTCGCTCACCGACATCATGACCCTCCAGGCGGCATTCGGGCTGTCCGTCGCGCTCTTCCAGTTCCCGTCGGGGTACTTCGCCGATCGGGTCGGGTACCGCGCCTCGCTCCTCGTGGGCGCGGCGCTGCTGCTGGCGGGATGGCTCGTCTACACGCGCGGCACGACCTTCTGGGCGATTGCCGTGGCCGAGACTGTCCTCGGCGCGGCCAGCGCCTTCATGTCCGGCGCGGACCGCGCGCTCCTGTGGGTGTCGCTGGAGACGGCCGGCCGCAGCGACCGATACACGCGCTGGGACGGGACGGCCCGCGCCGTGTCGCAGACGTCGGAGGCGCTGAGCGCCGCCGCCGGCGGGTGGCTGTACACGATGGGCCCGCGCTGGCCGTTCTGGCTCCAGGTGCCGAGCGCCGCCCTCGCCGTCGTCACCGCGGCCATGCTGCGCGAGACGCCACGCCGCCCCTCCGTTGATCCCCGCTCTCACGCGCGCCGGGCCCTGCACATCCTCGGCTTCACGCTCTGGCACCATCGACGACTCCGCGCGGCCCTGGCCCTGAACGTCGCCCTGGGCCTCTCGACGTTCGTGGTGATCTGGCTCATCCAGCCCTACATGCAGGCGCGCGGCATTCCGACCGCGTGGTTCGGTCCGCTGTGGGCGGGCGCGCACATCTGGCTGGCCGCGGTATCGCTGGCGAGCGGGCGCGTGGCCGCCGCCCTCGGCGCGCGCGCGAGCCTCCTCGGCTGCTGTCTGCTCGTCCTCGTGGGGTACGCCGGGCTCGCCCTGAGCCACGTGGCGTGGGGCCTCGCCTTCTATCTCTGCTTCATGACCATCCGGGGCCTGCAGGCACCGATCCTGGCCAATGTGATGCAGCAGGACGCGCCGGCGGAAGACCGGGCGAGCGTCCTGTCGATTTCCGCCCTCGTCTTCCGGCTGTCTTTCGTGGTCGTGGGCCCGCCCATCGGCGCCCTCGTCGACCGCGCGGGCATGGAGACGGCGCTCGGCGTGCTCGCCGTCGTGCTCGGAGCGTTGGCCCTGCTGACCTTTTCGGGTTTCGCGCGCGCCCACCACGTCATGCCCCGCGATTGACCACCAAGCCGCCGGCATTTGGGGGTAGGATTTTGTCCATGACGACGCCGGTTGCTCGTCCGCTCGACGGGATGCTCGTGCTCGACCTGGGGCAGATCTACAACGGGCCGTACTGCGGTCTCCTGCTGGGCTTCATGGGCGCCCGCGTGCTCAAGATCGAAGCGCCCGAAGGCGACGTGGTGCGGCGGCGCAAGCGGCACGTCGAGCCGTACCCTCTCGTGATGCTCAACTCCAACAAGGAATCGGTAGTGCTCGATCTCAAGCATCCCGACGGCAAGGCGCTGTTTCTGCGTCTCGCGCGGCAGGCCGATGTGGTGGTCGAGAACTTCGCGGCGGGCGTGATGGACCGTCTGGGTCTCGGGTGGGAGGTGCTGTCCGCCGAGAACCCTCGGCTCGTCTACGGCAGCGGGACCGGCTTCGGACTGACGGGGCCATATCGGGATCTGCCCGCCATGGATCTGACGATTCAGGCCATGAGCGGGATCATGAACGCCACGGGGTTTCCGGATCGTCCGCCCGTCAAGGCGGGGCCCGCGGTGTGCGACTTCCTGGGCGGCGTGCATCTCTTCGGCGGCATCATGAGCGCGTTGCTGCAGCGCGAGCGCACGGGGCAGGGACAGCGGGTCGAGGTCGCGATGCTGGACGCCGCGGTGATGGCGCTCGCGAGCGCCCTCGGTGTCCACATGGATGGTGAGGACGCCCACATGCCCCCGCGCACGGGCAATCGCCACCCCGCGCTGGCCATGGCGCCCTACAACGTCTACCCGACGAGCGATGGCTACGTGGCCATCTTCACGGCCTCGGACCGCCACTGGGACGGCATCGTCCGCGTGCTCGGGCGCGAAGACCTCCTGACCAACCCCGACTACGCCAGCACCCCCGACCGCGCGGCGCGGATGGAGGAGATCGACGCCATGGTCGAGGCGTGGACCCGGCGCCACGGCAAGGACGACGTGCTGGCGATCCTGACCAAGGCCCACGTGCCCTGTGCGCCCGTGCGGACCACGCGCGAGGTGGTCAACGATCCGCATCTGGCTTTCCGCGAGGTGTGGGCCGAGATCGACCATCCCCGTCGCGGCAAGACGCGCGTGCCCAATTCGCCCATCCGGCTGCACGGAAGCGCCCCCGGTCTCGTGGAGCGCCCGGCTCCGCTGCTCGGTCAGGACACGGACCGCGTGCTCTCCGAGCTGCTCGGCCTGGACGCCGCCGAGCTGGCCGCGCTTCACGCGGCGGGCGTCATCGAACCCGCGAAGAGCTGAGCCAGTCCTCCGCCCCGCTATCCCTTGACGCCGCCCGCGCCCCAGCCCGCGATGAGATAGCGCTGGATGGCCACGAAGAACACGAGGGCGGGGATGGTGACCATGACGCCGGCGGCCATGATCAGCCCCCAGTCCACCACCGCCATGTGGAAGAAATCGTTGATGCCGATGGCGAGCGTCTTCAGCTCGTCCCGGCCGATGAGCACGAGGGCGAACAGGAAGTCGTTCCAGGCCACGATGAAGGTGAAGATGGCGGTGGCGATGATGCCGGGGAGGGCGAGGGGCGCCACCACGTAGAGAAGGGCCTGCGCGCGATTCGCGCCGTCGATGAGGGCGGCGTGCTCCAGCTCCACGGGGATCGACTGGAAGAAGGCGCGGAGGATCCACAGCGCGTAGGGGAGGGCGAAGGAGATGTAGGTGAGGGCGAGGCCGAGGAGCGAGTTGACGAGGCCGAACTCGCGGGCGAGGAGGAAGAGCGGCACCAGCATGATGATGGGCGGGAACATGTAGGCGAGCAGGGTCATGCGGGCCACGAGGGTCCGGCCGGGGAACGCGTAGCGGGTCAGGCTGTAGGCGCCGATGACTCCCGCCGTGACCACGATGACGGTGGTGATGGCAGAGACGACGATGGTGTTCTGGAAGTATCTCCAGAAGTTCGTCTCGTAGAAGAGCTTCCGGTAGGCCCGCAGGTCCCACTCGTGCGGCCAGAAGGTGGGCGGGGACGCGAGCAGCTCGTGGCTGACCTTGAGCGAGGAGACGAGCATCCAGTAGAGGGGGAAGGCGCAGAAGAGGAAGAGGCCGATGCGGAGCGTCCACTCCGCGGCCGACGACACGGGCCGGCGGGATCCGCCACGACCGCGCGAGCGAAGCTCAGCCATCGGTCTCGTCCGCCTCGGGCGGGAAGGCCACGAAGTAGATCGTCACCGCCATGAGAAGGAGGGCGAGCATCACGTTCGACAGCGCCGCGCCCATCCCCGCCTGGTAGTAGGTGAACGAGCGCTGATAGGTGAAGACGGGGAGGGTGCGGATCGCCTCCCCCGCGCCTCCGCCGAAGCCCAGGAGCCACGGCACGTCGAACTTGGTGAACATCCAGATCCCGCGCAGGAGCAGCACGATGAGGAGCACGTTGCGCAGCTGCGGGAGGGTGACGTGGACGAACTGCCGCACCGCGGAGGCGCCGTCGACCCGGGCCGCGTCGTAGAGCTCGAGGGGAATGGTCTGCAGGCGGGCGAGCACGTTGACGAGGACGAAGGGAAAGAACGTCCACACGGAAAGAACGATGAGCACCCACATGATGGTGGAGTGGGTCAGCCACGCTTCTGGCATGCCGGGGATCCGCAGGGCGCTCAGGACATACGGGATCACCCCGTAGAGGTCGTTCATGAGCCAGCGCCACACGAAGACGGCGATCACCGTGGGGATCATGTACGGGAAGAGCGCGACCCCGCGCAGGAAGTCGCAGCCGGCGAAGCGCCGGTGCAGGATGAGGGCCCCCGCCACGCCGACCACGATCTGCAGGGCCGTGCTCGCCACCGCGTAGACGGTGGCCAGCCAGACGCTGCGCCAGAAATCGGGATCGGTGAGGATCTGCGTGTAGTTGCCGAGGCCGACCCAGGCGCTGGTGGCGCGCAGCGAGTGCTTGGCGTAGAAGCCCAGCCAGACGTTGTAGCCGACGGGGAAGATGGTGAAGGCGACGACGAGGGCGACGGACGGCAGGAGGAGCCCGATCCCGGTCAGGGCCTCTCGCCGACGGCGCGAAGCGCGACCGGGGACGGCTACGAGCGTGTCGACGCGAACAGACATGACGATCGCGCAGCACGAGCATCGGCGACCGTCGAGGCGACGGCCACCGACGCTCCGCGCGCGCTCCTAGCTCTTGGTCTTCCCGATGATGTCGCGGGAGATCTTGTCGCTGGCTTCCTTGGCCGCCACCTTCGGATCCTTCCCTCGCTCCACCACGGCCATGACCATGTCGGCCAGGATGGGCGCGGCGGCCACGTCGCCGATCCACGGCACCAGCATATCTTGCGGATTGCACACGAGGAGCGGGTGGGCGCGGCCGATCTCCACCCACTTGAGCTGCGCGTCCAGCCACGGCTTCCAGCGCTTGCGCTCGGGATGCCCCATGTAGGCGGGGTCCTGGAAGTCCTCCTTGAAGATCGAGAGGAGATGGACAGGGACGGAGTCGCAGTAGCGCCGGTAGTTCTCCTTCTTGAAGAAGAACTTGAGGAACTCCTTGGCGGCGGCCTTTTCTTCCTTCGGGGCATCCGCGTAGAAGACCCACGGCTCGTTGTCGAACTGGGTCAGGGGCGCCTTGCCCATGGGGCCGATGGTCTTCGGCCACATCTGGAAGATCTCGGGGTTTCGCTTGTCGGGGGGCGCGTACTGGTCGATGTACCCGGCGGTGCGCCCCCACATGTAGACCTGCGCCGTCTTTCCCGTGGCCCAGGCGGAGAGCGTCTCCAGGTAGTCGTGCGACGCCCACCCCGGCGGCAGGTACGGCTTGACCTTCTTCCAGAACTCGAGCATCCCGAGGACCTGCGGGCTCTCGAGGGCGGGGTTGCCCTTGTCGTCGAAGAGGCTTCCGCCGTTCGAGCCCGTCCACATGTAGACGTCCTCGTTCACGAAGAACGGGATGCCCGCGAGGGAAACTCCGTAATATTGCGGCGCCTTGTTGAGCTTGGGCAGATCGCGGAGCCAGTCGTTCCAGGTCTTCCAGCTCCGCGGGTCGACGCCGGTGCCCGTCAGATAGTCGCCGCGGCCGCCGAGGTTGTCGGCGCCCCAGGCGTGGGTGAGGCCCCAGTACTTGCCGTCGGGATACTTGAGCCACCGGAGCACCGACGGGAAGATGCGGTCCTCGCCGATGGCCTTGACGAGGTCGTCGATCGGCTCGATCAGTCCCTTGGCCCGGAACGAAGTCACCACGTAGGTCTGGGTGTGCGACGCCGTGGGCGGGCTCTTGGCCGCCATGGCCGCCTGGAGCTTGCGATCCATGTCGGACCAGCCCATGCCTTCCGCCTGGATCTCGATGTCCTTGTGGAGCTTGTGGAAGTCCTCGACGATCGCCTTCACGGCCGCGCGCGTGGCGGGGTTGGGCTCCGTGTCCCACATCGTCACGGTGATCTTCTTCTGCGCGCTGGCGGGCCGGGCGCTTCCCACGAGGGAGGCGGCGGCCGCGCCGGTGCCGAGCCGCGCGAGGAACTCGCGCCGCCCGATCACACCCGCTCGATGCTCGGTGACCAACCGCCGGAGACCTGGATCGCTGTCCCAACGCCTCATGGTGATCTCCCTTTCAAGGTGTCTCAGGGCCAGACGCCTGATGCGGATGCTCGGTTCGCGAAGGGTGGGCCCGGCGGCGCACGCGACGCGGACCCGGGGAGACTATAGTCCAGGGGGGGTCCCGACTCAACGTGATGGTATAGACCTCGGGCTGCCGACCCGCTCGCGCCTCGTCTGGCTCGCAACTTGCCCCAGTGCCCACTAAACCACTACCCTATAGACTCCCCTCCTGAGAGGGGGCTAGCCATGGAGCCATCGTTCCCGATCGTCAGGCATCCCTCACCGGGGAAGCGCAACCCGGTGCTGGTGAGCGTGCCCCACTACGGCACGGAGCCGTTGCCCCACATCACCTGCGACGACTACAGCGAGCCCTGGTTCGAGACCTTCGCCTACGGATTCGCCGACACCTTCGTGGGTGATCGGATTCGCCGACACCTTCGTGGGTGATCTCTACGGTGAGCTGCACGAGCACGGGGCCACCGTGCTCGCCACGCCGTTCTCGCGCATGTTCGTCGACGTCAATCGCCGCCGCGACGACTTCGAGCATCACGACGGCGAGGTGCGCTCGCGGCGAGGGGTGGTGCGCACCCATACCATGCGGGACGTGGCCATCTTCACGCGCCCCCTCGGGCTCGCCGACGTCGAAGCGCGCCTGCAGGCGCTCTACGATCCGTACTATGCGGCCCTGGAGCATCTGCTCGGCCAGCTCCGGCACGCCTACGGCTACGCCATCCTCCTCGACGGCCACACGGGGAGCCCGCGTCGGATGAAGGACCATCAGGTGATCATCGGCACCCGCCACGATGCGACGTGCGCCCCGCAGCTCGCGGCGGCGGTGGCCGGGATCTTCACGCGCCACGGCTTCGAGGTGCACGACAACGTCAGCGGCTATACGGGCGGCAACATCGTGGCCACCTTCGGGCAGCCTCAGACCCGGCGTGTCCACGCGCTTCAACTGGAGATCAACGCGTCGCTCTTGATGACGACGTCCCGCGACGAGTTCATCGCCCAGGTGTCGCGCGGGGGAATTCCCGAGAAGGCCGAGGCGAACATCGCCCGGGTTCGCCAGTGTCTTCGCGAGGTGCTGGCGGCCCTGCCCTCGGTGCTCGCAACCGTGTGCGACGTCTAGCAGGTTGCAAGTTCCTCAGCAGCCCGGCCTGTGAAGCGCCTCCCCGCCCGACTTTGCGCGCGGCCGCGCATCCTGTTCGTCGGCATCAATCCGTCGCTCCGTTCCGCGGAGGTCGGCCACCACTTCGCCGGGCGAGGCAACCCGTTCTGGCGGCTGCTCCACGCCGCGAAGCTGATTCCGGAGGCTTTCACCCACGAGGACGACACGCGGCTGCCGTCGTGCGGCCTCGCCCTCACCAACATCGTTCCGCGGGCGACCCGCGCGGCCTCCGAGCTGACCAGGAGCGAGTTCGAGGCCGGGCGCGCGCAGCTTGGGCGGGTCATCGCGCGCGTGAAGCCGGAGATCGTCGCCTTCGTCGGCGTCACCGTCTACCGCGCCTTCTTCGGGCCGCGCGTGCGCCCGGGCGCCGGACCGAAGCCGGAACGGGTGGGTGACGCCAGGGTCTTCGTCCTCCCGAATCCGAGTGGCCTGAACGCCGCCTATCCCGGCTTTCGGGACAAGCTGGTGTGGTTCGAGCGGCTCAAGCGCTATGCGGAACGACCGCGGGATCAGGCCCCTTGACCGGGCGGCTCCGGGTGGCCATCCTCGATGGGTGAGGAAGAGGACGTGACCGTCTCGGCAATTGCCGTGGCTACTCGAGCTAGGTGTTCAGGGATCAGGAGGAACGGGAATGACGACGACCATGCCCATCACCCTCGAGCTCCAGACACAATCGGCCAAGGAGGTCGTCGATATCACGGCACGCGTCGAGGCGCTCATCGGCGGGGCGTCGGGCGGGAGCTGTCACCTGTTCCTGAGACACACGACGGCGGGGCTCATGGTCGTGACCAACGAGACCGGCGTCCCCGAGGACATCATGGACATCCTCCAGACGCTGACCCCGCCGATCGCCTTCCGCCACGACTCGCGGGCTCACGTGGCGGCGCACTTCCTCAGCGCCCTCGTCGGTCCGAGCGTCCACGTGCCGGTACGGGACGGCAAGCTCGCCCTCGGCGAGTTCCAGCGGATCGTGCTCATGGAGTTCGAGGGGCCGAGGAGGCGCGAGGTCGAGATGCGCCTCCTCGCTGACGCCTGAGCGAGCTGACGCTCCAAGATCTCATGCCGCGCCCCGCCTCCACGGTGTAAGGGCACTTTCCGATTGACAAGCAGCTTGGGCGCGCCCTACACGTAGCGATGTCGATCGAACGCTCGGAATGCACGAGAGGAGGCCATCGATGGCGAAGCTCGTGGCGGCACGCGCGTGGTGCAACAACGAGGTCGCCTACCTCGTATGGAAGACGGACGGCAAGATCGATGGCTGCCTCGGCTTCATGATCACGCGCATCCATCTCGACTTGAACGGCCAGGAAGTGGAACGGCGCAATCTTCCCACCTGGGTCGCCTTCGCCACCCAATCCAACCCCAAGTGGGAAGAGCAAGACACGAGCGTCTGGCCCATCCAGAAATTCTCATGGCGCGACCTCACCCTGCGCAAGAGCCGCAACACGCTGACCACGCGGCCGCCCGCCTTCAAGGCCAAGTACGAGATCGTGCCCGTGGGGCTCCCGGGGCCGGGGCGCGCGCCAGTCCCGCCCTCGCCCACCGCGCAGCCGGGCAAGTACAAGGGCGCGCCCATTCCATTGTTCATCTGCGGAGACTCGATCCAGACCGACGAGATCCTCGTCACCAGTGATTTCGGCGACATTTCCGTCACCTTCACCAACGGCATCCTCTCCACGCAGAACCTCCGGAAGCAGCTCGGGACCCCGGACGGCCTCGCGCCGACCAAGCCACAGATCGACGCCCATATCCAGAAGCCGGGCGATCCCATCCGCACGTTCCTCGCCGGCGACGTCTTGCCTGCCTTGCGGTCGCTCTTCGAGCGCGCCGACCAGGTAGACGGCCACGTGCATCTCGCGCTCTATGAGCTCGACGACCCTGAGCTGGAGAACCTCCTCGTCACCCACCAGAAGCGACTCGACCTGATCCTGTGCACGGCGGGGAGCAAGTCGCCCCCCAAGGGATCCGGCCTCCCCGTCACGTGGGACGTCACGAACCAGCCGGTCCGGGCAAAGCTGCAGAAGCTCATGGGCCCGCGGCTGCAGAACCGGATGTTCAACAACAGCGACCACATCGGACACAACAAGTTCGCCGTGCTCCTCGACAAGCACGGCAAGCCCACCACCGTGTGGACGGGCAGCACGAACTGGACGCCTACCGGCTTGTGCGCGCAGACGAACAACACCATCATCCTCACCTCCGACACGGTGGCCGCCGCCTATCTCGACTACTGGAAGCGCCTGCACGCCGACAAGCTGCCCACCCCGAAACCGTTGACGGCGCCGCTCGCCTCGAATCAGGGCCCGGCCCTGCGCGCGGCCGATGCGCATTCGAAGAAGGCCCAGCTCGACGGCCACCAGACGCAGGTGGAGCTGTGGTATTCCCCGAACACGCCCGAGGTGGGAACGCCGAAGACACGCACGGTGCCCCCCGATCTCGCGGTGGTGTTCGAGCTGATGAAAAAGGCCAAGGACGCGATCTTCTTCCTCGTCTTCAATCCGGGACGGAGCGATCCCGCGGGCGAGGACGTCAACACCGTGGTCTCCGCGGGGATCGAGTTCGGCCGCCTCGATTCGAAGCTCATGGTGATGGGGGCCATCAGCGACCCTACCGCGGTGCCCGGCTTCGTGGCGCCGCCGCCCGGCCAGAAGAAGGACAAGACGAAGCCCAAGATTCCGCCGCCCGCCATCTTCTCGCCGAACGGGGCGCCCAACGTGCTGATGATTCGCGCGGCCGCCATCGACGATCTCATCGGCGACTTCCAGAGGGAGCTCTTGAGCGCGGGCCACGCCATCATTCACGACAAGATCGTGGTCATCGACCCGCTCTCGAAGACCGACTGCATGGTCATCACGGGGAGTCACAATCTCGGCTTCAAGGCCTCCTACGCCAACGACGAGAACATGGTGATCATCCGGGGCAACCCCCACGTGGCGCTTGCCTACACCGTGCACGTGCTCGACGTCTACGACCACTACAAGTTCCGCGCGGCCCTCGAGCAGCAGACGCGCGAGGCTCTCCTCGCGGGCAAGCCGGCGCCGAAGAAGCCGACGGGCAAGGGCTTCTTGCAGACGACGGACAAGTGGCAGGACCCGTACATGACCGGCACCAAGGGCCGCGAGCTCGCCTATTTCCTGCGGTAGGGATCGGAGCGCGCGTGGCGCGGCGCGGATTCAGGCCCGGTTGATCAGGTAGACCCCCGCCGCGATGACGGCGCCGCAGACCACGACGACCTTGGTGATGGGCTCGCCGAGGAAGAGCCACGCGCCGCCTGCCGCGAAGACGGGAATGAGATAGGAGTAGGCCGTGGCCACCCCCGCGGGCACGCGCTGGAGACCAAAGGCGAAGAGCTGGTTGGAGGCGATGGTCACGAGCAGCGCCATGGCGACGACGAGGACCCAGCCGAGAGCGCTCATGGCGAAGGCCTGATCCGCGATCGTCCGCGCGTGGGTCCAGCCCGTGGCGAGAAAGAGCGCGGCGGTGCCGACGAGAGCGGCATGCGTGGTCAGCTGGGCGACGCGGTGGCGGCGGAGCAGATCCTTGAAGCAGAGGATGTAGCCGACCCAGGCAAGGGAGTTGGCGCCCATGTAGAGCATGCCGAGGACGTGGTGCTCGCCCCCGCCGCTCGGCTGCCGCCCGAGCAGCACGAGGGCCAGCGTGCCGAGCAGGGCGAGGGCGAACCCGCCGAGCTGCCGTGGCCTCGCGCGCTCACCCAGCAGGAGGGCGCCCAGGAGGAGCACCCAGGCGGGCTCGGTCATGCGCACGAGCGCGGTGTTCGCCACCGTCGTGTAGCTGAGCGCCCAGTAAAGGGTCAAGTTGAAGACGGGCACGAGGGCGACGCCGGCGGCCACCAGCATCACCCCCTCCCGCCACGTGTACCGCGGCGCCTCCGCGCGGGTCAGGACCGCGTAGGGGACGTAGAAGAGCCCGGCGATCACGTAGCGCAGCCAGGTCAACGTGAGCGGGTCGATCTCCCGCAGGACGATCTTGACCAGGATGGAGTTCGAGGCCCAGAGCAGGATGACGAGCAGGAGGGCGGCGGCGGCGGCGCCCGAGGTCGACCTCACAGAGTGAGCTTGTACGCCTGGCCGCCCTTCATGATGAGGTGAAGGTTCTCTCCGTTCTGGAAGACGCGCAGGTCCTTGAGCGGGTTGCCCTTGACCGCGATCAGGTCGGCGTATTTTCCGGGCTCGACGGAGCCGATCTGGCTCTCCATGCGGAAGATCTCGGCATTGACCCGCGTGGCGGAGAGCAAGACCTCCATGGGCTTCATGATCTGACCCTTGAGCTCGAGCTCCGTGGTGCGGTGGGACTGCATGTCACCGAGCAGGTCCGAGCCCGAGCCGATCTTGCAGCCGGCCTTGTAGGCGTGGCCGAGGCCTTCCACGCTCTTCTCCCGGGCCATGTTGATCTTCTGGATCTGGTGCTCGCCGATGCCGTAGCTCTTGCCCTCGCGCCAGATCGCCTCGTAGGTGACCATGGTCGGGACGAGGAAGGCCCCCGCCTTCTTGATCTCCTGCGCGGCTTGGGCATCGATCAAGTTGCCGTGCTCGATGCAGCGGACCCCCGCCTTCACGGCGGCGCGCACGGCCTTGCCCGAGTACGCGTGGGCGAGCACGTACTTGCCCACGGCCTCCGCTTCCTCGACGGCCGCGCGCATCTCCTCGATGGTGTACTGCGTGGTGTCCAGCTCGTCGCCCGGCGACATGGCGCCGCCCGAGGCCATGATCTTGATCTGGTCGACGTCGTGGCGCAGGGTCTCGCGCGCGGCCTTGCGCACCTCGTCGGGGCCGTCCGCGATGATGCCGATCATGCCCGTGCAGCACTCGATGGGATCGTGCCATTCCGCCCGCCGTCGCTTGTCGCCGTGCCCACCCGTCTGCGAGAGGTACTGGCCCGAGATCAGCATGCGCGGGCCGGGATGAATGCCCTGCGCCACCGCCTCGCGAAAGCCGTAGTCGGCCCCGCCCGCATCCCGCACCGTGGTGAAGCCCTGCAGGAGCGCCTGCTCCATGCGGCGGATGGCCTTGGCCACGATGAGGCTGGGGGGCAGGAGGCGATGCTGGTCCGTGATGTTGCCCTCGACGGCGCACATGTGGACGTGCGCGTCGGTCAAGCCCGGCATCAGTGTCCGGCCCTTGAGGTCGAGGGTGGTGATCTTGCCCTTGAGGGGGCCGACCTTGCCCGAGCGGATGACGTCCTTGATCCGCTCGCCCTCGATGACGACGGCGGCGCCGTCGACGGGCTCCTTGCCCGTGCAGTCGATCAGGAACGCGTTTCGCAGAACGGTGATGGCCATTGACGGTCTCCTTACTTCTTCCCGATCTTCGCTTCGAACATCCACACCTTCTCGTCGGCCCGGGGCTGCCACTCCACCCAGTTCGCCACGCCGTAGAGATCGTGCTGCTGCCACAGGAAGACCCACGGCACCTCGGCGGCCACGAGCTGCTGGAGCTCGGCCCAGGCGGCCAGGCGCTTCTGCGGGTCCACGATGGTGACGGCCGTCTGGATCTTGTCCTCGAGCGCCTTGTTGCCGCCGTAGGACGAGTACGTCATGGAGCCCTGGAAGAGCTGCTCGATGGTGTTCTGGGCATCGAGGGCGGGCCCCCAGCCGAGGAAGAACATGTCGCCGGTCGTGCGGTTCTTGATCTTGTCGAGGTGCGTGCCCCACTCGTTGACCACCACGTTCACGGTGATGCCTTGTCGCCCGAGCTGGGCGGCGATGGCCTGCGAGATGTCCTTGTCGAGCGGGTACCGGCCCGAGGGCGTGTCGAGGGTGAGGGTCAGCGTCTTCGGATCGACGCCGGCTTCCTTGAAGAGGGCCTGGGCCTGCTTGGGATCGTACTTGAGGCACTGGACCTTGGGGAAGTAGTCGACGTTGATGGGAGAAAGCGGCCCGCACATCTTGCTCGCGCGCCCCCGGAGCACGTTCTGGATGAGCTCGTCCACGTTGACCGACTGCGCGATGGCCTTGCGCACCTTCAGGTCCTGCATCGGCCCCTGCTTGAGGTTGACGAGGGCCAGGTAGTTGATGCGCGAGGAGACGGTGGCCCGCACGGTCGCCTTGCCGCTGGCGTTGACGAGGTCCACGGCGTGCGGCGGCACGTCCTTCATGATGTCGATCTCGCCGGCGAGAAGCGCGGCAAGGCGCGCGCTGAACTCGGGGATGAAGCGGAAGGTGACCTTCTTGAGCTCGGGCTTGCCCTTCCAGTAGTCGTCGTTGCGGGTGACGATGAGCTTCTCGTCGCGCACCCACTGCGAGAACTTGAAGGGCCCCGTGCCCGCGGGCTTGGCGGCCAGAGCCTGGATGCCCTCCTTGAGGGCCTTGGGCGGCATCGGCATGAAATCCTGCAGGGAGATGCGGTCGATGAGCCCCGGCCATGGCTTGTCGGTGATGAAGCGTACCGTGTAGGGATCGACGATCTGGACTTCCTTCACCAGTGTCCAGCGCGGCAGGTAGTGCGTCTTGTTGGCGGGGTCCTTGATGTAGTCCATGGTCGCCTTGACGCTCTGGGCATCGAAGGGCTCGCCGTTGTGGAACTTGACGCCCTTGCGCAGGGCGAACTCCCACGTGGTGTTGTCCACCACCTTCCACGAGATGGCGAGCATGGGGATCGGCTTGTAGCTCTTCGGATCGCGGTCGACCAGCCGATCGTACATGTGCTCGACCATGTTGTTGGTCGTCCAGTCCACGATGGTGTTGGGCAGGAGCGTCCGGGGCTCTGCCGCGAAGGCCACGATGACTTCCTCGGCCTTCATTCGATCCTGGGCAAGGACCGGGGTGGCCGAGGCCAAGAGGGCAAGCATGGCTGCGAGGATTTTCAGGAATTGCACGAGCGCATCCTCCTTGTACGTTAGACCTGTGCTGTCTGTGCCTGTCTAGAACGTCTTCACGTATCGTGTCATCGTCGGGTCGTGCCGGTAGCCGGCGCGCTCGAGCGCGTTCCAGAAACCGACGGCCCATGCATGATCGTGCTCGACGAGGGCGGTGATCCGCCGCGCGCCCAGGCCTGCCAGGACCGCGTCCACCTCGCGCATGAGGGCGCCCGCGATCCCGCGGCGCCGGTACTCGGGCAGCACGGCGAGGCGGTAGATGTTACCCCGCCAGCCGTCCCATCCGCCGACCACCGTGCCCACCACGCGGCCATCGGCTTCGGCGACGAGGAGGACCGCCTGCGCCTGAGCCAGGAGCCGTGCCAGATCCGGGGGCGTATCGGTCGGTTTCGGAGTCGCCCCGGCATCCCTCCAGAGCTCGAGCACGCGCTCGATGTCCTCGGGACGGCCCTTCCTGATACTCAGCGCGGGAGCCATGTGCCCATGCCTACACCTGGAACTTGGGATCGAGGACGTCACGGAGCCAGTCACCGACCAGGTTGACGCCGAGCGCGGTCAGGGCCAGCGCGGCACCGGGGAAGGCGGCCAGCCACCAGGCGACGTAGAGAAAGTCGCGGCTCTCCGAGAGCATGCTCCCCCAGGCGGGCGTGGGCGGCTGCACCCCGAACCCGAGGAACGAGATGGCCGCTTCCGCCACGATGAACTGCGAGAACTGCAAGCTCGCCACGATGATGATGGACGGAGCGACGTTGGGGAGGATGTGGCGGAACAGGATGCGTGCCCGGCTCGTGCCGAGGGCGGCCGCGGCCTGGACGAAATCGCGCTGCTTCACCGACAGGACCTCCCCGCGGACGACGCGAGCATACACGACCCAGCCCGCCGCTGACAAACTGATGATGATGTTGCGCAGGCCAAGGCCCACGATGGCATTGATGGTCAGGGCGAGGAGGATGAACGGGAAGGAGAGCTGGACATCACAGAGCCGCATGAGGACCTGACCAGACCAGCCGCCGAAGAAGCCCGCGAGGAGGCCCAGGAGCCCGCCCACGATGGCCGTCACGAGCACCGTGCACAGGCCGATGAAGAGGGCCACGCGGGCGCCGTAGAGCACACGCGAGAGCGTGTCGCGCCCGAGCTGGTCGGTGCCGAGGGGATGCCCGGGCGTGCCGGGCGGCCGCAGACCCTGGGTCATGTCGCCGATGAAGGGGTTGTGGGGAGCCAGGATCGGCGCGGCGAGCGCCGCGAGCACCGCGAGCGCCGCGAGGACGAGGCCGAGGAGGCCGAGGCCGTTCCGCCTGATCGCGGCCGCCTTCATGCGGCCACTTCGCGCCTCGTGCGGGGGTCCAGCCACCCATACAGGAGATCAACCCCGAGGTTGATGAGGGTGTAGGTGACGGAGATGACGAAGACGGCCGCGAGCACCACCGGGAAATCTCGGTTGAGAAGTGCCTGCACGGTGAGCCGCCCGAGCCCGGGCCAGGCGAAGATGGTTTCCGTGATGACGGCGCCGCCCAGGAGCTGGCCGGTCTCGAGCCCGGCGAGCGTCACGATGGGGATGGCGGCGTTCTTCAGCGCGTGCTTGACGATCACGATCCGCTCGGCCAGGCCCTTCGCGCGCGCCGTGAGGACGAACTCGGCGCCGAGGACGTCGAGGACGGACGAGCGCGTGAGGCGCGCCATGCGCGCGGCATAGAACGAGGCGAGGACGATGCACGGCATGACGAAGTGCGTGGGCCCGCCCATGCCCCCCGTGGGCAGCCAGTGGAGACGGACGGAAAAGAAGTAGATCAGCATGAGGCCGAGCCAGAAGCCGGGGATGGCCTGTCCGAGCACGGCCCCGCCCATCCCGAGATAGTCGACGAGGGTGCCCCGATGCGTGGCCGAGAGGATGCCGATGGGAATGGAGATGGAGAAGGCGAGGAGGAGCGCGGCCAGTCCCAGCTCGAGGGTGGCGGGGAGCCGCTCCAGGACGAGGCGCATGGCGTCGCGCCGGTAGCGCAGCGACTCGCCGAAATCTCCGCGGGCCGCGCCCGAGAGAAAGCGGCCGTACTGCACGGGCAGAGGATCGTTGAAGCCGAGGCGCTGGCGGAACTCGTTGACGTCCTTGGCCTGGATATCCATGGGCAGGAAGAGAAGGACGGGATCGCCGGTCAGCCGTACCAGGAAGAAGACGGCGGTGAGGGAGAGGAAGACCACGAGCGCGGTCTGGGCGAGCCGCGAGACGAGATACGCGCGCACGCGAGGAGTGTACCTGATAAGGCGCCTGGGAATACGTGGCGCCGTCGCCTCAACCGCCTTCGCGGGCAACCTCGAGCCCGTTCGGGAGCATGACACGCACCCGAGTCCTTCTCGCCCTCTCTCTGCTTTGCGCCGTCGTCCTCGACGTACGGGCAAGCCTCGATAAGCTGTCCGAGAATCGAGTCTCGGCGCTATCACTCCATGATGGGTTG
>WNGK01013322.1_pt1 | contig 16555 bp, 14 predicted proteins | sample 5400601 | NCBI WGS metagenome assembly WNGK01 (sample SAMN13153376, study PRJNA577476) | soil metagenome | isolation source: 60 cm soil or saprolite under Garry oak tree replicate 1 | place: USA:California | collected 2016-06-15
CGGCCGTGTAATCGGCATCGCTCGTCATGACTGCCCCGCGGGTACGGCGTAAACCTGATCGTCCAGCCACCGGGTGAAGGTCTCGCGGTCCCTGGCGATGGCGTCCCAGGCCACGTAGTAGTCGTTGTCACGGATCGAGTAGCCGAGCGCGTAAGAGGGGTGAGCGCCACCCCGCGCCTGGGCCACGAACGTCACCGTCCAGCCAGGCAGCACCACCGCTCCGGGCCGGGGGTCGAGTTCGTCGACGATCTCCTCCACCGTGACCACGGACCGGGCGGACGCGAGCACGGCCTCCTTCTGCACGCCGGTGATCCCCCACAGCTGGACATTCCCGGTCCGGTCGGCCCGCTGGGCGTGGATGACCGCCACGTCGGGCCGCAGGGCGGACACCGCGGTCAGCGTCTCGCCGGTGAACGGGCAGCGGATCGGCTTGATCGTCGGCACCGGCCCGCCACCGCCGTTCAGTGTCTCAAGACGATAGAGGTCAGTACCGTTGTAGCCGCGCAGGACGGCGAACGGGATGCCGGAGGCGCCGGCCACGTAGCGGTTGGCCATCCCGGCGTGGCTGTGTTCCTCTATCTCCAGCGGGACCGGCCAGGAGTGCTCGACCGCGTCGCGGAACCGGTGCAGCGAGCCGACACCGGGGTTGCCGCCCCAGGAGAAGATCAGCTTGCGCGCGCAGCCCGCGCCGATGAGCTGGTCGTAGATCAGGTCCGGCGTCATCCTGATCAGCGTCAGGTCACGGCGCCGCTGCCTGATCACCTCCTGCCCGGCGGCGAAGGGGATCAGGTGCGTGAACCCCTCCATCGCGACCGCGTCGCCATCATGGATCGCCCGCTCCACGGCTTCGGCCAGTGCGACGATCTCCGCCATGTCCCTCCCGGGTAGTTTGCCTGTGCTAACGATAACGCGTCAGCGATCGCCATGAGTACAGTCGTTCGCATGTCGGACGCAGGCGTGTGGCGAGCGGACAACGTCCCAGCTTGCGGTACTGGGGTCCTCGACAAGAGCGTAAGAGGGCGGGGCGATTCCGGCTAGGTCTGCCCCGCGTCGTCCGCCCGGGCTTCGGCCAGCGCGCGCTGCGCGACCGGGAAGGCCCGGTTCGCGACCGGCACGCCGGCGTACACCGCCACCTGGAGCAGGACCTCCTGGATCTGTTCCGGCGTCAGGCCGTTGCGCAGCGCGGCCTTGACGTGCATGGCCAGCTCGTGCTCGTGCTGCATGGCGGCGAGCACCGACAGGGTGACCAGGCTGCGCTCGGCTCGGGAGAGCCCCGGCCGGGACCAGATGTCACCCCAGGCGTAGCGGGTGATGAAGTCCTGGAACGGCTCGGTGAACGGGGTGGTCGCCGCCACCGCCCGGTCGACGTGCTCGTCCCCGAGCACCTCGCGGCGTACCGTCATGCCCTGCCTGGCCCGCGCTGCGTCATCCATGGCGGTGTCATCCATGGCGGGCCTCCAGTGCCTTGTGCGCGTCAAGAGCCGCGGTGACAAAGGCGCCGGCGGCGCCGAGGTAGCCGGACGGCTCAAGCGCCGAGTCGATCTGCTCGGCGGTGATGCCGGCCGACGAGAGCCGTTGTTCCAGCTTGGGCACTGCCAGCAGCACGTCGCGGAGCGGGAGCCCGGCGCTGGTGGCCCGCGCCCCCGCCTCGGCCACCAGGTCGTGTGCCTGGGCGCCGCCCAGCACGCCGGCCAGCAGCGAGGACACGTGCTCGGCGAGCGGCAGGCCCTTGGTCGCGGCCAGGTTGGCGGCCATCCGCGAGGTGTCCACGACGAGCCCGGGCAGCAGGTCGGCTGCCCAGCTCGAGGCCGAGCCGGTCAGCCTGAACAGGGCGGTCAGCGGCTCCCACTCGGCGTGCCAGGCGCCGGCCGCGCGCTGCAGTTCCTGTTCCGAGGCCGCGGCCAGGGTCGCGAGCAGCCCCGGGACCTGCCTGGTGCAGCCGAGGATGGCGATCGAGGCGACCGGATTGTGCTTGTGCGGCATCGCCGAGGAGCCACCGCGCCGCGGGGACGCCGCAGGGGCCTGCTGATCGGCACCCCGCTGATCGGTACCGCCGCCCTCGCTGACCTCGCCGACCTCCGACTGGGCCAGCAGGGTGACATCCCGCGCGATCTTCCCGAGCACCGCCGCCACCCGGGCCAGCGCGGCGCCCAGGTCGATGATCCGCAGCCGGTCTGTGTGCCAGGGCAGCACGGGCACGGCCAGGCCGAGCTCCCCGGCGAGCAGCCCCGCGACCCGCTGACCGGCCCCGCCCAGCGAGGCGAGCGTGCCCGCCGCGCCGCCGAACTGGACCGCGAGCCGCGGACCGACGGCGTCCAACCCGGCGCGGGCCTCGTCCAGGCTGGTCAGCCAGCCCGCCGCCACCAGTCCGAAGGTCACGGGGACGGCCTGCTGGAGCAGGGTCCGGCCGATCATGATCGAGTCCCGGTGTGCCGCGGCCAGCCCGGCCGCGGCGTCGGCCGCCCGGGCCAGGTCGGCCGCAATGACGCCGATGGCCCGCTTGGCCAGCAGCATCGCGGCGGTGTCCACGATGTCCTGGCTGGTGGCCCCGCGATGAACAGCGCTGACCGCGGTCTGGGGCACCTGCCGGGCCAGCGCGCGGGCCAGCCCGGGCACCGGATTCCCGGTCAGCGCGGCGAGTCCACCCAGCTCGTTCGGATTAAAATCTCCGGCCCTGGCCGCCGCGGTGACCGCCTCGCCCGCCCCGGCCGGCGCCAGCCCGGCCCGCTCGAGCGCCCGGGCCAGCCCCGCCTCCGCGTCCAGCATCGCCCGCAGCCACGCGGCGTCGCCCGCCTCGACGCCGCCCCTAGCGAAAACCCCGCCGAACAGGCCCCGTGCGTTCGGCTTCTCATGGTCAGGCATCCGAGATCCGTCCTCTCCCGTATCCGGGTCACCACCCTAGAGCCTTAGAGCCTTAGCTCCGTGCGTATAGCTACCTCCGCTTTGGCCGGTTAGCCTGATGATCTATCGTCGGAGCATGACCGAGCATGTTTCGGGCGATGACGCCCGGCTGCCGCATGCCCCCTCGGGGGGGACAGGGGGGGTCGTCCCCCCGAGACAGCAGCGGCACCTTGTTACCGAGATCCCCGGACCCGTCTCGCGTGAGCTGCTCACCCGGCGCGAGCGCGCGGTGGCCCGCGGGGTCAGCCACGTCCTGCCGGTGTTCGTCACGGACGCGGGCGGCGGCGTGATCGTGGACGCCGATGGCAACTCCCTGATCGACTTCGGGTCCGGGATCGCCGTGGTCTCCGTGGGCAACGCGGCCCCGCGGGTCTCCGCGCGGGTGGCCGAGCAGGCGGCGAGGTTCACCCATACCTGCTTCATGGTGACGCCCTACGAGGGCTACGTGGAGGTCTGCGAGGAACTCGCCAGGCGGACGCCGGGAACGCACGACAAGCGCTCGGCCCTGTTCAACTCCGGCGCGGAAGCGGTGGAGAACGCGGTAAAGATCGCCCGGCACGCCACCGGGCGGCAGGCCGTCGTGCCGTTCGACCACGCCTACCACGGGCGCACCAACCTCACCATGGCGCTCACCGCGAAGAACATGCCGTACAAGGACAAGTTCGGCCCGTTCGCCGGCGAGATCTACCGGATGCCGATGGCCTACCCGCTGCGCTGGCCCGGCGGCCGCGACGCGTGCGCGGCGGAGGCGCTGGCCACGGTCAAGAGCCTGATCCACACTCAGGTCGGCGAGGACAACGTGGCCGCCCTGATCATCGAGCCGATCCAGGGCGAGGGCGGGTTCGTGGTGCCGCCCGACGGGTTCCTGCCCGGGCTCGCCGAGTTCTGCCACCAGAACGGGATCGTGTTCATCGCGGACGAGATCCAGACGGGGTTCTGCCGCACCGGCGACTGGTTCGCCTGCGAGCACGAGGGCGTGGTGCCGGACATGGTCACCACGGCCAAGGGCATCGCGGGCGGGCTCCCGCTGGCCGCCGTGACCGGGCGCACCGAGATCATGGACTCGGTGCACGCAGGGGGCCTCGGCGGGACCTACGGCGGCAACCCGGTGGCGTGCGCGGCCGCGCTCGGCGCGATCGAGACGATGGCGGCCGAGGACCTGGCCGGCCGGGCCCGCCGGATCGGCGAGATCATGCTGCCGCGGCTGCACGGGCTGGCGGAGAAGTACCCGGTCATCGCCGACGTGCGGGGGCGTGGCGCGATGCTGGCGATCGAGCTGACCAAGCCGGGCACGCTCGACCCCGACCCGGCCACCACGACGGCCGTCGTCAGGGCCTGCCATCAGGCCGGGCTGGTCACGCTGACCTGCGGAACGTTCGGCAACGTGATCAGGTTCCTGCCGCCGCTGGTGATCGGCGAGGACCTGCTCGACGAAGGCCTGTCCATCCTCGAGGACGCCTTCGCCGCGGTCTGATGGCTTCCGGGGGGACGGCGGGCGCGCAGCACGAGGAGCTGACCCGGGGCGGTGCGTTAGCTCCCGGACGTCCCGAGCGGGCTCGGCGCGGTGAACTCCACGCGCACCACCGCCTGGCCGTCAGGCAGCACCACGGGCACCGTCCTGACCGGCCCGATGCTGGTATCGAGCCCGCTCAGGGCCGAACGCACCGACCGCACGTAACCGGCCTGCGTCAGGCCGCCCGCCGGGCTCGCCGGGCCCGCCGGGGTCGCCGGGGTCGCCGGGCTCAGGTCGGCGTAGCGGAGCGGGACCCCCGCGCTCACGCCCGGGCCGACGTTGCCGAACCCCATGACGCTGACCCGCAGGTGCCGGGACAGGGCGGTGAGGGCGGACAGCAGGCGCAGGTCGACCAGGCCCCCGGTGAGCTGAGCCCGGGCGGACGTCTGGACGGTGATCCGCCGGTCGGCCAGCAGCCTGGCGCCGGCCGCCTTGGCGGCGGCCATGTCACCTGCCAGCGCGGTCTGGTACGCGACGGCCCCATGCGAGGCAACGACCCGGACGGTGATGCTCGCGGACCCGGAGCCGAAAGACGCGAGGACGGCCGGCGCCCAGGCCCGGTCGAGGCTGGTACCGAAAAACGCCCGGACGGCGCCCGTCTCGACGACAACGACGGAGCTGCGCGGATCGCGCGAAATCGGCCCGAGCACGAGCAGGTCGCGTGCCGGGAGCCCGCGCGCCTCGAGCGCCGCGCACATCACCCGATCGCAGGACACCGGCACGCCCGGCCTTACCTGCTGGGCGACCCAGGCGGCCGCCTGCCCGCGGACCGCCGCCTCGTGGCGGGTAGCCGCCTCCTGGCCGGCCGCGGTGGCGCTGGGCGCCCGCGTTCCGGTGAAGTGCCTGACCGCCACGACGGTCAGCGACCCGATGACCAAGGCGGGGATCACGATCAGGGCCGCCAGCCCGGCGCCCAGCCAGCTCGCGGATTCCGGCTCGGCATCGGGCGCGACGTCGGGCGCGGCCTCCGGGGACTTACCGGCGGTCCCGATCCACTCGGTGACCTCGTCCTCGGTGAGGGGTCCGGCGTTGGCGGCGCGTGCCCGCTCCTGCGCCGCGTCGGCAGAACCGGCCCGGCCACCGCGCGCGTCGGGCAGGCTGGTACCGCCGCGGCCGCTCCCGGCCCGGACCGACGGGGTAGTTACCTCGCCACCGGTCGGCCTGTCCTGGTCACGGGCCGCCGCCACCGCGCGCTCGGCGGTGACCGCCGTCTCCAGGCGCTGCCGTAGTTCAGCGGACAGCACCGGTGCGACGGGCGAGCCGGACTGCGACGTTGCGGCCCGGGCCTCGCCGCGGAAGCGCTGTGGCAGCTCCTTGTCGCCGCCTTTGTCTGCCATGCCGGTCAACCCCCAGCGGGACGCATGCCGGACGATGCGAACCGCACGGTATAGCGCAGCACAGGTTCGACATCTGTTCAAGCAAGACTACGAATTGTGATCAGAAATCCGCTGATTCCGGTGGGCGCGGTTACCTGGCGGCGGCGGGCGGCTCAGCTCATACCGGTGGTGGAGGCCGAACGGGACCGAGGATCCCGCGGGTGCCACGAGCCGCGGGCCACACTGGACAAGAAGCTGTCCACGGCACGGTTGAAGACGTCGGGTTCTTCCAGGTTGGCGGTGTGGCCGGTGCGCGGCAGGACCGTCAGGCCCGCGGTGGGGATAGTGCGCTTGAGCATCAGCGCGGGCTCCAGGCAGCCCTCGTCCTCGTCGCCCGCCAGGACCAGGACCGGGACGCTCATCGTGGCCAGGGCGTCGGTCAGCGCGTACAACGAAGGCCGTTCGGCCTGGACGCCGCGCATGGTCAGGGCGCTGCCCAGGGAAGAATGGCCGGCCAGTGCCTCGGCGAACTCGGCCCAGCCGCGCGGGTTCTTGTTCTGGAACTGGACCCGGGCCGGCCCGACCGCGTACCGTTCGGCGACCTTCGCGGCACCCTCCGCCGCGAACGCGGCCGCGATGAGCACGGACTCGGCGCGGAAGGCTTCGGCGCGCTCGGGCTCGGCGCCGTAGCCCGCGCCGGCCACCACCGCGGACCGGACCCGCTCCGGGTGCCCGAGCGCCAGGTGCAGCGCGGTGAAGCCGCCCATCGACAGGCCGACCACGTGCGCCTGGCCGATCTTGAGGCCGTCGAGCACAGCGATCGCGTCGGCGACGGCCCGCTCCTGGGAGTACGCCTCCGGGTCGGTGGGCACGTCCGACGGCGGGTAGCCGCGGGCCGCGTAGGTGACGCAGCGATAGGCCGCCGAGAAGAACCGCATCTGCGGCTCCCAGCTCCGGTGGTCGCCGGCGAATTCGTGGACGAACAGGAGCGGCTCGCCCTGGCCGGTCTCCTCGGCGTGCAGCTTCACGCCGTCGTCGGTCACGATCGCTGGCATCGCGTCTCCCCCTGATCTAGCTGACCTGGATCTGGCTGCGGCCCTTACCCGGATTCCTCTTTTACAGGATTCGCGCCCATGATGTGCTGATATGTCCGATCGGAGGCGGTGCCTGCGTCGCCTTCGGCGAGCGCGCGCACCTGCCAGTTCAGCTCACCCAGCCGGCGCAGGCCTCCAATGCATTTGACATACCATATTTCAGCGTTCGGAAGCCCCCGTGGTTCGGAGCTGAGCATGCCGCATCCTCACCTCGCCGTCGAGACCAGTCCGGCTGGCTTCCGCTGGGTGCGCCTGTCCCGGCCGGAGCGGCGCAACGCGCTCGACGTGAGCCTGCTCCGCGCGGTAACCGACGCGCTGGCGGCCGAGCCCGGCGTCCCGGTCCTGCTGACCAGCGCCGATCCGCGGGTATTCTGCGCCGGCGCCGACTTGACCATCACCGATGCCGAACGGGCGGCGGTCTCCGACCTCTTCTACGACTGCTGCGAGACCATCATCACTAGGCCTGGCCCGGTGATCGCCGTGCTGACCGGCCCAGCGGTCGGTGGCGGCGCGCAGCTGGCGGCAGCGTCCGACCTGCGGATCGCGGGACCGGGGGCGCGGCTGCGCTGGACCGGTCCGCCCGGACTCGACCTCGCAGTGGGCGCCTGGGTGCTGCCCGATCTGGTCGGCCGGGCCACGGCCATGGACCTGGTGCTGACCGGCCGCTGGCTGGAGGCAGCCGAGGCGCTGGCGCTCGGGCTGGTCAGCCGGGTCTGTGACGACCCGGAGCCCGTCGCGGCCGCGATCGCCGCCGACCTGGCCGACCGGGGCGCCGGGGCCGGCGTCAAGGGTGTGATGGCGGCCGGCGGGCTGCTCGATCGCTTGCGGGCCGAACGGGCGGCCAACCGTTCGGCCTGGGCCCGCGTCCTGGCTGCTCCATGAGCGGCTACCAGGACTGGAGCCTGGACGGCTGGCGGACTCACCTGCCCGGGGTGCCCGACGTGCCGGATTACGTGGCCCGGCTGGGCGGGGAGAGCCTGCCCGCGCTGGCCGCCGCGACCGCCAGCGCGGTACCGGACCGGGTCGCGGTCGCCGTGGACGGCGAGCCGGTTACCCACGCCGCGCTGGACGAGGCCTCCGCCCGGGTGGCGGCGTGGCTGGCCCGGCGGGTGCGTCCCGGGGACCGGGTGCTGCTCGCGGCCGGCTCCAGCATCGGCTTCGTGCGCTGCTACCTGGGCGCGCTGCGGGCCGGGGCCGTCGTGGTGCTGGCCAACCCCGGCTACACCGCCGCCGAGCTCGGGCACCTGGCCGACGACTCCGGCGCGGTGCTGGCCTTCGCCGATAGCGAGCCCGGTCGCCGGCTGGCCGGGCTGGGCCTGGGCCTGCAGATCGCGGACGCCGGGGAGCTGCCCGCGGACGTCCGGCCGGCCACCGGGGTGGCGGCCCGGCCGGACGAGGTGGCGCTGCTCGCGTACACCTCGGGCACCACCGGCAGGCCCAAGGGGGTGCCGCTGACCCACCGCCAGGTTACGGTCTCGATCCGCGCCGCGATGGCGGCCTGGCGGTGGCAGGCCGACATCAGGTCGAAGTTCTCGGCCGACGCACTGGTGCAGGCCGCCGCCGACGCCAGGGCCAGCGTGCTGTTCGCGGTGCCCACCATCTACCAGGCCCTGGCGGATTCGCCGGCCGCGCGGGCCGGCGGGCTGCGAGGGCTGCGCCTGGCCGTCTGCGGTTCGGCTCCGCTGAGCCCGTCGCTGGCCGGACGGCTGCCGGCCGTGCTGGGGCGGCTGCCGCTGGTCAGGTACGGCACCACGGAGAGCGGGCTGAACGTCTCCAACCCGGTCGCCGATCCGCGCGGCGACACGATCGGGGTGCCGCTGCCCGGCGTGCTCGTGCGCATCGGCACCGGGGACGGCTCAGCGGACGGCCTGGCCGCTCCCGGCGCCGACGGCGAGATCCAGCTTCGCGGGCCGCACGTCTTCTCCGGCTACTGGGACGACCCGGCCGGCAGCCAGGCCGCCTTCACCCCGGACGGCTGGTTCCGCACCGGTGACATCGGCACGGTGGACCCGGCCACCGGGCACCTGGTGATCCGCGGCCGGACCAAGGAGATGATCATCTCGGGTGGCCTGAACGTGTACCCGCGCGAGGTCGAGATCGCGCTCGAGGGTCATCCGTCCGTGGCGGAGGCCGCGGTGGCTGGGGTTCCGGACGAGCGCTGGGGTGAGCGGGTAACCGCCTGGGTGGTGCTGCGGGACGGGCACGATTTCGACGAGGCCGCGCTCATCGCGCACGCCCGGACGCTGCTGGCCGCGTACAAGTGCCCCAAGCGGGTGTTCCGGCTGGCCGCCCTGCCTCGCAACCAGCTCGGCAAGATCGTCCGCGGCGCCCTGGGCTGACCCGCGGAATGTCCCTCACGTCGGCATGATCGTCGGAAATGAGTGCAATCCGTGCTGTCCTGACAGCACGGATTGCACTCAATACGGGCGGGGAAGGGGTGGGCTAGATGTCGCGCGGGGATTCCCGCGCGATGCCGTATCGGGCCGCGACCGGATTCCACACCTGCACGAAGGCCTGCTTGGCCGCGTCGGCCCGCTGGCTGGCGCTGAACGCGGCGTTGTAGGTGCTCGACTGGCTGGTCGGCGTGCACCCGCTGGTCAGCTGCTGCCGGGCCCAGGACAGATAGTCCCGGTCGGCCGTCAGCGAGCTGCCCAGCGCCGCCAGCAGCTTGGACTTCACCTGCGTGCCGCCCGGCAGGGCGGCGGTGGACAGGGTCGAGGCCCGGTCATACTGCCCGGCGCGCCGATTCACGACGGCCTGGAGCTGGCTGACCGCGCCGGGCAGGTTGGTGCACGCACCCACCTGGGTGACCGCGTTGTGCAGCGCCGTCCGGGCGGCGGCGCTCGAGGTCAGCAGCTCTTTCAGGGCCGCCGCCTGCTGGGAAGCCGTGACCGGCTCCGTCGGCGATGAAGCCGCTGACGGCGATGACTGCGTCGGGGACGGCGAGGAGGCAGCCGGCGTGGGGGTGGCTGCGGCCGGGTGGGCGGGGGCCGATCGCCCCGACAAGACGACACCGGATACGACCGCGGCGGCCACAACGACTACGGCGCCGACCGCCAGCACGGGCCCGCGGGCGCGGAGACGCCGGGCGGACCGTTCGGGATCGGCGCCGCCCGGATCGTCGGCGGGGGCCGGTTCCAGCGAGCCCGCTCCTGCGGGCCGGTCCGCCGCGTCGGCGTGCGAGTCTTTCGCGGCTGCCTGCGCGTTCTCCGCGCCTGGCCGCTGCTTCTCTTTAACACGGAGAATCCCCCGGCCGGCCGAAGCCGGCCAGGGCCAGCTGACGGGGCCGTTGCCGCGCGGTGCGGGCGACTGCGGTGGGTCCGCTGGCTCACCTGGCCGCAGGCCGAGCGCGGCACGCAGTTCCTCGGCGAACCGGCCACAGCTCGGGTATCGGCCGGCCGGGTCCTTCGCCAGCGCGGTGGCCAGCACCGAGTCGATCGCCGAAGGTATTCCGGCGCGCCGAGCGCTCGCGGCCGGCGGGTCCGCGTAGATCTGCGCGTACATCAGGGTCTGGCCCTGGTCGGGGCCGAACGGCGGCATGCCGCACACGAACTCGAACGCGGCGCACGCCAGCGAGTACTGGTCGGTCCGGCCGTCGGCGGCGCGGCCCTCGATCTGCTCGGGCGCGAGGTAGTCAAGCATCCCGGCGGCCTGGTCCGCCGTGATGACCTGGCCGGGCGGGAAGACCTGGCTCATCCCGAAATCGGAGAGATACGCATGGCTGCCCGCGGCCCGGCCACCCGCATCGTCGCCGTCGATGAGGATGTTGGCTGGCCGGACATCACGGTGGATCACGCCGTGCGCGTGCGCCGCGTCCAGGGCCGACGCGAGCTGGGCGACTATCCGCCACGCATAGCCGAGCGGAAGCGGGCCGTGCCGGCTGAGCAGCGACCGCGTGTCCCCGCCGGTCACATAGCGCATGGCAGCGTACAGGATCCCGTCCGCCTCGTCAGCCTCGAAGACGGGAACGATGTGCGGATGTCCCAGCGCCGCGGCGGCCCGGGACTCGCTGATCATCCTGGTCCTGAAGCCGGAGTCGCGAGCCAGTTCCGGCCTCATCACCTTGAGCGCGACCCGGCGGCGCAGCCGCACGTCCTGGGCGAGGTAGACGACGGCCCGGCTGCCCTGCCCGACGTGCCCGTCCAGCCGGTAACCGCCGATCGTGCTGGTCTGCCCCGCGGCGGGCAACCCCGGACGGGTGGCGTGGCTCACCGAGGCCCCACCGGGCCGGGCGCGCCCGGCCAGCAGCTAAGGCTGGCCTTGCCCGCCGGGTCAGCCGGGTCAGCCGGGCACCGGCTCCAGTGATGATCTCGGCGGTGCAGCTCACGAACCTCCCGTTCGCAGTGCGGCGCGCCAGGTAACCAGGCGAGCCCGCGGGCGCGGCGACCGCGCCGTATCGCCACGATATTGATATTGCACCAGGCCTGTCCGGCCAACCACAAAGAGGCGGGCTCGCTCGTCCGCCGTCAGGCGGTCCGGACGCGGGCAGGCGGGCGGAGTTAGATCTTCCACTGCGCTGATATCTGGTCTACCATCCAGCTCACCGACGGCAGTGGCCGGAGGCGGGAACATGCGGCCCGCGCGGGAACAGGCCGACCCGGCGCAGCGCTGTAGCGAGACGGAAGGGGTTGCGGTGGATCTGCGGCTGGACGGAAAGGTCGCCGTCGTCACGGGCGCCAGCAAGGGCATCGGCCGGTGCGTCGCCGACTTCCTCGCCCGGGAAGGCTGCGACGTGGTCATCACCGCCCGGACCGCCGCCCCGCTGGAGGCCGCCGCAGAGAAGATCGCCGCCGATACCGGCCGGGCGGTGCTGCCGTTGGCCGGCGACATGAGCGTGACCGAGGACGTCCAGCGCTGCGTCGACGCCACCCTCGAGCAGTTCGGACAGATCGACATCCTGGTCACCTGCGCGGGCAGCTCGCCTGGCGGGCTGCTCGAGGACCTGACCGAAGAGCAGTGGATGTCGAGTCTCAACCTGAAGTTCATGGGCTACGTCCGGTCGGTGCGCGCGGTCATCGGTCACATGCGCGAACGCGGCGAGGGTGCGATCGTGCTCGTCGTGGGCAACGACGGCCTCAAGCCCAGCTACTGGGAGATGACGGCGGGCGTGGCCAACGCCGCGGACATCAACTTCGCCTCCTCGGTCGCCGAACAGTACGGGCGGCACGGGGTACGCATCAACACCGTCAACCCCGGCCCGGTGAACACCGACCGGTGGGACACTCTCGAGAAGGCCTTCGCCCGCGACAAGGGCGTGACCCAGGAGCGCGCGCACGAGCTGGCCCGGCAGTCCATCCCCTTCGGCCGCATCTGCGAGCCGGATGAGGTCGCGGCGCTGGTCACTTTCCTCGCCTCGCCGCTGGCCAGCTTCATCAACGGCGCCCACATCCCCGTCGACGGGGCGCAGCGCAAAGCCATGATGGACCAGTAGGGAGCCTAGTAAGGGAGCACTGCCATGACCCACGCTGCCGGCGCCGCCGAGCTGCGGCCGCTGCAAATCGAGATGAACGGGATCAACGTGATCTCCGAGTCCGAACGCAAGGGCCGCCCCCGGGACCTGTTCTGGCCGTGGTTCGCCGCGAACATCTCGGTGCTCGGGCTCAGCTACGGCGCGTTCGTGCTCGGCTTCGGCATCTCGTTCTGGCAGGCGCTGATCGTCGGCGCGATCGGGATCGTGCTGTCGTTCCTGGCCTGCGGGTTCATCTCGGTGGCCGGAAAGCGGGGCTCGGCGCCGACGATGGTGCTCAGCCGGGCCGCGTTCGGGGTCAACGGCAACAAGCTTCCGGCGGCGATCTCCTGGGTGTTGACCGTGGGCTGGGAGACCGTCCTGGTCATCCTGGCCACGCTGGCCACCGCCACCGTGTTCAAGCAGCTGGGCTGGGGCGGCGGCGACGGCACCAAGGTCGTCGCGCTGATCGTCGTGGTGGGGCTCACCATTTTCGGCGGCGTGATGGGCTTCGACCTGATCATGCGCCTGCAGACCGTGATCACCATCGTGACCGGGGTGGCCACCGTGGTGTTCATCGCGCTGGTCGCGGACCACATTCACTGGCACACCGTGTCCGGCATCCACAGCGGCTCCGCCCAGGCCGTCATCGGTGCGCTGGTGTTCGTGATGACCGGCTTCGGGCTCGGCTGGGTGAACGTCGCCGCGGACTACTCGCGCTACCTGCCCAGGCGGTCCTCCGGCGCGGGCGTGGTCTGGTGGACCACGTTCGCCTCGTCCATCGCTCCTATCTTCCTGGTGGTGTTCGGCCTGCTGCTGGCCGGCTCGTCCAGCAGCCTGAACTCGGCGATACAAGCCGACCCGATCGGGGCGCTGGCCACGCTGCTGCCGACCTGGTTCCTGGTGCCGTTCGCGATCGTGGCCGTGCTCGGGCTGATCGGCGGCTCGGTGCTCGACATCTACTCCTCCGGGCTGGCGCTGCTCACCCTCGGCGTCCGGGTCCCCCGGTACGTGGCCGCCCTTATCGACGGCACCGTGATGACCCTCGGGACCATCTACGTGGTGTTCTTCGCGCACAGCAACTTCATCGTCCAGTTCCAGGGCTTCCTGATCACGCTCGGCGTGCCGATCGCCGCCTGGTGCGGGATCTTGCTGGCGGATATCGCGCTGCGGCGGCGGGACTACGCCGAACCCGAGCTGTTCACGGCGCGCGGCCGCTACGGCGACATCAGGTGGCTGCCCGTGCTGACGGTCGTGGTGGCCACCGGGCTCGGCTGGGGACTGGTCACCAACGGCCTGGCCAGCTGGCTGACCTGGCAGGGCTATCTGCTCGGCCCGTTCGGCCTGGGCGGCAAGGACGGCGCCTGGGCCTTCGCCAACCTCGGTGTGCTGATCGCCCTGGCCCTCGGCTTCGTCGTGACGTTCGCGTTCAGCCGGGCCTCGGTACGGGCCGAGGAGGCCGCCCCCGTGACCGCGCCCGCTGCCGTCTAGCCCCCGGCCAGGGCCGGAACTTGCCAACAAAGCAGTGCCATGTCCGGCTCAGGGCTTCTTTCGGCGCGTATGCGACGTTTAACCTGACGGAATGGGGACGCCTTCGCCAGGCTGGGATTTGCTGGTCCGCCAGGCTAGCGTGGCCGCCCGGCGGCGCAGGCGGCGTCGCCGCCAGCGCCGGATGCTCTGGCTGCTGACCGGCGCGACGACAGCAGTGCTGGTGGCCATCGCCTTGTTCATCATGCACATCTCGAAGGTCCCCACGAAGGTCAGGCCCGCCGCGCTGTCTGCCTCGGCGCGGACGGTCAGTCACCCGAAAGCCTCCGCGACGGCGCACCGGGCCAAGCCGTCCCCGCGCAGCCGGCACACGGTAACGTACCCGCGGGTGATCGACGCCTCGTCGGGCCTGACCTACCGGATGCTCGGCGCGCCCTGGCGGAGCAGCTGCCCGTCCGACCTGAACACCTCCGCATTCGACTGGACCGCGGGCGAGAACACGGTGGCCGGGCACGTCAGCCTCGGCGGGTCTGTCATCGATTGGCACGGCCTGGCCTGTTCGGGGCAACTCCAGCAGCAGTTCCCCTACGGCGGCCCGGCCGACCTGGAGCAGACCGCGATAAGCCTGGTCAGCGCGCTGGACCCGGCCTACTACGCCGGAGTGCAGCACACCCGCGCGACCGAGGAGAGCTCCGCGATGCGGGTCAGCGGGCACCGGGCCTGGAAGATCGAGTTCGCCATGGACTACACCGACGGCGCCAGCCAGGGCCTGACCTGGACCACCGAACTGGGCGCCGTGGTGGTCGTGGACCGCGGCGCCGGCCAGTTCCCCGCCGTGTTCTACGTCTCGGTGCCCGCCAGCCTCGGCACCCAGAAGGTCGCCACCTTCCTCAGGTCGCTCCGGGTGACCTGACCGGCCGCGCGTCAGCTGGCTTCGGCGATGCTGATGTTGCCGCCGCCGCTGTCCACCTGGATCGTGTGCCGGGCCGCGTCGTTTTTCGGTACCAAGGCGCCGAAGTCGCCGCCGCTTGCGTTGCTCTTGATGGCGTAGCTCGCGCTGCCGCGCGGGACCACGATGGTGATGTCGCCGCCGCCGCTGCTGACCTTCACGTAGTCCGGAACCGCGGTGAATACCAGGGTGACGTTGCCGCCGCCAGAGCCCGTGCTGACGTGCCGCGAGAACAAGCCGCTGCCGTCGACGTCGCCGCCGCTGGTGGTGAACTTCAGGACGCCGCCGAGGTCGCTGGCGGTCAGGTTGCCCCCGCCGGTCTGCACGTTGGCGGTGCCGCCGATCCCCGAGATCCCGGCGTCGCCGCCGCCGCTGTCCAGCGTGACATTGCCCTGGATGCCGCTGACCTGCAGGTTGCCGCCCCCGGTGTTCAGGTCGACGGCGGTGTGCGACGGGACATCGAGCGTCGCGTTCAGCCCGCAGTTACCGGTGGGCAGGCGGCAGTGCAGGCTTATGCCGCTGCCGCTCACCGTGAACGTCGGGCGGACGAGGCTGTACTCGACCTTGCCGGTCAGCCGGGCCGTGCCGCCGCTGACCCGGCCCTGGTGCACCGTGATATCACCGCCGCCGGTGCCGACCGCCAGCCGCCCGTTCTGGACGGGGATAGTGGTGCTGACCGGGAAGCTCGCCCGGCCGAGGCCGGATACGAGGCTGAAGGCGGACCAGCCGATCAAGACGAGCGCGATCGGCACGCCGATCGCCAGGGTGGCCCAGCGGCCCGGCGTCATGCGCAAGGCGGCGGGCGGACGCGGCGGTCTGGTCACAGGCCCGGTCGTGGGCGCGGTCGTCATGGCGTGTCCCCGTTTCATCCGGTGCCCAGGTAGCGCAGCACCGCGAGGACGCGACGGTGGTCGCGGTCGCCGGGCGCCAGCCCGAGCTTGGTGAAGATGTTGTTGATGTGCTTTTCCACCGCGCCGCCGCCGACCACGAGGGCCCCGGCGATGGCGGAGTTGGACCGGCCCTCGGCCATGAGCGCGAGCACCTCGCGCTCGCGAGGGGTGAGATCGCCGAGCGGGTGGCGGCTGCGGGCTAGCAGTTGCGCGACGACTTCGGGATCGAGCGCGCTGCCGCCCGCGGCCACCCGGTGCAGCGCGTCGAGGAACTCGGCGACGTCCGCGACCCGGTCCTTGAGGAGGTAGCCGACTCCCTGCGGGCGCCCGGAGATCAGCTCGGTGGCGTATCGCTCCTCGACCCACTGGGATAGGACGAGCACGCCGGTGTCCGGCCAGCGGTCCCGGACCATCAGGGCCGCGCGCAGGCCCTCGTCGGTGAAGGTGGGCGGCATCCTGACGTCGACAACGACCGCGTCCGGGCGGTGCGCGTCGACCGCGCGCAGGAACTTCTCGGCGTCGCCCTCGGCCGCAGCCACCTCGTGCCCGGCCTCGGTAAGCAGCCGGGTCAGGCCCTCGCGCAGCAGCACGGAGTCCTCCGCGATCACTACCCGCATGGCAGTTCCGCCGCGATGATCGTGGGGCCGCCGGACGGCGACTCGACCGACAGCCGCCCGTCCACCCCGGTTACCCGGTCGGCGAGGCCGGACAGGCCGGGACTGTGCACGTCAGCGCCTCCTATGCCGTCGTCGCTGATCATGACGGTCAGCGTGCCCGGGTACCCGCGGCCTTCCACCACCACCTTGGCGTGGCTGGCGCGGGAGTGCTTGGCCACGTTGGTGAGCGCCTCGGCCACCATGAAGTAGGCGACCGCCTCGACCGAGGACTTCGGCCGCACCGGCACGTCCACGTGCACCTCGACCGGCACCGGGCACAGCGCGGCCAGGCCGGACAGCGC
>WNGK01017654.1_pt1 | contig 16553 bp, 14 predicted proteins | sample 5400601 | NCBI WGS metagenome assembly WNGK01 (sample SAMN13153376, study PRJNA577476) | soil metagenome | isolation source: 60 cm soil or saprolite under Garry oak tree replicate 1 | place: USA:California | collected 2016-06-15
TTATCGCTGTCTCGGCGAATCGATCGATCGTTTCGAAGGCACGTTGCAGCATTTCGCCGGCGATGGTCTTCTGATCATCTTCAACGATCCGATTCCATGTGACGAGCCGGCGCTGCGCGCGGTGCGCATGGCGGTCGAAATGCGCACGCACTTGGCGGCGCTCACGGAAAAGTGGCGGCGCTACGGTCACGAGCTTGGCTTCGGCATCGGTATCACCTCAGGCCACGCCACGCTCGGCAACGTAGGTTATGAAGGTCGTTTCCACTATTCGGCGACCGGTACGGTGGTCAATCTCGGCTCGCGCTTGTGCGCGCATGCCAATGACGGTCAGATTCTGATCGACGTCAGAGTGCAGGTCGCCGCCGAATCGATAGCCGATCTCGAACCGCTCGGCGACCTCGATCTGAAAGGCCTGCATCGGCCCATTCGCGCTTTCAATGTGCGCGCATTGAAGTCTTGATCCGTTGGCCACTTCTCAACAGCAGCCGCTTAAAGCATGATCCCGAAAAGTGCTAACCGGTTTTCGGAAAAGATCATGCTCAAACAAAAAGCTAGAGCGGGATGACGGTTCGACGAACTCACAGCGCTCTAGCGGGGGGAAAACTGTGCTCAATGGAATGACCGGTGCGGTCGAGGAGCTGGCGCTTGCCAATCGCATCCTCGCGCATGAAGGCGTCCTCGATGCTTTCGGCCATGTCAGTATGCGTCATCCGACACTCGCTGATCGCTATTTACTGTCGCGGTCGCGATCGCCGCTCTTGATCGAACCCGATGATATTTTGGAGTTCACGCTGGACTCCGAGCCGGTGCGGCCGACCAAAGCGCTGCTCTATGCCGAGCGCGTCATTCACGGCTGCATCTATCAGGCGCGCAAAGACGTGATGGCCGTGTGCCACCATCATGCTCCAGCGGTGATGCCGTTCTGCATCGCCGGCAAGCCGATCGTGCCGGTGTTTCACTTGGGCGCGGCTATGGGCGAGGAGGCGCCGTTCTGGGATCAACATGACGAGTTTGGCGATACCAATCTTCTGGTGGTCAAGCCGGAGGAGGGGCGCTCGCTGGCCCGTGCGCTCGGTCAAAATTCGGCGGTGCTGATGAATCGCCACGGTGCGACGGTCGTCGGCGCGAGCCTGAAGGAGCTCGTGGCGCGCGCCATCTTCATGTGCCAGAACGCCGATTATCAGCTGCGCACGCTTACCCTTGGCACGCCCGAACCGTTACATCGCGGCGAGATCAAGCTCGCCGGCACGCTAAGCGCGATGCCGAATGTCGTGACCAGGACTTGGGAATATTGGAGCATGCGATTGGAAGCGAGCGGCGCGTTGCCGCCGCGCAGTGTCGCCGCCAAGCCGACGCGCCGCGCGATGTCGCGATCGGCGCGCGCCACGGCGCGGGAGCGTCGCAAAGGCCGGCGGCGATAAATTTCAAGCCCTTAAAGCGAGGCGATTTTAGGTTGAACTCGACATGCCGTTATTGCGAGCCAACGGGTCCGGCCCGAAGTGGCCGGCCCGATGACAAGCTCCGCGAAGCAATCCAGTTCGGTCGCGAAGTGTGGATTGCTTCGTCGCTATCGCTCCTCGCAATGACGCTCTGACTCGACCATAAATCATCCCACTTTTAATGACGGTCGCGCGCTGCGGTACTGATCGCGCCGAGCATCGTGACGCGATCCTTGTCGAGAACATTGCGGACCGTTGGCTGCTGACCGATCTGGGCCATCTCGCGTTGACGCTTGACGGTGGCATTCGTCATCAGCGGCTCGATGCCAAGCTCCCGCAGCGTTTCGGCCACTTCCTCCATTTCGGCGGCACGACGCTCGCCATGGACGGCCATGCGTTCCAAATTGTAAGGGACGATCTTTGCCCAATCGAGGCCGGGATAATTATTCCGCATCGATACGGCGACTTCGTCGATCACGCCGGCGCGCGCAGCGGCGAGGAAACATTCCAGCGTCAGCGCCTCGATGCCCTTGATCATCACGCTGCGAACCATTTTGATCGCCGCTGCCGCGCCGACTTCGGTGCCGGCGATGCTTGCGCGCATGCCGAGAGCTGTAAGCTTCGGCGCGACGGCGCGGCTATCCGGCCCGGCCAGCAGTAATGGCGTTTGGTGCCGCGCCGGTTGGATCGGCGCCACTACGGCAACGTCGATATAGCAGGCGGCAGAGCCGAGCATTTTCGCAGTGTCCTGCTTGCGGCCCGGCGATACCGAATTGATGTCGAGAAAGATCGGCCTGCCGCGCAAATGCGCCTGGACCGATTGCGCCGCCTCGCGGCTCGACGCCGCGGTAACGGCGGAAATAATGATCCCGGCTCCCTGCACCGCGTCGGCGGCGGAGGTCGCATAACGCACCCCGCTGGCATCGGCAGCCCGCCGCATGTTATTGCCCGCGGCGTGCGGGAAAAGGATGTCCCATGCGGTCATCTGCGCCGCATCGGCATCATGGAGTCCGCCGGCGATCGCTTGTCCGGCTTCGCCAAAACCGATGAAAGCAATTCTTGGTTTGCCGTTTGCCATGGTGTTAGTCATTGGCATTGCTCGTTGCGTTCTTTGGCGCGGCGTGTTGCGCACGGCCTGTTGCGGTCATCTTGGCCATCGATGATGGCAGCTTTGCTATATAGTGTGCAATCGAGCCAATCTGGCTCTCTGCTTTACCGCAGAGCGGTCTTTCCGCATTAGCAAACCTCGATGAGTGAACCATGAAAGCTCCATCTTGTCGCGATCGGCTAGAACAGGCGCTGGCGCGCATTGCCGATCCGAACGGGGAGGGCGCACGCGCTTGTCTCACCGTGTACGCCGCCGCCGCGCGGGCCGCGGCTGATGCGGCGGACGCCCGGGCGGCGCGCGGCGTCTCGCTCGGACCGCTCGACGGCACCATCGTGAGCATCAAGGATCTGTTCGATGTTGCCGGCGAGCCCACCCGGGCCGGCTCGAAGATCCTCGCTGAGGAGGCGGCGCCGGCCGTAGCCGATGCGACGGTGGTGCGCCGGCTGCGGCAGGCCGGCGCGGTCGTCGTCGCCAAGACCAATATGAGCGAATTCGCCTTTTCCGGAATAGGCGCCAATCCGCATTTCGGCACGCCCGGTAATCCGCACGACCGCCGGCGTGTGCCGGGCGGCTCCTCGGCCGGCGCGCCGGTCGCGCTTGCCGACGGCATGTGCGAACTCTCGATCGGCACCGATACCGGCGGCTCGGTGCGAATTCCGGCCGCCCTGTGCGGCCTGGTCGGGTTCAAGCCGAGCCGGCAGCGGGTGCCGACCGACGGCGCCTTTCCGCTGAGCAAGACACTCGATTCAATCGGACCGATCGCGCGCAGCGTTGCTGATTGCGCCAAAGCGGACGCAATCATGGCCGGGGAAGAGTTCACAGCTCCGGAGCCGATCGCGCTCGCCGGCTTGCGCTTTGGCGTGGCCGAAGGGCTCCTGCTCGACCGGCTTGATGACATTGTCGCTCCCGCATTCAAGGCTGCGCTTGGCCGTCTCGAAGGTGCGGGCTGCCGCCTCAGCCATGAACAGCTATCGCTGCTCGACGATTGGGTGGCGCTCAATGAAAGGGGCGGCGTGCTGCCGCCAGAGGCCTGCGCGCTGCATCGCGACCGGCTGCGCCGGCGGGCAGCCGATATCGACCCCAATGTTCGCGTCCGCATCGAGCGCGGCTGCGCCGTCAGCCAAGCGGATTACGCCGATATGCTGCGCGAGCGCGCACGTCTGGTGGCGGCCATGGATGCGCGGCTTGCTGCGCTGGATGTACTGGTGATGCCGACGACTGCAATAGTGGCGCCGACCATTGCCGAGGTCGCCGACACCAAGGTCTTTGCAGCCCGCAATGCGGCGGTGCTGCGAAACACCAGCATGGTCAATTTCTTCGATCTTTGCGCAATCTCGTTGCCGCTGCAGGCGACCCTGCCGGTGGGCCTCATGCTGGTCGTGCGGAACGGGCAAGATCGTCAGCTTTTGCGGATTGCCGCTGCGGTGATGCAATTATTTGTTGCGTGATCGAGGCATTGAGCGATCAAAGCATTGAGCGATCAAGGTATTGCGCGATCAAGACTTGCCGCCAGCGCCGCCATTTTCTAGCATTTTGCCAAATATAACCGGAGGACATCGCCATGCCGCGCCGCATCAATATAACCCGCCGTCGTCTGCTTGCCGGCGCTGCCGCAACCGGCCTGGCCGCACCGAGTATCGTGCGCGCTCAGGGTACCGGCGCTCGTGCGCCCTTAAAGGTGGGTGTCCTGCTGCCTCGGTCCGGGTTTGAAGCCAGCATCGGTCAGGACTGTCAGCGCGGCGTTGAAATCGCGCCGGGCATTCTCAGATCGCTGGGCCTGCCGGACCTTTCGGTCATGAACGCCGACACCGAATCCAACGTGGATGTCGCGCGCGAGCGCGCCGAGAAGCTCATCAATGACGGCGCGCAGCTTCTGATCGGCGCGTTCGATTCCGGCCAGACCACCGCGATCGCACAGGTCGCCGAGCAGAAAGGTATCCCTCTCGTCATTAATATTGCGGCAGCGCCCGACATTACCGAGCAGGGTTACAAGTTCGTGTTTCGGAATTTTCCGACCGCACCGATGCTCCTTGGCAGCGCCTTCGAAAACCAGCTGGAACTTTTCGGGATCGTCGGGAGTGCGCCCAAGACTGTTGTTTTCATGCATGTCAACGACACCTTCGGCACCGCAATGGCGAAAGGCATCAATGCCGTGATGCCCAAGTTCGATGTGCCGTACAAAATCGTTGACGAGATCGCCTATGATCCGACGGCGCGCGACCTATCGGTCGAGGTCGCCAAAGCCAAGGGTGGCAATGCCGAAGCACTGCTCGTCGTCAGCCGCCTTAACGATGCGATGCTGATCACGCGAGAATTGGTCAAGCAGCGCTGGACGCCGCAGGCGATCATGAGCGTGGGACCGGGTTGGTACGAGGACCAATATTTGAAAACGCTCGGCAAGCTGTCCGATGGGCCGATCAGCTTCGTGCCATTCGAAGACCCCAACAAGAAACTCGCAAAGTCGCTCCAAGCCGCACTGGCAAAAGCCTATCCTGGCCTCAACCTGAGCACAAACCACGTCTACACGTTTGAAGCGCTATTGATTGCCGCCGATGCTTACAAGCGCGCCGGTACGAGCGATCCGAAAGGGCTGGCTGACGCAATTCGCACCACCAACATCACCGATAACGTCAGCATCGGCCCGGGCATCCAGTTCAATGCCAAGGGCCAAAACGACAAGCTAAAGAGCGGCACAATCCAGAATCGCGGCGGCAAACTCGTGACTTTGGCGCCCAAGGCCGCGGCGAATGCCAAACCGGAATGGCCGATGGGCCCCTACGCGAACCGGACCTGAGGCGGTCGGTGCCGATCGATGTCTATCTGAACGTCGCCGTTGCCGGAATATTGACGGGACTCGTCTATGGTCTGATGGCCCTTGGCCTTTCCGTTATTTTCGGCGTCGTGCGCGTGGTCAATTTCGCTCATGGCGAAATGATGTCGATCGCGATGTATCTCACGGTACTGCTGTTCTCGGGCTTGCACCTCGATCCGCTGGTGATGCTTGTGCCGATCGCGGCGGTCCTGTTCGTGTTTGGTTATGCGCTGCAAGCTGGACTGATCAATCCATTCATCAGTCGTCCCGAGCACAGTCAATTTCTGCTGCTGGTGGCGCTCGCTCTGATTATCGTCAACGCGCTTTTGATCTTATTCGGTCCGGACGCCCGCACCGTGCAGACTTCCTATGCGTTCGATAGCTTCCAATGGGGCGCGCTGATTGTCGATGCCACCAAACTCTATGCCGGAGGGGCGGCGATCCTGGCTGCGGTGCTGCTATTCGCGTTTTTCCACTTCGCGCCGGTCGGCAAGGCCATACGTGCCTGCGCCGATAATTACACCGGTGCGCTCGTGGTCGGACTCGACGTCAAGCGGCTCTACGCGCTGACATTCGGGATTGGCGCCGCCTGCGTCGGCGCCGCCGGCGTAATGATGACCTTGATTGTCGACGTCACGCCGATGATCGGACCGGCCTATACGTTGTTGGCCTTTGTCATTGTCATCACTGGCGGGCTCGGTTCGATGGCCGGGGCGCTGCTCGGCGGCCTATTGATCGGGGTGACCGAGGCGCTTGCCGGCTTGCTATTCACGCCTTCAGCCAAGAGCATGTTCGCCTTTGCCATTCTCGTGCTGGTGCTGTTGTTTCGGCCGCAAGGCATTCTCGGCAAAAGATCGATCTGATGGCCGCCAAGACGTCCGCCAGTTTTGCCGATCCATTTATCCGGATCGCCGTATCGCTTTTTGAGGACGTATCGCGCCAAACAATCGCATTGCTCGGTATTTTGCTTGCCAGTCTTTTGATTGTGCCTTGGCTCGTCAACGATTACCTGCTCACGGTTTTGATCGTCGTTCTCTACTTCGCTTTCACGGGGCAGGCCTGGAACATAATGATGGGATTTGCCGGGCAGCTTTCGCTCGGTCACGCGATCTATGCCGGGCTCGGCGGTTATATTGCAGCGGTGCTGTTCGCGCGCTTCGGCATCGCTCCTTGGATCGGCTTTCTCGTGGTCATACCGGTCGCAGCTGTCTGCGGTGCGACGATTGGTTTTCTGGCGTTTCGGTTTCGCGTTGCCGGGGTGTATTTCGCGATTCTCACCATTGCTTTCGCCGAGTTCGCGCGGATCGGGTTCGATCACCTCGATTACGTAAATGCCTCGGCGGGATTGTTCTTGCCCGTCGCGCAATATGCCGGCAACGATCTCTGGCATCTGCGCGGCAACCCGACGATGTTTTATTATGTGATCCTCGCCGCTGCGGCGTTCGCCTTTGTCGTGTGCCGCGCGCTCTTGAAGAGCCGCATCGGCTATTTCTGGCTCGCCATCCGCGAGGACGAACAGGCGGCGCGCGCGGCCGGCATCGATACGTTCCGATACAAGATGGCGGCGGTCATGATTTCGGCTGTGATCACGTCCTTTGCCGGCGTGTTCTACGCGTTCTTTTACAACAACCTGTTCCCCGAGCAGGTGTTCAATATTTCGCGGTCGATAGAGATTATCCTGGGCCCGATCATCGGTGGGATTGGCAGGCTGTTCGGTCCGATCCTCGGCGCGTTCGTGCTTACCGGACTGGCCGAGCTGCTCAATGCGGCGATGGCTGCCATCGGTTTCGATCTGCCGGTTACGGCATCTGCCTGCTGCTCGTGGTCGTCGCTCTGCCGGAAGGGGTGTGGCCTTGGCTGGCTCGGCGGATCGGCGTATCGGGGCGTCGGCAATGACCGCGCTGCTTTCGCTCGAACGCGTCAGCAAGCGCTTTCGCGGCCTCCTCGCCGTAGATGGCGTCAGCTTCGCTGTATCGGCTGGCGACTTGTTCGCCATTATCGGTCCGAATGGGGCTGGCAAGACCACTCTCTTCAACATGATCGCTGGCGCCATCGTGCCCGATCAAGGTTCGATCAATTTTGCCGGCGAACCGATCGGCGGCTTGCCTGCGGATGCGATATGTCGGCGTGGCATCGCCCGCACCTTCCAGATCGTGCGCCCGTTTCCCGCCCTGACCGTGGAGGACAACGTCGTCATCGGGGCGCTGCTGCACATTCGCGATGTCGGCAAGGCCCGCACGCGTGCGGGCGACATACTGCACCGCCTCGACCTCTTTGAACAACGAAACCGGATCGCCGCTACGCTGACACTGCCGGATCGAAAACGCCTCGAAGTCGCGCGTGCACTCGCAACCGAACCGCGCCTGCTGTTGCTCGACGAGGTCATGGCCGGTCTGCGCCCGACGGAGAGCGATCGCATGGTCGCAATCTTGCGAGGCCTCAACCGCGACAGCGGGTTGACCATCGTTTTGATCGAACACGTCATGCGCGCCGTCATGGCGCTCGCCTCGAATGTTCTGGTGCTTGATCACGGCATCGCCATCGCGCAAGGCAAGCCTGAAGCGATCGTGCGCGATCCCGCCGTCGTGCAATCCTATCTCGGTACGGAGCCGGCGTGATGCTGCGCGTTGAACAGCTTGATGTTTTCTATGGCGATGTGCAGGCGCTCGATGGCGTATCGCTCGATATCGAGGAAGGCGCCATAGTCGCGATTATCGGCGCCAACGGCGCCGGCAAAACGACGCTCATCCGCGCGCTCGCAGGCTGCAATATCGGAATCGGTCAGGTCGCGGAAGGCCGGCAGATATTTCCGACGCTTTCGGTAGAGGAAAATCTCGAGATCGGCTCGATGCTGCCGCGCGCTCGCGCCAGCCGGACGATAAATCGCGAGCGCGCGCTGGCGCTGTTTCCGGTGCTTGCCGAGCGCGCGCGCCAGCCAGCGGGCACATTGTCGGGCGGCGAGCAGCAAATGCTGGCGATCGCCCGCTGCCTAATGGGCGCGCCGCAGCTCATCATGTTCGATGAACCCTCGCTTGGGCTGGCGCCGACGATCGTCCACAAAGTGCTCGACACGATCCGCGAGCTCAACGGCGACGGTGTCACCTGCCTGTTGGTCGAACAAAACGTGGCGATGTCACTGAAGCTTGCAAGCCGCGCTTACGTTCTGGAAAATGGCCGCGTGACCTTGAGCGGCGCCGGCGCCGACTTGCTCTCGGACGATCGCGTCCGCAGCGCTTATCTTGGATTGTAATGCGGCGGTTGCCCGTCAGTTCGCCGGCCGACGAATCTTGTCCATTAGCACTGCCAATGCGCCGAGGCGCGCGCTCAACGGCGCAAACGGGAAGGCCTGCTGGACGCGGCTATACAAATCGGCCGCGGTCGCCGACTCATCGTCGGCCAGAGCTGCGGCCATGGCGCGCGCCATTTCGGCTTCCGAGCGGCCGCTGAGCGGGGCCGGCACGACGGATACTTCGCCCAGTGGAACAGGCGGTTTTACCCGCAACGTGATGCGTCGTGCGGAGCCCATGGCAAGTGTCTCCTGGCGGATTCGGGTGCCCCAGTAACGCAGCACCGTCGTTCTTGGTTCCATGGTTTGCAGGCGATTGCCGCTGTTATGCCTTGTGCCCTATGACAGCGCATTGACACGGCGCACCGGCAAGGTGCGCATCAGCACGGAGGTATCGCGTATGAAACTCTATTATTCGCCCGGCGCTTGCTCGCTCTCGCCCCACATCGTCTCGCGCGAGGCGGGGATCGGTCTCGATCTGGAGTCTCGATCTGGAGCAGGTCGACAATCGTGAAAAGAAGACCAAAAACGGCCAGGATTTTTGGCACATCAATCCAAAGGGCCAAGTGCCGGTTCTGGAGATCGACAGCGGCCAGCGACTGACCGAAGGCCCGGTGATCGTGCAATATTTGGCTGATCAGAAACCCGCGTCCGGGCTCGTGCCGCCGCCTGGATCGATCGATCGCTATCGCGTGCAGGAGTGGCTTAACTTCGTCACTTCGGAACTGCACAAGTCGTTTGGACCGATATTCCGTCCCACTACGCCGGACGAGTACAAAAAGATCTCCAAAGACAATCTCGGCAAGCGATTTGATTGGCTCAATCAAGAGCTGGCCGGCAAGCAGTACCTGATGGGCGACCAATTCACTATCGCGGACGCCTACTTGTTTACGGTGTTGCGCTGGGTCCCGCGTATCGAACTCGATCTCGCAAAGTGGCCGAACTTAAAAGCCTATATCGATCGCGTCGCAGCGCGGCCGAAAGTTCAGGAAGCGATGAAGGCGGAAGGGCTTTTACATTAGGGCAGTTTCCGCGCGCGTCATCGGGTCCGGCTTATCGCCGGACCCGTCGCCGGTTCGACGATAGACTGGCGTTGTGGGTGTTACTTCAACGGCTGGCCGATCGTGACGCGCAGCGCGCCGACACCCTCGATTTCGCATTCGATCCTGTCGCCCGCGACGGTCGCGGCAACACCCGACGGCGTGCCGGTCATAATGATGTCGCCGGCCGCCAGTTCTACCATTTCCGAAAGTTTCGAAATGATCTCGGGCACTTTCCAGATCATTTGATCGAGATTGCCGTCCTGACGCACCTTGCCGTTGACCTTGAGCGTTACGCGGCCCTTCGCCGGATGGCCGATTTCGGCAGCCGGGCGTAGCGGTCCGCATGGCGCCGAGTGATCGAATGCTTTACCGATCTCCCACGGCCGCTTGATATCACGCGAGGCGATTTGCAAATCGCGCCGGGTGAGATCGATACCGACGCCATAGCCGTAAATGCAATCGGATGCTTTTTGCGTCGTGATCTTGCGGCCGCCACTCTTGAGCGCGACCACAAGCTCGACCTCATGATGCATGTCTTTGGTCAGCGATGGATAGGGCACCGTGCCACCGTCCGGAACGATAGCGTCGGGCGGCTTGGCAAAGAAGAACGGCGGTTCGCGCACGTCCTGTCCCATTTCCTTGATGTGCTCCACATAATTGCGGCCGACGCACCAAAGCCGCCGGACTGGAAAATATTTGCCGGTACCGGCGACCGGAATCGCCGCCTGCGGCGGTTGCGGAATGACATAGGTCTTGCCGTCGGTGCTCATATTGGAATTTCAGCTGGAGGAACGATGAAACTGAGGGAGGAAGCTCGACTTATAGCGCCAAACTCGCGCCGTCAATTCGAACTTGGCCCATCATCTGGAGGTGACCGCGATCGGTACGGGCTCCGCGAGCGGCGGTGCCTGCTCCTTCAGCTGCAGCCGGTAAAATGAGGCGTAGCGGCCGCCCTTGCGAAGCAGCTCCTCGTGCCGGCCGGATTCCCGTTCTCGACCACGAGAATGCTGTCGGCGTGCATGATCGTGGAAAGGCGATGCGCGATCACCAGCGTCGTGCGGCCCTTGCATAGTTCGGCCAGTGCCTCCTGGACATGGCGCTCCGATTCCGAATCGAGTGCTGCGGTGGCCTCGTCGAGTAGTATGATCGGACAATTCTTGATAAGTGCCCGGGCGATCGCAATACGCTGGCGCTGGCCGCCCGAAAGCTGCAAGCCATGCTCGCCGACCGGCGTATTGTAGCCGGCCGGAAATCCCATGATGAAGTCGTGGGCATGCGCGGCCTTTGCCGCTGCGATGATTTCGGCGTCCGAGGCGCCGAGCTTGCCGAGCGCGATGTTCTCGCGGATCGTGCCGCGGAACAGATGCACGATCTGGCCGACATAGGCGATCTCGGAGCGCAGTGAACGACGGGACACCGACGTAATGTCTTGGCCGTCGATAAGCACTTGGCCGCCATCCGCCTCGTAAAAGCGCAATAGCAAGTTGAGCACGGTCGACTTGCCGCCACCCGAAGGACCGACCAGTGCAGTCACTGCACCGGGTTGCGCGACGAAATTCATGCCTCGCAGCACCGGTGTGTCGTGGCGGTAGGCAAAATGCACATCGGCAAACTGGATGCGCGCGGTGGTCAGCTCGAGCGGCGGCAGATTGTCGTCATTCGGCTCGCCCGGCGGGCTGTCGATGATCTCATAAAGAACGCGCACGCCGACAAGATTGTTGTTGAGATCGATGTTCAAGCGAGCAAGCCGCTTTGCCGGCTCATAGGCCAGCAAGAATGCGGCCAGAAAAGAGACAAAGGCGCCGGGGGTCGCTCCGGTTTCGATGACACGATATCCGCCGTAGATCGTCGCCAGCGCGATCGCGAAGCCGCCCAGCATCTCCATCAGCGGGCTGGCGCGATTCGACACGCGGGCCATCTTGTTGGACTCGTGCTGCACATCGGCGACGCTCTTGTCTAGCCGGCGCCGCATCTCGTCTTCCAGCGCAAAGGCCTTGACCATGCGCAGGCCCTGTAGCGCCTCCTGCATGGTCTCGATGATGTGCGTGCCGCCAGTGAATTGCATACGCGCGATGTTGCGCACCCGGCGGATCAGCTTGCGCAGGAAAAAGAACGCCGGCGGGGCCATCACGAAGCCGATCAGCGACATGATTGGATCTTGAACGATCATGACGATCGTCAGCCCAATCAGCGACATCAGATCGCGGCCGACAGCGGTGATCAGGAGATTGATCACCTGGCTGACGGCAGCGGCGCCGGTCGTCAGCCGCGCGATAAATTCGGATGAATGCCGGTCGGCGAAAAAGCCGATATTTTGTTGCAACAGCTTGTTGAATAAACGGCGTTGATTACCGGCGATTATGCTGTTGCCGATCGAAGACAGCGTGACCGCCGAGGCATAAGTGGCAAATCCCTTCACCGCAAAGATCGCGGCTGCGATCACGCCGATAACAACGATGCCGTGAAAATTTCGATTGACGTAGGCTTCGTTGGTCATCGTGCCGAGGAGATAGGCGGTGAGCGCGGTGGCCGCGGCAGCGATCCCCATCAAAGCGAAGGCAATGGCGTAACGCGGCCAATAGCAGAGCGCTTCATCGACCAAAAGGCGCCGCACCAGCGCATAGGTCGAATATCGCTGCGATTCTTCGGCTATTGCCGCCATCATTTCCAGTCCTCACCCCGCTGCGGTATTGGCACAGCCTTCCGTTGCATGCCTGGATGGTTCGGAGTTTTCAAGCGGTTTCGACGAGGCCGCGGTTGCGCGTATCGCGCGGGAACCGCGCCATGAGGTGACGTTCCCAGGCCAGTGCATGCGCGACGATCGTCGGCAAATCATCATAGCGTGGATGCCAGCCGAGCGCATCGCGTATACGCTCGCTGGCGGCCACGATGCGAGCGGGGTCGCCTTCTCGCCGCGGTGCGTTCTCGACCTTGAAATCGATAGCTGACACACGCTTGACCGTTTCGATCACCTCACAAACGGAGAAACCGTGGCCGTAGCCGCAATTGAGCGTCAGCGGGATTCCGCCGGACCGCAGATAGTGCAATGCCAGCTTATGCGCATCGGCGAGATCGCTGACATGGATGTAATCGCGGATACAAGTACCATCGGGCGTCGGATAGTCGGTGCCGAAAATTTCGAGCTTTGGCCGCAATTCCAAGGCTGTTTCCGCAGCGACCTTGATCAAATGCGTGGCGGCTGCGCTCGATTGCCCGGTGCGCCCTTGCGGATCGGCGCCGGCGACATTGAAATAGCGCAGGATGACATGGCCTATCCCATGGGCGCGGCTTGCATCGCGCAGCATGATCTCCGTCATCAGCTTCGACCAACCATACGGCGAAATCGGCAGCGTCGGCGCATCCTCGCTAATCGGAACCGCCGCCGGATTGCCGTAGACCGCGGCGGTGGAACAAAAGACAAAATGGCGGATGCCGTTCCGGACCGCGGATTCGATCAAAGCACGCGAATTGGCGGTGTTATTGCGATAATAGCCCAGCGGGTCACGCACTGAATCCGGCACGACGATCGACGCGGCGAAATGGATGATCGAATCCACTTCGTGGTCGCGGATCAGCCGCGCCACCAGTGCCTGATCTCCAGTTTCACCGATGACGAGCGGCGCGCCTTCGGGAACGGCCCAACGAAAGCCGGTGGAGAGGTCATCGAGCACTACGACGCGTTCACCGGCGTCGACCAGTTCATGAACCATTTGGCTGCCGATATAGCCGGCGCCGCCGGTGACCAGGAGTGCCATCAATGTGACCTATGTTCGATCCCTTTCGCCTGCAGTAATCCATTGAAGATGTGGTTGACCCAGCCTCCGCCTTCAGGCGGCAGGAACCAGCGGGGCGAGGGCTTGGCGAACGGCGGCGAAGACTTGTTCCGGGGGGATATCGCGCATGCAGCGGTGATGAACGAGGCGGCATACCGGCTTGTGACATGGTCGGCAATCAAGTTTGCTGGCCGTCTCGATCGTTGCCGCAAGCGGATTGAGTGGCGCCCAATGCCAAGGGCTGGTCGGGCCGAAGATTCCGACAGTCGGGGTTCCGAGTGCGGCGGCGACATGCAGAAGTCCAGAATCGTTTGATACGGCCAAAGCCGCGGTTGCGAGGGCGAGGATCGCATTGCGCAGATCATTTCCGGTTAAATCGCGCGCCGTCGTATCGGCGATAATCTCACCGGCCAACGCTTTCTCCTCCGGCCCGCCGATCACCCAGACGTTGAGACCTTCGGCGATGAGGCGGCGCGTCAGCGCGGCATAGGCGCTTGCTGGCCAGCGCTTCGACGGACCAACCGCACCCGGCGCCAGCGCGACCGCGGGCCTGCCGTCCCCGGCGAGACCGCGCTCGCGCCGCCAAGTGTCGATCTCTGCGTGCGTGACTTTTAGCTCTGGCATTGGCCAGTCGCGCGGAAGCTTCGCCGCAGCGGGCAGGGCCAATGCGGCACAGCGATCCACCATGCGCGGCAGCCGTCGCTCGCCATGTCGCAAATCGTTGAGCAGGAAATAGCGTGCCTCGCCGACGAAACCGGTACGCTCTGGGATTCCGGCAAGAAACGGCGCCAAGACCGACTTCCAGGTGCGCGGCATGATGAGCGCCATGCCATAATTTTCGCGCCGAAGACGGCGCGCCAGCGCCAGTTGATGCGTAAGAGCGAGACGGCTGCGAGGCAGATCGAAGACAATCGACCGACGCAAGCCCGGCATGTAATCGGTCAGCGGGGCGCATAACGTGGTGGACAGGATGTCCACCGGCCGATCCGGGAATCGCGCGTTCAGTAGTTTGACCACCGAGTGGCAGCGCACGAAATCGCCGATCCACATGTACGGAACAATGAGAATGGGAGCGCCGTCGTTTTCAAGTTTTGAGTAGCGATTCATTGCTGCGACCGAAGCCCGCTCGGTTTGCAACTTTTTGGCGCGGCAGTGCATTCGCGAGGCTTCCCGGCCTCAGCACGACTACCGGGCGGCCGCCGCACCGGAGCAATCACTCTGCGCGCCAGCAGTGCCGTGAAAATCGCAGGGCTGCACCGTTGAATGGTTTGCATTTGTTCTCTGGTGGGAAGAGGTGAGGGCGCAGCGGATTATAGCCCAGGCGGGGGTTTTGCGAATTCACCATCAGGGCTGCGCAACTCTTTGAGAACATTAGTGGTATGCTCATTGACGTCAACTCACGTTAACCAACAGTGGAATTCGGCCCTGCTTCTGCGAGTTGCCCGGCAGGCAAGTCTGGGGCAAAGGTGCGGTACCGAGGATCGGCACGGGACCTGATCGATCCTTCAAACCGGTTTTAAAGTATCGATGTTGCTGGTCACCGGCGGGGCCGGGTTTATCGGATCGAATGTGGTTGCCAGCCTCAATGAGGCCGGGTGCGCCGATGTCGCGGTCAGCGATATCCTCGGCAGCGACGATAAATGGCGCAATCTCGCTCGCCGGCAGATTGTCGATTTCGTTCCGCCGGCGGAACTTCGGCAATGGCTCGAAGGCCGAAAGCTCGAGGCGGTGATCCATCTCGGCGCGATCTCGTCGACGACCGCGCGGGACGGCGACGCCGTCATAGAAAACAATTTCCGGCTATCGCTGCGGCTGCTCGACTGGTGCGCCGCTACCCGTACCCCATTCATTTATGCCTCCTCGGCAGCGACCTATGGTGATGGCGGCGAGGGCTATTGCGACGATTGGGCGGCAGGCGCGCTCAAACGCCTGAGGCCGATGAATCTCTACGGCTGGAGCAAGCAACTGTTCGATCTTGCCGTCGTCGAGCGCGCTCGCCGTGGCGACAAGCTCCCGCCGCAATGGGCGGGTCTGAAGTTTTTCAATGTATTCGGCCCTAATGAATACCACAAAGGCGAGATGATGAGCCTCGTGGCCAAGCGGTTCGACGATGCCAAGTTCGACAAACCGATCCACCTGTTCAAGTCGCATCGCGCCGGCATCGCGGACGGCGAGCAGAAACGTGATTTCATCTATGTCGATGATGCGATCGCGGTGGTGCGTTGGCTGGTCGAGACGCCGGCCGTCTCGGGCATCTTCAATGTCGGCACTGGCGTAGCACGCAGCTTTCGCGACTTGATGCACGCCATGTTCGCCGCGCTCGGCCGGCCCCCTGCGATCGAGTATATCGACATGCCGGCCGCGATCCGCGACAGTTATCAGTATTTTACCCAAGCCGATACCGCAAACCTGCGGCGCGCCGGCTATAATGCGGACTTCACGCCGCTCGAAACAGCGGTGAAACACTACGTCGATTGTTATCTCGATCGTGCCGATCGCTATCGCTGAGCACGGTCGTGGCGCTTAGGGGCTCGGCGGCAACAGCTATGTTCGATTTTGAGGAAGCGCTGAAGCTTATATCGAAGCAGACCGTGCTCTGCATCGGCGATCTCATGCTCGACGATTTCGTCTATGGCGAGGTGAGCCGCATTTCGCCGGAGGCGCCGACGCCGGTGCTGGCGGTTGCGCGCAGCGAGATCGAGATCGGCGGCGCCGGCAACGTTGCTCGCAATATCAGCGCGCTTGGCGCGCACTGCATCTTTGTCGGCCTCATCGGCAGGGATGACGCGGCGCGCACATTGTCCGATGCGTTTGCCAAGCTCAATGGTTCGGTTAGTCCGCATCTCGTGATCGAAGCGGGCCGCCATACGACGCGCAAGGTGCGGTTCGTTTCCGAGCATCACTCCGCGCATCTCGTGCGCGCGGATTGGGAAACGGCGCGGCCGGCGAGCGCCACCAGCGAGGCGGCCGTGATCGCGCATGCCGAGGCGGCATTACCGCAATGCGGCGCAGTAGTGTTGTCCGATTATGCCAAAGGAGTGCTGACGCCGCACGTCATCCGCGCGATCATCGATCGCGCGCGCCAACTCGGC
>WNGK01030088.1_pt1 | contig 16552 bp, 15 predicted proteins | sample 5400601 | NCBI WGS metagenome assembly WNGK01 (sample SAMN13153376, study PRJNA577476) | soil metagenome | isolation source: 60 cm soil or saprolite under Garry oak tree replicate 1 | place: USA:California | collected 2016-06-15
CAAAACAATACCGGACAGCTTTTTCTCCGAATCTGGTGCCTGAGGAGAGACGGGAAAGAGACGAGGTGACGTGTGCCGGAACGCTATGAGTCGGCGGAATCGCAGGACTGCGGGCAGCAACCACCTGGGCCGGAGAAGAATCACGCTGCGAAGCGAACGACGGACTATATATAAGGACACGAGTCATGGCTCTACTCTCGGAACGCTTGGTCCTCGCGGAAATAGGTGATGGTCAGGCCCAGCGGATTGACAGGCAGCATCTCGTTGCGGACCTGGTCGCGGAAGGTGTAGACGACATTGGCAGTCCAGAGCTCGCGTTTCTGTTCCGTGTGGTCGAGCGGGCTGGTGAAAATCTTGTAGAACTCGACCCGAGCCTTGAACGGCGGCTGCCGCAGGTCCTCGATAGCGACGGTCTTGACCTCGATATCGATATTGGCCTGGCTGGGGTCGAGCAGGAAGGACTCGATTACTTTTTCCTTTTTGTATTTCTCCAAGACCGAGTTCTGCAGATCACCATTCAGGAAGTAGAGTGCCTTGGTGAAGTCCTTGTGCATCGTGTAGTGATTGCGGCTGTAGTAGACCCGCGCCCACTCGGAGAGGAAGTAGCGGTTCTCGGCCTCTTGGGGCTTGTAGGCAAAGTTCTGGTAGTCAACGGCTTCGGCGCGACCGACATCGTTGATGCGGATGACGAGCGGCTTGATGCTGCTCAGAGCAGCTTGCGCTCGATAGAAGAGCGTCAAGGTGCTGAGGGAGACGGCAGCAAGAATAAGGATCGTCAGCTTGAGGTAGGTGTTGGTGACGATCGGATCACCGTACTGCTCCAAGTATTTGTGAGCGGCCTCGGATCGGTTGAACCGCGTCTCCGAAATGGGCTGGGCTTTCGTTTCTGGCATAAAAGACTACTCCAAGGGGTTCACCCAAGTACCGGTCCGCCCGCTAAGAATGGCAGCCGTCAGGTCAGGAATCTTGAGCAACCCGTAAACACAGACGGCGAGGGTAACGACAAGGGCCGGCAGAATCACGTAGGCGTTTGAGATCGACAGTGGACCGATAACGCCAAATAATCCCAAGAGCACCTTGGCAAAGATGAACAAGAAAGCCGCGGCCACGACCTGATAAAAAGCAAAACCTATGAAGGCTTTGAACCATCCCCAGAAGAGCCAGTCGAGCTTGGGTACGATGAAGAAGGGGACGAAGATCGGGCCGAGCAAGACGCAGACTGCCGTCGCCACCAGACCGTAGGCGATGACGGCAAACGCCACACCCTGCGCGATTGCCAGTGCGATGTACACGGCAAAGAATGTCAGGGCCTCATGGAAGGAAAAGATTCCGGGAGGACTGCCAAGCTGCTCCTCTGCGGTCGTGATGGCATTCGAGATCTGGTCGACCTGGTTGCTTTCGATCTGGTTCGATAGGAACTGGGCTTCTCTGGTGACGAGGTCGCTGAAGCTGTAACCAAATCCCGGTATCGGAGTGCTGTAGTAGGTCTCCATCGCGAGACCGAAGGAGATCAGCAGCAGCAAGTCGGCAAATTTCGCGAAGTTGAATCCAGGGTGGCCCTGAGCGCTGCTCAGGGCCGCCTTGATGCCGAACCAGGCCAAAAGGATCACAGCCAGTCCGCGAAACAAACTCAGCCCCATGGACTCGAACAAACCAAGGTTCGAGTTCAAGAGATCGCTGATGGCTTGGGCCAAGAACGAAAAAGGATTCACAGGCATGGTTAGTGTCCGTTGGTGCTGAAGGAGATGTTCTGGATGCTTTGGCTCACGCCGTTATTGATCTTCTGCATCGTGCCCGTGAAGTTCTCCAGAAAGTAGATGGTCTGGTTCATGGTGCGGTTTTGGGCGTCGATGGCCTGTTTCTGTGCCACCATCTGCTGCTGAATGCCCGCCGACAGCAACTGATTGGTGTCTTGCTGCGAGTGCAGCTGAATCAAGTTCGCGGCATTGACCTTGGCAAGAACCGCCATCTCCGATTGCTGGGTTGGGTCGTTCGAGTATGAGTCGCCTTCGAGATTTGAGATTTGTTGATTGAGTGACTCGGAATGCGAACGAACCTGGCCGAGGGTGGTAAGCGCACCGGTTGTCATGCCCTGGGCAAGGTCGGAAGTTGCGTATTGGTTCTGAATCGTCGCCTGAGTATTCGTATCGAGCTGTCCGAACCCGAACTGCGGATAGGGATTGACCTGGACCACGGCGGCCGAATAGCCGGCCAATGACTGTTGCGAGAGTCCGCTATTCAGAGCGTTGACCCAAGCGGACGTGTTCCCATAGGTGTTGGGCGCGTTCAGATTGGTCCACATCGCGAACTGCGATTTGTACCGCTGGGCAAGGTTCTGCGGCATCCGCGACATGTAGTGTGCGAGGTTGTAGGACTGGATGATCTGATCTCTGGTCTGGTTCGCGGTGGTGTACGCCTGTTGGAGCTGCTTGAACTCCTTGACGGCTTCGGCAAGATTGCTGGCGTCAAACACCGCCCACTGCGCGTAAGACGGTGTGACGGCCAGACAGAGGGCGAAAAAGAAAAAGCAATACCTCACTGTTCTCATGGTGGTTCTCCTTTGGGCGTCCGTGAAGGGACTGTTTTAGTGTTTGTCGGTGGTGGCACTCGGCGGCTTCTTTTTGGAAGACGGGCGAGTGCTCAGTGCATTCATGGCCTGATTGACGGAATTGTTCTTCAGGCAATCCTTCTTCTGGGCCTCCGTCGCGGTCTTCAACCACTCCGCAGAGCACGGCATCTGCTTCTCGCGCTGACGCTGCAGCTCGACGGCCTGTGCGTCAGCAGGTGATGATTGCGCCGTAACCGGAGTCGGTTTCTGCTGGTGGGGCTGAGAATTGCAGCCCACAAGCAGGCAGGCGGTTAGGGGTAAGAGTTTTACGAATTTCATGGCGTTCGTCCTCAAATGTTTGGCGGAACCGTGTGGTTCTCGTAGGCTGGCAAAAGGAGGTCCTGCGTGAAGTAAACCTTCACGCGGTGACCTTCACGAATGGTGACAGTTGGTGGAATGTTCAGGAAACGGTCCAGCACTTGCGTGCTTGATTGAGAGACGCTCCCGGCAATTCCGGAGCGGTAGGCTTCACTGCCGGTCTGAGACAGACCCGCGCTGCTGTTCGAGCTCTGCGCGGCTCCGGCGATGATGCCAAGAGCGATGGACGAGCCGAAGATTTGGAAGTAGTGATGGTTGACCTGGTCTTTCAGGCCAGTTTCACCGATCTGGTTGAGGCCGTGAAACTGGTCAAGATCCACGGTGTAGCCGTCCGGCATAATCAGCCGGTGGAAAACCACAGCCAACCGGCGCTGGCCGAAACCCTGCACTTTGCTGGTTTCGCCCAGAGCAAAGGTTCCTTCGGGAATCAAGACGTGTTGACGGTCATGGGAATAAACAGGGTTCGTGACCATGACCTTTACCGGCCCAGAGAAATCGCCATCAAGGCGATTGACCAGCGCGGTCTCAAGCTCAGTGCCCTCAAACAGAACGTACGGCTGACCCTCAGCGGAGTTCACGTTCACGCTTGCATGGTGTTTCTCAACGGGCTGGCCGGTCGCGGGTGTGGGAGACGGATCGGAGGCATTGGCAGAAATGCCCTGAGGCCAGACCGGCGCAACGCCAGTCTGCTGCGGCGGTGAAGTGGCTTTGGACTCGGCGGAAATTCGTTCCGTAGAAAACGCGAAGTTCGAAGCGAAACGCGAGTTGTATGCCAGCTCGCGCTCGTGTTGGACAATGGGATCGGGCGGCGGCGTGGGCGGTGCACTTTGCGCTGACCCAGCATATTGGGGACCAACGAACTGCCGCGTGTCGCCTGGCTGCATCACAGACGCAGATTCGAGGCTTCGCGCCTGGGCCTGCATCTGCTTTTCGATCTGCGCTTTTTGCGCGGCGCGTTGCTCGTTAGTCATTTCCTGCCCGAAGTCGCTGATCTTCCTGTCATTGCCTTCGGTAATCACAACCGTAGGCTCTTTGCGCTGGTTCTTGGCCGTCGGTTGCGCGTGTTTGTTCGAGAACAGGACAGCCAGGACGATCACGATGGAGACGCCAGCGATGACATAGGTCTGCGCCTGCTTGGGAATCGTGCCTTCCGGCTTGACCGTCCTGTCGCGGAGCCTGGGCCCGTCAGGTTGCTGTTCGGTGGCTTGAGTTTTCTCCGTCATGGATTACTGCTCCCTGCGCGCGAAGTTCATGCGTTTCTTGCCGATCTGGAGGTAGCCCTGATCGACCACCTTGGGAATGACATAGGTGCTATCCCTGAGCTCGTAGCTGATGGAGTTCGGTTTGCCATCCTTCAGCTCATAGACGGCGAACTTCTCCGTGGCCGTGGACTTGACGTAGGTAAAGTCCGCGTCGTGATACATGGCTTCGACGTTAAACGGTTTCTGACTGCGATAGAAGTAGTCGAACTTTAGCGACTTAGTCGGATATTCGCTCCTGAATTGGGAGAGCTGATGTCCGGCATCGAGCTGCGCCGCCATAGCCTGCGTTCTGAAAACGTCAACGTCACCGGCTGGAATGAACTTGGACGAAGAGTGGATGGCCGAGACTTTCAGGTCGGGATCGCCACTGTCCACCTCGTCCAAGGTGAACGAATAGACGTTGCCCTTGTCGGTGATCAGGTTCAAGTTGGAATGAATCCCCGGCTTTGCCGGGTGCAGGAAGCAGTAGTTCTGGACCGCCTCGATGATCCAGAAGTCTTTGTCGCCGGTCGCGGCTTCCATGATCTTCTCTCCGGCAGGAACCTGGACGAGCGTGGTGTAACGCATTTTCGCCCGTATGGCGACGATGTCGTTGGCGTGGTAGTGGACGACGCGGGCAGCGTTGTCGGCAAAGCCGAGGACCGATGCCCCGGCCAGCAAAACAGCAATCAATCTGTGAAGTTTCATGGCTTCTCCGGTTATGCAGTCTGTGGAATGAACGGAAACTCCTGGGCTAGCTTTTTCAGACCCTCGACCGCGCCGTAGCGGTCGAGGTAGTCGCGTTTCAGCACGTTATCTTTCGGGTTGTTGGTCGCCATCCAGTAGGAGAGCGAATCGACGTTCAGACGGACCTTCTTCGAACTCGCGTGCTGTTTGATCAGCAGGTCGCGTTTGGGCACTAGACTCGAAAGCAGATCGAGTTCGGTGTCGTTCAGGTGGAAGATTTCGGCATAGAGCTTGTGATCGATGCTGGGGTTGGCCAGGAACATCTTCGTCGCACAACACTCGTTCACCACGGCCAACAGGTCCGACTCGACCAGTTCATGCACGGACTGGGTAGCTAGGATCATCGCGGCGTTCTTCTTACGCCAGGTCTTCTCAGCCCGTGTGATGTAATCGCGGATCGTGCGATTGCGGAGGAAAATCCAGGCCTCATCGAGGATGAAGGCCTTGAAGGTGGCGGTGAGTGCGGAATCCTCGATCTGATTCGAGGCTCGGTGCAGGATGTAGAAAAGCAGCGGCTCCAAGACATCTGGATACTGCTGCATCCCGTCGAAGTTGAAGGTCTGGAAGCGGCTGAAGGTCAGCGTGTCTTTATCGTTGTCGAAGACGTAGCCGAACTGGCCGGCACGGGTCCAGCGATGCAGGCGCTCGCCGAGCGGTCCCAGCATCGAAGCAAAGTTGGTCAGTGTTCGACTTTCCGGTTCAAGCTTGTACATCCGTTCGACTCCGGCATAGAGACCCTTTTCATCCTGGCCGGTCAGTTCATATTTCCCGTTCCCTTCGATCAGGACCTTGGCGAACAGATACAGGAAATTGAGGTTTTCGAGTGATGGTTCAAGACAAAAGGGATTGATCGTAAACACGCGGGATTCGAGGCCGACGTTGAGGTAAGACCCACCAAAGATCTGGGTCAGGCTCTCGTAGCCCCCGCCGAGGTCGAAAATGTAGGTCAGCGGTTCGTATTTCTGAAGATTCTGGATCAGGAAGTTGAGCAGGAAAGACTTTCCCGACCCGGTGTAGCCCAGAATCAGCGTGTGGGCGACGTCCTGGTCGTGCAGGTTCAGGTAGTAAGGGGTTGCGTGGTCGGTTTCGAGGACGGCGAGGTACTCGCTCCCCAGATGCTCGTTCGACTGTTTTCCCTGGTCGATTGCGAAAAGGAAAGACAGATCGGCGTAGTTTGTGTTCAACATCTCCTGCTTGCGCAGGTTGAAAGAGTAATTGGCTGGAACGGTGGCAAAGAAGGCGTTCAGCAGGTTGTATCGCTCTTCGTAGAGAAGGCCATCGTGGCTGGTGAAGACTTTCTGGAATTCCGGAATCGCTTCTTCGATCTTTAGAGGGTCTTTGTCATACAGGACGACCGAGAGTGTGAATTCACCAAAATACTTCCCGTCATTGCCAATGGCTTTCAGACACTCGCCCAGTTCTTCGACTGCCGCCTGCTTCGAGTCATCCACCAGCTCGTCTTGCGGCCCCTGGCTCTTCTTCTCTTCCAAGTTCGATAGAAAGCTCGTCTTGGTATTGTGGTGATGCCGGCGTCGGGAGGCGATTTCCTTCCGTGCCCGGCCGTTGTCGATGGCTCTCCACTCGGTAACGACGTGAAAATTGCTGCCGATTTCGAACAGTTCCTTGAGCAGAAGCGGACGAGTTTCGCTGGGCAGTTCCTTCAGCGTGAAAACTTTGAGGTAGTAGTCATCGAGCCGGAGGTGCCCACGATGCGCTTCAAGCTCTGAGTCGCAGAGCTGGAAGTCAAGATATCGGCTGCCCGCGAGGTGCGAGCAAAGAATCTTGAAGGGGCCGAAATTGATGAAGCGCCGCAAAGTGCGGAAGGCTTCTTCGGCCCCTAGCAGCTGGATCTCAACGAGATCGCTGAGCTGCCCAATCAAACCTGACACTTTCTGACGGAGGAGCAGATGGTCGCGCTCGATCTGCGCACGAAGAAACGTGCGCTGCTGGTCGCGGGAGAACAGTGCCAGCACATCGCGCAAAGAGCCGCCGCTGTCGGTCGGCATTTTGCGCAGAGCTTCCCAAAGTGTGCTCTTCGCATAGCTGCCCTGAACGACAACGATCCAATAGACATCAATCGAGTACAGTTGGTCGGCCTTGGCGGCAAAATAGGCCATCCGCTGGTCGATAGCCGCCTTGACCAAGGGATTGGTATATTCCCGGTGCGGAATTGCAGGCTCGTTCGCTTTGAGCAGCGCCTGATAAACCCGCACGCGCGAGTCGAAGGCTCGCAGAGCAGCTTCAAGCCGTTTGACGGCATGGTCCCGGCTGGCGTGGTCCAGGCTTTCGTAGTCGACGCCCTTGACCCGGAGAACCATGCCCAAATCGCCCGACTTGGTCAGAAAGGTTTCTTCGTCCCAGAAGCCGTAGAGGTTGATATGCGCCTGCAGCGCCCCGGATTCCTTCCAGTCCTTGACGATTTCGCTCAACTTAAACATTCGATTTGATCCGTATTTCGAGCGGTTCCCACTTCATGGGGTCATAGCGCGATTTGAACTTGGCCGAGTTCAGCAGTATTCGCAGAATCTCGGGGTCGTACTTGGTGGCCCTTTGTGCGGCGATCAGCCCGACAACGAAGAGCAGAACCCCACCTGCAAGGCTGTGCACGAGGTTGAAGATTCCGGCCCCTGAAAGCAGAGCGACGAAAAACAGATGTCGCTCCGCTCCCAGAATCGTTAGTGGACGATTCATTACCTTGTAGACGCGGTTTCCGCGCATGTCGGCCTATCCTCCGGGAAAGAGCCATGCCATGAAATTCACGGCACCCACGGCCATTCCGATTCCAAACACGATGCCGGCAAAGACACGCTTTGATTGCCCTTCGCCGAAGGCGAACATCAAGCCTCCGACGACGATGGCGACCAGACTCAAACCAGTAGCGATAGTTCCGGTGAAGGCCGTCTTGAGGACGTTCACCGCGTTGTCCCAGGGATCGCTACCTTGTAGGGCGTAGGCTGGTGCAATGAAAAAGAGTGCGACGGCGACGCGAAGAGCGTTGCGATGCGACACGATTGAAGACAACTTCGGTAGGGGCACACGAATCCTGTTCACTCCGGTGTTCTCCTTGGTGGTACGCGTTCCTTGGAACGCGACTGATTAGTATTGGGCGAGACTAAGCAGACGGAGGCGAAGAGTCCAAGACTTCCTCGGCTCGTATTGATAGCGGCGGGCTATGAAGAAATGGCGGAGTCCCCGTGAGGGACTCCGCAAGCTGGGGTGAGTGGCTTGCTCCAAGAAATTGGGCGGGGTGCGCGGGACACTCCGCCCAATCTCGTTCGACTCCGCTAGGTCACAGACTTGGTTTTTAGCTTGGTCTTAGGTTTGGCCTCCTTACTGCGTTTAGCCGCAAACTCAGCAACCACGGCCTTCTCCAGCTTTTCGACATCCACTCGATACCGCTTGGCGGCATCCGTGAGTAGATCGTCGGATGCGCCAGAACGCATGTAGGCAGAGTCGAGCAGGCTGATTTCGAGCAGTATCCGGCAGAGCGCGGCTTCGTCATACGTGCCGACGTGCTTTGCTAGAAGCTCCTGCGGAGTCTTCGTACTCTTGCCTTCTTCGACCTTGTGTCGCTTCGCCAGAGTGGGCACTTGGTTGTAGGGCAGTTGGCCGATGACGTGATGGACTACGGTCAAAAGATCGGCTTTTTTCAGAGGCGCTGACACACGTTCCAGCACCGTTGCCAAAACGCGGTGCCGAGTGGTGATTGCCAACTTGGTTTTTTCGATGCGCTTACGTTCCTCGGCCCGCTCCCGCGCAACCTGCTCGGGAGAGGGTGTGTTTGGGTGATGCACGCGGCAGGCCGGATCGGCGCAGACCTTGACTATCTGTCCGCGCTTGCCGCCATCCATCACGATGGCTTCCGTCATCTTCTCGCAAGGCTTCTGGGTCGGCGACAACTTCGTCGCTGCTCCGTTGGTCTTGGGCTTCTTGATTTGGAGTTCCACGTAGTGGTTCCGCCCCAAGGGAGCGCCCTCACGGGAATTCCACGCCGAAGAAATCTGCACCAGCTTCGGCTTGCTTTCGAGCGTCTTCGATATATGAACGTCGAGCTTTTGACGAAAACATTGGGGATCGATGCAACTGTCCTGACGGACCTCGGCGAAGAGTAGCTTGTTAAAGCCCGTCCGTTTCGGGCAATTGGCGCACGAACCTGCCTCGGGCACCAGCGTTTTATCCTGTTTGTCGAACGGCACGGATGCCAGTTGCAGCAGGATGTTGGACTCGATCCACGCCGCGAGTTCGCGGACGGGGATGAGGACTTGCGTGTTGCCCTCGCTTGTCCACATGCCGCGAAAAGCGGCGGTGAAAGCTTCCTGCTGCTGCGAAGCCGGGAGCTTGGCGATCAGCAAGGCGTGGCCGATGGTGATCTGATCTTTCAGGAATGCCTCCGCCACAGGCGGGATGAGGTCGGCGAGGCAATGCTGGCAATGCTGTAGGTGGGTTCTCCGAGTTCAAGCAATGCCCGGAAACCCAGAGCTTCCTCAAGCGGGTGGATGTCCTGACGTTGGAGATTCTCAACGCACTGGGCTTCGATGGCCTCCGCGTCCGTGAGTTTGACGATGCGGACGGGAAGGTTTTTGAGTTCCGCGATGCGGGCGGCTCGCAGACGACGCGCTCCCGCTACGACTTCGTATTTGCTTTCCTCCAGTTCGCGCACCAGCAGGGGCGCGAGAACGCCCTGCGTTTTAAAACTCGCGGCTAGTTCTTCCAAGGCAGCCTGATCGAACCGTTTGCGTGGATTCGTGCCCGACTCGACCAATGCGGCGATTGAGATGTTGCGATATTCGTTGTTCGTAACTGCATTTTGCGTAGCTTGCACGACTTCTTCTCCTCTCATGTGGTTGTATTTCTGGTTGGTAGTGGTCGGCGCACACGTTGCGCGTATGCGCCGGAATCTCTGGTTGTTTGGGGTTATGCGACTGCGGTCGCCGCCGGAGGCTCGGGAGCAATGCCCCCGAGAATCACGGCAGCACTCTGCTGAACGGCTTCCAAGCTCTCGCGCAGAAGATTGGCGTCTCCGTGCCAGACTTGGATGTAATCTTGCGAGGCGCTTCCGGTCTCAAGTCCGACCGCTTGGCAGACCACAAAGGCAACGGCTTCGGCTTCGGTCTCACGAACCTGTTTCGTAGTCAGGGTGCGGCGGTCGCCTCTATGCAACATTTCGTGCGCTATCTCATGCACCAGCGTTGAGAATTCCTCGGCGGGCTGCATCCCTAATAGCAACGTGATTTTGCCGCCGTGCGATAAGCCTTTTGCCGGGCCGATCTGTTCGGAATAGTTCAGCTCGACGCCCTGTGCCTCCACGAACTTGAAAAGGCGTTCGCGGTATCCGCTCACGTCGCCCTGCACGTCGGTCAGTGCGGGAAGCTCTTTGCCTTCCGTTTGTGTGATATCGAAGACATAGACGGCCCGGAAGCCAAACAACTTGGACTCCGGTTGCTTCGCATCTTCTGATTGCTCTGCTTCTTGGTTCTTCTTGAGGTTTTTGCCGATCATCGGGGCGAGAATGAGAATTCCTTTCTCCCCGCGTTTCACGAAGCGGCCAAGCGAGTTCCATGTCCGAATGCCTGCTACATTGGTCGCATCCGGCTTTTGCCTCGCAATCAACATCACGTTGCCGAAGGAGTACGTGTGAAATCGAGCCATTGCCGCGAGATACTGCGTGAGCACGTCGCTCTGCCCGGACTCCAGCGATTGCACAAGGTAGTCCAGTGCGTCTTTGGTTTTGTTGTTGATGTCTTCTAACTTCATTGTTTTTCCCTTCTGCCGGTGTCGGCTTGTTTTTTCTTTCACTTGAGCGGCAGCGAGAAGAAACAAGGCGACACTGGCGAAGGGACAGAACGGAGACCGAAGGAGGGTGGCAGGGCGTGAGTGAAAGCGCGGCGAGTGCCAAACGCTTTTGATTCGTGTTTGGCGCGAAACCGGCGCAGTCCGAAACGCCCGTTCGAGCCGCGGCCAAGCGGCGTCCACCCGGAAGAGGGCGCAGTGGAGCGAAGAGGCGAAGCCACAGAAGCGCATTAGCTCGATATGAGAGACCAATGTGTGCTTGCGATTTGTAGCGAACTTGTATGTGACAATCGTTAGGATTTTGATCGGTCCCGCGTCGCCACAAATTGTGGGTGGGGATGGGTCGAAGCTGTGGCGATCAACAGTTTGCTATCATCGCTGGGCGGTGCCGATTAAATAAATGGCTTTTCTCACCGAAGCAGATACATGTCGCCGTTATGTCTTGCCAAAACTTTACGCTGTTGGCTGGACCGACGACAAATCAGCGAACAGAAGAGTTTCACGGATGGGCGGATTGTTGTAGCCGGCAGTAAGGTGAAGCGGCGGCCGCAGAAACGTGTGGACTACTTGCTTAGGTACCGACGCGATTTAATGGGCACGGCATTGTTGAGCACGATTTTCTGACAGGTCGCGACAATGACCTCGAAGGTTTTTCTTCCGCCGACGCCCTGTGGAAGCGGCTGCGTGCGAGCGAAGGTATTGACGAGAAAACTGCGGAGAGGGTGCTCGCCCCGTGCTACCCGATCTCTGGGAAAGCACCCCGCTACTATCAGGAAATTGCGATCAACCGAGCGGTCCAGGCAATCCTTCAGGGAGAACGTCGTGTGCTCCTCACCCTGGCCACTGGAACTGGCAAGACTGTTATTGCTTTTCAGATTTGCTACAAACTGTGGAGTTCTCGTTGGAATCGCACCGGCGAGGCGCGCCGCGCTCGCATTCTGTTTCTAGCGGACCGCAACGTTCTTCTTGATGTTCCGAAGGATCAGACTTTTACGCCATTCGGCGATGCGCGCTGGAAGATTGAAGGGGAGGCCGTGAAAAGCCGCGAGATGTATTTCGCGACTTATCAGGCGATTGCTCAGGACGAGCATCGACCGGGACTGTATCGGGAGTTCCCGTGCGATTTCTTTGATCTGATCGTTGTTGACGAGTGTCATCGCGGCAGCGCACGGAGTGATAGTAGTTGGCGTGAAATCTTGAAGTATTTCAAGCCTGCGTTTCAGCTTGGGATGACCGCAACGCCACTGCGCGAGGATAACCGCGACACCTACGATGTAGGTGGTGGCAATGGCGGCGGTGGCAGTTGTCGTCGTCGTTGCCGTCGTCCTGCAGTTTGCGATGGTCGTGGTAATGTTGGCGCCAGTGCTGCTGTTGCTCATCCTGCTACTCGTTCCGCTGGGCGTGATGGGAAGGCTCACGGCCTCTTGGGAGATATAGAGCAACTTTCAGAATCATTGCAACGCTACCCGTGGACGTCTCTAGCCGCAATGAAGGGAGATCAGCAGGTGATTCGGAAGCTGGAGGAGACGGAGAGATTGATAAAGGAGCTCAAAAAGGCTCTTTCGAGATAACGGAGTCGCGAATGGCGTAGTGCCGTCGGTCTGAGACGAAAAGCACGATTACAGCGGGTGATAGTGAGTCCAAGCTGGAACCTGCGGAAGAGTCAACCGCGCGCAAAAGGCACGAAGTAGCGGGAGGAGCAAGACATGCGTAAACGCCGAATGGTCATGATTGTTGGCATGATCGCAGCGTTAGCGATCGCGGTGATTGCCGCTGGAGTTCCCCACGGCACTCCGGAGAAAGCGCAGGCTTATTATCGCAGCCTCGCTACAGTGCTTGAAATTCGGACGAGTGACACAATCCTCGATTCGACGCTCGATGATGTCCCAGCGTATCTCGGATACGCAGGCTTAACTGGCGCCGACTTGCAACGACTCTCGCCTGATGTGTTAATGGACCCAGTTTCGTTGGGTAATGCATGCGCACGTGATTCGAACGGTGCGGCTGGCGGCTGTGCTGCAGCGATTTCCAATCCGACAGCATTTCGTGCCGCTCTGGCAGCGGCTCCCTTGCGGTCTGGTGACATTCTGGTGTCACGGTTCTTTGCGCCAAAGATCACGAACGTTAACGATCCCCCTGCCACTCGCGGACTCGGCTGGCGAAAGCTCATACGGCTACGCACGCGGCCGGGGTCGCAGGCGGCAAAGCATGCCATCGACGGGGCTATTATTTTGTTCAATTTTTTTACGCTGCCGGGCGTCAAGCCCTTCGGGGCCGATGCGGAATCAGTAAATACACAAGTTATCCTCACCACTACGGCGCCCAATAGGGACTCTATCTATTGGCTGGATTACGGCAAAGTTTCTTTGGGTGGAAAATTGTCGTTGCAACTTGACGCTAGCTTTGATGCGCGTGATTTCGACCCGAACACTGGCCAGGGTGGTGGACAGTCGGGTATTCAGCCCTACTTTGTACCGGACGGATGTGTCGGGTGCCACGGCGGCGAGAACGAGCATAAGGCGCTGGTTAATTACCTTGACACGGATCACTGGTTCGATCGGCTGGACAACGATTTCAGTCGAGTGCGTTTAGAGGGTAGTGCGGTTCTATTTGACGCGGGTACCGATGACAGTACGGCTCCAGATTACTTGAAGGCGTTCAACGTGATCCGGCAATTTAACAAGGAAGCGGAACAGCAGGCCGCAGTAGTTCAACCTGAGTCGTTCCATCGTGCTGCTGCTCGAAAATGGTTACAGCTGCACGAAAACAGTGCCGACCACTTCCCTCCCATCGTAAGAGCAGTGCTGTCAACCCCAGCATGGACTCTGCAGCTGCCGAATGATGCAGAGGAACTGGCGCTTCTCAATCGGTACTGTTTCCGATGCCACGGCACCATCAAATTCAACGTGTTCGACAAAGCAGCGGTCTCGCAACGAAGCCCGCAAATTCGTGATCGGCTGCAGCCATTGCCAGAGCAACTGCGCCGTGATCCGGGTTTCGTCATGCCGCTAGATCGCAAACTTCCACCGGCTGACCTTCAACGCATTCTAGAGCTGCTGCCGCAGTAAAAGAGGAGTAAATAGCGATGGCGTCAAAATTTAGAGTTCATCCAGCCATTGGCGTTTCGCGCATCGGTAACGCGCCTGACGAGTTTTTCATCGGCCCTGAGCAGCCGGGCATCCCAGGTAATTGGGGTAATGGGCAGTTCAACTCGTTCCGCGATGCAGCCGGGCGGGTAAAGCGGCAGGCGGCCCGATTTCGAGTTTTCGAGTACCCAGAAGCCGGTGCGGCTCCACGCGAGATCACGGCTGGGAACGGTGGGATCGTCGATATTGAATGGCGCGTACATCTTGCCAACAATAAAGGTTCTTTTTTCACCTTTAACGGGCAGAGTGGTGCATCTGATGCTTACCTTGCCCGGAGCAACAAGTCAGCTGACGGGCAAGAAAAATTCGACCCGAATCGTTCGAATTTACGCAACGCCGGCGTTTCGGAGGCTGACCGAAAGCGACTGCTGGAAATCGATCCTGGCGAGCGAGTGATTTCAAAAAACAAGCCAGCACCCGTTGTTCTCACCAACCCTAACCAAAGCGTTCCGTTTATCAAGGATCTCGGCGAGTTGCGTCTAGACGAAGCAGGTCGGCTCTTAGTGCTGGGCGGGCACGGCACATCGGGATCTAGTGAAGACCCCCCACGGCCCATCGACGAATACGCAAACAATGACACCTGGTTCGACGATGTTAGCGACGGATCGGTTAAGGCTCGCCTACTTTTCGCGAACGGGTCGTCGGTGGACGCGGAGGCCGCTTGGGTTCTGGTTGCGCCACCGAAGTTCGCTCCCGGAATCTGCAACGCGGTATCGCTTTACGATACGCTGTGGGACATCGCAGTTCGCGAACTCGACATCCCTGTTGGCAATTCCCTTTTTACCGTGCCCCCGTTCAGCGGTGTTGCGGCGCAGAAGCAGTTATGGAACGCGAACGTGGGTAGGTCACTCGACGGATACAAACCCTCCTTTGCGCGGGAAATTTATCCGCTACTAGCGCGCGCAGTAGCCGCTCGCGATGTCCATGACCCGGGCGAGATCAACCGCGGCTATCACTTAGAGTTGGTGAACTGGGGTCTCTTGTCGCAGCCCGATTCTGGACAAGAGGGCGATAAGGGTCGAGCTCTCCGGCAGTTGCTCTTCAAGTGGGTCCGGAACCCACGCAGTACTGAAGTCTATTGGGAGGGGATGCCCCGTGGGTTGGGTGACGACTATACGGCACTCGATGATTACGAAAATCAAAAGGCGCAACAGCCATTGCCGACGAGCTTCCTCAGCCTTACTCAAGTTCAATACGCACTGCTTGAACAGTGGGCCAAAGGCGCATTCGTGTCTGACTGGCTTGGTGATGAGCCCGGCATTCCTGCAGCCGTCGAAATTACGCCGGCTGGTCTGGATATAGCAGCCCTGGAGAATTGTGTCGGCGGCCCATTCTACCCAGGAATCGAGGTTAGTTGGCTGATCCGTCGTCCCGAGCTCTACGTGGAACCCTTTCGGTTGCGTGTTCCCGGCGTTCCAGAGGGAGAGCAGCAAGAATCCCAAGCCCTAAAGGTCGGAGCGGTGGAATTTCGGCCCGGTTTCTTTACCCAACAAATGGCTCAGCCATGGCAGGCGGACTTCTATGACTGCCACAAAGAACGGCACGAGGCGCCCGACGGCAAGGCTTACTTTTATATGTGGTGGACGGCACAACGGCCCGACGATGTTTATCCAGCAGGTGCTACCGAGCAGAATCGTTGGGTGCGCCAGTTCGACACTGTCAAGACAAAGGATGACCCTGACGATTTAGAAAACTTGGCACGCTTTGAGCAGATGCAGCAAAACTGGTCCAAGTTGCGGTTCATTATCCGTGCACCTCAGGGAACAAATCACGATCTTGAGGAGGAAGCGTAGTTGTCTAGGCATTTTCAGGTGATCATCATCGGCGGAGGACCTGCCGGAATCAGTGCGGCTATCCATCTGAGCAGACTCGGCGTTCACGCGTGCGTCGTGATGGACGATGTCGCAAATTCCGGCGTTGCCGCCGAAGTACTCGCTCCTGAAGCACAACTGGAGCTTCGTCAGCTAAACCTTCCTGATAGTATGGTGCCCGAGAATTCGATTTCATGCCATGGCATAGAAGCGTGGTGGGGGAGTAGCGCGCCTACCTTCTATTCATACATACAGAATCCGTTGGGGAATGCGGCTGTTGTTGGCCGTAGGCAATTTCACCAGCTATTGCTTTCGAGAGCACGTGACGGAGTCCCATTCGTGTTGCGCGGTCATTTCCGGGGCGCAGAAGCAGAATATTGTGGCTGGCTGATCACGGTGCGGGGCGGGTCTGGAATCGAGGAGCTTCGCTCCGATTTCCTCGTTGATGCAACGGGCCGCAGCGCGACTGTGGCGCGCGCCATCGGTGCGCGTCGGCAACGACTTGATCGACTGTGTGGTGTTTCGGCGGTGATTCCCAGCTCTGTCAAGAGCCAAATTCTCATAGTCGAGGCAACCGCGTATGGCTGGTGGTACGCCATCCCGACGCCCGACTGCGGAACATTCGTGTGTCTCATCTCTGATGTAGATATAGTTCGGGCGTACGGCGCTGTTTGTCCGAGCGTTTGGCTCGGTCTGCTCAAGGGAGTCAAATCGATCTCCCAGGACTTCCGTCACTTTCCCAGCAGCGTTTCCTTGAGAGTGCAGCCCTGCGAAACCACTTCATTAGACCGGATGATTGGAAATGGCTGGTTGGCAGTCGGAGATGCTGCGACCTCGTTTGATCCACTCTCATCAATGGGTATCGAGCAGGCCCTCCGGGCAGGACGTGAA
>WNGK01007071.1_pt1 | contig 16544 bp, 9 predicted proteins | sample 5400601 | NCBI WGS metagenome assembly WNGK01 (sample SAMN13153376, study PRJNA577476) | soil metagenome | isolation source: 60 cm soil or saprolite under Garry oak tree replicate 1 | place: USA:California | collected 2016-06-15
CACTTGAAAATGTTCCCTGTTCAGTTCGGTACAAATGAAGAACAGGTCAAGCCATTGCGCTCATATTGCGGACCAGCTCCATTTTGGGCGTATCACGGACAACTCTGACGTAACGCGATTACGTAAGGGTTGCCGACAAACAGGGAGTGATTTTCTGCGGATGGTTCTCCGTCGACCAAAACACGCGTTCGGAAACAACTTTGCAGAGAGGAGGGAACAAAGAGCGCAAACTTCACTCCGGCAGCCTACATTTCAGAGCTTGATAAGGTCAATGGTTGTCGGTGCGGATGGAATTCTTGGTATATATAAGAAGCATTTTCAATATCTCAGGCTCCAATGCAACATATTCCAGGTAAAGACAAACCACACTACCCCAATCGCTGCCATGCCGATCAGGGTGTCGCCGATCCGGCTCCATAGCCAGCGATCAGATTGTCGCCACGACCGGAACGCGTTCCAAATAGCGACCACGGTGCCCAGCACTCCCACCCCGCCTATTAACTGGATCAGGCGCAACCAAATGTTGTAACGGGGACTGAGCAGGCCAATGTCCTTGAATGCCAAAGTAAAGAAGATGGCGAACCCTGCAAAAAACAGCAGATCTAGCAGGCTCACGATGCGCACCAGAAGCCGCAAGTGCCGCTGTTCGGGAGCAAGATTCAGCTTCTGCCCATAGTGCCACCGGATCAGCGCGGCAATTGGCCAGAGCAGCACTGCCAGCAGAAGTATTACCAACGACCCAATGATCAGTGGTAGATGGAATGCGCTGTTCTCATACCAGTGAGCTTTTTGGAAGACCATGAATGGATAATCGATCACCGCAATAGGATTTCCAGAGCTGTCACGCTTGAACCCGATCCGGTCCTGGCCGTTGACGTCCCGGAACATCAGAGGACCGATCTCGCGAAACTTCTTCGGCTCTCCATTTAAGTCCTTGAAGTCGCCGACGCTGATGGTACCGTCATCATTTACCGACAGCTTTGATTGGTCCGCCACACCAAGCACCTTCAGGATGGTCGTCTCAGAACGACGGCTGACGATGTAATGGCCTGCCAGCGACTGCGCATCCTGGGCGGCAGTGCTTACTTGCGAACCCGCAGGCGCTTTATAAGGAAAATAGCGATCGAGAAACTTGTGCCACACCGCCTCGCGCGCACCGATCTCGCCTTTTCCAGCGCTGTTGTAGGAAATAAAAAAGCCGAGATTCGCATCAGGTATCAGGTGCAGGTCGCTATGGAAATACTGAGTGTCGCCGCCATGTCCGATGATGCGATGCCCATTTCTTTTCTCTTCATAGAAGCCGAGTGCCATGGCATTCATGTCGGGTAAGTTTTCAAATTGACGGGAATGCATGAGCTTCGCCGTCTCCGGCCGCAAAATCTGAGCCCCTTCATAGGTCCCGTCTTGCAAGTGCGCAATCATGAAATGCGCCATGTCGGCGGCGGTGACGGAGGAACTTCCGGCAGGCGGGATGTTGACATATTCGAAAGACTTAGGCGGCTGTGACGCAACGTCGTAGCCGTTCGACATCATGGGCTTCAGATCGTCAAGCAGCGGCTGGCGAAAGGTGGAATGGTTCATGCCCAGCGGCTTGAGAATGTGCTCGTCGATGTAATCGAAGTACGGCTGTCCGGACACGCGTTGCACAATATATCCAGCCAGCCCGGTCCCATAGTTCGAATACGCCGGAGTCGTCCCTGCAGGAAAAATGCGCGCCGGCAGATGTTCCTTCAGATAAGTGTCGAGCGGCGTCAGGTCTTTTGCATCACTAACAAAAAGGGCCTGGACAGTTTCCTCGAATCCCGGCGTATGAGTCATGAGGTTGCGCAGGGTGATTGGCTTCCCATAAGCAGCCGGAATTTTGAAATCGATATACTCGTTCACGTCGCGATCGAGATCCAGCTTGCCCTGCTCCACTTGCTGCATCACTGCCGTCCAAGTAAACAGCTTGGAAATCGATCCGGGGCGGAACAGTGTGTTGTCGGGAGAGACAGCAACTTTCTTCTCCACGTCGGCGTAACCATAGCCTTGCTTGAACAGCACCTTGCCGTCCTTGACGATCATGATTACCGCGCCGGCGATATCCTCGCGCGCCAACTGTAACGGCATCACGCCAGCGAGGAACGCCTCGACGTCAGCCGCGGTGAGTTCATGTGTGGTCGGGATCGGAGGCTGCTCGGCTTCAACCGGAGGCTTCTTCGCTTTGGGAACTAAAGGATTCGGGACTTGCGGCTTCTGAGCCCAGGCCGAAGCCGTCATCATCAGGAGCATAACTGCCAAATATGGAAACCGGTGGACGGGCCCGAATATCCCGCTAGCAGCAGTGCTCGTATTCACGATGAAGTCCTCCTTCGGCGCATTGAAGAGTGCGCGCTTGCAAGCAGCCACCATTCTGTCGTCGAACGTCCCAAACTAAAAGTTCAGCTTTAGCGCGAACTGAATAATTCGCGGCGAAACCGCAGTACTCAGGATCTGTCCAAAAGTAGCTGAATCCTGCTCGTAATCGGGATCGGAAAACTGCGGGGTATTGAAGGCATTGAAAAACTCCGCCCGGAATTCTACATTCGACTGCTCATTCGGCCACGCCGTACGGAATTCCTTGATCAGCGACAGATCCGTGTTGCGCTGATCCGGACCGTGAATAATCCCAGGGCGAGTGTTGCCGAAGGCGGTTGCGACTCCGTCATCACCGATCACCGGTGGCGTGGTAAAGCACGCTGTGTTGATGTAGTTGTTCAACTTGCTAGTGACGGAGCCCGAGGTGTTTGCTTTACTCACGCCGCAACCGGGGGCCAGCTGCCCAAAGTCCTGACCAAACGCCGAGATGCCGAAAACATTCGTGGCATTTGTATTCAGGACGGGCAGCAGATGACCGGATTGGAATACTGTTACGCCCGCGACTTTCCAGCCGCCCAGTGCGGCGCCTAACAACGAGCGGCGCTGCTTGAAGAAGGGCAGATCGTAAACGTAACTGGCAACAAGGCGATGCTCCCGAATAAACAAGTCGGGCCCATAGCGAGCGTGAGCATTATTCTGGTCACCTTCGGAGAAACCGCCGTTGGCGCCGATTGCACTGAAGGGGTCCGTGGTTAGGTCACGAGCGAAGGTGTAGGAAACTAGGAACTGCAGCCCGTGGGTGAAGCGTTTGCTGACACTGGTCTCGAGAGCGTTGTACCAGCTGGAGCCTGCGGATTCGATTTGCAGCAGATTATTGGCAGTCCACCCGAGCAGCGGAGCGCGAAATGCGACATTATCCACGGTATTAGTCGTTTCGCCCCGGATTGGATTGCTCACGCTTGCAAGCCGCGCCTGATTGGGGTCCCGCGTACGAATCATGTGTGTAGCCCGCGTCCCCACGTAGCCGACCTCCCAGACCAAGCCCTGCGTAAGCTCGGTCTGCAGGTTTAGGCTGTACCGCTGAAAGATAGGCGGGCGAAAATTTTGCGCAAACGCGATCGTGCTGAATTGGGTGCTCGGCGAATAAGGAGTGTAAGACGGAAACACCGGCGTTCCGGGAGGAAACGGATTTGCAAAACTGGCAGCTGCGTTATCGAAAGCGATCAACTGGCGCAACATTCCAAATGGTTGGTTCAGGAGCAACTGAAAGAGTGGTTGCCCCGTGACCCGCTGGTGATAGATGCCATATCCGCCGCGTAGCACCAACCGCCGTCCCGGAGGAATTTGCCAGGCAAAACCCACGCGTGGATTCCACGTGTTCTGGCCGTCTCCCCGGATTCCCAGGTTGTTGTCGAGCCGAGTTACTCCGTTGGGCGCCGTTCCCGGAAAGTTATTGGAAACCACGAAGCCCTGCAGAGTCCCGGCCACCGGCGGATTGGTATCGGCACGCGTGACATCAAAAGATGCGTTGCGCCCCAGTTCATCTCCCAAGTCTCCCAGGTGCTCAAACCGAAGTCCCAAATTGAATGTGAGCCGTGACGTCAACTTGAGATCGTCCTGCGTGTAAGTGTTGTAGTCCCAAACGCGCCAATGACGATCGAACAGGCCCGGAACATCGATAGTCGCCAGCACGTTGCTGAGGCCAGTTCCGTTCGTGGTGCCATCTTGTCCGAGGAGAAAATCCGGGAAGGTGCCAAACACCAGCCCGCCAAGGAAATGGAAGTTGCCGATGTTCAGTTGACCGCGGTTCACCCCGCCGCCAAAGCGCAAGGAATGCCGGCCGTGAGTCCAGACCAGATCGTCCTGGAGAATGTAGGCATTCTGGGCCACCTGGATGGTTTGGCCGTTTCCGCCGAGCGTGAGCGCGCCGCTGATCTGAATCGCAGGAATCGGATTGTCGAAGGCCGGCGCGGTGACGCCGACATCGGAGAAGCGGAAAGCTTCCTCCTGATTAAGGTTTACGAATTGGCGGTTGTACGCAACCTCTGCCTGGTTGAGAAGATTGGGGCTGAACAGGTACGTATGGGCTACCGAAAAATTGCGGAAATGGTCGGCAGCGGTTACCGGAAATCCGGGCGCCGTCGGACCACCAAGGTTGGTTATCGGCAGCGACTTCTTGTCATGACTATTGGCAAAAAAGAACCGCACCGCCACCCTGCTCTTTTCCGAGTGGAGCCAGTCTCCATTGGTCATGAACTGCTCTTCGTTGAAGGTGCACGGAACGCTGAAGGCACTCGTGCCTTGCGTGTCGAATGGCTGGGTCGGATCGATTCTCTGCGGTGTGGGAATGAGGTAGCTGCCATCGGGCAGTTTGAATTGCAACAATGCGAGCGCTTGTGGAGCGATGTTGGAGCCGTCGGGCAGCACATTCGGACCAATCCCGGGGCCTAATATCTGCTGAATAAACGTGGGCTGGCCTGCGAACAAAGCACCCAGCGCGGCGGGCGAACGATCGTTGGTCAGAGGTGGTGTGGCGAAATTGCTGGAGCAACTGACGTCCACACCGTTGGTCTGACGAGTTCCCTGGTAGGACGTAAAAAACAGCAGCTTGTTCCTGCGAATCGGTCCGCCCAGCGCGAATCCGAATTGATTTTGCCTCAGCACCTGCCTGGGTTGATTGCTTAGTTTTCGAAAATAGTCATTTGCGTTCAATGCTTCGTTGCGGAAATATTCAAACAGTGTTCCGTGGAATTCGTTGGTGCCGCCCTTGGTGACCACGTTGACGTTCGCACCTGCGTTGCGGCCATACGACGCATCGTACTGGCCTGTCTGTACCTTGAACTCCTGAATCGTATCCGGGTTCGGAACGGCAACGCCTCCGCTGAACGAACCACTTTGCTGCAGGTCATTGATCTGGACGCCATTCATTTGGAAGTTGTTGTCGGTCGAGGTTCCGCCATTGGCGACGAACGGCTCTTCCCCGTTACTGCCTCCTCCGCGCCCGAAACCACCGGCATTAGTGACGTCCGTTGCAACTCCCGGTGAGAGACCGACGATCTGCGTGTAATTGCGCGTCACTAACGGCAGGTTTTCGACCATCTCACTGGTCGTCACGTTTCCCAGGGTGCTGGTCTCCGTCTGTAACTGTTCGGCGGTGGTGTCAACCTGCACTGTCTCGTTGATCGCTCCAACTTGAAGGCGGATGTTCAGCGCTTTTGTCTCGGTCACGTTCACTGCGATATTGGGATAATTCGATACTTTGAATCCCTCTTTCGACGCTTCGAGCCGATATGATCCGGGCGGCAGCAGCGGGACCACATAGCTGCCGTTGTTTGTGGACATCACCACCACGGTTGCGCCAGTGGCTTCATTGGTGGCCGTAATCTTCGTCCCGGTTACGACCGCGCCGCTTTGGTCAGTCACAAGTCCTGAAATTGCACCCGTCCCGGCGCTCTGCGCTCCAGCCCGAGCACTAAACAAGCAAGCGATAATCAATAGCGCGACCGCAACATTCGAGCGGAGATCAGCCACGCTAAGAGGTGTGTTCGTTTCGGTGACTGGGGACATGGTCATCCTCCTTTTGGTTCCTCTGCCCGGACTCTTCCGCACGCGCAGGCGAATACCAGCGCGACCTGGAGTCCTGGTCTTTGCGTCGTAAGGAAGCCAGCGATCGCTTGGGCTGCAGGTGCGCGCACGCGACAATCAGCGCGTCCATCGCCGCCATGGGCGCTACATACGATCCGTGGAAAGATGGGTTCGCTATCGAGGCCAACCAGAAGGAATCGCAGAACCGGGCAATGGGAGTTTTCTCGCTATCTGTGATACCGAAGGTCGGCACACCGTTTTCGCGAGCATGCAGGGCTGCATCGACCGTCGCCTGCAGGCAACGTCCAAAACTGATGGCGATCAGCACATCTTTGGAACCGAGCAGGCTCACCTTCTGGTGCAAGTTGCCGGTCGATCCTATGGGAGCTTCGGCGTCATAGCCGAGCGAGGTGAGTCCATAAGCCAAGAGATAAGAGAGTGCGGCGGCGAAATCAACGCCGACCACCATGATGCGGCGCGCACGGTTCAGGCGCTTAGCCAATTGAATGACATGGTCTGCATCCAGCCTGGAGCGCAAAGTCTGCAGGTTATTGATGTCCATGTCGAGGCTGTGCTCCACGTGATCTGCAATGCTGCGCTTCTCGCGTGCAGCCGATTTCATCAATGTGTACGGGGTGATGCGGCTGACGAAATGCGCCCGCAAATCGGCGACGAAATCGGCATAGCGTTCGTAGCCGAGCGCCTGAATGGTGCGCACGATGGTCGCTTTGTCCACTTCGTAGCGCTTGGCCAGCGCACGTGAGGAGAGAAAGTAATTGTCTTCGGCACTGTCAAGGATGGCGCGAATCAGCTTACTGCGGCTGGAGTTCAAGCTCGGCTCAGCTTGAGTGACGCGGCTCTCCAGCGCCGTCATCCAACTCTTGCGATCGCCCGGGTTGCCGTTCGTCCGCATTTCCGATAAGCGTTCGCGGTCTCGTGAAACCATGATCGTCGGTTCCTGCCTGCCAGCAATGGCGATAACGTTTACACCGCATGGTGCACATTGTCAACAAAAAACACCATATGGTGCATTTTCCCGTTGACAGGAGTTCCCCCGCGTTTTACAAGTGTGATCCGGCGTGCTGCCCTGGGTCTCGGGCTAATCAAGCTGCATGAAAATCGAATCGATCACGTTGCGCGAGATCCGGATGCGCCTGAAGGCGCCGTTTGAGACCAGCTTCGGCGTTACCCAGGATCGCAGAATTGTCCTCGTCGAGGTCATCGCGGACGGAGTCAGCGGTTGGGGCGAAGTCACCACTATAGAAGCTCCTTCCTACAATTCAGAGACTACCGATACGGCCTGGCACATCATTTCAGACTTCATCGCGCCCTTGCTGGTAGGCAAGGACTTGCCCAATGGGACGGATGTGCCCCAACTTCTGGCCGCGATTCGTGGCCATCAGATGGCCAAGGCTGGCATAGAGAACGCGATCTGGGATGCCGAGGCTCAGCAAAAAGGAATCCCCCTTGCCACAATGCTGGGCGGAACCGCCGCGGAGATCGCGTGCGGCGTTTCTCTGGGTATCCGGGAAAGTCCGCTAGCCCTGGTCAAGAAAGTTGAAGAGGAGCTGAGCAGCGGATATCAACGCATCAAGCTGAAAATCAAACCGGGCAAGGACCTGGATTTCGTCGCCGCCGTCCGAAAACAGTTCCCTGCAATTTTGCTTTCGGTGGACGCTAACTCAGCTTACAGCCTCCTCGACACTGATCATCTGCGGCGATTTGACCAGTTCGCACTCCTCATGATCGAGCAACCGCTGGAATGGGACGACATTTACTCGCACGCGCAGCTTCAGGCGCGGATTCGCACCGCTATTTGTCTCGACGAATGCATTCAGAACGCGGGGCACGCAAATGCGGCAATCCAGTTGGGGGCATGCCGGATCATCAACATCAAGCTGGGACGTGTCGGTGGACATAGCGCCGCGCGCAACGTGCATGACGTTTGCCGCAAGCACTCAGTGCCGGTATGGTGCGGAGGTATGCTGGAATCCGGAATCGGACGCGCCCACAACATAGCCATGTCAACCTTGCCCGGCTTTGCCCTGCCCGGCGATGTCTCCGCCAGCCAGCGTTATTGGGACCAGGACATCATTGAACCCGAAGTTGAAGTAACACCGCACGGGACAATTCGGGTGCCAACTGCTCCGGGGCTAGGCTATTCGGTAAACCGTGATTTGATCGACCGCCTTAAAGTCAGAAGCAGGAATTGGAAGGCTGAAATTCAGGTCGGCGCTGAGTGATTCGAGACTTGATGCAACCAGCATGAAAATCGAGGTCATGGGGATGGGCAAACATTTCCGCGCAGTCACAGCACAATCGTTGTTCATGGTGTGCCTGGCAGCGAGTTCACTCTTTTCGCAAACGGCTACCAATTTCGAGCAACGTATCCAAACTATTGTCAGCCGCCCGGAATTCGCCCACTCCACCTTTGGGATTGAGTTCTATTCGCTGGATACGGGCAAACCGATCTATCAACTGAATCCCGACAAACTGCTGGTGCCAGGATCCACCACCAAGCTTCTGACTGAGGGCACTCTGCTCGAACTGCTCGGTGCTGACTACCGTTTTCACACTCGTGTGTACCGGACTGGCTCCGTAAAAAAAGGCACTCTCGACGGCGATCTCGTGCTCGTCGCTAGCGGCGATCCTAACCTTTCCGGCCGCATTCAGCCCGATGGCAGCTTAGGTTATGAAAACATGGACCACTCGTATGGCGGGCCTGATAGCCGAGGTCTGGGCGATCCGCTGCTCGTCATTAAACAACTGGCACAGCAGGTCGCGGATAAGGGAATCAAGCGCGTCAAAGGTCGGGTGATCATAGATGCGCGTCTCTTCCCGGAGGGTGAGCGGGAGTTGGGCACGAACGTTGTTCTTTCTCCCATCGTCGTGAATGACAACGTGGTCGACGTTATCGTAGGCCCCGGAGCCACGGAGGGCGCTCCGGTCCAATTGCAGATTTCGCCCAAGACTTCGTACGTGCAGGTGGCGAACGAGGCCAAGACCGGAAAAGCTGATTCGAAGCGGGATCTTAATTACACAGGAGAAAAGGTTAATCCAGACGGGACGCGGACGGCCACGCTCGGCGGCACCTTGCCGCTTGGTAAGGGATCGGAAATGGTGTCTTACCCAGTGCCCGAGCCAACTCAATTCGCGGCGACGGTTTTCACGGAGGCGCTCAGGGAAAAAGGTGTGGACATCAAACTCCGTGTCGTAGGTGGCGCGCCGGATTTCAAGGCGATTGCCGCCAGCTACAAGCCAGAGAATCTGGTCGGGGAGCACATCTCGCCGCCAATCAAGGAAGAAGTAAAGATCACGCTCAAAGTCAGTCAAAACCTACATGCCAGCCTGGGGCCGTTCCTACTGGGCGCATTGGTCGCGCACAAAGACAAGGAAATCGACCAGGCTGGTTTCGATTTGGAGCACGACTTCCTGAAGAAAGCCGGCCTCGACCTGACGAGTGCGTCGCAAACCGATGGAGCCGGCGGCAACGCGTTCTTCACACCAGATTTCGTGACACGCTACCTGGTCTTCATGTCCGGTGAGAGTAATTTCGCAGATTTCCGTCGTGGTCTGCCGATTATGGGACGCGACGGGACCCTCTCCAAAATTCAGGTCAACTCACCAGCTGCTGGCCACGTCTATGCCAAGACCGGAACCTACGACGTCTACGATGCGCTGAATAAAAAGCTGCTGGTCACAGGCAAAGGTCTGGCTGGCTACATGGACACCGCCAAAGGAGAGCGGTTGGCGCTGGCGCTGTACGTGAACATGGTCGCTGTGCCCATGGACGATCCTGAAGCAGTCCAGAAGATTGCGGGTGAGGCTTTGGGAAAGATCGCGGCGGCGGCTTATGACGCGCCACCTGCGTTTGAAGCTCCGGTGCAGTCTACTTCTGCTTTTGACGTGATAATCAAAAACGGGCGGATCATGGATGGGTCGGGCAATCCGTGGGTCTCGGGCGACATCGCCATTCGCGGTGATCGCATTGCTGCTATCGGCAAGCTGGACGACGCGCAAGCCAAACGCATCATCGACGCTTCCGGCCTCGTGGTCTCGCCCGGCTTCATTGACATGCTGGGGCAGTCTGAACTGGATCTCCTGATCGACAACCGTTCGTTGAGCAAACTTTCACAGGGGATCACGACAGAAATTACAGGCGAGGGAGCTTCCGTAGCTCCGCAAAACGCTCTCACGCTGGCTCAGCTTCAACCCGGGCTTGACCAGTACCACTTGAAAGTCGATTGGAGCACGCTGGACGAGTATTTCAAGCGGCTGGAGAAAACCGGCACGCCTCTGAACATCGGAACCTATGTTGGCGCGGCACAGGTGCGTGAAGCGGTGCTCGGAGATGCCGATCGGGCGCCCACACCTGAAGAACTCGAGAAAATGGAAGCGCTCACCGCACAAGCTATGCGGGATGGCGCGTTCGGGATCTCGACTGCTCTCATCTATCCTCCGGGTCATTACGCAAAAACCGATGAGCTGATCGAACTGGCAAAAGTCGCCGCGCAACACGGTGGAATTTACGGCACTCACATGCGCAGCGAAGGCCAGAGCGAAGTTGCCGCAATTGAGGAAGCCCTCCGCATCGGGCGTGAAGCTCACTTGCCGGTCGAGATTTTTCATCTGAAAGTGAGCGGCAAATCGCGCTGGGGCTCGATGCCCAAAATTGTAGCGATGATTCAGGCTGCACGCGACAAAGGACAAGACGTTTCTGCCAACATGTACCCCTACGTTGCCGGTGGCACGGCGTTAGCCTCCAGCTTGCCACCGTGGGTTGCAGAGGGAGGCACGAACAAGTTGCTCGCTCGCCTTCAGGACCACACGATACGGACAAAGATTAAGCAAGAAATGGCCGGCGATCATCCCAACTGGGAGAACCTCTACTTTGACAGCGGTGGGCCAAGCGGAGTTCTGGTGTCAGGTATCGTGAATCCTGACTTGAAGAAGTTCGACGGTAAGACCATCGCTCAAATCGCAGCTGCGCAGAAGAAGCCTCCACTCGACGCGTTATTTGACATGGTCCTCGCGGATAAGGCGCAGACCGGAGCACTCTACTTTATTGCTGACGAAAATGATCTGCGTTACGGATTGAAACAGCCGTGGACCAGCTTGTGCCTGGATGCGAGCGAACTGTCGCTTGATGGCCCACTGTTTGAACCCCATTCTCATCCGCGCGCCTTCGGCGCGATGCCGAGATTCGTGGGCCACTACGTTCGCGATGGGCATCTGCTTCCTTTAGAACAAGCCATTCGCAAGATGACTTCTTTGCCGGCGCAACGCGAACGTCTGCGTAATCGAGGACTGCTGAAGGAAAGCTACTTCGCCGATATCACGATTTTTGATCCGGCCAACATTCGGGACAAAGCCACATATGAGGAGCCGACACAGCTGTCAGAGGGTGTGAAATACGTTTTCGTAAATGGCCAACTTGAATTCGAAGGCGACCACTTGACCGGGGCCAAGGCTGGTCGGGTACTCCGTGGACCTGGGTGGAACCTGGAAAACTGAGCCCCGGATCAAGAACACTCCATTGATCGTCGCTCAAATCTCGCGCAGCATGACGCATATCCACATTGCCAGCGTGAACACGACGGGCGGAGAGTTTGAACTGGGCTAGGTCCGCCCGCTGTTTCCGACGGGCTATACCGCACCACTTGGGAACCCTTATAACGTGACCCCAGACGGCCAGCGTTTCATCTTCGCCACACTTTCCAGGAAGTGTTCCCACACCCCTCGTCCCGGTCGCAAACTGGAGCGCACCTGAAGAAGTAGTCACAGCTCTGGTGCTCAACCCCAACGCTCGCACAGGTAAGCAGGTGCCCTCGCAAGATTGCGATCATGCCTGAGTTACGGGCTCGCACAGGTAAGCAGGTGCCCTCGCAAGATTGCGATCATGCCTGAGTTACGGGCAACTCTGACGTAACGAGATTAGGTAAGGGTTGCGGACCACTCGTCCAGAATCGTCGGGATCCGAGGGTCGTGACACGACTGCAGGAATGGAGGGGCAGCCCCGCAAGTGCTGGGCGAGTCTGCGGTCTGTGTGCCGGACCAAGGTTGCTGAAGAAAGCTGCGGTCATCCTTCCTGTTTCCTCGGTCAATGTGACCTGCCCGGAGGAGGTCGGGGGGCTATGGAATTGGCTGGGAGTTCTGCCTTACTACAACGATTCCTCTGTCACGGCTCCACCGGCCGCTGCGCTTCATCTGGTAGAGATCGCGATCGGCCGCTTCCAATAGACTCTCAATCGTCTCGCCATCGCTCGGATAGGCGCTGATTCCAATGCCCACTGCAAGCGGCGGTTCTTCCTGGTCCGCGGCCAGTCGCTCCGAGACGCGCCTGGCCACTTGTCTGGCTGCCGTTCCATCCGTGTCGAGCAAAAGCATGGAAAACTCATCTCCACCGAACCGCGCCGCTGTATCAATGTTCCGGCCGCAACTCTGCAGAACCGCACTTAGGCGGCTCAGCGCCCGGTTGCCTACCAAGTGCCCGTGACGGTCGTTAATCTGCTTCATGCCATCCAGGTCGAGCAGCAAGACAGCAAACGGGCTCCCGGTTCGCTGCGACCGCTTAATCTCTTCCGTCAGAACTTCCATGAAACGGCGGTAATTAGCTAGGCTCGTGACCGGGTCGGTTGCGGCTAGTTGCTGGAGCTTTTCCTCAATTTCCTTGCGTTCTGAAACGAGAGCCGCTAGGGCTAGACCTATCACCGCCGAGACGCTCACATACACCTGTAATAGTACAAGAGACTCATTCTTGGTACCCCTTACAAACGGACCGAATCCGGCGAGTGTGCCCGAGATTGCAATTCCAGCAATCACGAAGACGGCCGTCGCTGTCTCGCGTGGGCTAAACCTGAATGCCGCCCAGATCAGGAAGGGGATGCAGAGAAACTCCAAGGGATAGTTCCTGATGCTAGACGGAAAGAACCCACCGAACACGTTCTGGCCGATGAGGAATATGCTCGTGAGCAAAATGACAGCCTCTGCAAGCTGCGCTCGGTTCCATCGAAAACGTGGATCCCGGAGCCAGAGAACAAGTAATGGAGTGATGACAAGGGCGCCTCCCGCATCGCCTAGCCACCAAGTCGACCAGATCGGCCCATACTCGGACCACCTTGCCAAACCGCCGAGACAAAGGCTGGTGACGCCGAGCGTGGCACTGATCGCTGTACTCACAAGACCTGCGAGAGCCGCGAACCTGAAGATATCCTGCGCCCGACTGAAAGCTTTGTGGCCGTGGGCAAACCGATTCACCAGGTAGCAACCTGCCAGCGCTTCGAGAGTATTTCCCATAGCGATACCGACGGAGGTTGCCACCGAGCCCGCAGTTGTGATGTTTACCAAGAATGCGCCAAAGAAGACGCCGGGCCAAACCTGATACCCCAGAACCAGTAAGGCCGCAAGTGCAATTCCAGCGGGAGGCCACACGGCGGTTGCGCTCGGATTCACAAACGCCAGTCGCAGTCCTAGCTTACCTGCAATCAAGTAGATGACAGCCAGGAGCACGAGGAGAGCTAGTTTCCGGAGAGACCGTGAACTATTCATTGCATGTTGCCGCTCGCGGTTCGAGTGGAGATATGATTTCAGGAACACTCGCCTTTCCGGTCCAGACTACCAAGCTCGACGCGCGGAAATAATTAGGCTTGATTTTCGAAACAGTCAAAGCGGCACGCCGCTTAAGGAGAGCACCACCGAGTCTCATCTTTCCAACACACAGCCTGTCCATAGCGAATAGGTAAACACGAACGCAGTGCACCATTTGTGACATGGGGATTTCGCAAGAGGACTCCCATGGTGTACTCGATCATGCAAGAGCCGAGTTCTCTATGCGGTCTTGCCGGTACTACCTCTTTCCACGTCAGTCTCGTTCAACAGTGCGCGGACCTTGCGCGCCAATTCAATTGGAAGAAATGGCTTTTCCAGGTAACCAGCGTCTTGCGGGAGGTGCGCTGTCCGGCCGATTGTGTCTTCCGCGTAGCCAGAGATGAACAAGAACCGCATATCTGGCCGCAGCAAAGTTGCTTTTTTCCTCAACTCCAGTCCATTCAGCTTAGGCATCATGATATCGCTGACCACAAGGTCAATCTCGCCGGGATTGTTCTCCAAAATCCGGATCGCCTCAGTGCCGTCCTCCGCCGCAAGTACGGTGTAGCCGCGTTTCTCCAAAGACACGGAAATCAATCTGCGCAAGGCTGGTTCGTCCTCGACTACGAGCACCGTTTCGGTGCCGGAGAGGATCTCGGTTTCCAACGGTGGCGTCTCATCTTCTACCTTCAGTTCGGTCACTGCCGTCGGAGGCAGGTAAATGCGGAACCTGCTGCCCTCTCGCAAGGCGCTCTCAACGGTGATGTGCCCCCCGCTCTGCCGTACGATGCCGTAAACCGTCGACAGCCCCAGTCCCGTCCCTTTGCCCTTCTGTTTGGTGGTAAAGAAAGGCTCGAAGATTCGGGCCTGGGTTTGTTCATCTATGCCAGAGCCGTTGTCGCTCACCGCCAGCATCACGTAGCGTCCGGGCCGCACCTCGATGTGGCGACCGGCGTATTCCTCATCCAGTTCCACGTTGGCCGTTTCAATCACCACTTTCCCGCCCTGCGGCATGGCGTCGCGAGCGTTCACCACCAGGTTGATGAGGATTTGCTGGATCTGTGCAGGGTCTACTTTGACCTGTTGCAGGTTCGGCTCCAGAACCGGAACCAGGTCGATGTTCCCGGGGATGAGGCGGCGCAGTAGCTTGTGTGTCTCCCACACCACGGCATTGACGTCTAGAACTTTTGGCTCGAGCACCTGCCGCCGGCTGAGGGCCAGCAGTTGTCGCGTCAGTGAAGCGGTCCTCTGAGTAGCCGCCTTGATCTCAGCCACGTTCCGGCGCAGCCCTTCAGTTGTGCCGGCTTCTTCCAACAACAATTCGCTGTATCCCAGGACGATTCCAAGATAATTGTTGAACTCGTGGGCCATCCCGCCAGCCAATTGCCCCACCGCTTCGATCTTCTGCGCCTGCTTCGGGTTCGGCGAAAACATCCTGGGACACGCTCAGTTTCAGAACCTCTTCCGTTGAGCTGTAACCCAGCATGGCCACCAGGGCAGGATTCACATCCAGGAAGCGACCGTCCAGAGTGCCTCGGTAGATGCCGTGGACCGCGCCTTCGAAGACCGACCGGTGGTGAGTTTCCGATATCTTCAGTGCTGCTTCGGCCTGTACGCGCTCGGTGATGTCACGGACATTGCACTGAACCACCTGGGTTCCATCAACCGGGTAGACGTTGCTTACAAACTCCACGTTAATTCGCCGACCGTCTTTGGTTTCAAGCGGCAAATCCTCGTAGCGGATAACCCCCTTCGTTTGGAGCGCACTAAAAGCGGACCGGGAGGCGGGAATATCCTTAAACGGGCCGATTTCCCAGAGTTTCTTGCCCACGAACTCACTGTGCGTATAGCCCAACATCTCAATCAAAAATGGGTTCACGTCGGCGATCTGCCCAGTCTTGAAATCGAGAATCAATATTCCATCTTTGGCGGTTTCAAAGAGCCGCCGGTAGCGAGTCTCGGAGTCTTCCAGCGCCTGTTGCGCTTTATTGTGTGCCGTCTCAGCGGACTTCTGCTGCGAGATGTCTACCAGTGTGCCTTCGATCATGGCCGGTGTCCCGCCCCGCCCCGGCACTGTCTCGACGTTCTCCAGCACCCACACCGAACTGCCGTCCTTGCGACGCAACCGCGAAGCGAAATTGGTCAGGGAGCCGAGAGTCAGGCATTGTTCCAGAAACTCCTGCCGTTCGCTGGGGGAAAAGTAGAACTCCAAGGCATGGCAGGCTAGTAGCTCCTCCCGCGACACATAACCCATGATCCGCACAAACGCCGGATTGCAGTCGAGCAATTGACCGTCCAGGGTACTACGGTAAAATCCCACCACGCTTGATTCGAAGAACCGCCGGTAGCGCTCATACGAATCCCTTTCGGGATTCGATCCCAAATCGCGCCGGTCTTCCAGATGCGCCATCACCTGCCGCGCCAGGGCCCACAGGATGCGCGTCTGCACTCCGGTCAGGGCCCGCGGAACATAATCCATCACTGACAGCGTTCCCAGCGCGTATCCCTCGGGCGTCAGCAAGGGGGCCCCGGCGTAGAAACGGACCCCCGCCTGCGTGGCCAGCTGATTCCTGACGAAACGTTCGTCTTTCAGGGTGTCAGAAACGATAAGTACATCGGGTTGCGTGATGGTGTGGGTACCGAAGGAGATTTCCCTCGGGATCTCGCTCAAGTCCCACCCGACTCTCGACTTGAACCATTCTCTGCCAGCGTCGATGAGGCCAACTAACCCGATGGGTGTGCCACAGATATAGGTGGCAACGCGAACAAGATCGTCGAAACGCTCCTCCGGAGGAGTATCCAGTATCCGATAATTCCAGAGAACTCGCGACCTCCCGGCTTCGTTCCCGGGCAGAGGCGACTGCATACGGCGTCCTCGAATGCCCACTCAATTACGATTAGGCCTTTTTCTAATTCTTATAGCCTTGCTTCGGGCTTGCCGCTATTAACCACTGAGGTGCCGTCATACTCCGTGACTGATTGTGTTACGTTTTGTGACTGCGACGCAAATTGTCTGAAATTCGGACAAAATCCGG
>WNGK01003680.1_pt1 | contig 16538 bp, 13 predicted proteins | sample 5400601 | NCBI WGS metagenome assembly WNGK01 (sample SAMN13153376, study PRJNA577476) | soil metagenome | isolation source: 60 cm soil or saprolite under Garry oak tree replicate 1 | place: USA:California | collected 2016-06-15
CGCATATCACATCTGGAGTTGAAACCACGACCGGGCCGCTGGGCCAAGGAGTGGGCAACAGTGTGGGCATGGCCATCGCCGGCAAGTGGCAGGCGGCAACCTTCAACCGTCCTGGGCTGGAGATTTTCGATTACAACGTGTACGCGATGTGCTCGGATGGCGATCTGATGGAGGGTATTGGGGGCGAGGCCGCGTCTCTTGCCGGACATTTGCAACTTTCCAATCTCTGCTGGATGTATGACCACAATCACATCACGCTCGATGGTCCGGCCAGCTGGTCCTTCAGCGAAGATGTTGCAACTCGTTTTGTGGGATATGGATGGAACGTGACACGAGTGGCCGATGCTAACGATCTCGAAATGCTGGCGCGGGCGTTTGAGACTTTCCACAAAACCACAGACCGGCCGACTCTGATTATCGTCGATAGCCATATTGGTTACGGCTCCCCGCACAAGCAGGACAGCAATGCCGCTCATGGCGAACCTTTGGGCGAGGAAGAAGTAAAGCTGGTCAAGAAGTTCTACGGCTGGCCGGAAGATGCAAAATTCCTGGTGCCGGATGGCGTGCGGGAGCATTTCCGCGACGGGGTTGGAACGCGTGGGCGCGATCTGCATGCGCGGTGGTCGGAACGTTTTACGGAATATTCGCAGAAATTCCCCGACTTGGCCGAACGTCTGCGCTGCATGCAGAACCGCGAACTGCCTGCCGGCTGGGACAAGAATCTTCCGACGTTTCCTGCCGATCCCAAGGGCATTGCAACGCGCGAGAGCTCGGGCAAGGTGCTTAATGCCGTGGCCCAAAACATTCCGTGGGTCATTGGCGGGTCGGCCGATCTGGCGACATCCAACAAGACCACACTCAAGTTCGAGGGCGCGGGAGATTTTCAGGCCGACGACTACGCGGGCCGCAACCTGCATTTCGGTGTACGCGAGCACGTGATGGGCGCGAGCGTGAACGGGTTGACGGTGTCGGGAGTGCGAGCCTTCGGCGCGACTTTCTTTAACTTCAGCGATTACATGCGGGCGAGTATCCGGTTGGCGGCGCTGATGGAGTGTCCGTCGATTTTCGTCTTCACGCACGATTCGATCGGTGTGGGAGAGGATGGGCCAACGCACCAACCCATCGAGCAACTGGCGTCCTTGCGGGCCATGCCGAACTTGATCGTGCTTCGTCCGGGTGACGCGAACGAAGTCGTAGAGGCGTGGAAGATCATTGCGCAATTGCAGCACTCGCCCGCGGCGCTGGTGCTGACCCGGCAGAATCTGCCGACTCTGGATCGATCCAAATATGCCGCGGCCTCCGGTGCGGCGAAGGGAGCCTACGTGCTCGTCGATGCGCCGGGTGGAAAACCGGACGTAATCCTGCTGGGCACCGGCAGCGAGCTTTCACTCTGCGTGGACGCGTACGAGAAACTGAAGGCCGAGGGAGTGAAGGCGCGTGTGGTTAGCATGCCCTCGTGGGAAATTTTTGAGCAGCAGGATGCGGCGTACAAAGAGAGCGTTCTGCCGTCCGGCGTTACCGCGCGGGTTTCCGTGGAAATGGCGGCAACCTTGGGATGGGGGCGCTACACTGGCCTCAAGGGGCGAAATATCGGCATGCACCGTTTTGGGGCCTCGGCGCCGCTGAAGGATCTGTTGAAATATTTTGGTTTCACCGTGGAGAAAGTCGTGGCGGAAGCGCGCGGGGCGATGTCGGGGAGTTAGGTTCGTAGATAGGTAGTAGGAGGTCATTATGCAACCAACTGGAGTTCTGGAAAATTCGAAAGCGACTAAGAATCCGCTGAAAGAATTGCTCAACTACGGCCAGTCGATGTGGCTCGATTACATCCGGCGCGATCTTTTCACCAGCGGCAAGCTGAAGCAGTTGATTGACGAGGATGGATTGCGGGGCATGACTTCGAACCCCGCCATTTTCGAGAAGGCCATCGGCGAGAGTTCGCTGTATGACGACATTCTGAAGTCCCTCGCCTTGCGCGCGGATCTCGATACGACGGCCCGCTTCGAGCAGATTGCCATTCGCGACATTCAGGACGCCGCCGACGCGCTGCGTGGAGTGTACGAAGAATCCAATTTCCGCGATGGCTATGTCAGTCTGGAAGTTTCGCCGTATCTGGCGCGCAAGACGAAAGAGACCATCGACGAAGCGTGCCGCCTGTGGAAGACGGTGCAGCGTGAGAACGTAATGATCAAAGTTCCGGGCACGGCAGAGGGGTTGCCGGCGATCCGGCAACTCATCGGCGAAGGGCTCAACATTAACATTACGCTGCTATTCGCGCAGGAAGTGTACGAGAAGGTTGCAGAGGCCTACATCGGAGGACTCGAAGACCTGGCAGCACACGGCGGCAATCTCAAGAAGATAGCAAGCGTTGCCAGCTTTTTCATCAGCCGCATCGACACCCTGATCGATTCCCTGCTGAATGAAAAGCTCAAGGCGACCACCGACGCGAACCAGCAGGCATTGTTAAAGAGCCTTCTGGGCAAAGTTGCCGTCGCGAACGGCAAGCTCACCTACAAGCGTTACCAGACGATTTTCAGTGGACCGCGCTGGCAGGCGCTGGCGACCCATGGAGCCCAGACCCAGCGTGTGCTGTGGGCCAGCACGAGCACGAAGAATCCGAACTACCGTGATGTGATTTACGTGGAAGAATTGATTGGGCCTGACACGGTGAACACGATGCCGCCGGCGACAATCGACGCCTTCCGCGACCACGGCCTGCTCCGGAACAGCCTTACCGAAGATGTGGCAGGCGCCCAGAAAGTGATGGGTGATCTGGAACGGGCCGGCATTTCGATCAAGGAAGTGACCGACAAGCTCACCGATGACGGGGTCAAATTGTTCGCCGACGCCTTTGACAAGCTGTTGGCTGCGGTCGCCAAGAGCACGCAGCAAAAGGGATAGATCGTGAGCCGATTGAAGACTTCCCTGCCAGAATCGCTGGCCACGACGGTGAAACCGGCCATCGCCGATTGGCAATCGCGCGGAACCGTGCAGCGTTTGTGGCAGCGCGATGCCACATTGTGGAGTGGCAGCGACGAAGCCAACTGGGTGGGATGGCTCGATATTGTCGACGAGCAGATCGCGCAGCACGACCAACTGGCGAAGGTTGCGAAGGAAGTTCAGGTGCGCGGGTTCCAGCACGTACTGCTGCTTGGCATGGGCGGATCCAGTCTGTGTCCGGAAGTCCTGCGCATGACGTTCGGCAGGATCACTCATTTCCCGACGTTGCACGTGCTCGATTCCACCGACCCCTCGCAGGTGAAGGCCTTCGAGCATCTGATCGATATTCCGAAGACGCTCTTCATCGTTTCGAGCAAGTCGGGCAGCACACTCGAGCCCAACATTTTCAAACAATATTTCTTTGAGCGCACGAAACAGGCTGTCGGTGCGGTGAAAGTCGGCAGCCACTTCATCGCCATCACCGACCCCGGATCAAAGATGCAGCAGGTCGCCGAGGCCGATCGCTTCCTGCATGTGTTCTTCGGACGTCCCTCGATCGGTGGACGCTATTCCGCCCTGTCGAACTTCGGCATGGTTCCGGCCGCAGTCATGGGGCTCGATACAAAGAAGTTTCTTGCGCGGGCAGCGGAGATGGTTCGTGCTTGTGGAGCCGATGCGACGGTGGATGAAAATCCCGGCGCGGCGCTGGGCATCATTCTTGGAACGGCTGCGAATGCCGGACGTGACAAGGTTACGATCATCACATCCCCCGGCATTTCAGATCTGGGAGCGTGGCTGGAACAACTGCTGGCCGAGTCGACCGGAAAAGTCGGCAAAGGCATCATCCCGGTGGACCGCGAGAGCCTGGCGACTCCGGAAGTCTACGGCAGCGACCGCGTGTTCGTTTATGTTCGGCTGGAGTCGGGCGTGGACGCAGGTCAGGAAGCCAAAGTGGATGCGATCGAGAAGGCTGGACACCCCGTCGTGCGCATCACGATGGCAGACACATATGACCTGGGAGCGGAATTCTTCCGCTGGGAAATCGCCACTGCCGTGGCGGGGTCGATCATCGGGATCAACGCCTTCAACCAGCCCGATGTTGAAGCCAGCAAGATCGCGACGCGAGAATTGACGTCGGCCTATGAGAAGACCGGTTCCCTACCCGCGGAAAAGCCGGTAGTCGAAGACGGCGGAATCAAATTGTTTACCGATGAGAAAAATGCCGCGGAACTTGCGAAAGCCGCGGGCAGCGACAAGTCGCTTGCGGGATATCTCAAGGCGCATCTGAATCGGATCAAAGCTGGTGATTACTTCGCAGTGCTCGGTTATATCCAGATGAACGGCGAGCACGAACGAAGTTTGCAGGCTCTGCGGCATTTGGTGCGCGACAAGAAGAGGGTGGCGACTTGTTTGGGCTTCGGTCCGCGATTTCTGCATTCGACGGGACAGGCTTACAAGGGTGGTCCGAATTCGGGAGTATTTTTGCAGATCACTTGCGACGACTCGGTCGAGTTGCCGGTTCCGGCGCAGAGATATACGTTCGGAATTGTGAAGGCGGCGCAGGCGCGAGGGGATTTCCAGGTTTTGGCAGATCGCGGGAGACGGGCGCTGCGGGTGCATCTTGGGAGCAACCTGAAGGCGGGGCTGGCTACTCTGCAGGCTGCGGTTCAGAAAGCGCTTTAGCGGCGAGGTGGATGGTCGATGCGCGGGCGAGGACGCCGGCGCTACTTTTCCGGTTCGACGCCGGTGGTACCTTTCTGGCGGGACGCTGGTTTTAGTTTTCCGGCTCGACGCCGGCCCTAGGTTTAGGAGCGAAGCATGCAAGTGGGAATGGTGGGTTTGGGGCGCATGGGCGCGAATATGACGCGGCGGCTCATGCGTGGCGGACATCAGCTCGTAGTTTCTGATCTCAGCGCTGACGCCGTGAAGCAGCTGGCGGGCGAGGGCGCTGGTGGATCTTCTTCACTCGAGGACCTGATTGGCAAGCTCACGCCTCCGAGAGCGGTCTGGATCATGGTCCCTGCGGGCGGTCCAACCGAAGCCACTGTGCAGAAACTAGCGCAGCATATGCAGGCGGGCGACGCCATCATCGACGGCGGCAACTCCTATTTTAAAGATGACGTGCGGCGGGCGAATGAGCTGAAGGGCGAGGGCATTCATTACATCGACGTGGGAACCAGCGGCGGCGTGTGGGGACTGGATCGCGGATACTGCATGATGATTGGCGGCCCGAATGAAGCAGTGCAGCGGCTCGATCCCATTTTCAAAACGCTGGCCCCGGGCAAGGGCGATATTCCTCGAACACCGGGGCGCGAAAAACTTGGCGGCACGGCGGAAGACGGCTACATTCACTGCGGTCCGTCGGGGTCCGGGCACTTTGTCAAGATGGTGCACAACGGAATCGAATACGGCATCATGCAGGCTTACGCGGAAGGCTTCGACATCTTCAAGAACGCGACCAGCAAAGATTTGCCCGCGGACATGCGGTACGACCTGAACCTGCCCGACATCGCGGAAGTATGGCGGCGCGGCAGCGTGGTCAGTTCGTGGCTGCTCGACCTGACGGCGATGGCGCTGACGGAGAATCCGACGCTCTCGGAATACGAAGGATACGTGCAGGATTCGGGCGAAGGCCGCTGGACGATTCAGGCGGCGCTCGACGAAGCAGTTCCGGCAGACGTTTTAACCGCGGCGTTGTACGTGCGCTTCCGCTCGCGGCAACAGCATACCTTCGCTGAGAAAATGCTTTCCGCCATGCGGCAGAAGTTCGGCGGGCACATTGAGGCAGGCGCGAGCAAGGCAAAGAAGACGGCGTAGGGCGGCGGAATTTTTTGGACGGATTTCAGGGGACTCATATGGCTGAATTAGCAGAACAACCGACGGCAGCGCCACCGCGCATCGGCAAGCAGGGCGATCCCTGCGTCATGGTGATCTTCGGCGCGGCCGGCGATCTCACGGGGCGTATGCTGATTCCCGCGCTCTACAATCTGGCGCGGGCCGGACTGCTTTCCCGCGACTTCGCCGTGGTGGGCGTAGCCCGCGCCCAGTTGTCGAACGATGAATTTCGAAAGCGAGTCCATGACGACGTCAGGGCCTATTGCGGCGAGTGCGAGGAAGACGAACTCTGGAAATGGTTTACCCAGCGCTTCTACTACTTCGCCGGGGATTTCAACGACGATAAACTCTTTCCGCAGCTCAAGGACTTTCTCAACAAGGTGGATCAGGATCACTCGGCACACGGAAATTTCTTCTACTACCTGGCGACTGCGCCCCGCTATTTCGGGCCGATCGTGCAGAAGCTTTCTGACGCCGGATTGATGGAGCAGAGCAACAACCACTGGCGGCGGGTGGTCATTGAGAAGCCTTTCGGGCACGATCTTGAGTCGGCCAAGGCGCTGAACCAGCAACTGCTCAAAGTCGCCGACGAAAAGCAGATCTACCGCATCGACCACTATCTAGGCAAAGAGACCGTACAGAACATCATGGCGTTCCGTTTCGCGAACGGAATTTTCGAGCCGGTGTGGAACCGACGCTATATCGACCACGTGCAGATCTCAGTGGCGGAAACTGTTGGCGTGGAAGGTCGCGGAAGCTATTTCGACGGAGCCGGCTCGTTGCGCGACATGGTGCCGAACCACATCATGCAACTCATCAGCCTCACCGCCATGGAGCCCCCAATTTCTTTCGACGCCAATGCGGTCCGCGATGAGCAGGCCAAGATTCTGCATGCCATTCAGCCCATGTCCGATGAAGACGTCCTGAGCCGCACCGTGCGCGGCCAGTATGGCGATGGGACCGAAGACGGGAAGCGGGTCACGGCATATCGCGCCGAACCCGATGTTCCTCCGGATTCGCGGACCGAGACTTTCGTCGCCATGAAACTGCTGATCGACAACTGGCGGTGGGCGGATGTTCCGTTCTATCTGCGCACAGGAAAGCGGATGCCGGTGCGCAATACCCATATCGTGATACAGTTTCGGCGGGCACCATTCGTGCTGTTTCGCGACACGCCTGTCGAGCATCTGATGCCGAACCAACTGGTACTGCACATCCAACCCGAAGAAGGAATCTCGCTGCAGTTCGCGGCCAAGGTTCCCGGCCCGGTCATGCGCCTGGGCACGGTCGACATGAATTTCGAGTATCAGGAATATTTTGGCAAGCAACCCAGCACCGGCTACGAACGTCTGTTGCATGACTGCATGATTGGCGATCAGACGCTGTTTCAGCGCGCGGATATGGTGGAGGCGGGCTGGTCAGTGGTGAATCCAATGCTCGATCTTTGGAAAGCTCTTCCGCCCCGGAATTTCCCCAACTATGCCTCGGGCACCTGGGGACCGAAGGAGGCCGACGAACTGCTCGAACGGGACGGCCGCCGCTGGAGGAATTTCGAGAAATGATCCTGGCCGGCGATATTGGTGGCACCAATGCTCGGCTGGCTTATTTTCAACCCCAGAACGGGCACTTGCGACTCGTGTCCGAACGCACCTTTCCCAGCCGCGAGCACAGCGAACTCGGCGAGATTGTGAGCCAGTTTCTGGATGATTCCGGCACTCGTCCGGAAGCGGCGTGCTTCGGGATCGCGGGTCCGGTACGCAACGGCCGCGTCGAGACTTCGAACCTGCCTTGGGTGATCGAGCAATCAAGGCTGGCCAAACAGATTCATCTTCCCGCCACACTTCTGATCAACGATCTCGAAGCCAGCGCCTGGGGCATCGGCGCGCTTTCCGCCGGAGACCTCGTTCCTCTCAATCGCGTAACCGGGCCTGCCGTCGGTAACCAGGCGGTGATTGCGCCGGGGACTGGACTAGGAGAAGCCGGGCTTTTCTGGGACGGAAGCCGGCACCACGTTTTCGCCTCCGAAGGCGGACACACCGACTTTGGTCCTCAGGGAGATTTGCAGATCGAGTTGGTGCGCTTCCTCCAGGTACGATTTGGACACGTGAGCTATGAGCGCATCCTTTCCGGTCCCGGCCTGGTGAACGTTTACGAGTTCCTCCGCGACAGCGGCTGCGGAAAGGAATCGCCGGAATTTGTCGCCGCACTGGAGAACAGCGATCCCGCCGCGGTAATTTCGGGCGCGGCGATCGACGGATCGGACAAGTTGGCGGAGAAGGCGCTCGATATATGGGTCGCCGTGTACGGTGCGGAGGCCTCCAATCTGGCTCTCAAGGTAATGGCCACCGGAGGCCTGTTCCTGGCTGGCGGCATCTCTCCGAAGATTCTTGCGAAGTTGCAGGGTCCAATATTCATGCAGTCCTTCCTGGATAAGGGGCGCCTGCGGCCGCTGCTGGAAGCGATCCCGGTACAGGTCGTCACCAACGAGAAGGCCGGTCTGCTCGGCGCGGCGCGCTGCGCGTCCGTCCGCGGCAGCCAGAGTTGATCCCAAGGCTGGGGTACGGTCCATTGAGTTCCTCCGTGGAGATTCGAACGGTGACCACCCCGCAGGAGTTGTTCGAAGCGGCGGCTGAAGAAGTTGTGCGCGCCGCCAAAGAGGCAGTGGCCCAACGGGGGCGCTTTACCATTGTGCTCTCGGGCGGATCAACCCCGAAGAACCTTTACAATTTACTGGCTACGAATGCCCGCACGGTCTTGCCTTGGGATCGCATGTTTTTCTTCTGGGGCGATGAGCGCCATGTGCCTCCCACCGATCCCGAGAGCAACTACGGCACAGCGGAAGAGACCATGCTGTCAAAGATTCCGGTGGCTGCGGGAAATGTATTCCGGATTCCAACCGAGAATCCCGACGCTGCAGCCGCGGCCGAGGCTTACGAGCACACCCTGCGTAAATTCTTCCAATTGGGGCCGGGAGAGATCCCGACCTTCGATCTGATCCTTCTCGGCATGGGCCCGGATGGGCATACCGCTTCGCTATTTCCCGGCACTGCAGGGCTGCAGGAAAAATCGCGACTCGTGATCGCCAACTGGGTCGACAAGCTCAAGACCAGCCGGCTGACCCTGACCCTTCCGGTTCTGAATGCCGCACGCTGTGTGGTGTTTCTGGTCAGCGGCACGGACAAGGCTCCGGCGCTGCACGCGGTACTGAAGGGCGATGCGCCCGGAGAGCAATATCCTGCAAAATTGGTTCGGCCGAGCCAAGGCAGTCTGATCTGGCTGCTGGATCGTGCTGCCGCGAGTGAGCTTTTAAGCGAGAACTGAACCCCGGCGAGACCTAACCGGAGATCCGGAAGGGTCAGTTCGCGTTAACGAAATCGCCGTTCCCATAATCATTCCAGCATGATCGCAAAGCGTCGGTGACTCACTGCAGTGGGACAATCACGATCACGAACCCGTCGCCTCCGGGCAGCCTTCCTTAGTATTATCTTGCGTAGCCTGCGCAGATGAACAATTCCAAAGGCTGGAAGTCGTCGTCGGTCGCTGCCCAGATGATCGTCGCGTGCGTCGCGGCAGTGCTTCTATTGTGGGGACTTGGCCATCCGTACCTGTGGCAGGACGAAGCTGCCACCGCTGTATTGTCCCAGCGAATGCTCCGGTTCGGCCGCCCTCTGGCGTATGACGGAGTGAACTTAATCACCATCGATCACTTTGCCGCCGAAGATCCGGCCACGGTCGATCAACGCACAACCAACCCCCAGGCGGCGGTTGATTTCTACGTCCGCCGCGGAGACTTGAAGGCCGACACGGCTTGGAAGTGGCAGCCCTGGGGCCAGTTTGTAGTTGCGGCTTTCAGTTTTAAGACGCTCGGCGCAACCACGCTTGCAGCGCGGCTTCCCTTTGCCCTCGCCAGCATTGTCACGGTGCTAGTGCTGTACCGGTTCGTACTCGCCTACTTCGAAAATTCGCAGATGGCGCTGCTTGCGTCCGGTTTTCTGATCCTGAACACCTATTGGATTCTGCACAGCCGACAGTGCCGGTACTACTCCCTGTCCAGCCTGTTTCTGATGCTCACCCTCGCGAGCTACGCGCGTTGGCAATCAAGCGGACCCTGGGGCGCCGCCATGTTCGTCACCGCAGCCTGGTGCTGGTTCCAAGTGGACTATGGCACTGTGTGGCCGGTGCTAGCAGTTCTTTTCGCCGGTGCCGTTGTGGCACAACGTCACAAATTTTGGGGGATTACGGCGGTTGGAGGAGCACTGGCGACGGCAATTGCTCCGTTCGCCTACTACTATGAATTGTGGGGCCGACGCTCGATCGGCGTCATCTCCTGGGACCACCGCTTCATGCGGAACTTCTTCAACATCAACGAATACGTCGTGCCCTGGCTAGTCGTTGGTGCGGCGATCGCTATTTTGGTGTACCGCTCGAAAGGGGTGCCTCAGGCTCAGAAACGACTCGTCGGCGTTGTCAGCGCCATCTTCGTTGTGCTCTTATTCTGGATCCCGACGGTCGCGCCGGCAGCGTTCTTGCGTTACGCGATCATTCTGGCTCCGCTCGGCTGCCTGCTGGTGGCTTGGGTTCTGGTACGCCTTGGGAGTTCGTTTCCCGGCTTCACTTGGGCAGGGGCGGCCATATTCCTCTTTACTTCTTGGCTGAGCCTGCCAGTGAGCCTGCCCCTCCACGTGCTGCGGCCCGCTGTCTACCGAAGTGCCTCCGTCTTCCGACCCGAGTTGAAGGTCCTGCGTAAGAGCCTGTTCGGCCATCGGGCTGATCCGAATCGCCTGGTAATTGACTGGTTCAAAAAAACGCAGCACCAGATGACGAAATCCTGATCAACTATGAGGATATCCCGCTGATGTTCTACTTGCCGAATCCTATCCGTGGTGGGATAGCGGCTTTCCGGGTAGAGGACAATGCTAAACGGCCGCCAGATTTGTGGTGCTCCGCAGGTCGGTCGAGTTCGTGCACTGGCCCGTGTATCTGCGCGAAGTGCAGCGTTATGACTGGGATCCGGTGCCTCTCGAGGCTCCCGATGTACCGTGCGGAAACTGCCCCGATCCTGATGAGCAAGAATCCGCGCAACGGTACGACCCGGCGCGCGCGCAATCACTATTCATCGCACGAAGGATAGCTGGACTCGATAATTCGCAGCCATGAAAAATCCAGGCACATGGGCTGCGCCAATTGCAGGATGGCCACGCCACGGGAAACGTATACAGCTCCGCACAGGGGCTCGGATGAAATGGGTTGAAATTGTTGATTGAGATCGACGTTTAGCCACACCGGTCATGGAATGAGCCGGGCACAGACCTTTGTTTCACGCCGCCGTAGACTCGCCAAACGGCGATTTATGCCCGCCAGTCGCCGATTTCCTTCAAACCTTTTCCGCGAGCATGTTCGAAAAGCCGCACCCGATGCCGGGAGTGTTCGAACTCGTGGATGTCCGCCCAGACCTCAGCCTGCCAGCCTTTTTCGTGAGCGGCAGATTCGCCACAGGTGGCGCAACGGGTATGCAGCGTAACCGGGATTGCCTCAACGCCAACCGGGGTGGCTCCCGGAAGTTCCACGAAGACACAACGGACTTCCTGAATCTCTTCGTCCTCACCAAGGATGTGCTCGTAGCGCAGCAGGTAGCCGAAACCGAGCTTCTTGGCTTCAGACTCGGCCTGCGCTCGGGTGTGAAAAGGACCGTACTCCGCCCGCAGTTGCTCGGTCGAGTCACACGCCATCCAGAAAATCTCTTTGTAGGCCATCGCGGTTTCGCCCCGGGGTTGCGAAGCCGGCTCGTGGCTGCTGTTGAGCCCGCTCTAGCAGATCAGCTCCCATAGGGCAATTCTGATGCCGTTGTCCAGGTTTCCGCAATCGATTGCTGTATAGAGGGTTAGCAGATTACGGAGGCTTCCGTTCCGGTTATCTCGTGAAAGGTTTTGCAGAGTTTGGACTCAATCCCCTCGGCTTGCGAAAGGCAGAGACCTGTCCGAACCCCTGTCGGTATGAAAGTCGCTCGATAAAAGCGAGGGATGAAGCCCGCAAACGTTCGAGGTCTCGATCACAAGCACGATCATGGACCTAGTCGCCGCCGACCGCCTGGCTGTGGGGCACGCCGGGACGTTCGGACTCAGGCGGCCAGTCTTTTCCGCCGGTGGCTGGCTACGTACATGGCCAGTTCCAGGCGGCTCCAGACGCCAACTTTGTCAAAGGCACTACGCAAATGGTTCTTGATGACCTGTTCGCTCGTGCCGACGATTTTGCCGATTTCGCGATTGGTCAGGCCTTCCCAGACCAGAATTGCGATCTGAATTTCCTTGGGGGTGAGGAGCTCGCAGGGGGTCATGATTGCGCTCCCTCCTTCGTGAACATGGCGATAGCCAGCTTCACCCGCTTGCGGCCCTCGCGGATTCCGGCGCGCAAGAAAAGCGTGCGCAGATGTTGTTTTACAGTGCGCGGGCTGATGTTGAGCTGGCCCGCAATCTCTTTGTTGCTGCAGCCCTCTACCAGCAGGTTCAAGACCTGCTGGTCGCGGGGAGTGACTTTGACTTGCCCAAGATCGATCACGTTTGTTTCCTCCTGCCTGCTTAACGATCACACTCGGCTTGTCTTATGCACGGCTTTCGCCAATTCTTCGTGCGCGCTAATCTCGACCGTTAAGTACTTTAGGGCAGTGGAACTTAGGGGCGGCGACCACCGTCTTCATGTGTCTTTCAGAGAGCGCGTGATAGGCTTACGAGTTCCAAATTGGTCCAACATGCCACTCGTGACGAGCGTTTGCGCCTTACATTTTTGTTCGCCGGCTGTGCTGCGGACCTCCCTCGCCGCATCAAAACGCCGGGCTTGGGCTCTGACTCGCTGCCTTGGCGATCCCTTGATGCTCAGGGTCTTTCATCCTTGCGCAATGGCCCGCCTTCATTCCGAGGTGACTCCGTGAAGACACATCAGAATTACCCCGTTACGGCAAGGAAAGCGCTTTCCCACATTGGGACCGACTCGAAGTTCTGGGTTTTCATTTTGGTTCTCTTCAGCCTCGGAGGCTCGAGTTTTGCACAGGTGACATTGGAAGCGCAGACTCAGAGCGCAAACTCAAGCCCCGCTTCGGGTGCTCCGGTCACGATCACGCTGCAGGACGCCCTGCAGCGGGCTCGCCTCAACGACCCTCAATACCGTTCCGCAATCACAGATCTCGGACTGGCACGCGAAGATCGCGTGCAAGCACGCGCCGGCCTGCTGCCGAATCTGAACTACAACAATTCGTTCATCTACACCCAAGGCACAGGCCCACTGTCGGCGAACTGTGCATCGACTACGGTGGGTTGCCCCGCTTCCAAGTTCATTGCCAATAATGGCGTGCACGAATACATCAGCCAGGCGGACGTGCATGAGGCGCTCTCCCTGACCAATTTCGCGGACTATCGCCGTTCCGCTGCCGCCCTGGCGCAGGCGCGGGCCAAGGCCGAGATCGCCACGCGCGGCCTCGTCGTCACCGTAATCCAGTCGTACTACGGGTTTGTCGTGGCGCAGCGCAGGTACGCCACCGCGCAACGTGCGGACGCAGAAGCAGAACGATTTCTCGACATCAGCCTTAAATTGGAAAGCGGCGGCGAAGTGGCACATGCCGACGCGATCAAGGCACGCATTCAGGCGCAGCAGCAACAGCGCGATCTACAGGAAGCGCAATTGACCATGGAGCGCGCCCGGCTTGATCTTGCCGTGCTGTTGTTCCCGGATTTTAATCAGGACTTCGCCGTCGTCGACGATTTGCAGACCCCCGAGCCACTCCCAACCTTTGAAGAAATCGAGGCGGCGGGAAAAAAGAACAATCCGGACCTGCGGGCGGCGCTGGCTGCATACGAGGCCGCCAATCACGAGGTCACGGCGGCGTGGGGAGGGCTGTTGCCCGCGCTGAGTATCGACTATTTCTACGGGATCGATTCGAACCAGTTTGCGATTCGCACCAACGGGGTACGCAATCTGGGATACTCGACAGTTGCTTCGTTGCAGATTCCGATCTTCAGCTGGGGGGCCGATCGCAGTAAGCTCAAGCAGGCGGAATTGCGGAGGGATCAAGCGCACGTGGAGTTGAACTACGCGCAGAAACAACTGCTCAGCCATCTGCGGCAGTTTTTCCTCGAAGCCAAAACCGCGCGCTCGGAAATGGAGTCTCTGGCAACCTCCGCGGAGATGGCTGCCGACAGCCTGAGGCTCACCACGCTGCGCTACCAGGCGGGAGAATCCACGGTCTTGGAAGTCGTGGATGCGCAGAATACTTCGACCCAAGCCCGCAACGCTTACGACGATGGCCAGGCGCGCTTCCGGGTGGCGGTGGCTAACCTACAAACTCTGACAGGAAACTTCTAGCCGCATGAGAACGAAGCGGATCGAAACCACAACCCGTTCAACCTGCGATCGCGGTCCCATGGTCCTTCGCCTGTCTCTATCTATGCTCACACTGGCGGCCTTTGGAGGCATGCTGATCGTGGTGGGCTGCTCGTCCGATAAGGGCGACACGGAGCCGACGGTCACGGTGCAGGTCGCCGCCGTCGAAAAAACCACGATTCAACACACCATCAACACGCAGGCGATTCTATTTGCCCGGCAGCAGGCCGCCATCGTGCCCAAGATCAGCGCTCCGGTGCAGAAGTTTCTGGTGAAGCGCGGCAGCCCGGTTCACGAAGGGCAACTGCTGGCTGTCCTCGAAAACCGCGATCTGAGCGCCGCGGCGCAGGATACAAAAGGCTCCTACGATCAGGCTCAGGCCGCCTATGAGACCACGACCGGCGCCAGTCTGCCGGAGGAAATTCAAAAGGCCGAGGCGGATGCGCAGCAGGCTCAGCAGGCGCTCGACGCGCAGGAGAAAGTCTTCCAGAGCCGCCAGCAACTCTTCGATCAAGGCGCGCTGCCCCGCAAGGAACTTGACCAGTCGCGCGTGGATGTCACCGCGGCCCGCAACCAGTATGCAATCGCAAAGAAGCATTTGGACGCGCTCATGGCGATCGGCAAACAACAGACGCTGAAGTCCGCCGCAGGACAACTGGAATCGGCCAAGGGGAAATATCTGGGAGCGCAGGCGCAGCTCAGCTACTCGGAAATCCGCAGTCCGATCGATGGCGTCATCACCGACCGTCCTCTCTACCCTGGCGAAATGGCGGCCGCCGGGACTGCCCTCCTGACGGTGATGGACATTTCTTCAGTCATCGCCAAGGCGCACATCCCGCAGAGTGACGCGGCCGCCTTGAAAGTCGGAGATAAAGGCACCATGACCGTGCCCGGAATCGAAGAGCCCATCGAGGGCAAGGTCACGGTCGTGAGTCCTGCGCTTGATCCCAACAGCACTACCATCGAAGTCTGGCTGGAGGCGAAGAATCCTAAGCATGCGCTGAAACCGGGGACGAGCGTGCAACTTTCTCTGACCGCGGAGACGGTGAAAGACGCTCTGGTCGTTCCGGCGAACTCGGTGATTACCACACCGGATGGAGCCACCGCAGTCATGCTAGCCGGCTCCGACGGGCGCGCGCATCAGAAGCCGGTCAAACTCGGCATCCGCAATGGCGATGACGTGCAGATTCTCGAAGGCGTCACCGCCAGCGACAAAGTGGTGGCCACCGGCGCCTATGGGCTGCCCGATAAGACCAAGATTAAAGTCAAAGCCGCCGAAGCCCCGGCGGAAGGATCGTCCGAGGGATCGAAGCCCCCTAAGGAGGGATCGAAAGCTCCCAGTGAGGGACCGAGTGAAAAATAGGCGCTGCGGAGCATCTGCGTGAACCCGCCGACAGCTGGTCGGTCTCTTGACCAAGATTCGACGGACCAAGACTCGGGCCGACACTGGATTGCGCAGCACTCCAGACCGGTCATCTTCCTGATTCTGACGCTGGGGGTGCTGGGCGCGTATCTCGCCTTCACCATTCCGGTGTCAGTGTTCCCATCGACTGATTTTCCGCGCGTGCTGATTGCGGTCGATAACGGCGTCATGCCCATCGATCAGATGACAGTCACCGTGACTCGGCCCATCGAAGAGGCTGTCAACAGCGTCCCTGGACTACTGACCGTGCGTTCCATAACCAGCCGCGGGTCCGCCGAGGTTGACCTTTATTTTCGCTGGGACATCGACATGTTCCAGACGCTTCAATACGTGAATGCCGCCATCTCGCGGGTTCAGCCGGAGCTTCCCACCACCGCGAAGATCGAGGCGCACCGCCTGACCTTCGCCGCCTTCCCCGTGATCGGCTACAGCGTGACCTCCGACAGCATGCCTCAAACCAAGCTGTGGGAGATGGCGACCTATGAAATGAAGCCGCGTCTAAACCGTCTGGAAGGCGTCTCCACCGTGATCGTGCAGGGTGGGCAGGAGCCCGAATTTCACATCACGCCGGATCCGGCGAAGCTGCTAACTGCAGGCGTGACGGTGTCGGACATCCTAGAAGCTGTGCGGCGCACGAATCTGGTCGACTCCCCGGGACTGCTGGAGCGCAATCATCAGTTGTATCTCGGCCTGGTCAACGGCCAGGTAAAAACGCCGGAAGAAATTGCCAATGCCGTGGTCAAGAACACCCCGGCGGGAATACCGGTACGCATCGGAGATATCTCCACTGTGACGCCAGGAGTGAAGCCGGTTTACACGGTGGTCACGGCAAACGGAAAGCCCGCAGTACTGCTGAACATTAATCGACAGCCCGACGGGAATACGGTGCAGGTGGCCCAGGAAGTTCACGACGAAATTGACCGCTTCCGCAAGACGTTGCCGCCCGGAATCCAGATCCAGCCGTTCTATGACC
>WNGK01004761.1_pt1 | contig 16536 bp, 13 predicted proteins | sample 5400601 | NCBI WGS metagenome assembly WNGK01 (sample SAMN13153376, study PRJNA577476) | soil metagenome | isolation source: 60 cm soil or saprolite under Garry oak tree replicate 1 | place: USA:California | collected 2016-06-15
CGGACCTCCCGTATTGGCCTGCGCGAGTACGGCGACTGGGATCAGCGCGGCGAGACCGGCGAGCACGGATCGACGCATAGAGCACCCACCAATTTTCAGGGGGGTTAGAGATAGCCCAAACGCCTGAGTGCGTCCAGAATGGAGAGGGGGTCAGGGGGTGAGGACCAATACCGCCGCGGGTGCCGGCCCGGCGTCAACGAGCCGCTTCGTGACCGGCTCCACGCGGAAGTTGAGTCCCTCCAGCGTGCGCGAGCCAAGCAACGTGAGGTCGCCCGGCTCACCGAAGACGACATCATCCCCCGTTCGCTTGGCGGAGCCGCCACTGATTGTTGCGCGCGACGCCCAACGACTCGAGCACCTCCGCAGGTACCCAACTCAACTCCGCGCCCGTGTCGACCAGGACCGACCTGAGCGTGCGCTGGTGGCCGGGCCTGGCCGGGTTCTCGAGCTCGATATCGACGCGAAACGTCCCCATATCGTTTGGCATGGTAGTCAATGGGAAGTGAGCAGAATGCTGTCTGCGGTCCAGTAGGTGCCAACGCTGACCAGCGGACAGAACGCCAGGCCCGACGCGCCATACGTTGTGGGTGAGTGTCGCACTGCCCACGTGAGGGGCGCATTGGACAACGGGTCCTGGGGGAACGAGAAGAAGAATGTGTCAGGCACCTGCCATTGGATCCCGATGCCCCTTGGGGTCAGATAGTACGCGGTGTCGGGAAGCTGGTAATGGGCAATGTACGGCGTCTGCGACCCGTAAATCACTTCGCTTCCCGACAGCCACGCAATGACCGACATCTTGGTAAAGCCGAGGACATATGAGAGCGGAGGTGTGCCTGTGCTGCCGCTCGTGCCAAGATAATGGTAAGGGATGCTGTCGTAGACGGGGCTGATTCGTATACTGTCTACGGGACCCACAGTATCGTCAAAAACCCAGCTTACATGCCCAGGTCTGTAGATCATCCGACACATGGTCGGAGATCCGGACAGATGCAGCGTATCCAGATTAACGACTCCCACTAAAGCAACCGATCCGCTCGTCACGTGCGAGGAACCCCTCGTCGCGATGACCTGAATCGTGCCGATGGTCTCGAACGTGGGGGCGACGATGGTATCATGGGACATTATCCAGCTCGCAGATGTGGTGGCACTCAATGCGGCATCACTCACCGGCTGCCCGTTGACGTCTGTGACGCTCGAGACAAGCACGGCTAGCGGCAAACGGCGACCCAAAAAGATTGTGGCGCGATCGGTGACTAACTGGATCGCTGCCAGCGCCGGCACTGGAGGCGGGGGCGGGGGCGGCGGTGGCGCAGTGACGCCGTGGCCCCCACAGGCGAGAACAAGCCAGAGTCCCCATGACGAAGCAAGCCTAAGCGAACGCCTCAAGACGACTCCTTACAACAGGGACTTCGCAAAGATGCGTCGAACTATTCCGTCCTGCCATTATGGTAACGCATCCTTCGCCGAGCCGGCCCTTCAGGGCACGGAACACGAAAGCCGGAGAGCTGGCGGACGGGAAACACGGGAACTACTCGACACGCGAGGATTGCGACGCCGGCGGGCTCGCGGGCTCGGACACGTGCGACCAGAACGACCGGTTCTATCGCTTCCCGGTGCGGTTCCCACAGCAGAACATCTGGTCCCGTGCGATTCCGTGCTTCTGGCCGCGCCACACGTTCTACGGCTGGCAGGGCCTCGAGCAGGTCGGCTCGACGGCGTATTCGGACATCCTGGCGCAGTACGCCGGGTGGTAGGAGAGCTTGCGCGTCAATGCGCCCTCGCTCGCAATGAATTGATAGCGTACCCGGTGCGCGTGCGGCAGTAGTCGCCGCCGCCTTTCTCGCCGCCGCCTTTCTCGCCGCCGCTTCTAGTTACGAATCTGCGTCCGCAGTCCGTCGGTGCCTGCATTCCCGCCGGGTGATGTTCCCCCAGTCCCACCAGTGCCAAGCACAAACACATTGCCGGCCTGCGCCAGCGTTCCTCCCTGCGAGACGATCCCGACGCTCGGCCCACCGCCACCGCCGCCGCCCGCGCCGCCGGCACCACCGTCGCCACCCGTACCGCCGTTGCCACCGGCGCCAACTTGCGGCGCATCGTTCGTCGCACCGAGGCCACCAGCGGCGCCGGCACCACCCGCCGCGCCGTTGCCACCCGCACCGCCGGCACCGCCGTTCCCCGTCTCGATCGTGTTGCCGGTGATGGTCAAGGTCGAGAGCACGCCGACGATGCCGAACGAGCCGCCGGCGCCCCTGCCACCACCACCGCCGGTCCCGGCGCAGCCACCGGTGCCACCACTACCGGCACCATTGCCGCCGCCCGTGGGGTCGAGCCCGCCACCTCCGCCCCCGCCGCCGCCGCCGCCGCCCTGCTGGCCGAGCGCTCCGGCAGAGCCATCCGCCCGGACGTAGACGCCGAAGCTAGAGAAGCCTCCAAAGGAGCCACCGCCCGATCCCGCGGCTCCAGCGAGCCCGGCGAAGCCGTCCTGCCCATTGCCGCCAGCGGGCAACGGGGGCGTCGCGCCGCCGAGCCCACCCGTTCCACCATTGCCGCCGTTGGGCGAGTTGCCGGGCGCGCCATCCTGGCCCACCGCGCCGGGCGCTCCGCCCGCCCCACCGGCGCCACCGATGAGTGTGGAGCCGAGACACACGAGCAATCGCTCAAAACCGCCGTCACCTTCGGGTCCGTTCGCCGACCCCGGCTGTCCGTCGAGACCGGCGATACCATTCTGTCCTGGGAAACCAATGAAGCCGTCGGTGCCCGCGGTGCCGTTGCCCGCGATGATCTGATTGCCCGAGATCGTCGCCACGCTATTGGTCAACACCATCCCGTAGGCGCTCTCACGGGGACCCACCGCGTCGCCGCTCCTGATGGTGAAGCCGTCGACGGTCACTCCCGTCACGTTGTCGCCTTGCACGGCAACGGCCGAGCTCGATGGTCCGGGGGGAGGGCCGATCGTGGTGACGAAGGTCGCCGGTGCGCGCGTCCAGGTTGCGGCCTCGTAGCCGCCGAACAAACTGATCCCGGAGCGCAGCTGCACACTCTCTGGATAGGTGCCCTCCGCGACATTCACTCGGGTCTTACCGGATACTTCCGCCAGCGCGAGCGCCGCACCAATGGTCTTGAGCGGCGCGGCCCGCGTGCCGTTCGCCGCATCGTCGCCCGCGGGACTGACGTAAATCGCGTCCTCGGTGACGACCACCGTAATGCAGCTCGGACTACTCACGTTGCCGGCGGCATCTCTGCCGGTCACGCAGAAGGTGTGCGAACCGCCGGCCGCGAACGGCGGCACGGTGGCGCGCACCGCTTCGCTTGGCTCATCAAACGCGCCGTCTTGCGCGACCATCGCGACCTGCGGACCGCCATCGACCACGTAGGTCGCCCCCGCGATGTTCGAGCCGCCTGTAGCGGCGTCGTTCACGACTGCCGTCAGGTCGAACGGGCTGCCTGAGACCGGAGCGGTCGGTGACGTGGCCACCTCGGACACGACCGGCGCCCGTACGTCGATCAGCGTCGCGTCGAAGATCGCGAAGGTGAGCTTCGCGCCCGTCTGGGTATCGATCGCGCGCGCCTCGACGCGCTGCGGTCCCGAAGCACCGAGGGTCCAGCGCTCCTGCACGATGCCATCGGCGCCGGTAATCGCGGCACCGGCGAACACACTGCCGCCGCCCGAGACCACGACGAAATTGACGATCTGCCCTTTCACGGCGTGGGCGCGGGAGTCCTCCACGAGCGCGACCAGCGGATTCGGCAACTCGGTCCCAGGAGGTCCACTCTGGTTGTTGCCGGACACGACCGACAGCGAGAGTGGACCGACTATCTGGTCCGTATCGACGGGAGCGACACACGAGGCGAGTACCAGAAGCCCGGCGGTCCGGGCGAGTGAGGAGAGACGCATAACTCCTCCAAAGGGCGGGGACACGTCGAAACTGCTCAGCGGGGCAGCGACCCGCAAGGTTTATAAAGAGGAAGGGACGCCGAGGTGGTGTGGCGCGACTGCGACGTTAGCCTCGGCGCCGTTCCAATGTGCGGTCGCCACGTTACGCAACCGGCCTGCCCGTACTCTTCAACACGTGACCGCTGACCTTACCGTCATCGTCCCCGCCTACAATGAGGCAGGGAGCGTGGCGGACACGATCCGCAGCCTGCAGGCGCAGACCGCGCCGCCGCGTGAGATCATCGTCGTGGACGACTGCTCCACCGATGGAACCGGCGGCGTGGCCCGCGTCCTGGGGGTCACCGTCGTTCGCCCTCCGACTAACACCGGCTCCAAGGCGGGAGCCCAGAGCTTCGGGCTCAGGTACGTGTGCACCCCGCTCACCGCCGCCATCGACGCCGATACCGTGCTCGCTCCCGACGCCATCGAACGCCTGCTGCCTGTGTTCGACCGACCGCGCGTGGCGGCGGCGTGCGGATTGGTTTTGCCGCGCCACGTGCGCAGCATCTGGGAGCGCGGGCGGTACATCGAGTACCTGTTCGCGTTCACGTACTACAAGCAGGTGCAGGAGTGCTACGGCAAGCCGCTGATCTCCTCGGGGTGCTTCTCGATCTACCGGACGGCGCTGCTGCGGGCCCAGCAGGGGTGGTCCGACCGAACGCTCGCCGAGGACATGGATTTGACTTGGGAGTTCTACCAGGCCGGCCATGAGGTGCACTTCGTCCCTGAGGCGGTGTGTTATCCGATCGAGCCCCACACCTTCCGCTTGATGGGGACGCAGTTGCGCCGCTGGTCACACGGCTTCGTCCAGAACGTGAAGCTCCATTGGCGCGGTTTGCTCCGCGTGCCGTTTCTCCGCTCCGCAGTCGCGGTGGCGTTCTGGGACGCGACGATTGCGGCGGCGCTATATCTGGTCCTGCTCCCCATCCTCGCTCTCGCTCTCAAGAGCCCCTGGGTGCTGCTCGGCTATCTGATCGATGCCCCGGTCGTGCTGGTGCCGGTGTTGGTCGGCGCCACGCGGCGCCGGGAAGTGCTTCGGGCGCTGGCGAGCGTTCCGGCCTTCTTCGTGCTGCGCACGGTCAACGCGGTGTTCTTCCTCCGAGCGGTGTGCGCCGAGCTGGTATTCGGTCGTTCGCTGCACGTCTACGAGAAGGGGCACTGAGATGACAGTTGGCGTGCCGGGGACCGGGATCGGTGGGATGTTCTATTTGGTCAGCGCGCTCGCCATGCCGCTCCGCCAGGCGTATCGGTGGTTACGGCGTCGGCCCCTGCGTTCCTCCCCGTCGTCGGTTGGGTGGCGCATCGTTGCCGGGCAGACTGCCATGGCCGGCGCGATCCTCGCCGCCATATGGGTGACGGGGTGGCTCGTAGGGATCGCGATCACCGCATCCGCCGCCATCATTCGTCCACCCCATCTGCTCGCGGGCGCGCACCCGGGAAACGTATTGCGCACTGCCGCGCTCGTCCTCTCTGCCGCGACCCTCGCTGCGGTTCTCCTTGGCGTCGAGCTGCTGCGCCTGTGGGTCCATCGGGGGACGGGGAGGGGGAGGGCGGCGACGGCGGGGGAAGCGGGATCGAGGCAACAGATCAGGAGGGTGGCCGCACTCGTCCTGTTCGCCTTGGCGGCGGACGGGACGGACACGGTGGCCGCACAGAACACCAGCGCGCTCGCTCGCCGTCTCGCCCGAGCGGACTCCGCCTTTGCGGTGGGAGATGCGACAGCGGCCGAGCGTGAGTACGCGGCAGCGCTGGCGGTCGATCCTGAGAACTCGCGCGCGACCTATCGTCTCGCCGACCTGAGCAAGCGGGGTGACCCGGCCCGTGCGCTCCAGTTGTTCCGCCGCTACGTCGCCCTGGAGCCGTCCGATCCATGGGGCTACATGGCCCTGGGCGACGCCTTCGCACGGTCAGGCAGTTACGGTGACGCGTTGCGATCGTACGATGATGCTCTCCGGCTCGCGCCCGACGAGCGCGATGCCGTCATCGGTCGGGCGCGCGTCCTCGCCCGCGCGGGGCGCACCGATGCTGCCGTCGCCGGCTATCGGCACTGGCTCGACGCGAACCCCAGCGACGCGGAGGCATGGGGCGAACTGGGGCGCCAACGGCTGCGACAGGGTCGGGAGCGGGATGCGGCGCTTGCATTCGAGCGTGCTCAGACGATTGCGCCGGACCCGACTGTTGCCCGGCGACTTGCCGTGGCGCGAGCGGCAGCCGCGGCCGCGATCACACCCCTCGCGAGCGGCACTCACGACTCGGACGGAAACACCACGCTCCGGTTGGGCGGTACGGGTGAGCTCGCGTCTTGGGGACCGATGCGGCTCGGCCTTACCGCGAGCCGTACCGCGATCGAGGATGGCGTGACGACCACCGGTCGCCAAGACCTCATCCTCGGCGCGGCGTGGCGGCCCGGAGCGGCGTGGCAAGTCCAAGCGAGCGGTGGAGCGAGCCGGCTCGACGCCGCCTCAGGACGGAGTGCGACGATCCTGCCGACTGGCCAGTTGCGGGCGCGCTGGCGAGTTCCCGGGGCCGGGCCGATCGTCGACCTGAGAGCGCGGCGAGACGTGCTGGACGCGACCCCGCTGCTTGCGGCGAACCGTGTGCTGCGAACGGAGCTCGGCGCGACGGTCGAACTGCCCGTCGCCCGCGTCTTCAAGCTGCGGGGGATCAGTCGCACGGTGGCGCTGAGCGACTCCGCCGAGGTCAACCATCGGACGACGCTCGCCGGGATGGTGGCGGTTCCCGTGACGCCGAGCGTCGAGGTGTCAGCCCAGTTCCATACCATTCGCTTCGCTCACCCGACGACCGCCGGCTACTTCGCGCCGCGTCTTGTCCAAGTCGCCCAGGCGGGATCGTACCTCGAGTTCGAAACCGCCCGTGGGATCTTGTTGGTCTTCGACATCGGGGCGGGAGTGCAGCGGGTCGCCGAGCAGGGCGCGGCCATCGGCCCATGGGGCCGCGCGTTGCGCCTGTACTCACTCATCGTCGTGCCGCTCGCGGTGGGGCGCGATCTCCGGCTCGAGTTCGACGGCGAGCAATCGGCATTCGCGAACGAGCTCGCGACCACGGGGGGGGCGCAGTGGCGGTACGTCTCGGTCGCGATGTCGTTGCGGTGGGCGCTTGATTGACCTGCTGTCGAGCGCCGGCAAAGCAGATCCGCCGCCCTAGAGGCGGTACGTCTTCTTCACCAGCTCATAGGCCAGCGCCCGCGCCATCTGTCGCGCGTCGCTCTCGTCGATCGCGTGGCGCGCCACCAGGCCCCCCAAGAAATTCGCATCCATGCGCCGCGCGAGATCGTGCCGCGCCGGGATCGAGCAGAACGCGCGCGTGTCGTCGTTGAACCCGGCAGTCTTGTAGATCGATGCCGTTTCGGTCGTCCGCTCACGGAAGCGCCGCATGCCTTCCATTGAATCGTGGAACCACCACGGCGGGCCGAGGCGCACGGCGGGGTAGTGGCCAGCGAGCGGCGCGAGCTCGCGGCTGTAGGTCGATTCGTCCAGCGTGAAGAGCACGAGCGTGAACCGGGGATCGTTGCCGTAGGCGTTGAGCAGCGGTCGCAGGTTGCGCGTGAACTCCGTCGCCACGGGGATGTCGCCGCCCATGTTAGGGCCGAAGCGCTCGAAGACCTGGCTGTTATGGTCGCGCAGCGCGCCGGCATGCAGCTGCATCACCAGGCCGTCGGCCAGCGACAAACGCGCCATTTCCATCAGTAAGTGCGCGGTGAAGCGGCGCTCGTCGTCAGGCGTCGCCTGACCCTGACGCGCGCGCTGAAACAGGCGCTCGACCTCCTCCTCGGACAGCGCGGCAGTGTACGGCTCGAGCACCGCGTGATCGGTCGCCGTGGCGCCCAGCTGCTTGAAGTACGCTCGACGCTCGGCGAGCGCGCGGATGAAGCTCCCGTAATCGCGCGCCCCCAGCGCGTCGAACCCGGGCGAGGAAATCTTGAACTGCGCGTCCGGCCGAAATGTCGGGATCACGCGGCCCTTCCAGCCGGACTCGCGGATCGCGCAATGGTGCTCGAGGCTGTCCGTCGCCGCGTCGGTCGTCGCCAACACCTCGATGTTGAAGCGCTCGAACAGCGCCCTCGGCCGGAACTCGGGGCTTTCGAGCTTCTCGGAGATCTGATCGTAAATCCGCGAAGCAGTTTCAGCGGATACCGACGACCGAATACTGAAAACCTCATTTAGTTCATAGTCGAGCCACGCTCCACTCGGCGTGCCGCGAAACAGGTAGTAGTGCTCGGCGAACAGCTGCCACACGCGGCGAGGCTCGGCCTTCAGTAAGGCTTCGAGCGGCACCCCATTGGCGTACAGCAAACGCAGGATGTAGTGGTCGGGCTGAACGATGAGCGACGCCGGCTCGGGGAACGGCGCGTTCTCGGCAAGAAGACGCGGGTCCACGTGGCCGTGAGGCGAGACGATCGGTAACCCTCGAGTCTCCTCGTACAGCGCGCGCGCAACGCGCCGTATCGATGGATCGGAGTCGAAGTAACGGTCCGGGTTCAAGATCAATTAGAGGTCAGCTTCGTTTTAGTCCACACTCTGAAGAGTGGGCCCAATAGAGCACTGCGCTTGAAGCGCAGTGGTTTCCTGGGCTCACTCTTCAGAGTGTTGAATCCTCTCAGACTGTAGGCGCCCACCCCGGCGCGTACTCCCGTTGCCAAAAGGCCATCGCCGCCTCGTCGCCCTGGATGCGGCCAGTCGCAGGATCGACGCGGAGCGCGCGACCCGTCCACTGCGCGATGTTGCCGAGATGGCACAGCAGCACGCTCTTCGCACCTTCCTCGATCGGCTGGCTGACCGGAGCGCCGGTGCGGACGCCTTCGACGAAGTTCGCGATATGGTACGCCGTGAGCTGATCGTCGCCGCTCAGCGCGAGCGAATCCGTGCCTGACGGAGGAGGCGCGACGTTCTGTTTCACGATCTTGTTGTCCATGTCGTACACGACGTAGCCGTCCTGATCGAGCACCATCGAGCCGGTCGTGCCGTGCACCATCGTTCCGCGGCCGCGGCCCTCTACGGGATAGGGATTGCAGCTCAGTCCCTGCCACGCGATCGACCGGCCGCCGTCGAACTCGAACGCCGCTTCCTGCGTGTCGGTGAACTCCCAGTCGTCGTCGAAGTGGTAGCGCCCGCCCGCGGATGTGACGCGCACCGGATGATCGACGCCGAGGGCCCAGCGGGCGACGTCGATCTCATGCGTGCCGTTGTTGCAGATCTCGCCCGTGCCCCAGCGGCGGAACCAGTGCCAGTTGTAGTGAATCAGGTTGTCGCGGTAGGGCGTGCGCGGCGCCGGCCCCTGCCACAGCTCGTAATCCAAGTCTGTTGGTACCGGCGCAGCTTTGCCCCGCCCGATCGTCGCGCGGCGGTTCGCATACCACGCGCGGGCGAAGTAGGGGCGGCCGATGATCCCGTCGCGGATCGCCTGCACGGCTTCGATGGCGCGTGGCGAGCTGCGGCGCTGCGTTCCCATCTGGACCACGCGGCGTGTCTTGCGCTGCGCATCGACGAGCAGCTCGCCCTCGCGCGCGTTGTGGCCGCACGGCTTCTCGAGGTATACATGCTTGCCTGCCGCCATCGCGAGGATCGCGGCGGGCGCGTGCCAGTGGTCGGGCGTCGCGATGACGAGCGCGTCGATGGACTTGTCGTCGAGCGCGCGCCGGAAATCGGCGATGGCTTTCGCGTTCACGGTTGCGGCAGCCTTGGCCAGCACCTTGGCGTCCACGTCGCACACACTGGCGACCTCGGCGTGCGGCGTCTTGGCGAACGTTTTCGCCAGCACGGTCCCGCGGCCGTTCAGGCCCATCACGCAGACCACGACCTTTTCGCTCGGCGAGCCTGAGGTGAAGAGCGGTGCACGCGGCGCGATGAGTCCGAGCGCGGCGCTGGAAGCGGTTTTCACGAAGCGACGGCGTTTCATAGTGGCCTCACTTTGGTACTGCGGAAATAGACTTCGTCGCCGTGGTCTCGCAAGACGGGACTGGTCGAGCGTCACGGTGACTTCAAAGTTACTTTCAGGAGCGACACGATGACTACTCGGCGAGAGTTTCTTGCAACGGGCGTTGCGCTGCTGCTTCCTTGGCAGGCGCCGAAAAAGCTTCCACTGGGATTCTCCACGCTTGGCTGCCCCACGTGGCCCTGGCCCAGGATTCTCGACTTCGCGGCCGAGCACCAGTTCGCGTCGATCGAGCTGCGCGGGATCCTGACGAACATGGATCTCACCAAAGTGCCAGAGCTTGCGCCCGACCACATCGCTGACGCGCGACGCCAGCTCGCGGCGCACGAGCTCAGCGTGTCCTGCCTTGACGCGTCGGCGCAGATGCACGACATGGACCCGGTCAAGCATGCCGCGCAGCTCGACGAGGCGCGCCGCTTCATCGATCTCGCCCACGCACTCGGCGCGCCGTACGTGCGCGTGTTCGGCAACGAGTACGTCGCCGGCGTGCCGCGCAACGAGATGCTCGCGCACATCGGCGGCGCGCTGCACGAGCTCGGCGATTATGCGCGCGGCAAAGACGTCACCGTGATCATCGAATCGCATGGCGACTTCACCGATTCGCCCGCGCTGCTCGAAATCCTCCAGAAAGCCGACTCACCCAACGTGGCGTTGCTCTGGGACGCGCATCACACCTTCGTGTCGGGCAAAGAGCAGCCCGAGGACACCGTGCGGCAGCTGGGACGCTACATCCGGCACACCCATCTCAAGGACTCCGTCGCCGCCGGCACCGACCGGCGCTACGTCCTCACCGGCACGGGTGACGTGCCCGTGAAACGGCAGATCGCGGCGCTCGCGAAGATCGGCTACCGCGGGTTCTTTAGCTTCGAGTGGGAGAAGCGGTGGCATCCGGAGATTGAGGAGCCCGAGGTCGCGATTGCGCAGTATGCGAAAGTGGCGGCGGGATACCTCCGCGACGGGGGAATATCCAATAATCAATAATCAATAATCAATGATCATTGATCATTGACAATTCTTCAGCAGTCCTTCCCAGAGTCCTTGCAAATACGTCGCGCCCAGCGCGCGGTCATACAACCCGTAGCCCGGCCGTCCGCGCTCGCCCCAGATCATCCGCCCGTGGTCGGGGCGCATCGGGCCGGCGAAGCCCGTGTCGCGCAATGCTCGCAGCACGGCGGCAAGATTGACATCGCCCAACGCCGAGGGATGCGGCGTCTCGTGGAACTGCCGCTCACCGGTGATGCGCACGTTGCGGCAGTGCGCAAAGTGGATGCGCGGGCCGAGGCGCCGCACCATCGCCGGCAGGTCGTTCTCGGGGAGGGCGCCGAGCGAGCCCGTGCAGAACGTGACGCCGTTGGCGGGACGGTCGACGAGCTGCAGGAGTCGCTCCAAGTCCCGGCCGCGGCAGATGATGCGCGGCAGCCCGAAGATGGGCCACGGTGGGTCGTCGGGGTGGATCGCCATCCGCACGCCCGCTTGCTCGGCGGCGGGGACGACGCGCTCGAGGAAGTAGGCGAGGTGATCCCACAGCCGTTCCGCGTGGACCTTGCGGTACGCCTCGAGCAGCCCGCGGAGCTCGGTTGCATCATAGGTCGCAGCCCAGCCGGGGAGATCGCCGGTCCCCCGCGCGATGTCCATGCGGGCGAGCGCCGCGTCGTCGTACGCGAGCGCGGTCGATCCATCGGGCAGCGGCAGCGCGAGATCGGTGCGCATCCAGTCGAACACGGGCATGAAGTTGTAACACAGCACCCGCACGCCCAGCTCGCCCATGGTGCGAACGCTCTCGCAGTAGTTCGCGATCAGGCGGTCGCGCGTCGGCCGGCCGAGCTTGATGTCTTCGTGAACCGGAATGCTCTCGACGACCGCGAGCTTGAGCCCTGCGTCCGCGATGTCATTCTGCAGCTGCGCGAGCCGGCCCCTCGGCCACGGATCGCCGACCGGGACGTCGTACAGCGCGCTCACCACACCCTCCACGCCGGGGATTTGGCGGATGTGCGCGAGTGGGATCGGGTCGGTGGGCCCGAACCAGCGGAAGGTCATGTACATCGGAGACTCTCCGTCAGCCGCGCCAGCGCCGCCTCGACGCCGTCGCGCTTCAGAGCGGCCATCCAATCCGTCGTCGCCGCGACGAACTCCGGGATGCGCGCCGCACCGCCGAGTGCGTCGAGCGGCGCCCGGGTGAATGTCAGGTGGGCCGCGGCGGCGAGGGACAATCCTGGTGCAGGACGGCGAACGATGAGTGGCACGACCCTGATCCGGAACTTCTCTTCCTGATTCGTCACGATGACGCGGTACTCGTGCTCGAGCCACGGATTAGCGAACCGCTCAAGCACCTGGTGTGCGAACGCGCGCGCGTCGTCCGCCGGGATATCCGTCGCGGGGATGATCTCGTCGAACAGCAGCCGTTTCTGGAAGGCGCTGAGCAGCGGATGCAGGGTGGCGTCGCGCACAGTGCGGACGCCGGCCAGAGCGGCGAGCGGTGCCGTCGCCGTGTGCACCGCATTGAGCAGGCGCAGCTTGCGCTCGCGGTAGAAGGCGATATCGGGTGCGAACACGACATTTACGCTTTCAATCGGAAACACGGTCCGCAGCTCGGCGGGATCCGCCTCGATGGCCCAGAGGGCGTACGGCTCGGTCAAAGTGAGCAGCGCGTCGCGGTAGCCGAGCGTCGCCTCGAGCGCGGCATGCTGATCGGGCGGCGGCGCGGTGACGATCCGGTCGACGAGTGAGGAGCAGAATCGCACGCGCGCCTCGAGCCAAGCGCGAAAGCTGTTGTCGTACTTCCTCGCCACTTCGTGAATCATGGCCGCCAGGCGTGGGCCGTTATCTGGCACCAGCTCGGTCGGGATGACGAACATGGGCGGCGCAGCGGGTGCGCGCGTGAATCGCGCGTGCAGCGCATCCGTCAGCTGGCCCGGGAAGGGCGCGTCGCTGCGGAACCCCGCCTCCGAGACATTGCTGACGATCACCTGAATCGCGGGGTTCGCCGCGACGTCGCGCACGAGGTTCCACTGACTGTCCGCGGCGAGCGCGCGTGAGATCGCGCCGATCAGCCCAACCCGTTCGAGCGGCGCGCCGCCGGACAGGCCGCGCTCGACCAGGGTGAATAAGCCGTCCTGAGCGTTCAGGGACCGGGCGCGGGCCGCTCCTTCCGCCGTGCTCTGTACGACGACGATGCGACCGGCCCCCGTGCCCGCGCGATTTGCTGAGTCGACCGCGGCCACGCACAGCGCGCGCAGCAGCATGCCGCTGCCGAACTGGAGCACGCGCTCGGGCAACTGGTCGCGTCGATAGGCGCTGGCGCGCCACAGAGCGGCGGTGAGGGGGGAAAGCACATGGGATAAGCTGTGCGCGCGGCCGAGGGACGCAACGGAGGGGCCCGGGGGGGCGACTACGGAGAGTCGCTGAGAACATGACGTTGCTGCGGCAAATTGCGTGGCTTGTAGTCGGGAACGCGCTCTAGACGCTGTTGCACTGACTCATGGACCAGCGCGTCGGCCGGAATGAACCGTCTTCGCCCCAGATTCACGCGAATCGACTGCCGCCATACGCCCGGCGTGACCTGCCGGTGAGTCAGTTTTGGCCATAACTCGGCAATCCACCACCACCCCTTCAGGGATTCGTGCTGGTTTGCGGTGGCGGAATCCGGGGCGACATACGGCGGCTTCCCGCCGAGAACGTCCGCCTTGCGATACTGGTCAACTCGAAGGCCAGCCCGCTCGGCCTCACCCAACATCCACCGCAACGCAATCTTGGAGAGCTGACTCTCCGACTCGGGATAACTGCCGCCGACGTCAGAGTGCACGCCGGCGAACCACACTTCCTTGATATCCTGCTGGGTGTCGTGCGGGTCGCCGAACGAGTTCTGGCGGAAGAAGGCGCGACGCTCATCAATGGAAACGGCGTGCCGCACGATATTGAAGTCGGGGTTCTTGGTCGCTCGCGTGAATGGAAAGTGCACCGCGTCGTACACCCATCCTACGGAGCTGACCGTATCCCACACCCCGACGAAGTGCGGCTTGCATTCACGTGCGAAAGTGTGCTTGAAATCAGCGGCGACCGCGAAATCGATCTGCTTGCGCTTGATCATCCGGATCGCATAGGGAATCAGGGCTTCGTTGCCCTCGGTCAGCAGGCCGACGATGTGGAGCATCCCACATAACGCTCGTGCTGTGTATGCCCCCCGACTGAACCCGAAGATGTACACTTGGTCGCCAGCTGCGAATTCTCGCATGAGAAACTGGTACGCGTCAGCAATGTTGTCGGAAATCCCATACCCAAAGGCGAGACCAAGGACACGGGTCCACCACTGCTCAATTTGCGTGAGCGCGGCGCGGGCACCCATCGTCCCGACACCGGGGTGGTAATAGGCGGTCTGCGTCGCGTCGCAGACCAACGCCCTATAGAGCTTTACGACGTTCGAGTTTTGCGTTCCAAATTGATTGCCCGTGCCATCGCAGCAGATAACGATGTTCTTGGACACGATTCAGGGCTGACTGATGATCGTAAGTGCCGTAATGGGGTGAATCTCCCAAGCGGTCGCGCGCCAGTTCCCGTCTCCTCCCGGACGCGTGTTCCTCCCGGACGCGTGTTTTCGGATTGGGCTTTGTGCTCTGAGTCGAACATCAGCCACCCACGCACCTTGGCCCAGTGACCCTCGAGCGTCTGCTGCAGCGTGGCGGTGGACCAATCAACGGAGTCCTGCAACACAGCCGCACGCCAACGCGGCGTCACCTCGACGATGACCCGCCGGGTTTCGACGGTATCGGTCGGCCCCGTCGTGAGCTCGATATGCGTATCGCGATGGACGGGATCCCCTTTCTTGCAGTTCGTGGTCTCGAAGTGCCCGCCGGGAATCACACGGAAGACATACCCGGTGATCTCCGCCGCCTTCCCGTCGCCGAATCGACCGCTGTCATTTGTGCTGGGCGCGAGCATGGCGGCCAGGGTCACACTACTGTCGATGTCCGCATCTTGAGGTTGCGCACTCCGGTTCTTCAGGCGATTCAAGGCCCGTACGTTGCGCAGCTTCGCATTGCCCGAGTCGGGACAAGAGTCGAAGTCGCCCGGTCCGGCCGCCAGCGCGGGCGCTCCAGCGCTGAATGTGTGCGCTGGAGCAGGCGCGTGTAGCTCGGTGGGATCAACGATCGTGACATAGCGCTCGTAGACCCATCCGACTTCCTCGTTCTGCGTGCGCACGCGGAGATACCCCGTCCGATGTCCGTTGCCGACCAGTGTGACAGCGTCGCCAGTCTGTAATGCGGCCACTGTGCCTGATGAGCTCGACGGTCCGCTGTGTAAGGTCGCGTTATGTATGAGAACCCCGACTTGTTGCGCATTCACAGTCGGCGCGAACCAGAGCAGGGCGGCAACGGCAATCACGAGTCTGTTCATGACACCTCCGAACCCGGGTGATCGGCAACCTGTCCGCCACTCAAACGATAGGCGTTCCGTACGACGGACTATCACACTTTGAGCGTTTCTGATGAGGGGGGTATGCTCAGAGTGTCCTAGTCGACACATCGGACGGCCGTCCACGATCTGCGCACATTTTGTTATAGCCAACGTCTAGCTAGCCGGCAGCTTCACCTGTCGGGTCATGATTCCCCTCAGAAGCCTTCTCTTGCTCGCGGTGCTCGCGCCCGTGCAGCGTGGGCATCTCGCTAGGCGTGTACTTCGTATCGGGCGGCCAGAGTTAACCCGCAGGAGGTTTCTATGGGCACGCGTCAGATCCTATTTACGATGCTGCTTGGCTTGGGCTTCGTCGGATCGTGTCGCAAAGTAGAGCCGACTCGCCCCGCGGCGCGCGACTTCAGCCGCAATCCCCCCGGCATCGAGTCGGCCACGATCCGGCCACTCCCGAACGGACAGCCGGGCGGCAATGCGGTCCTCGAAGTCCGTTTTGAGCAAGGTGATTCGAGCGTGCAGCAGGGCGTCAGCATTTACCCGCGCGGCAAGGAAATCGTGTTGCGCGACGACGGCAGTAACGGCGATTCCACGGCGCACGACGGCGTCTTCTCCGCGATCGTCGACTTCGATTTTGCGGAGCTCGGCAAGGACGTGGCACGCGGGGCGGTGCTGAAATCGAATACGACGCCGCAAATCATCTTCCGAGGCCGGGAAGTCATCGGGATCGAAGATACCGCCATGGTGCGAGGACGGCTCGCGCGCTTCGCCGCGTTGCGCGACATCAACAACGTCATCAGCGCCCGGATGCGCATCAACCTCTTCGATCTTGTTCCTGCGGTGGACCCGATGAGCATCGATCCGGCGCGGTCGCTCATCGTCACGCACCCAGCCGTTGTTACGGACACGCTGCGGACGGTGAATCCGTGCGCGCTACCCGGCGCCCCCGGCAACCCGAACGGCACCTGGACCTTCAAGCACCTCGTCACCGAGATGGTCGGCAGCACCGGCGTCGATCCGGCCGATTTCGTGGAGCGGTGGCTGCAGAAATGGAACGCGAGCCAACCGGTGACGAGCGGGTTCAACGCGGCGCCACGCGGAACCATCCAGACGCGCATCATCAACCCGTGGCCGCGGACCGGCGGCAAGCTCGACCTCGATCATTCGCCGTTCCGCCTGGCCGCGATTGTGAACCGCATCGACCTCGGGGACAACCCGGCCTACGGCGGCCGCGGCAGCGCCGGAGA
>WNGK01009539.1_pt1 | contig 16535 bp, 11 predicted proteins | sample 5400601 | NCBI WGS metagenome assembly WNGK01 (sample SAMN13153376, study PRJNA577476) | soil metagenome | isolation source: 60 cm soil or saprolite under Garry oak tree replicate 1 | place: USA:California | collected 2016-06-15
GCGGATGTTTCATATTCTAAACATCCTCCGCCGGCTGGGCCACCACGTAACATTCATTCCAGATAATCTCGCGGATATGCCGCCTTACGGCGACAAATTACGGAAACGTGGAATCAAAGTCGTTTATCACCCTTACATCAAGAAAGTACGCGACTATCTTACTTCGCACGGGAGCGAGTTCGACGCTGTCGTGCTAAGTCGATGTGATTTTGCTCGCAAGCATATCGCAGATGTTCGACTGCACGCGCCACAAAGCCGCATTATTTTCGACACTGTCGATTTACATTTTCTTCGGACAGACCGACAGGCAGAGCTCACAAGCGATCCCAAGATCCGAGAAAGGGCGAGCGAGAAAAGACAGTTGGAATACGATCTAATTGATCAGGCCGATGAGACCTGGGTGGTGAGCGAAGTAGAACAGAAGCTCCTCCGCGAGGCCCGACCGGGCAAGTCGATAGAAATTGTGCCCACTATTGTCGATGTTCCGGGTTCGAAGACGCCTTTCTCATTGCGGCGGGACTTTCTCTTCATCGGTGGTTTTCAGCACACGCCAAACATTGATGCTGTTATTTTTTTTCTGGAGAAAATTCATCCACTGGTAGAGGAGCATCTTAGTGATGCCAAGTTTTACATCATCGGCGACAAGGCTCCTCCGGAGGTGGTAGCGCTCGCAACCGACAACGTCATCGTCGCCGGATTGCAGCCGGATGTTCGGCCGTTTTTTGAAAGCGTTAAATTATCTGTCGCGCCATTGCGATATGGGGCCGGTATAAAAGGCAAAATCAACCTAAGCATGGGTTTTGGCGTGCCGGTCGTGGCAACCTCGCTCGCCGTAGAGGGCATAGCGCTAACCGATCGTGAAGACATTCTCATCGCCGATGAGCCGGAAAATTTCGCGCGCGCCTTGATCGAGCTTTACGAGTCGGAGGAGCTCTGGAACCGGCTCTCGACGAATGGAATCAAAATCACGAAAGCGCATTATTCAGTCTCCGCAGTCCGCAAACGCTTGAATCGTTTGCTTAGTGACAAGCACGCCAAGCTTCCACAAGGGCGAAGGCTAAGAACCCTAACCTCGAAAATTGGCTCCGCGCCGAGCACGCCTTAAAACCCCCGCGATTAATGCCCGCTTAGGTTCAATCACTCCCGCTCCAACCGGGCATGGAAATGGAACGACAACAATTAAATGGTCGATGGGCAAACGGGAGCACGGGGCACGTGTATGTCTCGGCCGACGGCCCCCCGAGCGAATTTCTTCCGCCGCGCCGGACGGATCGGTTTTTGACGGCAGCTACTTCGTCAGACTCACACATTTTTTTGACCGGCTGGCGGTTCGCAGAGTATCGCTCTTGTTATTGGGTGGGCGTGTCACGGAGATTCGTGCGAGCCGGGTATTGCGATCAGGGCCGCTGTAGAGACTGAACTCATACGTTGCGCCTGTTTGAATCCAGTGCGCTTCTCCCGAGCCGTGCGAACCGCTTGCAAAAAACTTTTCCTCGGCGCCGTCCTTCGACACATAAACTGCGGCCGAAGCACCCTCAGAAAACCAACTGATAGTGGTTTTGCCTCGTCTAGCGCCAGGCGGCACCGGGTTCGGTGAAGCACTCAACTCGGAGCGGGTTGCGGGAAGTCCTGCGAAATAGTGACGCAGAAACAGGTTCATGATGTGATAGACCACTTCCCCCTTCACATGCCGAAGGTCTTGCTCCCAGGTCGCCTTCCGGTCCGAGTTTTGGACGATCTCGTAGCTTGGGAAATAGTGCACGTTTTTATGCATCGCCGCCCATTCTTGGGCTGCAGCTCGAAGGATTGATTTCGAATAAGTATTGGCAATTACAACGTCTTCCGACGAGAAGGTTGCCTCCAGCGGCACGGGCGACACCGTCACCACGACTTGCACATCTGGATGACCGAATCGGCTAAGCAGGGTGTGAATGCCTTCAAGATTCGAAAAGTTCTCCGTAAAATTCGTAATGTGAAACTCGTAACGATCTGGATGACGGTGGAGAGCAGCGGGAATCGGTGCAGTGTTGATGAAAACATTGGCAATTTTGTCGCGCCACACTTCGACCAAACCGAGGGTAACTATCACCACCCGACACTGCGCAACCCGCCGGGTGACCGATTCGATGATCTCACGCCGATGAATCGTTTCTTCGAAGCCGGCTAGTTGCAGCGCCGGATTGGTATGCGGATCATAGAAAACACCATTTCCGATATCAACGAGGCTCTCGCGAGGGAATTCCTCGGCCGGGTCCAGCGCCCAGCGCAGCTCGTTGTAAATAGAGAAGGTGCTGTATTTGTTCGTGAAGCCCAACTTCGTTTCGTTATTTATTGCCGGGAAGGAATCGAACTCCGTAGCTCTGCTCAACACGGCCATTTTCTGCTCGGCCAGGGCGCACTCAATGCCGCGCGCAAAACAGGAGCCAATAGCGAAAAGGTTGTCTTCGCGCCGCAGTGTAAAGGTCGGTCTAATGGCAGGCACGAAAAGCGGCTGGCGAAGGCGCTGGAACGCCAGCCTACCGTTTGGCTGATACGGTAATGCGCCCTTTTCGTGCCACCGACCGTAATGATTCCGCGCGCGGTTCCAGTGAACCTCTTCTGTTGTGATAGGAGTGGACATTTGGAAACGGTGGCTCAGGCATCAATAATTGCCACAAATTTTTCGATGCCCATTTGATTCCCGGGGCGATTTATCATGCCATTGTGCTGCTTCCTTAGCGCCGACGATATGGCCGCGATTGGCAGTACGCTTGACCGATCATGTAGGATGAATTGTCTAAGGAAAGTCTATTCGCGTTGCTCGACTCCATGCTAAGAATGAGTATGCAACTGAAATGCAGGATCAAATAAACAAACCGATTTTTGTCGTGGGATCACCACGCTCGGGGACAAGCGTGCTGGCGTGGTGTCTTGGACAGCATCCGAACATTATGCCGCTCCCCGAGTCAGGGTGGATGGGAGATTTCGCGATTGATCTTGCCGTTCGCTACCAAATCGGATCAGCACGCGGAGATCGCTCGGTTTTAAGTGCAATGAACATCCAGCGCGAAGAATTTTTTAACATGTTTGGTCAGAACATTAACGCACTGATCTTGCGCCACCGCATCGACCTTGCAAGAAAGGTGTGGGAATACTTGGCCGGCCTAAACGCTCCGCCCGAAGATCTTGTCTCGCCGATGATGAATCAAAAAACGCGATGGGTGGACGGCACTCCCGAGTATTCATTCCATATTTGCGGGTTGCGTAAGCTCTTTCCGAAGGCGCTATTCGTCCACATTGTCCGCGACGTCACTTCCGTCGTTCGTTCGATGCTGAACTTTCATCGTGTCGGCGGAGGCAGCTTGGTCGCCAATGAGCAGGAAGCTTACAATTATTGGTTTCGCGCTGTGAGCAGCTGTCTTTTGGCCGAACGGGCCTACGGTCCGCGCGTCGTCTTCCGGCTTCGGTATTCCGACTTAGTGGATACGCCGGAGTCCGCCTTGCGATCATTACTGAACTTCCTCGGCGAGTCATACACTGCGGAGTGTCTGACACCACTCACAAAACGGATCAATAGCTCCAACGTCCCCGCTGATTTCAAAATCGGCGACCCGGCGACCGATGCAGCAGCGGTCGAGCGGGCGACGCGGCTTTGCGCTCAACTCGTCGAAACTCCGCAGCCGTCTGAGGCATCACCTTCCGCAGCTGAAGAATTAGAGGCTGCGTTTGCCGAGCGGGTCCGATTTGTGGCCAGCATGGACAGCGAATATTGCAGGGCGCTGCAAATAATTACGGCGCTGAAAAAAGAAAATGCTGAGCGAGAAAGGTCATATCACGTGGAGCTCCAAAGGCTGCAGGTGGAACAAGCCGACCGGGAGAGGTCATATCAAGTGGAGCTCGAAAGGCTACAGACGGAACAAGCTGAGAGGGAGAGGTCACATATCGCGGAACTCCAAAGGTTACAGGCACACATCATAAAGCTAACAAACAGGTTGCGCGAGCAGCTCGGGAATACAAGAAAACTATTACATTTGCTCGATGAGGTAGAGAGCGCTGCTGCGCGCCTTCGATCTTCGCGACGCTGGAAACTGGCAAACCCAGTAACCGCAATCAAAGCTAAATTATTTCCGAATAAGGTATCGCTCGGATACGGTCATCTCGAAAGAGTTGTCGCCTCGTATCTGCAGTGGAGAGCGTCGCGCGCCGAAATCGCGAAGATCAATGATCAGATCAAGATGCTCGCATTTCCAACCACGCCGCCGACATCCTCTGAGATCGGTCCGACAAATTCAACCACGGTGAGAGACTAAGCGTTTCCGGAAATAAAAGTGGCTCATCACTCCAAATCGTCTTGCTATCCACCACAGCGGCCGTTCGCTTGTAAAGAGAGCTAGACATACGCTCTTTGTCTTATACATCGAAATGATCGGAGCCGAGTAATGCGCGAGGAACTCTACGCTGAAATCTTCGCGATGGAGCAAGAGCACTGGTGGTTTGCGGCGAGGCATCGAATCGTTCTTCATTTGCTTCAGCAGTACCTCCCGCATGAGAGCACGAACCGGCAAAAAATTGCTGACTTAGGTTGTGGCTGCGGAATGATGCTTTTGCGGCTGGCGGAAAACTACGATCCAATCGGCCTAGATGGTTCCCGCCACGCGATAGAATTCGCGCTTCATCGCGGAGTGAAGGCGAAATTAGGAACTCTTCCTGAGGATGTGCCGCTATCTCGAGAGAGTTACGATGCGGTTTTGCTACTTGACGTCCTGGAGCATCTAAAATATGACCGCGCTTCAGTCGAGGTGGCCGCAAGCCTCTTAAAACCAGGCGGCATCTTAATCTGTACTGTGCCTGCCCATAGATGGCTATGGACCAAGCGAGACGAGCATCATCATCATTTTCGACGGTATTCAAGGAGACAGTTTCGAGCCCTGTTTGACCAGCCCTTTCTTAAGCTCGAATTATTGAGCCATCTCAACGCCATTCTCTTTACGCCCGCAGCAGCCTGGCGGCTATTCGCAAGGGTCTTTGAGAGAAAGAGTGTTACAGATTTAAAATTGCCCCCTTTTAATTCTGCCCTCCGATCAGTTTTTGCCTTCGAGCGGTTGATGCTTGGTAAGGTGCCGATGCCAATTGGCCTGAGTTTTATCGCTATCGCTCGAAAAAAGTAAGATTCCTGGCGCAGCGCATAAATTGGCTAGTTTTCGACCGTGCCGGAATCACCTCTCGAATGGTAAAACCGGGACGCGTAACATACTCAGGTCACTTAATCTCAGACGCTAGGTCAGCCATTACTCCTCATAGTTAGATGAATGATTCATACTTCCCATTGGCTGGTTCGGTGGCACGAGGTGAGTTGAAACGTTGGCAGGAAAATCTCCTGGTTTTGCTCCTCTACACGCTTCTGACAGCGGCCCTGACGTATCCAGCTCTTCTCTTTTTCCATACAAAGGTGCCGGGAGGACCGGAAGATAATTTCCATTTCCTGTGGGAGCTGTGGTACGTCGCGCACGCTCTCTTTGATCTTCATAAGTCGCCATTCTTTGATCCAGACGTTTTCGTTCCATTCGGTTACAGCCTGCTCAGGAACCAGGACCTCTCCCCCGGAACCGTGCTTCTGTTCTCACCCCTAACACACTTCTACGGAGAGATTTTTACCTACAATTTTTTGGTTTTGGCATCCTTTCCCTTAACGGCATTTGGAGGCTACCTCCTGGCGCGGGAATTATGGTCGAACCGCGCTGCGGCGGTTCTTGCAGGAATCATTATCGGATTTTGCCCCTACCGGTTTGCGCACAGCGCGGGTCATCTATCGATCGTCTCAACTGAATGGATACCTTTTTTCTTTCTTTACCTAGAACGATTGATCTCCCAGCCTCGGCTGAAGAGCGCAGTTCTCGCTGGCGTATTCTTTGGTTTGTCCGCCTGGGCTACCTGGTACTACTTCTTCATGGTGCCGATCGCGGCGGCGTTTTACATTGCGTTTCGAATCCACTGGGGAGCGCCGGGAAAGGAGCTTCGCCATCTCCTAAAGCTAAGCCTGATTTCGGCAGGCATTGCTATGACTTTCGTGCTGCCGTTCTTGATCCCCTATTATGTTGCGACGCATGGAGCGGTTGTCGATTACCGCGGCGCTGGTGAGTCGCAGGCTTTCGCAGCGGCATTGGCTGACTACGTCATTCCACCCACCACGCATTTGCTATGGGGACATCAGATTGGCCAGCTCTGGCGCAATGGAGCAAACGCGCTTTGGGAGTCAGAATGGCAACTCTATCTCGGCACAGTTGCGTTGTTCCTGGCCGCAGCAGGCGTTTTCCATCGCCGACGCAAGGTGGTAGTCGCGCTGACCGCGATGGCGCTAGGCTGCCTTCTTTTCTCCTTCGGTCCCGGAATTTACTTTACTCACCCACCTCCTCTAAGCGGCTCGACGAATGATGTCGCCTTGTCACCCATCCTTGCGCCAGGCAGACTGCTGCGCCAACTTCCCGGCTTTAATAATCTTCGTGCCTGGGCGCGCCTCGGATTTTTTGTTGAACTCTCTGTAGGGCTTTTGGCCGCCGCCGGCTTGGTTCGCCTTCTCGATTGGATCAAGGGGCGGTTTCGAGCGCGTGCTACGACACAGGCCGGAATGGTCGCGATCATCATTGGACTTGTCACCTTGGACATTTTTCCAAGACCGATGGATATGAGCCCAGTTAAACCACGCCCGGTTGATGAGTGGCTTTCCAGGCAATCCGGCGAGTTCACGTTTATGGAATACCCGATACCTCAACACGCGTATGGCGGACCGGCAATCTATTCCACACGATTAACCGGAAAACGAATCATCATGGGCAATGCACAAAATCCGCCAAACCTGGCATTTTGGGGCGATCTCAGCGCCTTTCCATCTCCCTTCGTACTCGATCTACTTTATGGGTGGGGCGCCAAGTATGTTCTTGTGGATGAAAATCTTTATCAAGCTGGAGTATCATTTTGGAACATTTATCAAACGTGGAGCTCATTGAAATCGGCGATTGAAGCGAGCCCGCGACTGAAAGAACTTACTGTCTTGGATGGAATTCATGTGTATGAACTTGGCAGTGGAACTCGCCAGGCTGACGGAAGAGAACTATTGGCCAATGGAAACTTCGAAGAAAGCGACACAAGTTCACCTCTTGGATGGGAAGTCGTTGGCAGACCGAACGTCGAGCGTACCGGCAAACATTCTTATAGCGGCAAAACCGCTTGTGCTGTGACGCCAAAGGATTTTCTCACATCCAAACCCGCCGAGGTCGAAGCAGGGCAATGCTATCGGCTGAGTGCTCGCCAAAGGTCGAAGGCCTCCAACCTTGGAACGTTGCGCCTCCAACTAAACTGGAAGGGCGAAGACAAGCGCGATTTGTCACCTTCGAGTGTTGCCTTCACGGATGTGCCTTCCGCACCGCAATGGCAGGAGTCCAGCCTAATGGTTCGAGCGCCTTCCGGGAGCAAATATGCAACCGTGTATGCTAGAGCAGCCAGCGGTAAAATGTGGGTTGATGCTTATTCTCTCAAGAAGATCGCTGATGATTGTCAGCCGGTGCTTTTCGTTACTCCTAACCCAATCTCGGTGCAAGGCGGACAGCTCGGTCAGGCAGCAATCTCTTGGAATACCTATCGTAGCTCGGAAGACCGGGTAACGCTAGCAGTCGATGGCGGCCCCGAAGAACCTTTCGCCGAAGGGCGGCTTGGACTAAAGATGTTTGGTGGAATTAGACGTCAAGCACGCTATCAATTTCGGCTCTACGTTGGTCCGGAAACGACGGCGGCGACGACGATCGAAGTAAGCGCGGTAGAAAGAACTTCTACAATCGTCGCCGATCCAAATCCAGTTGCAAGCGGTCCCGCTTTGGGGAGGACGAGGATTTCCTGGGCAACGCCAGCAGGCGTCGATGCCGAGGTCTACGTCTCACGCGATGGCGGGCCCGAGTATCTCTTTGCGCAGAGACCCTTCGGATCCACTGAGGTAAACTGGATTGCGGCCGGAAGCCACTACGAATTCCGACTCTACACGAAAAATGGTGGCACGCGGCGTCTTCTGGCCAAGGTTGTCGTTACTCGATGATAAATTGATTCGTGAGCTGTTCACCATCGGCGAGTTGATTGACAGAATCTGTCCAGGCTTTACGATTGGCCGAGAGTGCAGCGAATGTTAAGCCTACCGCTTTCCTGTAGCTTTTCGATCTGTTGTTTGTTGCTAGGCGCATGTAGTGAAGGGCGGCACCACTCGTTCCCAGACAGAACCGACGGCAAACCGCTCTTGACCGCGGAACCCAATCCCGTTCCCGCCGGCGATCCAGACCAACCACTCGCGACAACCGTGATCACTTGGAACACAGGAGACGAAGCGACGGGCGACCTCTGTGTCAAAGCGAATCGGTCGCCTGAAGTCTTTCTGGCGCGCGCTCCTTCTGGCATCCTGAAAATTGACTGGATTCAATTCGATTCAACCTACCAGTTTCGCCTTTATACGAAGAAACATTCAAAACTTCTCGCGAAAGTGGATGTGACCCGAGACAACTGATGCCATTTTACGAACCCGAACGATTGAGCTACAGAACGCTTATGATCCGCCAATCGACCGACTGTCAATCAAGATACTAATGGAAGGCAGTGTTCAGCCGTCTGAAAGAAACAGGACGGTTTTATCAGACGAACAGAAGAAGAGAAGCGAAGCTCGCCTCTGGCATTGGATGCGAGGAAAGCCGGTGCTTTTATCGCTCATAATCTACACAGCAATAATCGTCGCCACGACCATTCCCACCGCGGACGTTTACATGTGGTGGGGGCACTACATGCTCTTCCCAGTGGTCAATGTTTACGAAATCTGCAAGGTTTGGTCCGCGCAGGGTTTCGGTCATGTACCATGGTTTCCGGATTACTGTTTTGGATACGGCTATCCGTACCTTACGTTGTATGGGCCGCTCGGTTTCTACATCGCTGCGATCTTCCATTTCATCTTCGGATCGGATTACGGACCGGCGACGAAGCTGAGCTCTTATAACTCGCTTTACCTAAGTGGTCTGCTAATGTACGCGTTCGTATACACCATTGGATCGCGAGAACGCTGGCCTCGCCTAGCTTGGTGGGCATTGGCGGCGGCGAGCGTTTACGCTCTCACTCGGTACCATTTGACTGACGTTTTCGTTCGGAATGTCACGGGCGAATCATGGGCTTGGGCCACTCTGCCGGGCGTCTACTGGGGTATGGAGGTTGCCCGACGCCGGCCCTTGCTGGGGATTCTGCTAGTTAGCTCGATGTATGCTGGTCTTCTGCTCAGCCATAATATCACCGCGCTGTGGGGCAGCCTTTTCATCGCAATCTATCCGCTGCTGACGGCCCGGGATTTGAAATGGCCGCTTACCGTTGCCGGTGGTGGACTTTTGGGCACCACAATGGCCGCATTTTTTTGGTACCCGGCGCTAAAGCTATCGAAGCTAACGCTGCATGCGGGCGACGTAGCGGCGATGTGGGGCACTCCGAAACTGCTTCACACGCATGCCATCTATTGGAGACAGCATTTCATCGAAAGCCTAGGTTATGGTGCCAGCATCGCGGGACCGGACGACTCGCTTGGAATTAACCTTGGGTTTGCTGTTTTGATCTGTGTCGCTCTTTCCACCATCGCCCTATTCCAGCGAGGGTTGAAGACCGGTCAACGATACCGCGTTGGCTTGTTTCTCCTCCTCACTTTCCTTATTCTTTTCATTATGTCGCCGCAAATGCCATGGAAGAAGGTGCCCGCAATTTTCCTGTATCTTCAATTCCCGTGGCGGCTCCTAATCTTCACGGCTTTTTTTGGCGCTACGGCGAGCGCGATGGCGTCTCCAGTGATCGATCGGTGGATTCATCCAGCAGTTCTCACCGGTCTCGCCGTTGTCTTCGCCATCCCAACGTTGCCTATGATCCTAATGCCTCAAGTCATCAAGAAAATGTCTCCTGAGCAACTCGTTAAATGGAATCGCCGCTATGAGCGAACAGGGCTTTACGTACTGGCCGGGCTGGCAACTGCGTGTTGACGGAAAGCTGTTCGAGAAGGCTCCAGAGGTGGAAAAAAATGGACTGATCTTACTCCACTTGCCAGCAGGATCTCACCTGGCAGAACTTCGCTATAATCTTTCACCAGAAGGAAAGTTCGCACGAATTTTTAGTAGCGCGGCGGCGGGTATGTGGGTTGTAATTATCTTCGTTCTCATGTTCACTCGATGGCGAACATCGTCCAAGCTCTTGCCGGCGAACAAGGTCGATAATTCCGAGCTTTCAGAGAATGAAGCTGGCCCTTTAGTATATCCACAGAAGTAGGAGCTCCCACTCGTAGCATAGTCGTCACTAGTTTTATGACCGGCAAACCGCTCGTTTCAATCGTTATTCCTGTCTGGAATGAGGAGGACACGATTCCCGTCCTGATCGAGCGGCTCCAAAAACTCTCCAGTGATTCGACCTCTCGCTTAGATTTCATCGTGGTAAACGACGGCAGCTCAGATCAAACCCAAGAGAAGCTTCTCCAGCTCTTGCCGCGATTACCTCGTTGGCGTCTTATCAGGTTGTCTCGCAATTTTGGGCAACAAGCCGCTTATCGAGCAGGATTGGATCAGGCTGACGGTGACGCTGTGGTTTTCCTCGACGCCGACTTGCAAGATCCCCCTGAAGTCATATCGGAAATGATCCATGTTTGGCAAGGCGGTTCAAAAGTGGTGATAGCACGCAGACGCAGCAGACCGGAGCGAGGGCTACGCGGATTTTTGATGCGACGATTTCACGATGTTTTTCACGCGATGACAGGCGGGCTGATGCCCAAAGACAGTGGCACCTTCGGCCTTATGGACAGAACAGTCGCAGATGCCGTAAGAGCAATGCCAGAGCTTAATATCTTTCTTCCCGCCCTTCGCTCGTGGGTAGGATATCCGCGTGGATATGTGTGGTATGACCGGGCCGAAAGAAAGGGCAAACCGAAGCAGACGCTCAGTAAGTTGTTTAACTATGCCTGGGACGGTATCCTTAGTTTCAGTGAATTTCCATTGAAGATCATTTTCTGGATTGGAGTTGCTACCTCGCTGTTCGGCTTTTGTTATGCCGGCGTGCTGATCCTAGTTAAGATTTCACAGCTATTCGGCTACTTTACTGACTTTATCGTGCCAGGATTTACCACGCTGGCCGTAGCCGTACTCTGCGTCGGTGGAGTTCAACTCATCTCGCTCGGGATCGTTGGGCAATACATTGCCCGCATTTACCGAGAGGTAAAGCAAAGGCCACTATATCTGACGGAAGAGATCGTCGCGTCTACGGCAAAAGATGAATCCAGAGGAGTATGAAAATCTGAGTGAGGTCGAGAGGCTTCATTGGTTTTACCGGACGAAGCGCGAGATTGTCCGGTACTGGTTGTTGAAATCGTATCCTCTCCGAAAGGATTCGGTGCTGGCGGATTGCGGCGCCGGCACAGGTTTGTTCGCCCAAGAAATGAGCGACGTATGCAGTGTCATCGCGATCGACAATCAGGAAGATGCGTTGTGTCTGCTTGAACAAAACGTCGGCACAGAAAGGGTGCGGCGAGGATCATGCGCTGCGCTGCCTCTAAAAGATTCGTCTGTCGATTGCGTTACCGCGCTCGATGTTCTTGAGCATGTTGAAGATGATCGGCTGGCGGTGACAGAACTTGCGCGCGTTTTAAAACCAGGTGGTGTGACGGTTGTAACGGTGCCGGCTATGCCATCGCTGTGGAGCGACTGGGACGTGGCGTTGCATCATTATCGAAGATACCGTCATCCAGGTCTGTTGAAGCTATTCGACGCGACACTCTTTGAGATCACGCATTGGAATTATATTAATGTTGTCGCACTCCCGGCAGTTTTCGCAGTCCGGAAATTGCGCCCGCTTTCCCGTGGCGCAGCGAGACACAAATCAGACCGGCGTTTGGAAGATAAAATGCTTCCTTCGTGGTTGGACAGCGGCTTGTCCTTCGCATTCAAAGCGCTCGCCTGCCAGAGCCGGATACGTTTCCCGGCAGGGGTTAGCTTGTTAGCAATCGCGAAGCGCAGATAGACTCGGGTCCACCTGGCAGAGCCCCGGTTCGGTGACGGTTCGGTCTATGGTAGCCAACGCCAGAATGGGAGCGCTTCACTCACGCATAATTTGTCTTTGTCTTTTCTTTCGAAAAAAGTCGCACGAAATTTTAAGTTGTTGCTCCAGATTGAATCGCTTAGTATGCGCGACTTCGCACACCATGCTTATCGGTCGAATTCTACGAAATCTCGTTTTTGCCGCCGCGGTGGTAGAGCCATCCCAAGTTAGCCTTGAGAAGATTCGACGTTACCGTGCGATCAAAAATGCCTCTCGGCTCTGGATCCTCAGTGGATTAGTGTGGCCATGCTCTAAATTTCAACCTTCGCCCTCGCTAGTTAGAGAAATGTATGTCGACCTCCTATTTGCGAATTAATATTGCGCTCGGCTGGCTCGCGCCAGTGGCTGCTCTTTTATCTTTTGCATTCTTGTTTCCTCAGGTGCAAAGCGTTTCCGGCGCCGCATTACCCAGTGGTTTTGGGGAAATACAATATGCCAAAGGGTTGCTTAGTCCAACTGCCATGGCGTTTGCACCGGACCCGTGTCCCGCGTCCGGCCCGCCGGTGCACAGGCTCTTCGTCTGCGAACAAGCAGGACGAATTCGCGTGTTTCGTAACGGCGTTTTGCAACCGAACGCCTTTTTGTTTGTCTCCTGCGACACTCGCGGCGAGCGCGGGCTCGATGGTATCTGTTTCGATCCGAACTTCGCGACCAATCATTATATTTATATTTACTACACGATTAAGCCCGCAGACACGTCATTGCCGACTCACAACCGTGTCAGTCGCTTTACCGCTGACCCGGCGAATCCGGACGTAGCTTTGGCGGGAAGCGAGAAGCGGATCCTGGATCTGCCCAATCTTGGCCTGACCTCCTACGTCCATAATGGAAGTGCCCTCCATTTCGGACCGGACGGCAAACTTTATATTTCGGTTGGCGAAAACAATCAGCCCGCAAGTGCCCTCCAATCGTTAAACACGGTGTTCGGGAAAATCTTGCGAATCAATCCGGTGCCAGAAAACGCCGACGGGACGGTTCCGGCATCGACCATTCCCACCGATAATCCGTTCTACAATACGGCCACGGGAATAAATCGCGCGATCTACCTCCTCGGCCTGCGAAATCCGTTTACATTTGCCTTTCAGCGCGGCACTGGCCGAATGTTCATCAACGACGTCGGTGCTAGCACCTGGGAGGAAATCAACGACGGCAAGAAAGGTGCAAATTATGGGTGGCCGACCTACGAAGGCCCTATCAATCCGCCAGTGGCTGGTTTCACCAGTCCAATCTTTGCTTATATGCACTTTTCCGGCACCCAGCAGGGTTGTGCCATTACTGGTGGCGATTTTTATAATCCGCCGCCGCTTTGTTCCGGCGAACCACAATTCGGGTTTCCAAGCTCGTATGTAGGCAAATATTTCTTCATGGATTACTGTCAGCGCTGGATCTACACATTGGATCCAACCCAGATCGATCCGGCAAGCCCGTACGGATTCTACAAAGTCAGCCCGTTCGCGACTGGCATCAGCCATTCTTCGTTGACCTACCTGATCGTAGGTCCAGACCGAAATCTCTACTATATTAGCCGTGACGATGGCGCGGTTTACCAAATTCGTTATCCCGCAAGTTTAGCTCCGACGATTGGAACCCAGCCAGCGGACGTATTGGTGGGACAGGGATGGCCCGCCACATTCAGCGTCGATGCCTCGGGGGCGCCCACGCTGCATTATCGGTGGCAGCGAAACAACACTGATATCTCCGGAGCAGCTGATGCGCCCAGCTATACTGTTACTAATCCGCAAGTAGCAACCGACAACGGAGCCTTGTTTCGCTGTATCGTAAGTAATTCCTTCGGCAGTACAACGACCCGAAATGCCGTTTTGTCAGTTACCACCAAGCAACCTCCCATCCCCACCATTAGCTCTCCTCCTCCGTCCTTTTATTACAACGCGGGAGACATTATTACTTTTGCCGGCTCGGCGATCGATGGAATCGATGCCGTTACTCATCAACCTCAAGATGGCGTTCTGGCACCGAGCGCACTCACCTGGCAAATTTTATTCGAGCATCATGCGCTGACCAACCCGAACCATCATACCCACCCGTTTTTCCCGCCCACGAGCGGGATTTCCGGTGGCACAGTCGCGCTCAACTTTCCGGAAACTGATCCCGATGTCTGGTTCCGCATTTTTTTGACTGCAAAAGATTCCTACGGATTGTCACAGACCATCTTCAGGGATATTTTCCCGCACCACGCGCAGCTTTCTGTGACCACCAGTCCTGTGACCAGTCCTGTGCCACTAAAAGTCAAGATAGACGGCTCGCCAAAAAACGTGCCTGCTAAGTTTTGGAGCGTTGTTAATCTGCCGCGCACCCTTGGTGTAGATACCCCCCAGACCGTAAATGGAGCGACATACGACTTCGTTTCCTGGTCCGACGGGGGGGCCAGAACCCACACGATTTCGACTCCGACGACTGCTACTACTTATGTCGCCAATTTTGCGAAACGAGTTGCTACGAACACATCGAACACATCGAACGCAACGACTAGCGCGATTAGCGCAAAGCCAAATCCGTTTACTCCAAATTCACAGGGCCTTGGACAAACAACTCTTACCTGGACAAGCACTGGGACCACGAAAGTTGAAATTCACGTCGATGCTCCTAATGGTAATATGTTTACCAGTAGCGGCCCCGGGACTTTCTCGGCCACGACTGGCCTATGGGTGCAGAACGGCCAGACATTTTATTTGCAAAATGTTTCGAATGGCTTGCCTTTGACTGCGGCCAATACACTCGCAACGGTAACGCTGACAGCTTTGAGCAGCACGCCGAGCGGTTCAATTAGCGCTAGCCCCAATCCGTTTACCCCAAATTCACAGGGACCTCCGCTACCACCGCCCAATGGGTGCAGAATGGCCAGACATTTTATTTACAAAATGTTTCCAGTGGCCTCCCTCTAACTTCCGCTAACACGCTCGCAAAAGTAACAATGACAGCTTCCCCATGATGAAGGCGCTGGCTCAATTCTAGCTTACGCGAATCGAGCCTTTAGGACAGGGTATTAACGGTCGCAGCATCTCCATTTCTCTCACCTACGGTGATTCGCAGATGACTTGACAAATTCGTCAGGAGTTTAACGTAGCAGAGATTCCTTACGGCTAGTGATGGTATTGCAGTCGACACGACGCGCGTTTCGCTGAATGAATGAGGCTACTAAAAAGACGACCGACTGGTGGAACGACCCGCAAAGTCAACCCCCCGGCACGCAGTGGGTTGAAGTGCCGAACGTGCGGCAAAACATCAACCGCCGGGCCACCGGCGATTCAGAAATTGATTGGCTGAATCACTCGGCTAGTTTTTTAAGCAGCCAACCTACACCGATCAAGGCGCTCTCCGTTGGTTGTGGATTTGGAATCATCGAGCGGATTCTACGCCGACGCGACATTTGTCAGTTTATTCATGGCCTGGATGTTGCTGATGGCGCAATTCAAGGCGCAATTCAAGAAGCCGAAGCTGAAGGTTTGCAGGGCTTGACCTATGAGGTAGCGGACCTGAACACGACGGAATTGCCGGCAGAAACTTATGACATCGTTTATGCTCACGCTTCACTCCATCACGTTTTCCAGCTTGAACATTTGCTTGACCAGATTAAGAAAACACTTAAGCCCAACGGCTTTTTTATCATCTTCGAATACATCGGTCCTTCACAAATGCAGTTTCCGCAGCATCATCTGCAATTGGCTGACGTTTTCTTAAAGACTATTCCGGAGCGCTACCGCAGAATGCGGCGTCGAGAAGGTATCAAGCAAGAAGCCCCTCGGTTCTCGCTCGAGACGATGAACAGTTCAGACCCTTCGGAAGGCATTCGCGCCAGCGAAATTGTGCCCTTAGTTGCAAGTCGTTTTGAAATTAGACATCTCCGTTATCTCGGCGGCACTTTGTTGCTCTTAATCTTTAATGAGATCGCCGGTAATTTCAGGGAGGAAGATGCCGAAATTATGCCGTTGCTAGACGCGCTGATTGCACTGGATAACTTCCTCGTGGATAACGCAGCCCTACCCTCCTACCATGTCTACATGGTTTGCCAAAAAACTGACAATCCACTGCCAATGCAGACGGCGACTGTTGTACCGCAACCGGCTTCTCTCTTTGTGACAAACGGTCCACAAACCTTAATCAATAAACTAGGCGCTTCGATTACCGCCAGCCCGAACCCTCCAGCCGTCGATTCACGGGGATGTGGGCAAACCACCCTTTCTCGGACAAGTTATGCGACCACTAAGGTTGAAGTTCATGTCAATGCTCCCGATGGTAATGTCTTTACGGCAAGCGGGCCAGGTAGTTTTTCGAAAACCACCGAGCGATGGGCACGGGTAGGGATGACATTTTATCTGCAGAATGTCTCGAACGGATTGCCCTTAACTGCCGACAATACGCTCGCGAAGGTCACCCTGACACCACCAAGTGATGAGTGACGT
>WNGK01007868.1_pt1 | contig 16529 bp, 15 predicted proteins | sample 5400601 | NCBI WGS metagenome assembly WNGK01 (sample SAMN13153376, study PRJNA577476) | soil metagenome | isolation source: 60 cm soil or saprolite under Garry oak tree replicate 1 | place: USA:California | collected 2016-06-15
CAACGTCGTCTTCCAGACCACCATCGCCTCGCCGCGGGGCGGCATCGCGACGTTTTTCAGGCTGGCTCGGGACTTACCAGCCTGCAAGTCCTGTTTGGCGCGCCGGAGGAGCTCGAGAGCGTGGGGTTCACCAATCCCCGGTTCTGCAGTCCTGCCGCGCTGAAGACATTACGCGGCAGGGTGGCAGGACTGGATACCAACGAGTTCGCGATCATTCGCGGAGGCTTCGATGCGGCGGCGAGCGCACACAGCGCCACCGGCGGCGAGTTCGTGCTCCAGCTCCTTCCTCCTGGTCCGCAGGACATCCTCGCGACGCGAGTCGTGAGAACCAACGGCATTGACTCGATTCCCCAGATGATCCTGCGACGCGGCATCGATCTTCCGGACGGCGCAACGCTGCCGGTCCTCGATTTCAGCGCGCCGGAAGCGTTTGCGCCCGAGGTGCCAAACGTCACGCTGTCGGGAATCGGTGTCGGCGGCGCCGCAATCTCCACGCGCCTGATCACGAGCAGCTTCAACAGTACGTTTGGCATTGTCACCGGCCAGGACATTGGAACGACACGGCCGTACTTCGCGGTGCCGGAAGCGCGGTTGCTGCCGGGCGATCTGCAGGAGCTGTTTGCCTCGGGTCACGGGGCAACGCCGAATAGCGTGCGAAGCGCCGGTCGCTTCTTCCACGCCGTCCAGGACTACACGATCGCGCTCGGCGCGGATGTGGTCCCGCCGACGTTCAGCACGATCGCGACGTTACCAACGCTCCGGTTGCGCGCGCGCTTCGTGAATCAGACCGAGTATGGCCGCCGGACGTCGGTGACGTTCCAGGAAGACAGCACGCGACAGGTCAGTGTTTCGATGACGCAGGACTACGCGCTCCAGGTGGGTGGTGTCTACGACCTTGTCATTCCTGAGCTGACCCAAGTCGCGGGATTTCAGCGTGGATGGGCGCTCTCTCAAGGCAGCTCGCTGCGATGGTCCGCGGTTCGAGCGGGTGGAACGCTCGACCTGGGCTTTGACGTCGTGCCGTTCGATGGAGCGACTCGGCGAGCCGCGTTCATCTCTGACGTGCTGACGCCATAACGGACTTAGTGGAGGGTGCGCGCCAGCGCACCGGGGGTCGTACCGAAGGCGCGCTTGAAGAGTCTCGTAAAGTGCGCCTGATCGGCGAACCCGGTGCGCTGCGCGATGTCCGAGAGGGTCGCAGCGGTCGTCTCCAGTAGCATGCGGGCGCGCTCCAGCCGGCGCGCCAGCAGATACTGATGCGGCGCGCGGCCCAGCGTCTCCTTGAACGCGCGGGCAAAATGCGCCGGCGAAAGCTCGACCTCTCGCGCCAGCACCTCGATCGTCAGGCGCGCATCCAACGCCGCATCGATCAACTCGAGCACGCGCCGCTTGGCCACCGCCGACAATCCCCCGCGCACCGGCACCGGGCGAGGCTGGACGACGCCGGCGTGACGCACCAGCAAATGGCCGAGCCCGGCCGTAACGGCTTCGACGAAGGCCAGCCCACCCGCATTGCGACTGTCCGCTTCGTCTCTGAGCGTCAGCATGAGATGCCGGATCTGCGGCGACTGGACCGCGTAGGTGCGCCGCAGGCGCATCGGCTCGACGGTATCGAGCGACGGAGACACCAGGCGCGCCAGGTGCAGTGGATCGAGCGCCACGCGCAGATATCGCAGCGTGCTGTTGAGCCGCAGCGTGATGGGCATCGTGCTGGGACTGATCCAGAGACTCTCCGGCGGAACCGTGAACTGCTTGAATCCGTGAGACTCCTGGACCTCGAGCTTGAGCGGTGCCCGGTCGAGGTTGAGCGACAAATAATGCTGATCGCCGACCAGATCGTCGACCGCCGACACGTCGTTGCGCCCCGCCTCCACGCGCACGCCAGGCCAGTCCAACGCCTGACTGGTCACGATTGCGGAATGACTGTCGCGGCGCGTGACGCGGCCGCGCGTCACGATCGACTCGAGGAGAACAGGTTCGGCGGATCCGGTCATGCAGCACGAACATTCAAAATTGCACGCCGGTTCCGCTCAATACTGCACGCCACTTCTGTTTGAACTTGATCGCACCACATACCAGGCGGAAGAATGTTTACGCTCAAGACTCGCTTCACCGTCGTTACGTTGGCAGGTGTACTCGTTGGCTGCAGCAGTGGTTACGGTTCGACGGCGGCACCTCCTCCGCCGGCCAACACCGTCGCGGCAACCGACGCGCTCACGTTCACGCCCGGAACGCTCCGGGTGAGCGCCGGTGACATTGTCAGGTTCACGTTCGGATCCGTGGCCCACAATGTTTTCTTCGCCGCCCAGACCGGAGCCCCGGCCGATATCGGCGGCACCAACGCGAACGTGGCGGTCGAGCGGACGTTTGCGGTCGCAGGCACGTACACCTACACGTGCCACATCCACCCGCAGATGCACGGGACGGTCGAGGTCCAATAACCCCTTGCGACCCCGAAAACAATCGAGGCCGGGAGCAATCCCGGCCTCGATTGTTTCGAACGACCCGCAGTTCAGATACTCGAGCTCGTCAGCGTCGGCCGCTTTGCGGTCGGCGAGACCTTCAGGCGGATCCACATCCCCGCCAGGCCATGGCCCGGCACCGCGCAGAAGATCATGTAGGCTCCCGCCTTGTTCGCCACGAATCGCACCGAGTCCGTTTCGCCCGAGCCGAGACCCTGCAGCAGCCGCGCCGCCACCGTCGTGGCGCGCGCGAAGGCCGGTGGGTCGACCGGGCCAGCCGGCATCGGTTTCGTCGTATCGACGACTTCGGCGGAGTGCGGGAGATTCGCGTCGTGATTGGCGAACCGCAGCACCACCGTCCAGTTCGCCGGCACCGTCAGCGTCAGCTTCCCGTCGTTGAAGCCGTTGAAATTCAGGCCGCCATTCAGTTGCGTCAGGCCGGCGGTCAATTGGAGCGTGGCGGTCTTGGTGGTCGTGTCCACGGTGAGCCAGTTGCAGTCGATCTGCGACTGCGTCGCAGGACTCTGCGCCGCACCGATCGACGGCGCGAGCAGGAGGATGCCGCAGAGACTCGAAAGTTTTATCATGGGTCCAAGCTACCTATCGACCGGCTCCGACGGAAAGGCCCACATACATGTTCCGACTCGGCGCCGGCTCGTAGAACCTGCCCCGCGCCGCGTTGATCACCACCGAGCCGACGTAGCGGTGATTGAATGCGTTGTTGACGCCCAGGAATGGCGCGAGACGCATCCCACCGGCCTTCCCATCCCAGCCGACACGCACATTCGTCGCCCACCATGGCGAGGTGGTCGTGCTGCCCGTATCGCTCACGATATATCCCGACGAATACGTCTGCTGCACTTCCCCCCACGCGCCGCGGAATGTCGCGGGTTGCAACCGCGCGAACAGGTTGAGCCAGTGCGTCGGGATCCCCGGCAAGGCCCGGCCGTCCAGCACGTGGGGGATCGTGTCCGTGAACGCGTAGCGCCGGTACCGGTAGTCCGAGTAGGTCCACGCGGCGTTCAGGCTCACGCCCGGCGTCACGGCGAGATCCGCACTCAGCTCCATCCCTCGGTGCCGCGTGCTGCCCGCGTTGCGGTAGTAGAACCGCGGCGCGGCGATCTCATACGGAATGAGGGCGTCCCGGACGTCGGCTTGAAACACCGCGACCGTATATCCGAGGCGCCGGCCGGCCGACCCACGGGTGCCGATCTCGTAATTCCAGGCCTGCTGCGGCTTGAGTCCGGTGTTGAACCCTCCCGAGCCCGACGGTGAGTTCGCGAGCTCCGTGGTGGTCGGTGTTTCGAACGATGATCCGACGTTGGCGTAGATGGTGCTCTTGCTCGACGCGCTCACGGCGACGCCGAGCGATCCCGACAGCGCCCGCATCAGGCGATCGCCCGAGTCGTCCGGATTGGGAGGCGTCGTCGTAATCAGGTGGTCCTGCACGGTGAACTTCACCCAATCATAGCGCAGCCCGGCGGTGACCGTCGTCCGCGCCGAAACCTCGAGCGCGCTTTGCACGAATGGCCCGATTTCTGTGACATGCTCCAGCTGATCGAGCGTGCGCACGGTATCGGGTTTCGCCGAGTCGCTCGGCGTGTACGCGAAGTTCTTGCGGTCGTCGCGCAGGCGCTGGAAGTCGATGCCCGCGGTCAGCCGATGCACGAGAGAACCGAGCAGCGCCGGGACCGTGACGCTGGCGCGCGCTCCGTAATCGATGCGATCGAGATCGATGTACGTCGTGGTGATCGGATTCTTGAGATCGCGCGTGAGCCCGAACAGCGTGACCGCAGCCTCGCCGCCGTTCGCCCAGGCACGACGCACCGTGGCACCGCTCTGGACTTGTGTGACCGCCTTCCCCGCGTTCCGTTGCAGGTTGAGTGCCGGCGCCTGATCGGGATTCGCGCGCAGCTCGGGCAGCGTCAGCGAGCCGGGATTGTCGGCTCGCGGGTTGTCCCCGACGTCGGTCACCAGGGCGAGCGACCAGCCGTCCGCCAGAGGCAGCCGGAGGCGTGCGTTGAGGACGCGCTGGTCCGCGGCGCTGTGGTCGCGCTCTCCCTCGTAATCGAGCCGCGAGACTGTGATCGAGGCGCTCCCTCCGCCCACGCCCACCCCGGTCGTCGTTTGCCACTTGTTCCACGTGCGGCCGGATCGGGCGCTGAACTGACCCGCAACGAACCGCGCGTCTTCGCGAACCTGCTCGATGGCCTGCGGACTGGTCCAGATGCTGATGACTCCGCCCGACGCATTCCCGAACAGCGCCGACGACGAGCCGCGCAGCACCTCGATGTGGTCGACTTCTCCCAGCTCGAGGTTGGTGAGCTGTCCCTGGCCGTCGGGCAGCGTCTGCGGGATGCCGTCGACGAGGATCTTGATCCCGCGCGCGGCGAACGCCGAGCGGGCGCCGAAACCGCGAATCGAGATGCGCTGATCCTGGGAGAAGTTGTAGCGATTCGCGACGAACACGCCCGGCACATTCGCGAGGGCCTCGTCCAGTCCCCACGTCGGCTTGGCGCGGCTGATCTGGGCACGGTCGACCGTGTGAACCGAGAGCGGAACCTTGGAGAGCGGCAGCTCGGCGCGGGTGACCGAGACGGTCAGCGGTGGCAGCGGATAGGGCTTCGTCGTGTCGGCGGGAGTCTGGCCGCGCAACGTGAGCGGCACGCACCAGAGTGCCGCCGCGCACGTCAGCCCCCGCACCGACCGTGTCATCGTCGGTGGGTTCTAACTCATCCGGTCAGATCGCGTCAAGAGCGGCGACCTCCTTCCACTACCTCTGCTGGCTGCTATTGCTCGTCGACGCGCCGCTGGCGAGTGATTGCGCGATCTGGAGATGTTCACGCAACGTCGGCAACGTGCTCGCGATTAGAGACCGCACCTCTTCATGCTGTGCTTGGCCCTGCGCCAGCTCGAGCAGGCCGATGGCTTGGGTGTGGGCTTCGACCATCGCGTTCGCAAAAGCGGTGTCGAACGCGGCGCCGCGCAGGGACCGCAGCCGTTCGTCTGGCTGATGGTCCGGCGCTTCGCCGCGCTGCGGGGAGCTCTGCGGGTAGCCCTGAAGCCTCGTCGACCTCGTCGACTCGACCGCCGATGTCATCATCGCGATCAACAACTGGGCGCCGCACGCCGACGCCGCGATCATGCATGTCTCGCCACCCTGGGCAGCGATGCTCGGCGGTGCGACACCGGATTCGGCGGTGCGAACGGTCGAGCTTCCGTTGGCCAACTACTACCGCGCCAAGGGGCTCGCGATCGTGTTCACGGTGGACGCGACCGACGGACTGAACCGCGCGGCCGAAGCGCCGGAGCTGGTGAGCGCGGGTCGGAGCATCACCGACACGATGGTCCAACGGCTGTGCCGGCTCTTACAACCTTAGACGCTATGAAGCCTCACCGATGGCTTATCGCGACGACGGTAACCGCCGCGAGGCTTGTGACGATCATGCCGAGGATCCGCCACTTCGATTCCGACTCGGCTTTTCCCGGCACCTGAATGCGATCGCCGGCGCGGATACCGAGCTCGTCCAGCGTCGCGCCCCGCGCGATCGCCGTCTGGAGCGGGTCCCCGCTCCACAACGACGAGTTGCCCCGCTGGATGCTCAGCCGTTCGACGCGGGCATCCTTGGTGGCGCCACCCGCGAGCATCAGTGCGTCCGCCAGCACCAGGTCGATGGGAACGGCATAGTATCCCGGCCGCACCACCTCGCCGGCGACGGACACGCGGATCAGGGCGCGCGCTTGCAATACGGGATCATTGATGTAGCGGCCCAACTCGCGGGTCAAATGGGCCTCGATATCACCGCGGCGCACGCCGGCGAGCGAAATCTCCCCGATGTTTGGAAGCCGCAGTGCGGGCCCCGCCACCACGGTGAATGTGTCCGTCAGTGCGGAATCCCCCTCCACGCGGAGGAAGATGCGATCCCCGACCTGGAACCCCGTCGCGCGTGTTTGCGCCTCCGCCGGCACCACTCCCTGCCAGGCGGTGGCGAGCAGCGCCGCTGCGACGATCAGTGACCACCGGGAACGCTTCATAATCACGTCCTTCCGTCCTTCAAGATTGAGGCCTAAACGACCTGCGGGCTCGACACACGGCGCCCGTCGCGTTCCTCCACGGCCTCGTAGCCGGGCAGATAGTAGGAGTAGTACGCGTAGTAGCCGTAGCCGGCACCGCGTGGCACGTCGTTCAACACGGCGCCAAGCAACCGGATGGGCAGACGATCCAGCACCTCGAGTTTCGCCCCGGTCATATCGCGTTGACTGTGACCGGTCCGCAACACGAGTAACATCGCGCCCGTCACGGTTCCCAGTATGAACGGATCGACTCCGGCAGTGAGCGGCGGGCTGTCGACCAGGATGACGTCGTACTGGTCGCGTAACTCGATGATGAGCTGAGTCATCGCCGGCGACCCCAGCACCTCCGGAGCGCGCTGCGTGCGCGTGCCACATCCGATGAACGCAAGGCGGGCGTATGCCGTCCGCTGGACGATGTCGCCCAAGCCCGCCTCCGTACGGAGAAAATCGACCAGGCCCGGCTGGCGGTTGGCCTTGAACCGCCGGTGCAACACGCCACGCCGGATATCGCCGTCCACCAGCAGTGTGCGCTGTCCTGCGTCCGCGAACGTGAGCGCCAGATTGGCCGACAGGAACGACTTGCCGTCGCCCGGTCCGGGACTCGTGACCGTGACGAGCAACGGGCCCGGACCGTGCTCGTGCGCGAGGCTGAGGCGCACACCGCGCAAAGCTTCGACGACCTCGGCGGGGTCCTTGGCTCGCAGATGCGGCACCGCGCCGATGATCGGCAGCCCGAGGTCGCGCGAGACCTGTTCCGGGTACCGCACGCTGGGATCCGCGCGGTCGAGCAAGATCGCGCCCAGCACACCCAGACCGAGGCCGGCCAGAAGCCCCATGAGCAGCAGGCGGGGCGCCGTGTTCTTGACTGGACGCTGCGGCACCATTGCCGGGTCGAGAATCCGGACATCGGGAACGGTGGCCTCAGCGGCGAGCCGGGCCTGATCGAAGCGCTGCTGGAGCGCCGTGTACGTTTGCTCCTTCAGCTCGGCGTTGCGACTCAGCCGGACGTCTTCAAGCGCCCGGCCGGGAATCTGGCGCAGATCGCGGGACGCAGCGTCCACCTGTCGCCCCAGTTCCGATTCCCGTGCCGCCAGCTGCGTCGAGAGGGCGCGCGCGAGCGTTGGGATCGTCCGCTGCTGCAGCTCCGAGACCTCTTTCGCAAGCCGCTGCAACGGCGGATAGGCCTCGGAGTAGTGGTACCTGTAGGCGCGCAGCTGCGCTTGCTTGTCGCTCAGCTCCTTCAGCGCATTCGATAACTCTGGCGCATGCTGCACGGACCCGATGGCGGACAACGCCTCCGTCGGTAGCCCGTCTCCGCCACCACCTTCAGCCAATAAGCGATCGATCGCGTCGCGGTCCCGGCGCAACTGGTCGCGCTCGACCGCCATGTCGAAGAAACTCGTGCGAATCGGGTCGCGGGTGTCCGCCGTGGCTTTCCGGTCCGCCGGTCGATCCGACGGCAGAGTAATGGTGCGGGTGCGGAATCCTTGCAGCGCAGTTTCTGCAGAGTCGAGATTCCGCTGCGCAGTCGTCAACTGGTCTTCGAGGATCTTTGTCAACTCGTTGAGCTTTTCGCGCTTCAGTTGGGCCGCCACCTCCACGTAGCGCTGGGCCACGGCGTTCAGAATCTTGGAAATCAGGGCCGGGTTCGGTCCCCGCAGTTCCAGCGCCAGGAAATTGCCGTTCAAGTCCATCCGGACGTCCAACTGCTCGCCGAGCCGCAGGGCGGCGTCGCGCGGCGGTACGAGAGAGAACTCAATGGTGCGACCGGCGGGCAAGCTCCCCGGTGCTGGGGCCCAGCGGAAGCCAAGCCGGTTCCCTATCGAGTCGCCGAGCGTTCCCCGTTCGAGGTCGACGCCTTCGGCCGAGGCCAGAGTGTATCCCCGGCCGTCGGCGCCGACGGTCAGCCGGTAGTCCCCCGGGCGGAAAGTGTCAGTCACGCCGAAGCCGTCGAAGCTGGGCCAGTCGCCAGGCCGTTTCACCCCGATGTACAGATGCATGTCCCGCACAACCTGGTCTAACACGATGTAGGAACGCAGCAGCTCTACCCAGGCATCCGCGTCGAGCAGCGCGCCCTGGCGGATTGGCCCTCTCGTCTCTGAGCCGCCGGTCCCGCGCCGATCCGGGACGTCGACCCAGACGTTGGCCTGCGCCCTGTAAATCGGACGGAGCACGCGGGTCGCCGCGAAGGCCGCGCCCAGGCCCAGCGCCACCATGAGGAGCACGACCCATTTGAAACGCAAGAGCGCGCTCGCGACACGCCGCCAGTCGGGGCCCGATTGTTCTCCGGGGAAAGTCGGGGTGTGTGGGGAGGGGGCTCGCCCCAGCTCGACAGGCGTGAGCTGGTCGCGAATCGCGGGAAGAGGCTTTGGATTCATCAGCGGCTCACGGAGCAAGACCTATACCGCCCTTGTCTTCATCGCGAGCCGCGCGCGGCGCCGTGGCGCGCGTCCAACAAGCGCGGTGCACACGCCACATCGCATCGAAACCTCACCTTCCAAATGGCACACGCCTTGCGATTCACGCGGGCATGACGCTTCCTCAGCTGCATCCGTTCTCTTGGACCGCCAACTTCGCACCGCGGAGCTGCGACGCGGGTCGGCGCATTCTCAACGTCGTGATAGCGACGCTGGGATTGGTGCTCGCCCTGCCGTTGATGGCTGCAATCGCCGTCCTGATCAAGCTCACGTCCCGCGGCCCGGTGCTGTTCACGCAGCCGCGGATCGGTCTCGATCGTCGCGCGATCGGCAACGCCGGGGGCAACTCCCGGCGCCATTCTGACCACGGCGGCCAGACGTTTACCATGTACAAGTTCCGCACAATGCGGGTGAACGGCGGTGCAACGCCGGAGGTCTGGGCGCAGCGCGACGATCCGCGCGTGACCGCAGTGGGTCGCGTGCTGCGCAAGGTCCGGCTTGACGAGCTGCCGCAGCTATGGAACGTGCTGGTAGGCGATATGAACGTCGTCGGCCCGCGCCCGGAGCAACCCGCGATTTTCGCGTCCCTGCGCGAGCAGATAAGAGAATACTCAGAGCGCCAGCGCGTCTTGCCGGGGATCACCGGCTGGGCCCAAATCAACAGGGCGTACGACAGCAGCGTGGACGATGTTCGAGAAAAGCTCACCTACGATCTGCAGTACATCGGTCGCCGCTCGGCGCTCGAGGACTTGAAGATCATGCTGCTCACGCCTGCCGTAATGCTCGGCCGGCGGGGCGGTTGGTGAAACGGCCAGCCGCCGCTTTCCAACCCTCGCCTGGTCGTCGGCCAGAATCAGTCGGATCGTCATTCGTAACTCCCCGCCGTAGGGACAATCCCCAGCCTAGCATTGCGGGAATCCCTGTCACTCAAAAGGATGGTCGGACCGAATCTTGCCGTTGGGGAAGTCACGATATGGCCCTGGTCCTAATCGTCGGCGCGGATGGGCAGATGCTCGACCCGGTGGCCGGGCAGCTCGAGACCGGTGGGTACGCCGTGCTGCGCGCTCCATCGACCGAAACCGCGCTGGCAGCCGTGCGCCACACGTCGCCTGACGCGATCGTCGTCGCAACCGCCCTTCCCGACATGGAGCCTGCCGAGCTGTGCGTCCTGCTGCGCCGCGAACCGCGGGTCACGCGCCACACCCCCATCTTCATCGTGGGCGAGCTGGCATCGCGCGACGCGCGGCTCGCCGCGCTGCGCGCGGGCGCATCCGACATCTTCGGCGAACCGCTCGACGTCACCGAGATGCTCATCAAACTCGACAGCTACGCGCAGCTCAAGACTCTGGCCGAACAGATGCAATGGACCAGTCACGTGGATCGCGAGACGGGACTGTACAACTTCCAGGGTTTCACGCGTCGCGTCGAGGAGTTGGGAGCGCTGTCGGTGCGGGCGCACGGCGCGCTCGCGTGCGTTGTGCTTGCGATCGAGGTGGAGCACGACGGCGCGCTGCCCGAGGTGACTGCGTTCTGCGCTCAGGCAATCAAGGGCGGCGTCCGACATTCGGACGTGCCGGGCCGGATTGCCGCCACAGAGTTCGCCGTCGTGGCGCCCTGGACCGGCGCCAACGGTGCAATCCTGCTCACGCAGCGGCTCGCGGGGGTGATGCGGCGCCGCTCACACGCCGGCGCCCGCGCCGTCCCGTCGTTCCAGCTGCGCACCGGCTACGACGCAGTCGCGAACCTCGCGTACGCCCCGCGCAGCGCGAGCGATCTGCTCGTACGCGCGCGCCGGGCGTCGCACGATACCGACGCGGATTCGCCGCTCGGCTGGATTCGACCAGACGCGGGGTGAAGCAACTCACACCTGCCGCGATATTTGGCCCGCGGGGCCGCTCGTGACACCGCGGCGCGTCGGCTCCCACAGTGCTGTTCCCCGCCCCCCCAGCGCTCTGATCCAGGCCTGCAGCGCGGCGATGTTCCCACTCACCGCGTAGGCGGGCACCGCGATCAGCCGCGGGACCGGTCGTCCCTCCGGCCACACCCAACCGATCGCCGTCACCAGCGCGACGAGTCCGCCGAGCGCAAGCGTCGCGGCGGCCCAGCGGCGCTCGGGCGCGAGCCAGGCGAGCGCCGCCGCCACGGGGAGCGCCATCCACGGCAAGAGCCAACGGCACAGTTTGTGGCTCCACAGCATCCACGCGAAGAGACCGTGACGCCGTGGGTTAAGCAGGCGGCGCTTGTACCATAACGTCCTGAGGCCGCGCGCCATCGTGCGTACTTTGCGACGGTACTCGCGCCGCAGGGAGCTGCTACGGGGGACGTAACAGATCGCGGCGGGAACCGACACCGCACAGTACCCCTGTTCCCGCGCAACAAGTGCCGCCCCGAAGTCCCGGCTCAGTCCGTCCGGCATGCTCTGCATATGCAGATCGTGACGAATCGCGTACAGACATCCTGACGCCCCGACAATGCCGGACAGGCTGGTTTCGAGATCACGCACCCATAGCTCGTAGCCGACGTAGGCTTGTTCCCCGGGATTCAGGCGGTCATCGACGTTCGAGACGCTCACGTCGCGCCCCGAGGCAACACCGACCGACGGGTCGTCGAAGGCCGCCACGAGGTGCTTTACAGCTCCCACGTCGATCCGCACGGAAGCATCGGTGTTGACGATGATCTCCCCCGTGAGGTACGGCCTGGCGGCGTTTTCCGCCGCAGTCTTGCCGCACCGCTGCGGCAGGCGCACGAGTTCGACGCCTCGGGGGGCGAACCGGGTGACAATCTCGTCGGTGCCGTCCGTAGATGCATCCGAAACGACGAGGATCTGCCGGCGCTCGGCGGGATAGTCGATGGCGAGAATCCGTTCGAGCGTGCCGGCGATCCCTTCGGCTTCGTTGTAGACGGGCAGCGCGACGCTGATCGTGGGCCAGTCGGCTGCACGGCGTCGCGGCCGGTGTGGTGGTTCCCTCCGAACCACCCGCAGGAGCTCGAGGATCGCCGGATAGCCCAGGTATGTGTAGGCGCACAGTGCGACGGCGGCGACCAGCAACACCAGCGCGAGGGTGGGAACGAGTGGCATCGCTCGCTCAATGAACAAATTCCGTGCCGGTCCGAGGCTGCCCCCCCGTCGCGGTCGCGCAACAGGCCGCCGCGGCGGGTGCCGTGGCGCCGACGCAACGCACTCGGGGCAGGTCGAAAACGAGGTAATCCTCAAGAGGGAATACGAATTAGTCCCCAAGAGGGATGGAAGTCTATTTCGCCCCTGGCATACTAATCTGGGATCGACATGTCCATCGTCTGGTTCATGGTTTCGCGCGTTCGCACTCGCCAGATCCCCCCGGCGTGACCCCCCGAGATTCACAGCCGCGGTGCGTCGCCGCGTCCCGTGTTGCAGGATCGCGATAGCGTGGCCCGATCCCTGCGTCAGGCGTGGGCGGGAGGAGCGAACATGTCGATACCGCTAGGATCAACCAACGGCGCGCACCCCGACGCAGTCAGCGTCAACGCGCTGCTGTCCATCGGTTCGGGAACCAAGGCCAACATCCGCACCCTGGTCGTGGACGATGAGCACAGCCTGCGCGAGACCTGCGGCAGCCTGCTCACCGCTGCGGGGCACGATGTGACCGTCTGCGGCCGGGGCCAGGACGCGCTGGATGTACTCAAGCGCCAGCCCTTCGACATCGCGCTCGTGGACCTGTACATGTCCCAGGTCGACGGCCTGACGTTGCTCCGTGCGGCCTTGGCCACGAACCCGGGTACGATCGTCATCATGATGACGGGCAACCCCAGCGTCGAGTCGAGCATCGAGGCGCTGCGGCAGGGTGCCTGGGATTACCTACCCAAGCCGTTCTCGGCGCAGCACCTGCAGATTACAATCGGACGAGCGGCCCATACCGTGCTGGTCGCCCGCGAGACACGCGATCAACAGGAGGATCCCGAGCGAAGTCAGGAAGCGGGCGAGAAGGTCGCGCTGCTCGGGACCTCTGCTCCGTTCCGCCGGGTCATCGAGCTGGCGCGGCGTGTGGCGCCGACCGACGCCTCAGTGTTCATCACCGGCGAGAGCGGCTCGGGCAAGGAGCTCGTCGCCCAGTTCATCCACCAGCACAGCCGGCGTTCCAGCCGGCCCTTTGTCGCGATCAACTGTGCCGCGCTCCCGGAGGCACTCCTCGAATCCGAGATGTTCGGACACCGCAAGGGCGCCTTCACCGGCGCCGTGCGCGACAAGCCCGGCTTGCTCGAGACGGCCAACGGCGGGACGCTGTTCCTCGACGAGCTGGTGGAGATGTCCAAGCCGATTCAGGCTAAGCTGCTGCGCGTCATCCAGGACGGCGTGGTGCGGCGCGTCGGCAGCGAAACGACGGATGCCGTAGTGAACGTCCGGTTCATTGCGGCCACGAACGGTGATCCGGAAGCTGCGGTAAAGGCTGGCATCATGCGGCCAGACCTCTACTACCGCCTGCGCGTGGTGCCGATCAACGTGCCCCCGCTCCGTGAACGTCCCGAAGACATCCCGTTGCTCACCGAGCACTTCCTGTCGACATACTGGATGCGGCACCGGAGGCAGGGCGCGTCGTCCCCCAGGCTGTCCGATGACGCGATCCGCACGCTGTGCAGCCACCCCTGGCGGGGAAACGTGCGCGAGCTGCAGAACGTGATCGAGCACGTGGCAGTACTCACCGAGCCGGGGGCCGCCATCCGGTCTGAGGATCTCCCACTCGCCATCGAAGCGCGGTCGCCCGTCGCTGCAAACCCGGCATCGCTCAGCTCGACGCTGTTTGATGAGAGCTATCATGGCGCGCGCGAACAGGTCATCGCGCAGTTCGAGCTGCAATACCTGACGTGGTTACTCGGCCGGGCGGGCGGGAACCTGTCGAAGGCCGCCCGGATCGCCGGCGTCGACCGCACCACCCTCTATCGCCTGATGGAGCGGCACGGACTGCAGCGCAGCCCCAACGCCGCGTGGCTCGTGGAGCGTGAGCCGGGCGACGAGCCGGAACCGACTCCGCAATCAGAACCGGAACCGGCCGTCTGAGCCTGCCGGCTCCTCACGGATTCACGAGCCCTTCGCGAATCGCGTAGCGCACCAGCCCGGCGGGGGTGCGGATGCCCAGCTTGTGCATCACCCGGGCGCGATGTGACTCGCTCGTCTTGACGCTGACACCGAGGATCGTCGCGATCTCCTTGGTCGTCTTCCCTTCCGCGATGAGTTGCAGGACCTGCCGCTCGCGGGGCGTGAGCCGCTCCCTCGGCCGGTGCCCGTCGGGCGACTGCGGCGCGGCGAAGAACGCGTCGACCACCGCCCGGGATACCACGGGACTCACGTAAACAGCGCCGCCGCGGACGACCTCCTGAATGGCCTGTGCCAGTTCACGGGGGGACTGTGTCTTGACCACGTAGCCGTTGATGCCTGCGCGCAGCGCCTCCATCACGCGCCGGTCTTCGGCATATCCCGACAGCAGGATCGTTTTGGTGAGCGGGACGTGGCGGCGGATTTCGCGCGCGGCGTCGAGGCCGTTCAGGACCGGCATCGCCAGATCGAGGACGACGACGTCGGGCTTCAGTTCGCGGGCCAGTCGTACCGCTTCCCGGCCATCGGACGCCTCCGCGACGATCTGCATGTCCGGCATTTCGCGCTCGAGCAGCAGCTTGATGCCCCGCCGCACGATCTCCTGATCGTCGGCCAGGATCACGCGGAGCGTCACACACCACCAGCGTGAGGATACGCTCCGGCGTACCGGCGCTGACCGGCGGCCGGAGCCTTGATGTTCACCATTCTGTAGATCGCGTCGTATCGGCTGATCCAGGGTGGAACAGTGAAGTTTGTGAGCAGTCGCACTCGCGCGCGTTTCGCGCGAGCGCGCGCCACGGCAGGATCGTTGTAGACCGCGCGAATCGCTGCGGCAAGCGCGACTGGGTCGGCGGGAGGCACGAGCGCCGCTTCCGCCGAAGAAACGACGTCCGGGACCCCTCCGACGCGAGCCGTGACAATCGGTACGCCGGCCGCCATCGCCTCGAACAGCACGATCGGCGTGCCCTCGGTGTGGGAGCTCAAAACGAAGACGTCGAAGGCGGCGAACAGCCGTCCCGCGTCGGGGACCGTCCCGTGCAGGCGGACGAGCCGCTCAACACCAAAGCGCGACGCCTGCAAGCCGAGCGATCGGCGCTCCGGTCCGTCCCCTACCGCGGAGACGGTGACGGGCAGATCGGTCAACTTCACAAGCGCGTCGAGCAGGACCTCTGGCCCCTTCTCGGCGCTCAAGCGCCCTACCCACCCGATGACGAATGCGTCTTCTCTCAACCCCAGGGCGCGTCGCGCCGTCGCACGATCGAGCGGCGGCGTGGTTTCCAGCCACCCGTTCTGGACGAAGTGCACCTTGTGCGGCGGGACCCCATCGCGGGTTAGCAGGTCAACGAGCGGGCGCGAGACCGCGACCACCGCGTCGAAGCGCCGGTAGGCCCGTCGCTGCAGACGCTCGTACAGCCGGTGTTTCCAGCCGCCCCATGTGAAGCCGTGAACTGTGGTGACGGTGGGGATGCCCAGTCGCCGCGCTGCGCCAGCGTCTACGACATCCGGCCGATAGCCGTGCGTATGCACGATTCCGGGCCGCAGTCGGCGGCACAGCTCGACGATCGCCGCACGCTCCCGCCAGTACCCTCGACTGGGGACCACAATCGAGTGCGTGCCAACTGCCGCGGCGGCCAGGCTCCCGAGTAGCCTGTGATCCTCATGGCCGCGGTCAAGCACCGCGGCAACGTGCACGTCGTCCCCGGCGTGCGCCTGTCCTTGCGCAAGTGATTGGACGACGCGCTCCAACCCGCCGACTTCCCCGGGCGCCACGACGTGGAGGACCAGCATGCCAGAGCACTCCAGCAAGTCCGACGCCGCAAGGCACACTGTCAGCTCGGCGCCGACGCCTTGTCTAAGTCGGTGGCTTGCCGAGGGCTATAACGCGTCGCCCACCATAGTGTCGAGTCGGCACCGATGCGGCGTTGCGCCGGCGCCACGCTCCGATGACGCAACCAGTCTGGCTAGGCTGGCCGGGCTTGGCACTAACCGTGCACACACCCCTTTCCGTGATTTGTGAGACCACGCACACAAGCCAAGACGTCGACGTCGTGGTGACGTGCCTGGCGGCGGCGCCCCAAGCCGTTCGGGCATCGGCGGCGCTGCTCTCGGACGCCGAGCGCCACAGGGCGCGTCGTTTTGCCTTCGGCCGCGACGCCCGCCGATTCATCGTGGCGCGGGCACGCCTGCGGGAGCTGCTCGCGGCGCGTCTGGGTGTGGGAGCGGAGTCGATCGAGTTCGAGTACGGCGCCCACGGCAAGCCAGTACTCTCGCGGCGGTTCGCGGGCTCGGACTTGCACTTCAACGTGTCGCACTGCGATGACGTCGCCGCGTATGCGTTTTCATGCGGACACACGATCGGCATTGACCTCGAAGCCGTCCGGGTGATCAGCGACGCCGACGACATCGCGGCACACTATTTCTCGCGCCGCGAGAACACGACATACCGGACCCTCAACCCACGCGACAGGCCGCAGGGGTTCTTCAACTGCTGGACGCGCAAGGAAGCGT
>WNGK01019987.1_pt1 | contig 16527 bp, 19 predicted proteins | sample 5400601 | NCBI WGS metagenome assembly WNGK01 (sample SAMN13153376, study PRJNA577476) | soil metagenome | isolation source: 60 cm soil or saprolite under Garry oak tree replicate 1 | place: USA:California | collected 2016-06-15
AAACTTTCATCGGCGGGGCCGCTCGATTCATGCACCGCGATAAACACCGTCGCCGGATTACTGAGACTGGCACCAAAGACAAGACTGCAATTATGGGATTGCTTGAACGGGACGGAGAAATACGCGCCGCCGTAGTTCCCAATCGTCGCAAGCATCATGTTCAAGGCGAAATTAGTACCCATGTCGAACCTGGCAGCGCCGTCTACACCGATGCCCTCATGTCCTATATGGGATTGGACGCCAAAGGATACATGCACGAAGTGATCGACCACGCCGAACGGTATGTCGATGGCCGCGTCCACACCAACGGGCTTGAAAACTTTTGGAGTTTGCTGAAACGCGGATTGAAGGGCACATACGTCAGCGTCGAGCCGTTCCACCTGTTCCGGTATCTCGATGAACAGGTGTTCCGCTACAACTTGCGGAAAAAGCCCATGGACGATTTCGCTCGATTCCAACACGTCGCCTCTCACGTAATCGGGAAGCGCCTCACCTATGCCGAAGTCACTGGCAAGGTGGGTGCGACGGATTTCTTGCCCAACTAGGCTCCCTCGCGGGAAGCGGAAGATTTCCTAGATTTCTTTCGCTTTTTCGCGCGTTTTTCCGCATCAAGTTTGGCCTTGATCTCGCTATGCGGTACGGCAATCACCTTGTCAGTCAGTTCTACAAACTTGTCATATTCAGACTGTTTTTTCACGGGTCTGTAATCTTTCCAGTGGGCAACTCGGTCGCAAGTCTACGCATGAAGGAGCGTGAGGCAACCATGATCTCTTGTGCAACGTCTGGCGAGCAATCGCCCGGCAGTAAAACTAACCGATTCATTGTGTGGCTGATTTTGTTGCGCCATGCAGAATTAAGATGACCTGCTCCCCGAAAATTAGTCCATGTGAAATGTGACTTCTCCGTTTACCATGCCCCGCTCGGGGGAAGGAGGAGTCGTGCGCAAGGGTCGATTCAGCGAAGAACAGATCATTGGCATTCTGAAGGAGTCAGAGGCCGGGGTGGAAACCGGAGAGCTGTGCCGACGGCACGGGATCACGCGAGCGAGCTTCTACCGCTGGAAGAGCAAATTCGGCGGGATGGAAGTCAATGAGGCCCGGAGGCTGCGGCAGCTGGAGGAGGAGAACCACCAACTGAAGCACATCGTGGCCGAACAGGCGGTGGACATCCGGGCATTGAAAGCGGTGATGGCAAAAAAGTGGTGAGCCCGCAGATGCGGCGAGAGGCGGTGCTGGTGATGCAGGTGGAAGTCGAGATGAGCCAGCGACGAGCCTGCGGGCTGATGGAAGTGCATCGAGCGACCTGCCGGTATCAGAGGCGACGGAGCGAGGACGGGCCCTTGCGGGAACGGCTGCGTGCGCTGGCCGAAGAGCGACGCAGGTTCGGCTACCGGCGTTTGTGGATCCTGCTGGTGCGGGAAGGCTGGCAGGTAAATCACAAGCGCGTGCACCGGCTGTACGTAGAAGAAAAGCTGTCACTGCGGCGTAGGCGTGGGCGGAAACGCAGCACCGTGCGCCAACCGCTGCCCGAGCCGGTGGCAGCAAACCAGGTGTGGTCGGTGGACTTCATGACCGATGCACTCAGCTCGGGACGGAGGTTCCGCACCTTGAACATCGTGGATGACTACACGCGTGAATGCCTGGCCATCGAGGTCGATACCTCGCTGGGTGGAGTGCGAGTGGTCCGTGTACTGGAAGAGCTGAAGCAGAGGCGCGGCCTGCCGCAGCAGATCCGCAGTGACAACGGGCCCGAGTTCCTGAGTCGTGCTGTTGATCAATGGGCTTATGAGCAGGGCCTGCAGTGGCACACCATCCAACCAGGGCGACCGATGGAGAACGGGTATGTGGAGAGCTTCAACGGGCGCTTTCGTGATGAGTGCCTGAACGAGAACTGGTTCTGTGATCTGGCCGACGCCAGAGAGAAGATCGCGCAGTGGAAGCAGGACTATAACCAAGCGCGGCCGCACTCGGCGCTCGGCTATCGGACGCCGGAGGAGTTTGCAAAATCGGCGGCCACGGGCTGTGGAAAAGACGGTGGCTCCGCCACCTTGGAAAACGCTCCGCGTTTCCCACTTTTCCCCAGCCACGACGGCGGCGAGAAGGTCGCTAAGTTGGCTGCTTTGGAGGACCAAAACCAGGAGAAAGTCTCATTATCCTTGGACTAAAAATGGGGGGCAGGTCAAAGAGACTCCGCAGTACCTTGAACCTGTTGCAAGAATGCGAAATGACGCTTCTCGTAATCTTTCAAATCGGGATACTTTGTTCGATGGACAATGCGTTCTAGCTCTTTACAAACGGCGGTCCAACCAGACTTAGGGTCAGTGATTAGCAAAAACGCCCCGAGATGGATTAGCACGGCCTCTATGGCTTGCATCGCGTGGAATATTGATGCTGGATATCGCGAAAGGGCGAAGCATCGTGACATTTCTGTGATCTCAGAGCCAGTTTCGGGAAATCTTGACACTACCTCTCCCCATCCCTTTTGCGGATTGTCATAGTACTCGCGCTTTACTGAGGACAACTGAAAGAAGAGTTTGGTAGACAATTCATCGATAAATCTGTTCTTAATGTCATACAACTGATCTTTCACCAGTTGGTTTTTGACGGCATGTTTCCACACCTCATTTTGCTCTCCCTGCTTGAGGCTGTGTAAGGTTTTGGTGACCAATACATTTGTTACTGAGAGTTCACCGTCTGCGCACATACTGGTAAGTTCTTCCAGCTCGCCCATTAGATGGGCGCGAAATTCATGGTCTTGCCAAACATCGCGCTCTTCCAAAATCCTTACCGAGGTATCAAGGTGTGATACGATCTTGGCATAGGCATCAGCATAGATTCGGAGAATCTCCACTAGATTCCAAATCCTCCCCTCATGATTTCTTGCAAAGGCCATACCAGAGAATCTTCCTTTCTCTGGCAACTAATATACTCAACCCAACAGCTTACTGAGTCAAGTATATTATTGCCCTTGTAGGAAAAAGGGGGGACACGCCTCTCGTGAAATTGTGCAGGAGCTTAGGGTGCAGGGCAGCCGGTCGCGTCTAAATCCTGCAACTTCTTGATGGCCTCTGCGTTGTTCTCTTTCGAGGCCACAAGCAGCAGTACGCGGGCCTGATCACAATTCACAGGGACACCGTCGCCCCGCAGGTAGAGATCAGCAAGCGCCACCGCCGCCTTGGTATTTCCCGCTTGGACGGAGGACCAAAGTTGCTGTGGTGTGGCCGGGATCTTTTTTGTGCGCCCTGGCTCCGGGTCCGGTAACTGCGTGGGCTGGCTTACCGCAGAGGACACTGGAGACTGCGGACGAGGCGGAGCTAGAAGGGGTTGCACCGGGTTAACAGGAGAATCGTTCGACGGCTTGGATAGCTGCGGTTTCGGCAGGGCGGGTGGTAACTGCGCGGGCTGGCTTCCAGGAGAGGACAAAGGAGACTGCGGACGAGGCGGAGCCAGAAAGGGTTTCACCGGGTTATCAGGAGAATCGTTCGACGGCTTGGATGGCTGCGGTTTCGACACGGTGGGTGGAAGGAAAGATGTTCCCGCTATATCTGACGTGGATTTCAACGCCGGTGACGCGGCTGGGGCGTCGGAGTTTCCCAAGGCGGTTTGTCCAGACGTGTTCTGTAAGGAGGCCCCGTGCTGTCGGATATTCGCATACTTGAAGGCGGGTATGGCAACCGCACAGGAAACTAGAATCCCAATCAGGACGCCACGGATGAATTGCCATCGAGTGGCCGAGAGATGCCGCTCGAGAGGAACGAGTCGCGTAATATTGGGCAATTCCGGAGTTAGGAGTGATTGCCGCTCGAACGTCATGGTCTTCGAATGCCTTTCCAATTGTCGGCACAATCTTCAGCCGGCGGGAGCGGCCAAGAATTGCCGCGGCGGCAGGCCCATGGGCGGGGTTAGGCCCAACCAACAGCCCTGGTATCGTACTCCATTTGCCCGCCTCGTGGCCGAAAAAGATGGCTCTGGCTCACCCTCAAGCAGCTAGGCGAGGCGGGACAGGGGCCAGAGCAGGACGTGCAGTTCGCGGGCGAAGGAGACGGCGGCGGGAGTGGCGGCGTGAGGATGCCGCCTGGAAGCCCTTCGCGGCTCAGGGCAAGGCGGCGCTACAAAAAAGGCGGTACCAAAAGGCAAAGCGAGGATGCCGCCTGGAAGCCCTTCGAAGCTCAGGGCAAGCCGGCGCTACAAAAAGCCTCAGTGGTCGAAGCTCAGGGCAAGCCGGCGCTACAAAAAGCCTCAGTGGGAAAAGGGGTACATCAGCCAGCCGAGGCCGAGAGCCACGACCAAAAATGCCAGGAACGCCCATACGGCGTAGCGAATGCGTTCGTTCATGTTGTTCTTGGAGAGAAACGCGAAGGCCGCCGACACCGCCAACGCGAAGATCACCATGGTTTGAAAATGGTTGAGAATCATGATCCAGGGGCCGCGGCGGGCCCTTCTTCTTTTGATCCAAAGCCGATTTGCAGCACTTCCAGGACGCACAGCAAGTTCAAAACGCCGGCCGTGGCAAAGAGCCTGGTCCCGTAATCGCCCGAAGCTCTGGAAACATCGGCGCCCGCGGGATTGATGGTGCCGGCGAGAAAATAAAAGATGCCGTTGCCGATATCGGCGAGGAAGCCGAGCATGTCAAATGCGTCGGCCGCATTCGAGCTGAACACGTTGCCGCGCATCCATAGCCCCACGAGCGCCAGAATGGCGACGGCGCAGAAGTACACGATGGCCTTGCCCCATTTGCGGAGCAAAGCGTGGCCCAGCCCGGGCACCAGCCATCCCGCAGCGGCCGCCACCAGCGCGACCGCGGGATTCATTGCCAGGCTCTGGTGCGTTTCGGGCATGCGATTCAGGCAAGCAGCGCAAGGATGCCGGTCTGCATGGGTCCGGTGACCCGCGCTTCCCTTCCCTCGATGTACACATTCACTTCGCTGCGAATCCCGAACTCCTGGAGATAAATTCCCGGTTCGATGGAAAAGCAGGTGTGCGGCAAAATGGCGCGCGAATCGTGTGTCTCGAGGCTATCCATATTGGCGCCATTGCCGTGAACTTCCTGTCCGATGCTGTGGCCGGTGCGGTGCACAAAATATTTTGCGTAACCCGCCTCGGAAATGACCTCGCGGGCCACGCGATCCACCTGCCATCCTTTGACGGTGCGCCCCTTGGCCAGCGCCTGGCGGATAAAGGCAATGGCCTGGTCGCGCGCCTCGCGGACATACTCGAAAATGCGCTCGTACTTGCGAGGAACTTCCGCGCCCAGGTAACCAACCCAGGTGATGTCGTAATAGACGCTGCCGGGGCGCTGGAGTTTTCCCCAGACGTCGAGCAGCAGCAAATCGCCTTCGCGAATGGGCGCCGAGTTCGCGGCAGCCGGCTCATAATGCGGGTCGCCGCTGTGAGGCCCGATGGCCACGATGGGCGGCTCGTCCGTGGCGACGGAATTGGCGCGGAATTTCTCCACAATCCATTGTTGCAATGCGTACTCCGTCAGATTGGCTTTCGCGCGGACTTGCGCCGCGGCATGAGCGAAAGCCTCCTGCACGACGCGATCGATCACCTTGCCAGCTTCCAGATGCGATTGAAATTGCTCCGCGCTCCAGCAGGCCTCGAATCTTTGCACCAAATCAGCCGAACTGACGACCGAGCAACCCTGCGCGCGCACCATTTCCACCGTGCCGGCGTCCACCAGCGACACGTAAGGTATGGCGTTCCGCGGAGAATATTGCATGGCGACTCTGCGCGCGCGGCCGATCAGGCGCGGCAGGTTCTTGTTCAGTTCGTCGAGGCTGGCATAAACCAATTTCTGACCCGGCAGACTATCGAGCGCGCCGGCCTCGATGCGATGCACCAGCTTCCGCGGAACGCCGCGGCTGGGAATCAGATAAAACCAGCGACGCGTGCCCATGCCGGCGCCGTTCAGCCCCAATACCCGGGAAGCAATCGGATCGCGATGATGGAAATCGTAGAAGAGCCAGCCGTCCAGGCCTGCGGACCGCAATTCCTGTTGTATGGTTTCGATTGGCGGCATAACGACCACCCCACCACGCGCAAAGGCGGCGCGTGTCGGGGACCCCGGTTTACGCGCAAAGCGGGGCAGTGCCGGGCACCCCGGTTGACCACCCCCGCACACGCGACTTCTTCTATCACGCGAATGCTCGCGCTCAAGAGGCGCGCGTTGCGGTCCCGCTTTTACCACCCCGGCAGACGAAAAAGCGCCGTGCGCTGGAGGGCCGCTTTGGAGCGCGAAACGTCAGCCAGCGGAACGATTTTTTGCAACAGAAAAAGACGCGATGAAAGTCAGCCAGCGGAACGATTTTTTGCATCAGAAAAAGACGCGATGGCACGGCTTCCACGCGCTTGAGCCGGCTCCGCTGGCCCGACGTGATTTTAACAGCGGCCAGCGGCACATTCAAATGAGCGGCGAGAAAGCGCCGCAGGGCTTCGTTGGCGCGGCCCTCCACGGGAGGAACATGCAAGCGAATGCGCAGAGCGCCCTGCCATTCGCCGTCGATCTCATTGCGGCTCGCCCGCGGCTGAACGCGAACCAGGAAACTCAATCCGCCCGCGCTCTCCCGGACTTCGATCATTTCGTCTGCCGAGTGCCGAAAAGCGCGGTTCCCAGGCGAATTTGCGTCGCGCCTTCCTCGATGGCGATATCGAAATCGCGCGACATTCCCATGGATAATTCCGGCAAGAGCCAATCGAGTTGCCGCGAGAGGCGATCCCGGATCTCGTGCAGCCGCCGAAAGAACGGCCGCACTTCGTGGGGGTCGGATGTCAGTTCCGGAACCGTCATCAGGCCGCGCAATTCCAAGCGCGGCATCAGAAGCACGCCTTCGGCAAGGCGCGAGAGCTCGGCCGGGTCGCAGCCTGATTTTGTTACGGCGGAATCGAGCCGCACCTCGATCAGCACCGGCAAGCGGCGGCCCTCGCCGGCAGCTTTGTTGAGTTTTTCGGCCAAAGGCAGGCTATCGAGCGAATCGATGGTGTGAAAGAGACCAATCGCTCGCGCCGCCTTGTTCCTTTGCAAATGGCCGACAAGATGCCAGGTGGCCGCCAGGCCTTCGACAACGGGCGCCTTCGACTCCCATTCCTGAACCCGGTTTTCGCCGAAATGCCGGACGCCCAGTTCAAAGGCTTCACGGATTCGTTCCGCGGGGAAGGTCTTGGAGATGCCCACGATGGTTACGTCGGAAGCTTTTCGTCCAGCACGCGCGGCAGCGCGGTCGACGCGTTCCTGAATGGCCGCGACGTTCTCGGCTACGCTGCTGTGCGAGGTTCCCATGCCGCGGATTTTAGCAGAGTTGCGCGGATGGTAGTGGTGTTCGCTCCGTTGCGGGGTGTGGCGGGGCGGGTTACACTGACCCGCGCATGGTTCGCGGAAAGCTCATCGTGATCGAAGGCATTGATGGCGCCGGCAAGCGGACGCAGGCCAATCTGCTGGCTCGCGCCTTCCAGCAGCGCGGCGTTCCCTTCGTGAGGTTTAGTTTTCCGCGATACGAATCCTCGTTTGGCCGCCTCATCGCGCGATTTTTAAACGGCGAGTTCGGCCCGCTGCCCGCGGTGGACGCCCACTTTTCGGCGGTGCTCTATGCGGGGGACCGCTTTGAAGCCAAGCCCGAGCTGGAGGCGGCTCTGAACGCCGGCCAGGCAGTCGTGACCGACCGCTATATCGCTTCCAATCTGGCGCACCAAGCGGCGCGCGTGCCTGCCGAAAGGCGCCCTGAATTCATCTTGTGGCTGCGGCAACTCGAATATGGCATCTATCGCCTTCCTGCGGAGGACCTGGTCATTTATCTTCGCGTCCCGGCGAAAGAAGGACACAGGCTGGTGGGCCTCAAGTCAGCGCGCAGCTACACGGAGAAGCGGCGCGATCTGCAGGAATCGGACCTTCTTCATTTGAAGGACGCAGCCCTCGTTTACGATGAGCTCGCGCAACAGCCAAACTGGGTGACCATCGAGTGTTTCGACGCCAAATCAGGGAAACACAGGCCGCCGGAGGAGATCCATCAGGATTTGCTGGAGGCCGTCGATTCCCGCGTCCTCTCGCGCGTGGCCCAGCCGTGAACCAGGGATGGCGCTGGGCCGAATCCTTGGCCCAATCAATGCCATAGCAACGCTGCAAAAGATCCGAATCGCTCATGCCATTCTCAGAATTTCTCGGCAATTCGCGAATTGTTTCCGCTCTGCGCGGGATGCTCGCCACCGGACGAATCCCTCACGCCATGTTGTTCGCCGGGCCGCGCGGCGTGGGAAAATTCACGCTGGCGCGGATGTTCGGGCAGGCCGCCAATTGCGAGAGGCTGCCTGACGATTTCTGCGGCGAATGCGGCCCCTGCCAGGCGATCGCCCGGCTGCAAGACACGCCGGCGCTCGTCCACCAGGGCCTTGCCGAGCGCGGAGAAAGCGCGGACTCGGCCACCGTCGAACGCGTCCCGCTGGTGCTGGAAACGCATCCGGATGTGTGGGCCATGGTCCCCGATCCCGTGCGGCTGAAGAATCCCGTGGCGCGTCCCGTCCTGCACGTCGGCCAATTGCGAGCCGTGCAGCGCGCCGCCTATTTCAAGCCGCTCACCAGGCGCCGCGTTTTTATTATTGATGGCGCGGAAACCATGCGCTGGGATCACGCCAACATCTTCCTCAAAATCCTGGAAGAGCCACCCGAAACCGCCACCTTAATCCTGCTGGCGCCCAATCCGTATTTACTGCTGCCGACGATTCGATCGCGTTGCTTGCAATTCTTTTTTAGCCCGCTCGCGCAGGAGCAGGTCGAGCAAGTGCTGCGCCAGCGAGCCGATCTCCCTGCCGCGCAACGCAAGGTTGCCGCCCAAATGGCCGAGGGCAGCCCCGGGATCGCCTTGGGCATGGACCTCGCCGAGGCCGTCGAACTGCGAAAAACAGCCCTGCGGGTGCTCACAGCAATTATCGAAAGGCGCTCCTCGGCGGATCTATTCAACGAAACCGCAGGCCTGGTGAAGGGCCAAAAGACGCCGTTTGAAACCGTGCTGGAAGTGTTCTATAGTTTGCTCAACGATCTGCTGGAGCTGTCGGCAGGTTTCGCAGGTCAGGGCGTGCGCAACCCGGCACTGGGGAAGGAACTCGCCAAGCTCAGCCGGCAGGTGGACAGCGCGTGGATTGCATTAGCCGTAGATGCGCTCGATGAACTGGGCGGGCGTCTGCGCCGAAACGTAAACAAGCAACTTGGGTTAGACGCGATCGCCTTATCCTTATCCGAAGCCTGCAAAAAATAGGCTGCGGCGGCGATTATCACGTAACTAACCCGCGACAGCATGCATCAAAACCGGCGAGCCGCACCTTCCATAGTGCTGTTTCAACTTGATGAGCCTAAGCAAAGTGTCCGGCAAAGGCTATCTAGCTGGCCGTGGATAGTCAAAATTAGTTGGAACGGCACTAGTTGATTTTTGGAGCATGAAATCATAAAGGAGGAGGGATGGTTAATCGCAAATTATTCCGTCCGACTTTAACCGAGGTTAAAGAAGCGCCGGCATCCCGCGCTCACGCGAGCGGCCCGCAGCCGCACAAAAAGCCCGCGCCACCCGAACAGACACATGCGGAAAATTTTTACTGGGTGAAGCAGATGCAGGCCCACACGCCTATGACCATCGTGCTGAGCGACGGCGAGATCTTGCGTGGAACGATCGAATGGTATGACCGGGATTGCGTCAAGCTGACCCGCTTCGGCAGCCCCAATCTGCTGATTTACAAACAGGTGATCAAGTACGTTTACAAGGACGGGGAGGAAGCGGCCGGGGGCGGCAACAATGGGCAATAAGCCGCGGCCTCAAAATTTGCAGAGCGAGAAAAAGCGCCGGCGCGAGCGCCGCAGTACCTAGGGGACCTGCTCGGCGCGCTTGGCTAGATCGGCGCTGGGCCCGGCCATCTCCGACACATGCGCTCCTCGGGTATTCCCGCACCGTTATCTTCCACTTCGATAACCAGCCGCCCGTCGCTTAGCGAAGTGCGAATGCTAATTTGCCCGCCTTCGAGTTTTGGCGCCAGGCCATGCTTGAGGGAGTTTTCGATAATGGGCTGCAAGAGCATGCTGGGCACAAAGGCTTCCAGGGTCTTTTGATCCACGTGCTTGAAGATCTGCAGATTGTCGCGGCCAAATCGGGCCACCTCGATATCCAGGTAATCGTCGATGAAATTGAGTTCCTCCTGCAAGGCCACGAAGGTCTCATGCTGGCGCAGGAGCCGGCGGAGGATATTGCCCAGCTTCAAAACCACTACGCGCGCCTGATCCGGGTCATAGCGGATCAGCGAAGCGACCGTATTCAGCGTGTTAAACAGGAAGTGCGGATTGATCTGGCTGCTGAGGGCAGCCATGCGCGCCTCGAGCAGCAGTTGCTGATGCTGCTCGAGATTCATCTCAATCCGCGTGTTGTTCCAGATCTTGATCGGCACCGCCACGGCCATTACCGTCGCCAGCATCAGCAGCAGTACCGACCACCAGTTGTGGGCATCGATAAAAAAAAGCCAGGAGCGAGGGACAGCATGGCCCAGCAGCAGCCGCCCCACTTCCAATCCGACGCAGCCGGCTAGCGGCAGCACTTCCCACCCGACACTGGAGCGTTTCGCCATCCGCGCCATCCATTTCGGGAAATTCAGGAACGTGAATGGTCCGAAACTCCAGATGTCCTCCTTATTCGGAATCGCCTGGCGAATCAAGCCGCCCATCAAGCCGGCCATCGCCGCGACGGGCGCGGCCAGCCATTCGTGATGAAAGAACGCCGGCAAGCTGACGATCGAGCCTCCCAGAGGCCCCACCACCAGCCCCCCGAGCAGCCCCAGGAGGAAAGAGCCCTCGGCCATGAGGTCGGCAAACCGATAAGGAGTGCCCACCAGCCGCAACAAAACGCTGATGGCCAGCACCGGCGTAAGGAACAACAGCAGCTTTACTTTCTGATCGGAGTCGCGCACTTCGGTAAAGAGGACGCGTCGAAAAACGGCCCAGCGTGCCAGCAGGGCGGCCATGGACGCAGCTACACCCACCTTCAACAACAAAGTGAAGAGCAAAACCTGGGGACTGGAAAGTATGTCCATGGACTGATAGCTCGGCGCTCGCTTACGTTAGCCAATCACCCCCGGCGATGTAAAGCCAGGTTACTGCTATACTACGAGCATCCCATGAAGGCCAAGGGCGGAAATGGTGTCGGTGTTGGCCGCGGCGTACACAATGTCCGCGTCGTGGCCAAGGCCAACTTACCCACGCAGTACGGCCGCTTCAGGATCCTGGGAATCGAGGGAGAAACACCCGAAGAGACCGCTGTCGTTCTCACTCGCGGGCGCCTCAACGGCGGGTCCGTTCCCCTGGTTCGCATCCATTCGCAATGTCTTACCGGCGACGTGCTGGGATCGCAGCGTTGCGACTGCCGGGCGCAACTCGAGTTGTCGCTTCGGAAAATTGCCGCAGCCCGGGCGGGCCTTCTGATTTATCTTCCGCAAGAGGGCCGGGGTATCGGGTTAATGAACAAACTGCGCGCCTATGAGCTGCAGGATGGCGGCATGGACACGGTGGAAGCCAATCAACACCTGGGATTCGCCGCCGATTCCCGCGATTACGGTTTTTCCGCCGCTGCGCTGCGCGCTCTAGGAGTGCACCGCGTTCGCCTGCTCTCGAATAATCCAGACAAGGTTCGCCAACTCGAATCGCACGGCATAAAGGTGGTCGAGCGGGTGCCTTGCCAGCCGCGCGGAACGCATGCCGCGCGAAATTACCTGCTGACCAAATCTACGAAGTTGGGACACCTGCTCGCGGGCTTCTGAGCAAAGCAGATCGCTCGGCTCTCCACCCCGACACCGGACCTCGTCGCCCGCCCCTGCAGGAGCATGGGCGGACTCCTCGGAATGACCATTTATGGTCTTGCCAGAGACGCGTACGGGGTCCAGCACGCGGCAATTTGGGTGGGTCTTGGCGGGCTATCAGCCGTGACACGCCGATGTTCCATCATCAGAACATCAGTTTCAACGCCAACTGAAGCTCTCTCGCGTCCTGCGCGCTGGTCACCACGCCGAAGTTGGCGGCTCCAAAGATTCGGCCCGGCAGATTGAAATTCGGATGGTTCAGCGCATTGAAGGCGTCGAGGCGGAATTCCAAGGCCTGGTTCTCGTGCAAGACCCATTTCTTCTGCAGCGATAGATCCAGATTTGCCAATCCGGGCCCGCTCACGATGTTTCGGCCCGAATTTCCGAAGGTGTATAGCGCCGGAAGCGCGAAGGCATCGGTGTTGAACCATCGTTCCGGTGTCTTGGGACGGTCGTTGGGGCTGGCAAGCAAATTGGGGCGCTGCACATTCACGCCGTTGATCAGGCCGATATTGGCCACGTCTTGCGCGGAAGACAAGTTGACCGTAAACGGAGCGCCGCTCTGAATGATCAAAATGCCGCTGGCACGCCAGTCCCCCAGAAGGCGATGCCGCCAACCCGCTGAATTCCTCGCAAAAGGGAGATCGTAGACGGCATTTCCCGTCAGCCGGTGCCGGTGGTCGAAACTCGAAGGGCCCGCCTCCAACGCGGGCGAATAAACATTCTGCGGCAGGTTGTACTCCGCATTCGTCGTTCCCGCATCGGAGGCATCGTCCAAGGACTTGGAAAAGGTGTAGTCCGCCTCGAACGACAGGCCCGAGTTGAAGCGGCGGGTCATCTTCAGTGTGAGCGCGTTGAATGTGGCCCACCCGTCCCAGCGTATCGTGGTGAACGCTGCCAGTTGCGGATACGGCCTGCGCCCTGGAATGGCTCCGGAACCCGGAAGAGGAATGTTGACCGCCGTGGCGCTGTCGGCGTGAACGGTTCGCGAGCCCACGTACTCTGCTTCAACTGCCGTGTTGGCGGTGATGGCCCGCTGCACGCTGAGATTCCAAACCTCGTTGTATTCAATCCGGTAGTCATGATTGACGCCATTTGCGCCGATCGCGCCGGTGGGGCTTTGCGCGAGGATATTTTCAGTCGTAAGAACAGGAGCGCTGGAGTTGGTGACTGTTTTCACCAGAAAGAAGGGCATGTTTTCCGCGAGATTCTGAAGGATGCTGTAGGCCGCCTGGTTGGTGTATATCCCAAATCCCGCTCTAACTACCGTCTCCCGCGAACCGGGAATTCGCCAAGCCAGTCCCAACCTGGGAGAGAACCGGATGGAGCGCGGAGTAAGCAGGCTGTCATTCCAGCCAACGCTAGATGCCGAGACGATAGGAAGGGGGCTTAGCGAAGCAAGCTGAGCCGCCGCAGGCGACAAATTCGATGGATTGCCGGCCACCACAAAGGCCGGGCCGCCGGGCCCGGAGAGGTCGATGTCCGCAGTTTGATTGGCCCCTGCAACGAGGTTAGCGTTGTATTCGTAGCGGAGCCCCGCGTCGACGGTGAGGTTGGGAGTGATCTGCCAGCCATCCTGCAGGTAGAAATGCGCCCAATTCGTGTGCGCATTTTCCGCTCCGCTGCCGATACCGGCCTGCGCCTGAGAGGGATATCCCAGCAGAAAATCGGCCAGCGGATTGCCGGTACCCGGGCCATTAGCCGTGTAGGCACCACTGTAGGTGTAGACGCCGCGCGCGGCGTTCGGGAAGGAAGGATCGAAATCGAGATGGAAGAAGTAGAAGCCGGACTTAAGACTGTGGCGCCCGCGATGGATCAGGAGATTATCGAAGAGTTCGAAATCGCGATCGGTCCGGGAGATAAAACCAGCCGGCGAACCGATGGTGCTGAAAGCATTGCTCAGCGAGATTTGCGGATAGCCCATATCGGCCGGATTGGGTGTGCCGCCCTGGAGCCCGTACTGCGAAGCAAAGGGATTGCCGGCGTTGGGATCGCCCTGCCCGCCGGAGACGCGCAGCCAGCCAAACCGAAATTCATTCACGACATTGGGAGAAAACGTGTGCGTTTCGGCCGCGGCCACATTGACGCTGTGCGTCGAAAGAGTACGGCCAAAGCCGGGAAGTAGCGCCTCGTTGAGCACGCTGGAGCCGAAGGGATCGAACTCATTCGCCTCGAAAACGGAGGCGCGAAGGAAACTGTTATCGCGATCTGAGAATTGATGATCAAAGCGCACGTTGTATTGATTACTTTCAAAACTCCGTTTTCCTATTGAGAGCAGATTGTTCTTGGCCGAAAGGCCCGCAGTCGGCGTCGGCAGCTTGGCCAACAGGGCCACGGCCGCCGGGTCGAGACGAAGCGCGGAATCGTTGGCGATGTCATTGCCGGGAATGGGCTGGCGCGTGAGGGGATCGAAAATGGTAGCGGCGCCGGCGAAATTCCCGGAGCGTTCCGCCAGGGTGGGAACGCTGAACAGGTCGGCCAGCGATTGCCGGGTCCTCTGGCCATCGTAATTGACAAAGAAAAATGCGCGGGTTTTCCTAATCGGGCCGCCCAGGGCCGCGCCGAACTGATTCTCCCGAAATGCGGGAGCGGGGCCGGGCAGGTCGAAGAAATTTTTAGCATCGAAGATGTCGTTGCGCACAAATTCGTAGGCGCTGCCATGGAACTGGTCGGTCCCCGATTTCGCGATGACGTTGATCACCGCACCCGATTTCCCGCCGAATTCCGCGTCGTAGTTGGTTTTGTCGATTATGAATTCGGCCGTGTCGTCCGGCGAAGGACTAAGGACAACATTGTTGAAGTATTCGTCCGTGACGCTCACTCCATCCACCAGAAACAGGTTGTGGCCGGTCCGCTGTCCCAGGACGTTTATGAGCGTGCCGGTCTGCTGCAGAGAATCGCCGCGCGTGCCTCCGGGCGGGTTGACCACTCCTTCGCTGAGCAAGGTAAGTTCAAGAAATTGGCGGTCCTTGAGCGGCAGGTCGGCGACCTGTTGGTTCTGGATCACGTCTTTGATTTCCGCGGATTCCGTCTGCACCAGTCCCGGGGCGAGCTGCACGATCACAGATTCTCTTGCGTCGCCCAGTGCAAGTGAAAAATCCTGCCGGAGGTGTTCGTTCACGTGAACTTGGACGTGTTCCGCCAATGCCTGTTTGAAACCTTGCATATTGGCCGTCAGGGCGTACACGCCCGGCGGAATTTGGGAAAGAAGATACTGGCCGGCGGCGTTGGTGAGCGAGTTGAACTTCCGCTGGCTCTCCAGGTTTACGGCATCGACCGAAGCGCCCTCCACCACGGCGCCTGAGGGATCGCTTACCAGGCCGCCGATATCCCCCGTATTCATCTGCGTAAAGGCCCAAGGCACATCCAGAATCAAGACGCAAGTCATGAGCAGTAATATGCGCACTTGCCTTTTGAGCAGTACCGAAGCAGGCTCCGCCGCCATGGCAGGAAGGGAGGGAACCCTTCGAGGGGCGGCCGGTCTTACCCGGGAGATGCCTAACCGCCTCCCACTAAATGCACAATTTCGAATCGGTCGCCTCCAGACACCGCCGTCGTTCCCCACTGGCCCCGCGGAACAATCTCCAAATTGCGCTCGATGGCCAGCCGATTGGCCGTCAGCCCCAGGAGGGCCACCAGCTGCGTGACGTTCAGTCCCTTCGGTATCTCACGCGGCTCGCCATTGACGTGTATGGTCAGCGTCTCGCTCATCAAGATTCATCAATTGGGCGATCCATCGTTCGACTGGGCTTTCGACCGGGCTTTCGACTGGGCTATCGACTGGGCTATCGACTGGGCCGCCTGGGCTTCAATTGATAGCGCAGTTCCCCGAGCGCTTCGGCCACCTGCGCGCGGATGACGAGCGCGCCGATAGACGGCTCCACGAGAGTGGGAAAGGGAAAGTGCAAGGACGTGCGGCCTTCCGCATCCGTGTGCGCGAAATAGCTTTCGGGCGCGCCCTCTCCGCCTTCCACAAAGGCCTCCACCTTCGCCCCGGTCACGGGCTGGCCGCCTCCCTTGGAGGAGACTTCGATATCCAGAGTGACGTGGCCGGAGTGGAGCCAGGACCTGGCGTTGAGAAGCTTGACGGCGATGCCTGCTCCCTTGGAGGGCGCCGCTTTCTCCAGCGCGCTTTTCTCCAGCGCCCCTTTCTCCAACGAAAGTGCTCCCGCGCGGAGGGCGTCGAGTATTTCGCGGTGCTGCTTTTCCACGCGAGCCCGGAGAATGGCCTGGTCCATGGCGCCACTGGCCGCCAAGTCTTCGTAGCTCGTGCTGTGCCGGTAGGCGACCCGGCCGCGAATCAATACCAGCGTATCGATAAACGGATGAGAGGCGCCGCGATCCTCGGTCTGCACGTCATAAACGTCCGGGCCGACTTGCACCTTCGAATTGAACCCAAATTTCATTTGGCGGCAGTTCGTCCCTGGCAGGTCACTTGATTGACCCGTTGTTGAAGCGCCGTTATTATAGCCTGTTACTTATGTCCGGGAACCTCGCGCAAGCCTACGCTCCGCTCTTAATACATCTTCTGGTGGCGCTGGGGCTTGCTGGTATCCTCCTCATACTATCGAGTTTGATCGGCCCGCATCGTCCGAGCCGCGAAAAGATGCAGCCCTATGAATGCGGCGTCACGCCGGTGGGCGATGCGCGGGAGCCCTTTGACGTGAAGTTTTACCTCGTGGCCATGGTTTTTATTCTTTTCGATGTG
>WNGK01013310.1_pt1 | contig 16526 bp, 16 predicted proteins | sample 5400601 | NCBI WGS metagenome assembly WNGK01 (sample SAMN13153376, study PRJNA577476) | soil metagenome | isolation source: 60 cm soil or saprolite under Garry oak tree replicate 1 | place: USA:California | collected 2016-06-15
GTCCCCGTCGTCTAGCCTGGCCTAGGACATCGCCCTTTCACGGCGGTAACACGGGTTCAAATCCCGTCGGGGACGCCAAATTGAGTCAGTAGGTTACGCCTAGTTTCGCCGAATATTCGGGGGTGCAAAAAGCCACATATTTCGTGTCCATTTTGCACCCTCAAGTCTGGATGTGCGCTTACGCCGTCCCGAGAACGACGCAATCATCCACCGGGCCGGTCAACGGAAAGAACAGTGCCAATACCGCTGCCTGTGCAGCGTGCTTGGCAGGTGCAACAGCCTGGGTATAAACATCCATGGTGGTCCGCAGGGTGGAATGCCTCATCAATTCCTGCATCACCTTGAACTCGGCTCCGACACTTCGGAGCAGGGTGGAATAGGTGTGCCGAAAGGTATGCCAGCCGATGTGCTTTTGAATATTGAGCGATTCGGCGACTGGCCGGATGTACTTTCGAAGAATTGACGCACCCCAATAGGGTCGTCTGCCTTTGTGCAATCGGCTGGCAAATACCCAATCGTCGTAACCTGTGAACTTGCAGGCCTTTCTCCAGGTCAGCAGAGCCTCTCCAAGCAGAGGATGCAGAGGAACCGGCTTCTGTGAAGATTCGGTCTTACAGCGTCCGACAACGCCGAAAACGATCGAACGGACCACGCTGAGTTCTCCGCGTTTAAGATCGACGTCTCGCCACTTGATTCCGAATAACTCGCTCTGTCTCAAGCCGGTTGATGCCGCCAGAAGGACAAGAGTGCGTTCACGAAGGGGTAAGTGGTCCACCAATTCCTTGATCTCAGCGGCGGTCAACACATCTGGAGCCCGCCGGCGCTTTGCACCCTGACGGACGAACCGCATTGGATTACGATCAAACAGTTCGTATCGACACGCATGGTTAAACAAGATTGACAAGATGCTTCGAATCTTGGCAAGTGACGATCGAGCGAGGGAGAGTCGCCGCAACCATGCTTCGACCTCCACAGCCTTGATTTCATCAAGGCAGAGAGAACCCCAACGCGGTTTAATCCACTTGCGAATATAGCCGCGATAGGTTTTCACGGTGGCGAAGCTCCGAAAGCTGTCGGCGGATCTCAATTCCCGCTGTTCAAAATGCTCGCAAATCTGTTCAACAGTTATTTTGCACCCGCCGTTCTCGCTGGCCCCAGCGTTGATATGGGCCAACAGAGCGGTAGTCGCATGGCGCGCGGCTTGCGCGTCGGGGTATTGCCGGACTGTTCCAATCACCTTTTTCCGATAGATCCTACGGCCGCTCCGGTCCTTTTCAGACCAGCGAAATTGCCAGACATCCGGACCCTGCTTGCGAGTTGCTTGAATGATACTTCCGTGTTGCATGGGCTGCCTCCTGCTTGTAGAGATGGAGGTAGTCTTCACCGTTCAGGTCCCCGAAGCGGCCAGAATTTCTTTCTCAGGCCCTAGGACAATTCTTTTTGCTGATCGTGACCAGCGGCTCCGAAGACACTGATGCGGGTCGTGCGCAACGCAGAGGGCGCTTGGCCAACCGAGCAAAGGTCCGCTGCAAGCAGCTAAATCACAGCGAAGTTGGTCCGATTGGCTCCGACGTGATGAAACCGATTGCCGCTCCCATGGTCGGCAGAATGATTACGTCCATGACGAACTTGAAGAAGGGATACGCGAGAAGCTTTAGAATGTCGCAGGTCCAAAAGATCCTCATCCGACAGCACCAGCCTTCATCGACGCTGGCCGCGAGATGGGCATGCCCATTCTAGATGACGTGAACGGACCAATGGTCCCCGGCGCCGGCTACATCAACATGAACATCGCCGCGGATGGGGACCCGCGTGAGCGCCGCTCGCGCCTTCCTGCATAAAACGCGGAGTGGCATGGAGCCACTCAACTCTCCTCCATCAGCGCGGCAGCGCGCTTGCCAAGCCTCTTAAGCGCCACTTCGAGGCAATGAAGCTCCTCCGCGCTCAGTTCGGAGAACACTCTCTTCATCTGCCCGGAATGCTTTCGAAACGCAGAAACAATAAGGTCCTTGCCGCAAGGGGTGAGGGCGACGATGCGATTGTTGCGTATATCGAAACTGCGCACGGTTGTGCCGATGAAGACGAACAAGTGCCAGCAAGTTGGCTCGACTTCGTAGCTCCCAGCGAATTGATTCCTCAAGTGGACCCCGCCCTTAACTCGAATGAGGTAGCAGTGACAGCTCCCTCTCGTGGTAACTACACAACGCTCTCTCGTGGTAACCAAAAAACACTGCATCTCGTGATGTATTGCCGGGGACATCGTGCGAAAGTTCGCATGAGAGTCAGGAGGGGCGATATGTGGATGAGATCATGCGCGGCATGTAAAGCACTTTTGCGCAAACTTCGGTTGTGCGATTCAGTGCGTTGTCAGTGCGGGTGGACTTGGTAGGGGCAACAGACAAATGCCCAGAGATGTAGTCAAGGAGAGTGGATATGGCAAAAGTAGTTGAGTTTTACGTTCCAAAGAATTTTCCAAAGCCTCGCAAATGGGTTCCCCAGTTGCGGCTCGGGAAGGTCATCGAGTTTTACTCGCAGGCAAAGAAATCGGCCTAGCTACGAAACTTTTCGTGCGCGGATCGAAGTATCTCCAGTGTTGATGCAGAGATGGTCCTAAAGCTGAATGATTCCGCGGCGGACGCCAATTGCTACCGCCTGAGTGCGATCATTGGCGCCCAGCTTGCGCAGTATGTGCTTAAGATGAACCTTGACTGTTTCCTCTGCGATAAACAAGGTCTCTGCTATGTCCCGGTTTCGGTTGCCGGTAGCGACGTGACGTAAAACATCCACTTCACGTCCGCTGAGATTTTCGTCGCTCATGTGTTCTGCGAGTCCGGCAGCAATTTCTGGCGAAATGCACTTGTGGCCGGCGTGGACTCGGCGAATGGTGTCAACCATCTGTTGTGGGGGCATGCTCTTTAGCAGGTATCCGTGAGCTCCAGCCTTGAGGGCCCGCTGAATGTCCACATCGCCTTCGTACGTAGTCAGTACAATGATGCGGGCCTGGAGAAATTCTGCCCGGATCGCGATCATGGTCTCTATGCCATTGAGATCAGGCAGCCTGAGGTCCATGAGAGTAACATCTGGTCGCAGGTCGCGGAATGCTTCAATCGCTTCGGTGCCGTTCGCAGGCGCCCCCACCAGCAGCATGTCGGGTTGAGTGTTGATCATTGCAGCGATTCCTTCTCGCAGCAAAGGGTGGTCTTCCACGCTCAAGATTCGTATGCGAGCAACACTTGCCATAACCTACTCCTCGTATCTGAATTTCTTCAGTACCTGTGAAACGGTGGCGTTAGGCTGATTGTCGATCAAGCTCTGCTTTCGCGAAAGCCCAGATCGAGTTATGGGTGGGCTAAATCGTGACTGCTGGTGACTCTTTTGGGGTCAGAGAAGACCCTCAAAAGTGAAAAAGAATTAGCTCTTTCGATCGTGAACATCGATGCGCTTCCATCCAAAAAGACGGGCATCAACTGACCACGCGCCAGGTCCGATGAGTGCTAAAGCCGCGCCAATGGTTGCCATGAGAATGCAAGCCGAGGGATCTCTGGGTCGCGTAGCAATTATGTTCCATGTTGCGAGCGCCACGGCCAGCGAACCCGCGAGTGGTGTCCATATGCCTGCCAACAGAAGCATTCCGATCGTGATTGCAGAGACAGCAAAAACCGAGAAGTGGAACGATGGTCCGGCTAGCAGTCTTTCAAGTCCGTGGATAACTAAGCAAAACCCAGCAACCAGCCGCATCAGCAACAGACCTGCGCCAGGCCAGCCTGGAGCGAATGTGGAGAATAACCGTCGCAAATACCCTCCTAACAATCACTCAGGCTATCTAACTGAGGATTGCGCACAAAAGCCCCAAAAGGGCCGACAGGCAACTATTTCGAGTCTCTGAATTTCAGACTTACGATTGGATAATTCCGCGCTTTACCCCGATCATCGCTGCGTGGGTTCGATCGTTGGCGCCCAGTTTGGATAGGATGTTCTTGACCCGTCCCTTTACGGTTTCTTCGGTGATAGAGAGCTCTGCGGCGATCTGCTTGTTGGCATTCCCGGCTGCAATCAGCCGAAGGACCTCGACTTCTCCAGGTGTCAGGGCGTCATCGGTCGCATGCTCGGCAAGCTCATAAGAGGCCTCGGCGGCAAGCGTCTTTTTCCCGGCGTGAACTGCGCGAATAGTCTGAAGCAGTTCTTTGTCCAACAAATTCTTTAGCAGGTACGCGCGAGCGCCAGTCTTCATGGCGCGCAAAACCTGGACATCTCCGGTGTAAGTGGTCAGTACGATGATTCGCGCTTCGGGAAATTCGTCGCGAATTGCAATCATCGCATCCAGACCGTTCATTTCCGGCATTTGCAAATCCATCAGAGTAATGTCCGGGCGGTGCGCGCGGAACCGCTCAATCGCCTCTCGTCCGGGGCTGGCATTCATGGCTTAAGCGCTTCTTCCCCAAAAAGTCGAACGGCGCGCTGCCGACGATTTTGCGTACGCGATGGATGCAGGAATGGTCAGCTCGGCCTCTGTGCCGGAATTGAGTTCACTCCACACCACCAGCTTGCCTCCAACAAGTTTGGCGCGTTCGTGCATACCCGGCAGACCGTAGTGTCCGGGGCGCCCACGTCCATTCAGAATCGTCGGATCAATGCCCTTACCGTCGTCCCTCACTCGCAACCGAAGCTGCCGCTGGTCGTAGCGGATTTCCACTTCGATCCGTTGCGCGTGCGCGTGGCGAAATGCGTTGCGCAGCGCCTCGCCGGTAATCCGATAGATTTCGTCCCGCAGCAGCGGAGCAAGGTCGCGCGGTGCACCTTCTACCACCACACGAAAGTTGGGAGAATTCTGACTGCTGGGTCCGGAAGCAAGTTCGTCACCAAAGGTGCTGATCGCCTGAGCTATGTCGCTGGAGACAAGCGTAGACGAGCGCAGGCCCTGCACTGCATCCCGGCCATCGGTGATCGCCTGTCGGGCCTGCTCGATGACGGTTTCCAGCGTCTTCTGGGCTTCGGCAGGGCGATCGAGGATCACGTACGTCACCGCGTGAAACTTCAGCAACACTCCCTGAAAACTCTGCAGCAGGGTATCGTGCAAATCTCGCGCGATGCGCGTCCGCTCGTTGACCCGCTCTTCCAGACGCATGTTGAACTGTCGCGCAACCTGCCGCAGGCGCATTTGATAAGCCGCCGCGAGCAATGCAAGAAACGCGACCACGCACAGCGAACGGAACCACCAGGTCTGGTAGTACGCCGGGGCGACGGAGAAATTCAAAAACGTGCCGGCCTCGTTCCACACGCCGCTGTTGTTGCAGGCCTTCACCCGGAACGTATAGTTGCGCGGAGGAAGATTGCTATAGAACGCTTGCCGACGAGTGCCGGCGTCCTGCCAATCGTTGTCCCAGCCTTCCAGTTTGTAGCGAAAGAACACTTTCTCCGGCGCTACCAGACTGAGCGCCGTGTAGTCGATCTGCAGATCGCGGATTCGCGGAGGCAGACGCAAATTTTTATTTGCGTCGGAGCTTACAGCGTAGCTCTTGTGATCTGCGGTGATCTGTTCAATGTGCACCGGCGGCGGAAGCTTGTTGAACGGCAAGTGCCGCGGATCGATCACGCTCAGGCCGTCCCTCGGTGCGAACCATATTCTTCCATCCGGAGACTGAGTCACATGTGCGCCGGCTGAGCCATAGACTCCAACGCTCCTCACCCCGTCCGAGTTGTCGAAGACTGTTGTCTTCACAACATGCTTTGGATCGTTGATCCATGCATCCAATTCAGACCGTACGATCCGAACCAGGCCGCAGGGCATATACAACCAGACAGCGTGGTCGCTATCTTCCATCGACCAATGGACCTCATCGCAGGGCAGTCCGTTCTTCTGCGTCATCGTCGCGATGTGTTCATCCTTGATGCGGCTGAGCCCGCCTTCTGTCGACGCCCATAATCCCCCGTTCGGTCCGAAGCGCAGATGATTCACCCGTCCGTCTCCCAGCCCCGCGCCGGCGCCGTAGGAGCGAACAACCTTGCCGTCCTTCAGGTAAACTAAGCCGCCTTCGTAAAACCCAAGCCATAAGCTCCCCGGGTCGCGGTCAGGGAGCATCGCTCGACCCGTCCTCTGCCCGAACTGGGACCACGGAATCTGTTGGACTGCGGCATTGGGAGACCAATGGAAGAGACTCTCGACTTGGAGAATCCACATGCTGTCGTGCCCGTCGCCGGCAATGGAAAATGTGTATCCCTCAGGAACACCTGAAACCGGCGAAAACCTGTCGCGCTCAAAATAGAATAGGCCTTTGTCGGTCGCAACCCACAAACGTCCTTCGTCATCGCGTCCTAGCGAGTAAGGGGTGCCAAACAGTCCACCATTTGCGATTTCGCCTGCGGCCCCCCCGACGTTGACCTTTGCTTCATCCACGGCGCGATTTTGGATCAACGCGCTTTTGCCGCGATAGAAAGTAACACGGCCATCGGCCCAGCGATTCAATCCTTCCGCGGCGCCGGTCCAAATGCCTCCATCCGAAGTAGCTTGTACCAGGGCGGCTGCCGGACTGGAAAGACCCTGGTTACGGGAAATGGTAGGGACGGCGTATTCACGAAATCGGTCGAGCCCATCCGATGTAGCGACCCAAACGCTGCCTTCCCGATCCTCGAAAATTCTATCTACGTTCTCGCCTGAGAGGCCGTCGATTACGCTGAATCGGTCGACCTTCCCTTGGTGCAAGTGCAACAAACCATGAGGTGTACCGATCCACAGAGTGCCGTCGCGGCTTCGGAGGAACTTAAAAGGTGTAAAGTGGCCGCTGATGCCGGGCAGTGCATAGTTTTGAATTTTTCCGCCCACAAGCTGTTTCAGCCCGTCAGTGGTGCCCAGCAGCAGTGTGCCGGAGTCGTCCTCGGCTAGCGCGTTTACCGCTGTTACGCCACGCGGAAGCTGGTACCGTTCCGGAGGACCGGGCGCCCACCGCCACAGTCCGGTAGCACTCGTGGCCCAGAGGTTGCCCTTGCGGTCCTCATATAAGGGGTTCACGAATACCCCGAAATTACCTGCACCATGGCATTCGATATTTCCATTGCGGATAGAGCAGAGCCGGCCGATCGCCGCCTGCCTAGCTCCAAACCAAATTGTGTGTTCGCGGTCTTCCAGGAACAAACCGACAGACGCTGCAGCAAATTCTGGGTATTGTGTGAGCTTGCCGTCCTTATAACTGGCAAGCCCCTTCAATGTGCCAATCCAAAGTGTGCCGTCGTGCGCCACCAGCAGGCCTGAAATGAAATTGCTCGGGAGTTGCGCATCACGCGGCGGCTGCCACGGAACCGCACGAACTCCGTCGAAGCGAAGCAAGCCGGACTCTGTCCCCAGCCAGAGATAGCCGTCGGGAGTCTGGACCACCAAATTGATTAGGCCTTTTGTGAAGCCCTCACGAACCTTCCACGCCGTGTGTGCATACTGACTGACGTCGAGAGACGGATCGAGCGCGAACGCACAGGCGCACGCGAATAGCATGATAAGCACAATACTTAAGGCAAAAAGCCTTCGTTCTGTTGTTTGCCCCGACATAAATCCGCGTGCTGCGCATTATCTCACCGGCGCTAGATCGTTTTCATTCTCTTTCGCTATCGATTAAGAGTTGCAATAGGCCTCGAAAGGGTAGAGCCGCAGGCCCATTCGAGTCTTTTTATCTATTACAACAGCGGCCTCAGGTTTCGAGTATGATTAGGCACTCCTGAAAAGGCCTCCATCGTGCGCCGAGCTCCTAGCCTCGTCGTCCTCTTTTTTTTTCTCTTTCTGTTTCCGCTCATTCTTCGCCCTCAATCCACGAATGCCTCGCTTAGCGGACGAGTAACCGATCCTTCCAAAGCTCGAATCACCGGCGCCAAGGTTGTCGCGATCAATGCTGGCACAAATATCCGCAACGAGACGACCACGAATGGCGCGGGCGAATACTACTTACCGAGTCTTCTTCCCGGCGCATATCGGATCGAGGTAGAGAAGCCAGGCTTCAGAAAGCTGATCAAGCCGGATGTCATTCTGCACGTACAGGATGTTCTGGATATTGACTTCGGAATGACTGTGGGTTCCGCGTCGGAGAGTATCACTGTAGAAGGCGGCGCGCCTCTGCTGGATACCTCCGACGCGACCGTCAGCACTCTGGTTGACAATCGATTCGTTGAGAACATGCCGTTGAATGGGCGCAGCTTCAGCGCTCTTATCGACCTGACGCCTGGAGTAGTTCTGGTCAACAACAATTTCTTTGAAGAAGGTCAGTTCAGTGTGAACGGTCAGCGGCCCGACGCGAATTATTTCACTGTGGATGGGGTAAGCGCGAACCTGGGCACACCGGTTTCCAGTTTTGGCCAAGGCGGCACCGGCCAGCTTCCGGCGACGAACGCCTTTGGCGGGTTCAGCAATCTGGTTTCGCTGGATGCGCTGCAGGAATTTCGGATCCAGACTTCGACCTTCGCTCCTGAGTTTGGGCGAACGCCCGGTGCTCAAGTTTCCGTTGCCACAAAATCCGGCACCAACACGCTTCACGGAACCGCGTTCGAATATCTTCGAAACGACGTGCTCGACGCCAATGATTGGTTTGCCGACAACAAGGCCCTGAAAAAGCCGGAACTGCGGCAGAACGACTTCGGCGGCGTTCTCGGCGGCCCAATAATAAGAGATAGGCTGTTCTTCTTCGGTTCATACGAGGCCGTTCGAGTAAGGCAGCCGCAGATTGCAAATACGTACGTGCCATCGCTGGCGACGCGGCAGAGTGCGGTTCCGGCAGTTCAGCCGTTGCTCAATGCATTTCCGCTGCCGACTGGCGGCGCCTGCTCGAATTGCCCCGCAGGCACCGCAGCCTTCGCAGCCGGATATTCCGATCCAGCTTCGCTGGACTCCTATAGCGGAAAGCTCGACTATGCGCTGTCGCAGAGAGTGACTTTATTTGGAAGGTATAGCGACGCCCCATCGAGCACTGTGCAGCGCGGTGGCGGCCGGTTCCAGACGGCTTATAGCAATCTCAACCACACCAAGGCTCACACGCAGACTGTGACTGTTGGTGCGGATGGAACGATTACAGCTCATATGATCAACGAACTCCGCTTCAATTACAGTTTGAGTCACGGTCAGAGTTTTCTGACTTTGGATAACTTCGCCGGGGCTGTGGCGTCGCCGGACTCAGTCTTGTTCCCGCCCGGGCAATACTCAAGTAATGGTTTTCTTGGTTTCTTTGGTGATTTCAATCCATTCGGGCTCAAGTACGATGTGGGCAAGATCGCAGATAACCGGCAACATCAGATCAATGTCACCGACAGTTTTTCCTGGATCGCAGGCTCACATCGCACGAAGTTTGGAGTGGACTATCGACGACTCAAACCGGAAGAAGGATCTCTGACCTATCAACTGGGGTACGAGTTCTTGTCACTGGCGAACGTTGTTGCCAACTCGGTGCCTGCGGCATTCGTGGATTCGCGAACCGCTGACGTGCAAATGGTGATTTCTAATTGGAGCATCTTCGCTCAAGACACGTGGAGCATCGCGCACAACTTGACGGTCACCTATGGGCTGCGCTGGGACTACAACACATCGCCTTCATCGCCGAACGGCACTCCGCCGTTTACGGTTAACCAGGTAAGCGACCTCTCGACCGCAACGATTGCGCCCGCTGGAACACCGCTGTGGCATCCGCAGAAAGATGATTTCGCACCACGGCTGGGTTTGGCGTGGCAGGCGCGCCCAAACTTAGTAGTCAGAGCCGGTGCGGGCATTTTCTACGATCTTGGATATTCGGATATCACGAATATAATGATCAGCTTTCCATACGTTCAGCAAAAGCTGGTCCTAGGAACTTCGTTTCCGCTGAACGCGAGCTCTGCGGCTCCGCCACCTTTCACCACGAGCCCTCCTGCGGCGGTGATGTCCGTGGTCGACCCAAACCACGTGCTCCCGCGAACCTATGAGTGGAATGCCGCGATCGAGCACAGCATCACGAATGCCGACCTCCTGACACTCACGTACGTTGGTGCTGGAGCACGTAAGCTGATGCGGAAGGACATTTATATTGCGCCGGGGCCAAACTTCACCGGCGAATTCGATCTGCTCAGCAATCACGGAACCTCTAACTACGACGCGCTCCAAGCGCAATATCGTCACCGGCTGTCGCACGGTTTGCAAACGCTACTTTCTTATACTTGGGGTCATTCGATCGACGACGTTTCCTCGGATGCGAATTACCAGAATGTTCCGCTGGGTCAGTCGCCCTCATCGTCTGAACGTGGTCCCTCCGATTACGACATCCGGAACACATTTTCTGGTGCTGTCTCCTACGACATTCCTGGGCCTGGTAGTGGAGTGTTGAAGCAAGTCTTAGGCAACTGGTCAACGGATTCCATCATTTACGCGCGCAGCGCTCCGCCGGTAAATGTCGTCACGGGTCAGAATCCGTTTGCGGGTAGTGTTTTGTCAGGCGCGAGTAGCGTTCAGCGCCCGGATGTCGTTCCCGGCGTGCCGTTCTACCTTTTTCCTTCGGGCGCACCAGGAGGCAAGGTCATCAACCCGGCGGCGTTTACCACGCCCGTACCGGCCACGGCCCAAGGCGATCTCGGCCGCAATGCTCTTCGCGGATTCGGCGCCACACAATGGGACATCACCGCGCGCCGCCAGTTCCGATTTACAGAACGGCTCTCGCTTCAGGCCAGAGCCGACTTATTCAACATCCTGAACCATCCGAATTTTGGCAGCCCGATCAACTACCTGAGCTCACCTCAATTCGGCCAAGCGACGATGATGCTGAATAACTCCCTGGGAAGTGGCGGCCAAAGCGGCGGCCTCAACCCTCTGTACCAAGTCGGCGGTCCGCGCTCCATCCAGCTGGCGCTTAAACTTCAATTTTGATGAAGCCTCGCGAATACGAAGAACCTGTCTGAATGGGTTCCTAATATTTTTGTTATGGAAAGGGAGCAGACATCATTTTCCATCAGAAAAAGAATGTTCTATCGGGTAGTTGATGATTCGCAGTGCTGAAATTGTATCCCGCCTTCCTTGAGTAAGTCGCGTGTAGCCTCCGGTGACTACACGCGTCGGTAAAGGATCTGCGAGCCAACCCACAGCTGAACCCGGAGCGAGTCGAGTTGACTCAATGGTTGTTTTGGTTACTAGTTAAACGAGACTATTTCTGGCCTTGAGCGCCCGAGTGCTCCTCCTGATTGCCGGAGTTCCCGTCTCCATGTTCTTTGTCATGTTTATCGCCGCCCAGAGTGAATGCGTACACTTTGTTGTTTCCGGTTCCACCGATATTTCGGTAACCGGATCCCCAGTAGAGCGTACCGTCCACGATAGATGGGCCGTCAATGACTGTGCCCCCGCTGGCGAAGTTCCAGAGTATGGTTCCAGTGCTTGCGTTTAGGGCGTACATCTGTCCCGAATTAGACCCCACATACATGACCCCGTTTGCAACGCTGACTGAGCCCCTGTCGATGGTCCCCGGGGTGGGATCTGCAGTTTGCCAAAGGATCGTTCCCGTAGCGAGATCAAGTGCGCTCCAGGCTCCCCAGGTAATCTTCTGTCCCGAGGGAACCAGAGTGTAGGGAAGATGGTCGCTGTTCGAGATCGCAACGAAAATACGCTTACCATCAGTTGCCGTGCCCCATTCAATACCACCGAGCGAAGCGCCTGGGCCAACCGGTGTGCTCCACACGATGTTGCCGTTATCAGGATTGAGCGCCCAGAAGATGCCGCTCTTCTGACCAAAGCCAACAATATTGCCGACGAGATTTGGTCCTGATCCGCCGAGATCGAAATCCGGACTGCTGGGTACCGGACAATTCGGGTTCGGGCCAGATGAAGTTATGCAGGCCACAGTCCAGGTATCAGATCCTTGCAGCTTCTTAGACCACTTGACCTGCCCGGTCTTTAAATCCAATGCGAGAGCAGTGTCGAAGAAGTCTTCAGGCGCAGTGCAGTTCGCCGTTGGGTTTGCGTTCTGGCAAGCGATCACATCTGCAGGAACGGTGTAGTTGTTTCCGGTGCCGATAAAAAGCGCGCCGCGCTTAGGGTCGATCGCAGGTGGCTGCCACACCGCGCCGCCACTGTATTGGTCTATGTGCCCATTGTTATCGGGCATGTCGAAGGTCTTCCAAAGGATTGCACCGCTCTTCGCATCGAGTGCCACTACACTCCCACGAAAGCTGCAGCACGGATATGCGGGATTCGTTGCTAGAGATTCTTCGTTTGAAGAAACGCCTATGTAAATCACCCCGTCGAAGATAACAGGAGATCCTGTAATGACTGCTGCTGGATGATTCTCTACCTGTGTAATCCACCGAAGCATTCCTGTTCGCCGGTCTACTGCCATTACGTTCGCGCCGTTGTGCACCTGATTGGAACTGAGTATGTCCCCAATAATTACCTGATCACCGACCACTGCGGGACTGACACGAGAGATAGCTCCGTCGACCCCGTCGTATTCGGAGATTTTGTGCGACCAGATTAGATGGCCGTCATTCTTTTTTACTGCGAAGAGATTCCCTTCCCAATCGGATTCTTGTGACGAGTGTTGCGCATTCAGCGATACTCCTAATAGGAGTAGGCTGATTAGCGTAATTGTTGAGAAAGATAACTTATCATTTATCGACATCCACATCTCCTTGAGTTCTGTTGCGGTCATGCACAGATCGTCTGGTAACTGCACACGCTGTTCCACGTCAGCCAAGTTTGAAGAATTTCAGCTTCTGCATGATTGCGGAACACTTTAAGCGGCTAGCTGTGTAAGGAGGGAACAGCTCACTCAAGGCACGAGTGACCATATCCGGTCACTTGCCGAAAGTCGGGGAGATGCGTGCCCGGCTCGAGGAACGCCTAGCAGAGCGTACTCGAATCGCCCAAGACCTACACCACACGGTGCTGCAAGGCATTGTCAGCGCAGCTATGCAGCTACATGTTGCAGTGGACCAGCTACCCGCGAATAGGCCCGCTACGCTGCGACTAAGCCGTGTTCTCGAATTGATGAGACACGTCATGGAAGAAGGCCGTAGCGCGGTTCGAGGACTCCGCTCATCTAATTCAGAGTCCGACGATCTAGGGCAGGCATTTCCCCGGATCCAGCAAGAGCTGGGCATCGAGTGCAAATTGATTTTCGGGTCATTGTGTTAGGTTCGGCCCGAAAACTACACCCGCTCATTCGCGACGAGGTCTATCGCATCGGCCGGGAGGTATTGGTGAATGCATTCCGCCACTCCCGAGCCAGTTGCATCGAAATCGAAATAGCGTATGCCCCCAGGCGATTCAGGATAGTCGTCCGCGACGACGGTTGCGGGATTGATCCTCAAGTGTTGCTTGCGGGACGCGAGGGACATTGGGGACTCTCAGGTATGTACGAACGGGCGGAAAAAGTTGGCGCCAGACTCAGAGTTTGGAGCCGCGCCGCGGCCGGAACAGAAGTCGAGCTGTCCGTCCCTAGTTCCATGGCCTTCGAATCCCGAATGATCAAAAAATTAGCAGGGTGTTAGGAGAATTCATCGGAAGTCTTCCAGTTGGAAGCGCAGATTGCCACGGCCCTCTCGGGATTGCGCCCAGTGATAGGCAGGCCGGAAGTGTCGGTTCGTCCGTCGGATTAGTACTTACAAAACGATAGATCCCTATCGGGACTACCCTGAATCAGAAATGGGGATCCACCGGTACGTGCGGTCGGGGCAGTGTAGATCGGCCTGGGGCGCCGCAATGTTGCTCCTCCGGATTTTGCACCCACATTTGAGGTGAATCTCCGACTCTGGGCTTGGGGTACGCCAGATTGTGAAGGTAGATCGTTGGCTCAAGACGGCCGCACTTTCTGAACGCAGATCTATTAGCGTCCGAGTCTCTTTGTCTTCCGCCAATTTTTTCTTCCAATCCATTGTCACTTGTTCGCCTTCATCCACACACCGGCCACTGTCTGCGGGTGTCCATCAACGCTTTCGTTATGCAACATAGTCTCGCTCAAGAACTTGGGCATAGAACAGAGGTCACTAAGCATTCTGGCAGATCGATTGCCTTAATCTCTCTAGCGATCAAGAAAGAGTGTTTCGGCCGCAGAGGAAGTAGTCGTGCTAGCTAGGCGAGCGACCGAGTGGCCGTGGTCGAGAGCGGGGAAAGGCGCCATGAAATTTTGGGTTCTGGTTACGTTAGTCGCTTCTGTTCCTCCCATGACCTCCTCGCATCTGCGCGCGGAATTGCGACTTAATACATCGCTCTCGAAACCGGAGGCACGTGAGCTTCGCGATGAAGCTGATCCCGAGGCGGAACAAGCATGCTTCTCCATGGGAAGGATAACTCTGAATTACGCGAGCGGAGAGGTTGGACCGCCTACGATAGGATTTCGGATTACTGATCCTCGCGGCCGCACGATTGGCTACGACCCTCGCACCAACGAGGGATGGCAGGAGATGCCACTCGCCCAGGCTTTTCTCGATTGCGACGAAAATGAAGAAACCGGCGAACTCAGGCATTGTAAAGGTCACATCGAGATCTGTGGGCCAATCAGCGGCACTTATCAAGTTGAAGTGTTACCCACACGCAGCAGCACGTACTCAATGAAAGCGTCGGCTACAAGCCAAAGGGCGCGAATTGAGAGCGGTTTTCACACGACCAGTTCGCAAGCCGACTTCGAAGGCGAGGTATTTGAGCACCAGCCTGCCAGGTTGCAGCTCCGGTATTCTCGAGAAGCTGGGAGTCAGATTAAGTTGACCGGAAGCGATCAGGACTTGACCGATAGGATGATTGATCACGATCAGGGCTCGTACTAGCCGCGGACGGCGTCACCCCAAGTCACTTGACCGGCGGTGCTTGGCTAGCGTTGGCCGAAACGCTCAGATCGATCTTTTGCCAAATGGCGAAGAGCACCAGGCCGACGGCGATGCCTATCGACACTTCGAAGAATCGGTGAAGCGCGACCAACCGCGCACTGGTAGATCGCGGCACGAGCATTACGATCACAAGAGTAATGCAGGCGTAGCGGTACGCACTTCTCTCAATCCGCAACACGACGCACAGCAACCCGACAATGACGACGGCTGCGCCGAATGCCCAGACGCTTCCGTGGAAGTAAATATCCGTCACCGCGCCGGCAGCTGCTCCGACTGCCGTTCCGGCTACATATTGCACCGAGATAGGCAGAGCAGCACTCAGCGTCAACTGCATAACTATCAACGTCGACATGGGCGCCCAATAGGCTTCCGGCAAACGGAACAGCTGAGCAATCAAGTAAGAGACAAGTGCAGCTATCGCAGTTAGAGCAACGTGAGCTAGGGATGGGGGATTATCTTTGGCAATGACCCACTCGCGGAGTTGCCCATTCATGCCGGGATTCTTGCCGATAGTCATTCTGACCGCTACCCCCTCGGAAGGAACATCAATGCAAATAGTGAGGGGAGATAGATGATGGACGCCGCCAGAAGCCGGCGCGCCGCGGAGCCCGATCTACGAAACACAAACTGAGTTCCGTAGTAGAGAAAACCAAGGCTCAAGAGCAAGGCTCCGATCCAATAAGACATGCGCGACGGACCAGCCAGGACTGGAAGCAGACTCAATGACACCAAGGCCAGGAGCGGCAGCAGGGTTTGCCAATTCACGAAACGGGCTCTGACGCGCAGATCATGAGGCAGTACGCAATAACCGGCACGATCATAATCCTCACGGTACATCCAGGCGATGGCCATGAAGTGCGGGAATTGCCAGAGGAAAAGCACCGCGTAGAGTGTCCAGGCCTCAAGGGTCAGCTTCCCGGAGGCTGCCGCCCATCCGATCAGAGGAGGCATTGCGCCCGGGAAGGCCCCGACCAGAGTGCATAACGGTGTTTTTCTTTTGAGCGGAGTGTAGACAAACAAATAGGACAATAACGTGGCAATCGCGAGCAGGCTCGCCAGCAAATTGACGGCTGCCGCAAGATAAATGCTGCCCACCGCCGATAGTGCAATACCAAACCACAGGACCGCGGACGGTTTGAGCCGGCCGGCAGCGAGCGGCCGCCGGGCCGTCCTTCGCATTTGTGCATCGAACCGTCGCTCGATGTATTGATTCAGAGTGCCGGTGCCGCTGGCAACCAGCAATGTACCCAACACTGCATTGATCGAGAGCAAAAACGGAAAATTTCGCCAATGGCCTGCATGCCCTAGGTAAAAACCAGCGGAAGTTGTGATCACGATCAGGAAATTGACTTCCGGCTTGGTCAGCGCCCAGTAGTCAGACAAGACTGTCGAATTCGCAAAGCGGCGGCGCTGCACGACTGGAACATCGAAGGCCGCAACCATAGGCTCAGTGGCCATTGCTCAGAGAGCCCCCAGGCTCGACGGAATGCTTTGCGTCGCCGCACTGCCATGCCATTCCGATTGCACCAACTCGCCGCGACGCGAGCTCTGCGGCGACAGTAACCGCGTAGTGAGAATTGCACCCACGACGAGATACACAACTGTGACGCACGTCCACATTAGCGCGCCCGCGCACTGCTGGTCTTCGAGCGCAGAAAGGCCAAAAGGCCGCGATGAGGAAAAATAAACTGAATAGACCACACGTTCGCCGAACACAAGTA